>Ga0209550_10001100_pt1 | contig 26057 bp, 21 predicted proteins | sample LauGreSuBDMM15SN_2_FD_187567 | JGI IMG/M metagenome (GOLD analysis project Ga0209550, IMG submission 187567) | Freshwater lake microbial communities from Lake Michigan, USA - Su13.BD.MM15.SN (SPAdes) (version 5) | ecosystem: Environmental > Aquatic > Freshwater > Lake | place: Lake Michigan... | reverse complement strand
ACCAATAACTGCTTGGCTGCCTTCATGGCATCTTGTAACTGAGTCACAGTCACCGATTGATCCACGACCACCGCCAAGTCCCTGGTAACAGCTGGGAACTTACTGATGGAGTTGATGACCGGTAAACCGATGTCTTGGATGGCTGCCCAGTCAATTTCAAATAAAACGACTGAACCTGGGATGTCATAAGCTTGCTGCCAACGCGGGTGAAGTTCACCAATCACGCCCAAGTTAATGTCTTTGCCACGCTTCTTGATCGAAATTTGTGCACTGCGTCCAGGATGCAATGCTGGGTGTTCTGTTTTTTCTGCTTTGAATTCCAAAGGTGCCAATAGTGCCTCTAGATCACCTTTGACATCAAAGAAGTCGACTGAGCGAGTTGGTGTACCCCATTGTTCTGGCACTGCTGGGCCATAGGCCAAACCAGCCACACGAACTGGTTGATCGTAACCAGCAATGCTCAACTCACCCACTTGAGCTTCTGGGTTGCGTTGGAATACACGACCCACTTCAAATAAACGCACACGCGTTGCTTTGCGGTTGATGTTTTGTTTGAGGTTTTGCACCAAACCACCGATCAAGTTACTTCTCATCACCGAGTACTGACTAGCGATCGGGTTGAGTACTTTGATTGGGTTGGTATTACCGGCTAATTTTTCTTCTGTGTCAGCGTCAATGAAACCAAAGTTCATGACTTCTTGATAGGCTCTGTTTGCAATCGCGTGACGCAATTGATGGATGCCGCGCTTAGGCTCTTGAGTGCCTTGCATGCGCTGCTCTGCCACTGGTGGGTTGGCTGGAATGTTTTCAAAGCCGTAGAGTCTAGCAACTTCTTCAATCAGGTCTTCTTCGATCTCAATATCGAAGCGATGGCTAGGAGCTTTGACTACAAATGCTTCATTGCCTTCACGCTGGTATTGCAAACCAATCCGATCAAATAACCCTGCAATCACATCAGCAGTCAATGGCACACCAATGACTTTTTGTGCGCGAGCCACTCTTAAACGAACGTCTGAACGCTTTGGCAAGTCAACGATTTGGTCATCAACAGGACCTAAATGACCGCCACAGATCTGAGTGATCAATGCTGAAACATATTCAAGGGCATCGACCGTGCCAGCAGGATCAACACCACGCTCAAAGCGATGCGCTGCATCGGTTGAGAAGTTGAATCTTCTGCTGCGACCCTGGATGGCTGATGGCCACCAGAAAGCAGATTCGAGATAAACATCTTGTGTGTCTAAAGTAACAGAGCTTGGATTACCACCCATGATGCCTGCCATGCTTTCTACACCATTGGCATCAGCGATCACGCCAACACCTTGACCACTCAATGGCGCCACAGAAACTGTTTGACCATTCAATAGCTCTAATTGTTCACCATCACGACCCCAACGAACGGTTAAGTCGCCTTTGATCTTGTTCAAATCAAACACATGCGTTGGTTGGCCAATCGCCAACATCGCATAATTTGAGATATCTACCAAAGCAGAAATACTTCTTTGACCAGCGCCTTCTAAACAACGCACCATCCAGTCAGGAGTTTTGGCTTTGGCATTAACGCCTTTGATCACACGACCAGCGAATCGACCACAAAGGTCTTTGTTTTCTACTGTGACCTTGAGTTTGTCTTGAATGCTGCTTTTTTGCGCTTCAATCTTTGGTGCGCATAGTTTGGCGCCAGTGATGGCAGATACTTCACGTGCCACACCAAGAATTGATAAACAATCAGCTTTGTTTGGTGTGAGCTTGATGATGAAAATCGTGTCATCAAGTTTTAAGTGCTCACGAATGTCTTGTCCAACTGGTGCATCAGCAGCCAACTCCATGATGCCTTCAGAGTCTTGACCAACACCTAGCTCACGACCTGAACACAACATACCTTGAGATTCAACGCCGCGCAATTTGCCAAGTTTGATAGCGAATGGTTTGCCACCTTCTTCAGATGGTGGCAATTGCGCACCAACCAAAGCACAAGGAATCTTGATACCAACGCGGGCATTTGGAGCGCCACAAACAATTTGTAATGTCTCACCACCAGCATTGACTTTGCAAACGCGCAAGCGATCTGCATCAGGGTGCTGCGCGGCCTCTAGAATTTCTGCAACGACCACTTGTGTGAATGGCGGCGCTAAAGGACGTGTCTCTTCAACTTCAAGACCTGCCATGGTCAAAGCATGTGACAACTGCTCCGTTGTCATATCAGGATTAACGTATTGTCTGAGCCAGGATTCTGAAAATTGCATGATGGTTGCTCAGTCTGAATTAAGCCGGGAATTGAGATAAGAAACGAATGTCGTTTTCAAAGAACAAACGCAAATCGTCAATGCCATAGCGCAACATGGTCAAGCGCTCTAAACCTGAGCCAAAAGCAAATCCAATGTAACGCTCAGGGTCTAGACCCATGTTGCGCAAAACGGTTGGATGAACTTGACCTGCTCCTGAAATTTCTAACCAACGACCCGCCAACTTTCCTGAACCAAAGGCCATATCAATTTCTGCTGATGGCTCAGTGAACGGGAAATACGATGGGCGGAAACGAACATCGATGGCGTCCGTTTCAAAGAATGTTTTTAAGAAGTCGGTGTACACACCTTTGAGGTCTGCAAAAGATACGTTCTCTGCAATCCATAAGCCTTCTACTTGATTGAACATCGGTGAATGCGTCGCATCACTATCAACACGGTAAGTGCGACCTGGTGCAATCACTTTGATCGAAGGCATTACGCCATCTTTGGCATCTTTGGCATGGCGCGCTACATGAGCGCTGGCATAACGAACTTGCATTGGGCTGGTGTGCGTGCGCAATAGCAATGGTTTGTTTTGCTCATCAACACCTTCTACATAGAAAGTGTCTTGCATGGATCTGGCTGGGTGATTTTCAGGGCTGTTCAAGGCCGTGAAATTAAACCAGTCGTTTTCGATTTCTGGGCCATCGGCCACATCGAAACCAACTGATCGGAAAATTTGCTCAACACGTTCCCAAGTGCGCATCACTGGATGCAAGCTACCACTGTCTTGACCACGACCTGGCATGGTGACATCAATGGCTTCAGCACTTAAACGAGTTTGTAAGACAGCATCAGCCAATGCTTGGCGACGCGCATTGAGCGCTGCTTCTACGGCTGATTTAACTTGGTTGATTTCTGCGCCGGCTGCTTTGCGTGCCTCAGGATCCAACGCACCTAGCGACTTAAGACGCTCTGTGAGAATTCCGGATTTACCGAGGTAGCGTGCCTTGGCGTCTTCGAGGGCCGCCGAATCGGCGGCACCATCGAAGTCCCGCTTGGCATCCTCGACAACTTGGTCGAGTGAAACCATGTGCGGGCCCTACTTACGCAGCTACTACTGTTTTGATACGAGCGACTAAGGCAGCAAACGCTGGCTTGTCGTTGATCGCCATGTCAGATAGAACCTTACGGTCTAACTCAACACCTGATCGCTTCATACCATTCATGAATACGCTGTATGTCACATCGTATTGGCGAACAGCAGCATTGATACGTGCAATCCACAAAGCACGGAATACGCGCTTCTTATTGCGACGGTCACGGTAAGCGTACTGACCTGCACGCATAACCGCTTGCTTAGCAATACGGAATACATTCTTACGACGGCCACGGTAACCCTTGGCAGCATCGATAACTTTTTTATGACGGGCTCTAGCTGTAACCCCGCGTTTGACTCTTGGCATGTGATTCTCCTATCTGTCTGAGGTTAAGCGTAAGGCATCATAGAACGTACTGATTTCACATCTGAATCATGTACGGCAGTTGATCCGCGAAGGTGACGTTTGTTCTTAGTCGTCTTCTTGGTCAAAATATGGCGCTTGAACGCTTGACCACGTTTGATAGAACCGCTTGCGCGAACTCTAAAACGCTTAGCTGCACCGCTTTTCGTTTTCATCTTGGGCATAACTGCTCCCTTTTCACTAATTTGTACGACTTAGGTGGCAATCGACGATTGCGCTTCTATTACCCAGACATACTTCTAAATAAGACTTTCGTCTTTCTCCGGTCTGACTTACGTCGCCGGGTTACTGCATCACCTTTTCAGGTAATTCTTTCACCCTTAGGGTGATTATTCGTTTCACTCTTGCGAGTGTTTATTTCTTCTTGATGGGGGAAAGAACCATCACCATCTGGCGCCCCTCCATCTTTGGAAACTGCTCAACAGCGCCATACGGCTCTAGATCAGCTTTCAATCTTTCCAACATGCGCACACCAATTTCTTGGTGGGCTAATTCACGACCTCGGAAACGCAAAGTGATTTTTGTTTTATCACCTTCTTCTAAGAATCTCACCAAATTGCGCAACTTAACGTTGTAGTCACCGTCATCAGTGCCAGGGCGGAATTTAACTTCCTTCACCTGAATAACTTTTTGCTTTAACTTCGCTTCGTGAGCTTTCTTAGCTTCTTGGTATTTGAACTTGCCGTAATCCATCACACGGGCAACCGGAGGTTCTGCCGTTGGGGCAATCTCCACCAAATCTAATTCGCTCTCTTCCGCCAGTCTTAAAGCATCAGCCAATTTCACCACTCCAAGTGGTTCACTGTCGTTGCCAATTAATCGTAATTCGGGGGCAGTAATTTCCCGGTTAATACGATGAGTTTTCTCAGTAGCTATCTCGTGTTTCCTTCAAAATTTTTTAACAAGACCTTGCTCACCTCAGACTGGCTGGGGTCCGACCTTCTGGGATACATCCTGTTGGAGTCGGGCGATGAAGTCTTCGATTGGCATTACACCTAAATCAACTCCACCTCTGGCGCGCACGGCCACCGCATTTGCTTCTGCTTCCTTGTCACCGACAACGATGAGATAAGGAACCTTCTGCATTGCGTGCTCACGGATTTTAAACGTAATTTTCTCGTTCCGCAAATCAACTTCAGCTCTAAATCCTTGTTTTTTGAGGATTTGCTGTACTTTTTCAGCATATTCGGCTGAATTTCCGGAAATATTCATCACTATGCACTGAGTTGGTGCAAGCCAGGTAGGCATCGCGCCGGCATGGTTTTCGATCAAAATACCGATAAATCGCTCCAAAGAACCCACGATCGCACGGTGCAACATGACCGGTACTTGACGATCATTGTCAGCAGAAACGTATTCAGCGCCTAAACGTTGTGGCATTGAAAAGTCGACTTGCATGGTGCCGCACTGCCATGAACGACCAATCGAATCTTTGAGGTGGTATTCAATTTTTGGACCGTAGAAAGCACCCTCACCTGGCAACTCTTCCCACTCTTGACCAGATGACTTCAAAGCATTGCGCAAGGCATCTTCTGCTTTATCCCAAATGGCGTCATCACCGACTCGCTTAGCAGGTCGCAAGGCCAACTTAACAGCCACTTCTGTGAAACCAAAATCTTGGTAAACCGCACGCACGGCTTTATCAAAGTCAGCCACTTCAGATTGAATCTGATCTTCTGTGCAGAAAATGTGTCCGTCGTCTTGTGTGAAACCACGCACACGCATCAAACCATGCAAGGCACCGGATGATTCATTGCGGTGACACTGACCAAACTCACCGTAACGCAAAGGCAGTTCACGGTAGCTGTGCAAACCAGCGTTGTAAATTTGTACGTGGCCTGGGCAGTTCATCGGCTTCAAAGCATAGGCACGATTCTCAGACTCAGTCGTGAACATATTGTCTTTGTAGTTTTCCCAGTGGCCTGATTTTTCCCAAAGTCCACGGTCCAAGATTTGCGGAGCTTTGACTTCTTGGTAACCATTCTCTTGGTACACACGGCGCATGTATTGCTCTACTTGCTGCCAAATCGTCCAACCTTTTGGATGCCAGAAGATCAAGCCTGGGGCTTCTTCTTGGAAATGGAATAGATCTAATTGTTTACCTAGTTTGCGGTGATCACGCTTCTCAGCTTCTTCCAACATGTGGAAGTAAGCGTCTTGATCTTCTTTCTTGGCCCATGCTGTGGCGTAAATACGCTGAAGCATTTCGTTCTTGCTGTCGCCGCGCCAATAGGCACCTGCCACTTTGATCAATTTGAATACTTTTAATTTGCCAGTCGATGGCACGTGAGGGCCGCGGCACAAGTCAGTGAAGCCACCTTCTGAATACAAAGAAACATCTTCAGACTGAGGAATCGCTTCAATCAATTCAGCTTTGTAGCTCTCACCCAAACCTTTGAAATATTTAACAGCTTCATCACGGCTCACCACACGACGCTCAATCTTCTCGTCTTTTTTAGCCAACTCAGCCATGCGCTTTTCAATCGCCACCAAGTCTTCAGGTGTGAATGGGCGGCTGTAGGCAAAGTCATAATAAAAACCAGACTCAATCACAGGTCCGATGGTCACTTGCGCTTCTGGGTAGAGTTCTTTAACGGCATAAGCCATCAAGTGCGCGCTGGAGTGACGAATGACTTCCAAGCCTTCAGGATCTTTGTCTGTGACGATCGCAAGATTGCTATCAGAGTCGATCAAGTGACTGGTATCAACCAATTTGCCATTGACCTTACCGGCCAAAGCAGCTTTAGCCAAACCAGCACCAATGCTTTGTGCCACTTCGAAAACGGTCAATGGCGCGGGATACTCGCGCTTTGATCCATCGGGTAGTGTGACAACAACCATATCAACTCCAAAAATTAAGCGCGGTGCACTGGGGTCTTTTTGGAACCTAGGACATTCCGCGCCTACATCGTTACATCTAATTCGTTGGTAGGCTCGACTGAATTCGAATCAGCGACCTCTTCCATGTCAAGGAAGCGCTCTAACCAACTGAGCTACGAGCCTATTAAGAGCGACAGTTTATCACTTGTGGCTACTTCCTTCTCGCCTCTGTGACTCCTTTGACCTCTAAAAGAGCGCTCACAGCGGTTTGTAAACCATGGGTTGATGGCACTTCCACCGTGAACTGCATACTGGCAATGCCTTTGCGAGACTGTGTTTTGACGCCTGTGACGTTGATTTTTAGGCGTGAGAACACTTCCGAGATGTCTCGCAATAAGCCCTGGCGATCTACGGCCATCAAAGCCAAGTCGACTGGGAACAATGACTTACCTTCAGGTTGATTACCCCACTCAGTGACCACGACTCTTTCTGGTGCTCTAGCTAGGAGTTGTTTGAAGGTGCTGCAGTCCTGTCGATGAATTGACACGCCACGACCTCGGGTCACAAACCCACTGATGGGGTCTGGTGGCACTGGGCGGCAGCAACGCGATAGTTGCGTGAGCAAAGAATCAACGCCCACCACCAAGACATCGCTTTGACCAGATTTGACTTTGCTCTTGCGCAAAATGATGTCAGGCAACTCTGGCTTAACCACTTCAGCAACAATTTCATCTTTATCAGTTTTGTCACCATCTTGTTCAGCTTGCTGTGCCGTGAACCAAGCACGCACTTTTGATTTGGCACGATTGGTGGCGAGGTAGCCCCGCTCAGCATTGAGCCAATCCAAAGAAGGACCGCCTTGTTTGACAGAAATGATCTCAACGGTTTGACCATTTTTTAATTGCGTGTCCAAGGGCACCATCGCACCATCAACCCGCGACCCTCTGCAACGGTGACCTAAGTCCGTGTGAACGGAGTAAGCAAAATCAATCGGAGTAGCACCTTGCTGTAAAGGCACGACCTGACCCAAAGGTGTCAGCACATAAATTTGATCATCGAGCTCTTGCCCTTTGAGTTGATCCCAAGCATCTTCTTTCCAGGCAATCAATTGTCTGGCCCAAGCAATGCGGCGGTCGTACTCTTCCTTGGCACTTACGGTGCCGGCATAACCTTGCTTGCCCGCTTCTTTATAACGCCAATGCGCGGCCACACCGTACTCGGCTTGTTTGTGCATTTCGTGGGTTCTGACCTGCACTTCAAATGAAATGTTGTCGGCATCCATCACCACGGTGTGCAGTGACTGATAACCGTTGGGTTTTGGTCTGGCGATGTAGTCGTCGAATTCTTTTGGAATGGGTTGCCAGATGTGATGCACGATGCCCAAGGCAGCATAGCAATCTTTTACATCATCGACCATGATGCGAAATGCTCGCACATCGTAAAGCTGAGCAAAGTCGATGGACTTGCCCTGCATTTTTTTCCAAATGCTGTAAATGTGTTTTGGGCGACCCTGCACTTCACCTTTGATGCCCGCTTGATTTAATTCTGCTTGCAAGCGATTCATGACATCGGCAATGAATGCTTCACGTTCAACACGCTTGGAATCCAACAAACTTGCGATCTGTTTGTAGGTGTCCGGAGCCAAGCATCGAAATGCTAAATCTTCCATCTCCCACTTTAATTGCCAAATACCCAAACGATTGGCTAAAGCTGCATCAACATCCAAGATGTCTTGCGCCCAAGATGTTGGTGTTTCAATTCTTTGTGAGGTGACCCAGCGCAAAGTTTGAACGACTGATGCCAAATGCAATAGCACCACGCGCAAGTCATGCGCAAATGCCAAAAGCATTTTTCTTAAAACTTCTACTTGAGCTTGCGCACTTTGACCAAGTTGACTGGATGACTGTCGGGCAATTTTTAATTGCGCTGCTTTCAGCGCGCGATAACCCATGATCAATTGAGCAACTTCTTGCCCCAATTGTTTTTCTAAAGATTCTTTAGAGAGTGTTGAGTCAAGATGCTCAGCAGCCAAGCAGCTGGCTTCATCTAACTTTAAGAAGAGCAGGATCTCCTTCACGCCCATGGCATGGGCATGAAGGTCTTCTCCAAACAATAAATCGGTCTTAACTATAGAACTCACGTGCTAAGGATACCTGTTCTGGCGTGATGAATGCCGGAGCATGCCCCACCCCAAGAATTTCCGTACTTTTTGCTTTGGGGTTACGACGACACATCTCATTCACTGTGAGCCCTGAAATCAAATCAGATTCAGCACCACGCACAATCAGCATCTCAGCATTGATCGCATCATAGGCTTTCCAGGTCATCATTTCACCCATCATGGAAGTCATCTTATTAACTGCTGAAAATGGTTTGACGATGTCCGGGTCGTAATGCACGATCCATTGGTCACCATCTTTTTTCAAATGAGGGCCGTTGTAGTCTTTCCACTGTTCTGGTGTGAAAGTTCCAAAAGGTTCACAAATACGATTGAGATAAATCAAGCCTTCTTTTTTGCTGTTAAAGCGCAAAGGCTTGCCAACATAATCACCCAAACGTTTGAGCGCGGTTGGTTCAATTCTTGGACCAACATCATTGAGAATCATTTTTTTAATCGGTGAGTTTTTCTGACTCGCCATGAAGATGCCAATCAAACCACCCATCGATGTGCCAAACCAATCAACTTCATGCAAACCTAACTGTGCAAGAAGCGCATTCATGTCAGTCACATATTGTGGAATGCCATACAGCATCGGATTTTCTAACCAATCAGAATCACCTCGACCCACGATGTCTGGGCAAATCACTCTGTAACGGTCGCGCATGGCTTTGGCCAAAACTGTGAAGTCACTGCCGCGGCGAGTTAAGCCGTGTACACAGATTAAGACTCGTGGATTATTGGGATCCCCCCACTCGTGATACGCCATCTTATGAAAGCCTGATGGGCTGGCGCATTGCACATAGTTCGTTCTACATTCTGGATCGGGAAGATCAGGAACATCCTCAACTGGGATGGGGTAATCAATGACGGGTGTTGTTACTTCATTCTTTACTTCGTTCTTTACTTCACTAGCTGGCGCTTGCGACGCGCCCACAGAGCTTGTGAGTTCTATCTCGTAAGAGCTCTGTGGTTTCTTTCCGAAGAGTCGTTGAAGTAAGCGCTTGAGCATTACTGGGCTACCCAGCCTCCATCCATGTTCCAAGCAACACCACGTATTTGAGTGGCGGCTGGACTACAGAAGAACACTGCCAAAGCTGCTAATTGATCAGGAGTTACAAATTCGCCAGACGGTTGCTTTTCAGAAAGCAAACGCTTCTTGGCTTCTTCATTATTCACTTTGTCTTTTTCTGCGCGAGCATCCACCTGTTTTTGGACCAAGGGTGTCAATACCCAACCTGGGCAAATTGCATTACAAGTCACACCCGTTTGCGCTGTTTCTAAAGCTGTCACTTTTGTTAAACCAACGATGCCGTGTTTAGCAGCCACATACGCTGATTTCTGCGCAGAGGCTACCAAGCCATGCACCGATGCCAAGTTGATGATGCGACCCCAATTGCGTTGCTTCATGCCAGGTAAAGCCATGCGCGTGGTGTGAAACGCTGAGGACAAGTTGATCGCAATGATGGCGTCCCAACGATCAACCGGGAAGTCTTCCACATTGGCCACGTGCTGAATACCAGCGTTATTGACCAAAATATCAACAGCACCAAAACGCTTTTCAGCCGCTTGCATCATCGCTTCGATTTCTGCGGGCTTACTCATGTCAGCACCGTGGTAATCCACTTCAACACCAAAGGCTTTGACTTCAGCCATCGCTGCGTCTTTTTCTCCAAAGCCGTTCATCATGATGTTGGCACCCTGCTCTGCCAATGCTTTAGCAATGCCCAAACCAATGCCACTGGTTGAACCAGTGACCAATGCTGTTTTACCTTTCAACATACTCATATTCAATCACTCCGAAATATTTAAAGACTTACTTATTAACTCACTTAATGTATTACTTGCTAAGTTCGCTTGCCAACTTAACTAGGCATTTCAGGTTGCAAGGTGACATGATCAATCTCATGCTTCTCTAGCAACATTTTGTTGATCTTTTCCATGGTGATCGGCCAGTCTTGCAAATCACGCACTTCCACATGACCAATCAAGGCAGGATGTCCAGGAGACATCTCCCACACATGCAAATCATGCACCGCCAAAACCCCTTCAACTGCTTTTAAATCTTTACCGACTTGCACGTAATCAATGTGATGCGGCACACCTTCCATCAAGAAGTGATATGACTCTTTTAATACATTGGTGGTTGAACGAATTAATAAAACACAGACAAACAATGACAAGATTGGGTCAATCTGCATCCAGCCCGTGAAATGAATCACCACGCCTGCGATCAATGCAGCCAAAGAACCCAAAAGGTCACCCATTACATGAACTAAAGCGGCTTTGGTGTTAACACTTTTCTTATCTTTAGACAAAATCCAAGCAACGATCAAATTGATCACCAAACCAATCACAGCCACCACCATCACGGCCTGACCTTGCACTTGATGCGGATCATTGAAGCGTGAGATCGCTTCAAGAGCAATCCAAATGATCAAGGCCATCATCGCCAAGCAATTAACGAAAGCTGCCAAAGACTCTGCTCGACCAAAGCCAAATGAATTTTTGATGGAAGGTGGTCGCTTGGCAATAATTTGCGCCAACAAAGCCAAAGCCAAAGCTGAAGCATCGGTGACCATGTGACCAGCATCAGAGATCAAGGCCAATGAGTTGGCCCAAAAACCTGCAAAGGCTTCAATGCCGGCAAAAAGAAACGTTAGCAGCAACGCTGCTAACAGAATGCCGGCTTGATGAGATTCACGGTAATGAAGATGCTGAGCATCACCTCTCTTGTGTGCATGCAAATGAGCGGCTTGCTGAGTGACTTTTTGAGCTGTTTGCTTAGCATCTTTCATATTTAAACAGCGCTGGTATCTAAGGGGCAACCAGTTTTAGCAATCACTTCTTCTTTGCTCACACCAGGTGCAAGCTCAAGTAGTTTCATGCCTTGAGGTGTGACATCTAAAACAGCTAAATCAGTGATGATGCGATTGACCACACCCACACCTGTTAACGGCAAGGTGCAGCTTGGCAAAATCTTGATGTCCTCTGAGCCATCTTTTTTCTTGGCCACGTGTTCCATCAATACCACCACGTGCTTCACACCAGCCACCAAGTCCATCGCGCCGCCCATGCCTTTGACCATCTTGCCTGGAATCATCCAGTTGGCCAAGTCACCTTTTTCGCTGACTTGCATCGCGCCCAAAATGGCAATATTGATTTTGCCGCCACGAATCATGCCAAATGAATCGGCTGAAGAAAAAATCGCAGAGCCAGGCAATGTTGTAATGGTTTGCTTACCTGCATTGATCAAATCTGCATCGACTTGATCTTCAGTTGGAAATGGGCCAATGCCCAATAAACCATTTTCTGATTGAAGCCAAACTTCAATGTCTTTTGGTACGTGGTTCGCTACCAAGGTTGGCAAGCCAATACCCAAGTTAACGTAATAACCATCTTTTAATTCTTTGGCTGCACGTGCAGCCATTTCATCACGATTCCATGCCATGATCTTGCTCCTTAAGCCTTGCTAACAGTGCGCTGTTCAATGCGCTTTTCTGGATTTTTGTTTAACACGATGCGATGCACATAAATACTTGGTGTATGAACATCAGCAGGCTCAAATGCGCCGTTCTCAACGATCTCTTCGACTTCAACCACGGTGATTTTGCCGGCCATCGCGCACATTGGATTGAAATTGCGCGCCGTGTGGCGGTAGATCAAGTTGCCAGCTTTGTCAGATTTCCAAGCTTTGACCAAAGCTATGTCTGCCACCAAAGAACGCTCCATCACATATTTTTCACCATCGAATTCGCGGATCTCTTTACCATCGGCCACGATCGTGCCAACACCAGTCTTAGTAAAGAAAGCAGGAATGCCACAACCACCTGCGCGAAGTTTTTCTGCCAAGGTACCTTGTGGTGTGAACTCAAGTTCTAACTCACCAGCCAAGTATTGGCGTTCGAATTCTTTGTTCTCACCCACATAAGATGAAATCATTTTTTTAATTTGGCGAGTTTCTAGTAGTTGACCCAAACCAAAGCCATCGACACCAGCGTTATTAGAGATGGCTGTCAAATTGGTTGCCCCTGTATCGCGCAATGCAGCGATCAATGCCTCAGGAATGCCACACAAACCAAAACCACCCACTGCAAAAGTTTGGCCATTTTTGACAATATCTGCCAAAGCCTCTTTTGCAGAACCGTAAACCTTATTCATGAAAAACTCCCATTTGATTCAAAGATAGCTGGTTTTAGTCTCTAAAACCCATTGTTTTACTCACTATTCATTAAGCAAACAATATGCCAAACCTCTATTTATATACCATTCTATTGACGTTACCTTGACAGAATTGCCCCAAGAGCAGGCCAAACGCTCTAAACCCTTGTAATACATGAGCCAAAGGGATGGCCTGAGGGCTGTTTTGCACTTTGTTAAAGCATGAATTGAGAATCAACTTAAAATCTCGATAATTAAATTAGTAATTTGGTGAGTCAGTTGAACTCATGATGGAGATTGCATGAATACCAGTCCTGAACTACTTGAACAATTTGGCCCTCGTGAATCCATGGACTATGACGTAGTCATCGTTGGTGGTGGCCCCGCTGGTTTATCAGCCGCCATCCGCTTAAAGCAGTTGAGCGCCGAAAAAGGCCAAGAGATCTCTGTCTGTGTTTTAGAAAAAGGTTCTGAAGTCGGGGCACACATCTTGTCAGGCGCCGTGATGGATCCGATTGGTATCAATGAGTTGATTCCTGATTGGAAAAAACAAGGTGCGCCATTGAATACTGCAGTCACTGAAGATCGCTTCATGTTCCTCACTGAGAGCAAGTCATACACCACTCCTCAATGGATGCTACCTAATTGTTTTAAAAATCACGGCAACTATGTGGTGAGCTTATCGAACTTCACTCGTTGGTTGGGCACTCAAGCTGAAAACCTTGGGGTAGAAATTTTCCCGGGCTTTCCAGCAGCAGAAATTTTATTTGGTGAAGCAGGTCAAGTGGTTGGCGTGACCACGGGCAATTTAGGCGTTGGTCGAGATGGTCAAGCCACTGAGAATTTCCAGCTTGGTATGGAGTTGCGCGCCAAGTACACATTGTTTGCTGAAGGTGCGCGCGGTCACTTAGGCAAACAATTGATCAAGAGCTATCAATTAGATGCCGGTAAAGATCCTCAGAGTTATGGCCTTGGCATCAAAGAATTATGGGAAATCGATCCAGCCATGCATCAAGAAGGCTTGGTGATCCACACCGCTGGCTGGCCACTCAGTTCTGATACTTATGGCGGTTCGTTTTTGTATCACCTAGAAAATAATCAAGTAGCCGTTGGTTTTGTGGTGGGCTTGTCTTATAGCAATCCTTACCTCAGTCCTTTTGAAGAGTTTCAGCGTTATAAAACTCACCCAAGCGTGCGCAAGTTCTTTGAAGGCGGCAAACGCATTGGTTATGGCGCACGTGCGATCACGGCTGGTGGCTTGAACAGCTTACCAAAGACAGTGTTCCCAGGCGGAGCATTGATTGGTTGCGATGCAGGCTTTCTGAATGCGTCTCGTATCAAAGGCAGTCATGCAGCGATCAAGACCGGCATGATGGCCGCCGAAGCTGCGTTTGAAGCCATTGCACAAAATCGCTCTGGTGATGAGTTGAGTGCTTACCCAGAAGCTTTCAAGAAGAGTTGGTTACATCAAGAATTGAACAAGGCTCGCAACTTCAAACCATGGATGGGCAAAGGTTTGTATGTGGGCACCTTGATGGTGGGCATTGAACAGAAGTTATTTGGTGGCAATGTGCCATGGACAGTTCACACACAATACGCTGATCACGAGTATTTAAAACCCGCTGATCAATGTCAGAAAATTGACTACCCGAAACCTGATGGAAAAATTACTTTTGATAAATTGTCTTCAGTGTTTATTTCCAATACGAATCATGAAGAAAATCAGCCAGCACATTTAACGCTGCTTAATTCAATGGTGCCAGTCATCACCAACTTACCGGTGTTTGATGGACCAGAGCAACGCTACTGTCCTGCTGGTGTTTATGAGTACGTGGATGGCGAACAAGGTCAGCAATTGCAAATCAATGCGCAGAACTGCGTGCATTGCAAAACATGTGACATCAAAGATCCAACTCAAAACATTAACTGGCTAAATCCTGAAGGTTCTGGCGGCCCGAATTACTCTGGCATGTGATGCTGTAGTTGTTTTAGGTGATTTTTGAGTTGTTTCTTGCGCTGTTTCTTTAGTTATTTCTTCAGTTCTTAATCACTTCAGCATCATTTTGTGGCTTCACGCGACTCATGCACAAGTACCCCAATAAACTGCTGAGCGCTGCCAAACCAAAGACATGGTGTGGTGCAAGGTATTCCCAAACCCAGCCAGCAAACAAACCACCGACTGTGCCACCAATACCATACGAGACGGTGGTGTAAAGCGCCTGCCCTCTTGCTTGCAAAGGCCCCTTGAACCAGGTTTGCAACAACTTGATACTGGCGCTGTGATGAGCGCCAAACGTTGCTGCGTGCATCACTTGGGCCAAAATCAAAATTAATAATTCAGGAACGTAAGCCATCAAAGCAAAACGGACGACCCCGATGAGGTATGCGGCGAGCAAAATGTTCTTTGTGGTGAATCTGGCAAAAAAGTAACTTTGAAAGTAAAAAAATATCACTTCAGCTAAAACACCCAACATCCAAAAAAATCCTATTTCCCCTTTGGTGTAACCCAAGCGATCAAGATACAAAGAGTAAAAGACATACAGCCCTGCATGCCCAAAGATCATCCAAAAGTTAGCCGACATGAACCACTGCACATTGCGGTTTTTAAGCACATGACTTAATTTGATGTCAGCGTGCACCACCACATCCATCGGCGGCTCACGCAAGGTCAAGGTCAAAGCGGTCATGATCAGCAATGCCACGATGCCAAACCAAGGAAAGTTATCAATGCCAAAGTTTTCAAACCAAGCACCGGCACTCAAAACCATGGCAATAAAACCAATCGAACCCCAAAGTCTTAAGCGCCCGTAGCGTTTATCAAAGTCATTGTTTTTGTAAAGGACATGAACCGTGGCAGCCTCTCCCAAAGGCATCAAACTGCTGATCACGATGTTCAATAGGAACATCCAGATGAGTAAAGCAACATAACTTTCTAGATAAAAAATGCCAGAGAAAATAATGCAGGCAAGTGCGGATGTGATGCGCATGATGCCCAAGCGATCGCGGCGCATGTCGGCCAACCAACCCCAGGCAAAAGGGCCTAAGATGCGCGTGATCTGAAACATCGACATCAAGGCTGCGATTTCAATCGCGCCGAAGTCTTTACTTGCGAAGTAAAGACTGGCATAGGGCGACATCAGCCCAATGTATGAAAAGTAAAAAAAGAAAAAGGCTGCGAAAGACAGTCGTACCAGACCAGTCATTGCAGCACTCTATTTAGGGACGTTGTGCTGGAATGCGTGGCGTACTGACACTGACATCACCGCACTGCGCGCGATGTCTTAAGACATGATCCATGATCACCAAAGCCAACATGGCTTCAGCAATTGGAGTGGCGCGTATACCAACGCAAGGATCGTGACGACCTTTGGTTTGCACCACGTAGGCATCGCCAGCACGATCAATCGATTGTTTTGGTGACATGATGGATGAAGTTGGCTTGATTGCAATCGACACCACCACATCTTGACCGCTGCTGATACCACCCAACATACCACCGGCGTTATTGCTTGCAAAACCATCTGCAAACATTTCATCACCATGCTCACTGCCCTTTTGGGTAACGCTCTTAAAGCCTGCGCCAATCTCAACACCTTTGACAGCATTGATGCCCATCATCGCGTGTGCAATGTCTGCATCCAATTTGTCAAAAATCGGTTCGCCCAAACCAACAGGCACATTCTTAGCCACCACTGTTAAGCGTGCACCACAAGAATCCCCTGCTTTGCGCAGTTGATCCATGTACGCTTCTAGCTCAGGAATGATCTTGGCACTAGGAGCAAAGAACGGATTTTGTGAAATCTGTGATTGATCTTCAAAAGGGATTTCTAGATCACCCAATTGAGTCATGTAGCCATAAAAACTGATGCCGTGTTTTTCTGCCAACCATTTTTTGGCCACAGCAGCTGCAGCCACAACGGGCGCAGTTAAACGAGCAGAAGAACGACCGCCACCACGTGGGTCACGAATGCCGTACTTGTGCCAGTAGGTGTAGTCAGCATGTCCTGGTCTGAAACTATCCAAGATATCGCCATAGTCTTGACTGCGTTGATCCGTATTACGAATCACCAAAGCAATCGGGGTACCGGTTGTTTTACCTTCAAACACACCCGAAAGAATTTCTACTTGGTCAGCTTCTTGACGTTGTGTGACGTGGCGTGAGGTGCCTGGTTTGCGTCGATCCAAGTCCAGTTGAATATCTTCAACTGATAAAGACATGCCCGGAGGACAGCCGTCTACAACAGCTCCGATTGCGGGTCCATGAGATTCACCAAAGGTGGTGATACGAAATAAGTGTCCTAGTGTGCTTCCAGCCATGCCTCAATTATGACATTGGTCTGGAAATGAAGCTTGATTTGCCACTCTTATTTTTTGTTTTTTTATAACTCTTGGCAAAGAAAATGAATTTCTTTGCCAAGAGTGGCCTGAAAGAACAGCTTTACTTCGCCGGAGTCACTGACTCTTCAGCAACAGGCCAATCACGGATGTAGGCTTTGAGCATGTTGTTTTCAAAACCTTGGGCTTCGACCACTGCTTTGGCAACGTCATAGAAAGAAATCACACCATTCAAAGTATCGCCATCCAATACGGGTAAGTAGCGCATGTGTTGATCTAGCATGATGCGACGCGCTTCATCCAAGTCCATTTCTGAAGTACAAGTCATGGGGGATTTTTCCATGACAGAACCAACTGTTGCTTGACCCACATTTCCATGACCTTTTGCCAAGGTGTTGATCACCTCACGGAAAGTCAAAATGCCTACCAATGTTGAGCGCTCCATCACCACCAAGGAACCAATGTCTTTTTCTGACATGATTTGCACGGCAGCTGTAAGTGAAGTATTCGGGGTAGCGGTGAAAAGGGTTGTTCCTTTAAAGCGCAAAATATCACTGACTTTCATGCTTGCCTCCTTTTAGGGTGTCTTATAGGCTCAGTCTATCAGTAGGTTTTAAGACCCGCCAGCCCTGCCATATAGGGGCTTACCCCAGCTATGGCTTTTCTTTTCAGGACTCTTGGCTTTTAGGAGCCTTCCATGCCCTGATAATGGGCATATTGGCCACCATGGTGGCGCCTGCCAAGGTAACCCACCAGGTCAAGTAAATCCAGACCAAGAACAAAGGCAAGATGGCAAAAGCGCCATAGACGGTTTTATAGATTGGGTAGCTGGCCACAAACCACGCAAAAGCGGACTTAGCTAATTCGAAAATGATGGCAGCGCAAGCACCGCCCAAGATGGCATCGCGCCACTCTACCCGCTCATAGGGCAGTATTTTGTAGACCAAACTAAAGGACATGGTTGAGAGCAATATTGGAAAAGCCCCTGCAATGAAATTAAAGCCATCACTCAATGGACCAATCAAGCCCTTGGAAGCGCTCAAAACCATGGAGCTCAAGTAAATGCTCAGACCTAAGAGCAGTGGCCCCATGACAGTGGCCACCATATGTATACCAATCCGCTTTAAAAAAGGTCGGCGATTTTCAACTTGCCAAATGCGATTGAAGGCATTTTCAACGGTGATCAATGTAAAAAATACGCCAATCACCAAGCCAACTGTACCGAAGATGGTCAAGCCTTTTGCTTTGAGGGCAAATTGGTTCAAGTAAACCAAGATAGGGTCACCAATCGCCCCAGGAATCAGATTGTCTGAAAGCCATTCTTGGAAAGCCGCACGCAGCTTAAGAAAACGCGGCAAGGCCGCTAAGAGGGCGAAAGAAACCGTTACCATTGGCACAATCGACAAGATGGTCGTGAAAGACAGGCTGGCTGCCATTTCATTGATACGACTCACCTTGGCGCGATTACGCAGGTATTTAAAAAAATCGAGGAAAGAGTCTTTATGACGAATTGCTTGCACGGCTCTATCATAAGCAAGATACATCAATGAGTACACATTCTATGAATTCTGATATTAATGTTTTAGTTCTTTATTACTCCCGACATGGCGCTACACGCCAACTGGCAGAGCTGATTGCTGAAGGCGTTGAGAGTGTTCCAGGCGTGACTGCACGCTTGCGCACCGTGCCAGCTATTTCAGCGGTTTGCGAAGCAACTGAATCTGATATTCCAGCGTCTGGTCCTCCTTATGTTGAAAACAAAGACCTTCAAGAATGTGCTGGTTTGGCCTTGGGCTCACCGACTCGTTTTGGCAATATGGCTTCAGCCATGAAATACTTTTTAGATAACACCACCTCCGAGTGGTTGTCTGGTTCTTTGGTTGGCAAGCCTGCGTGCGTTTTCACCAGCACCGGCAGCATGCATGGCGGTCAAGAAAGCACCCTCTTATCGATGATGATTCCATTGATGCATCACGGCATGGTGATCGTGGGTCTACCCTACAGTCATCCAGAATTGATGAACACACAAACTGGTGGCACACCCTATGGCGTGACGCATTTTGCAAAAGCCGATGGTTCAGCACCGATTTCTGCTGATGAGAAAAAATTAGCAATTGCACAAGGCAAACGTTTGGCTGAAATGGCCAGAAAATTATCAGCATGAACGATTCAATGCAGTCACATCCAGAATTAGCGCCCCAAGATCATTGGCGTTTGATTGCTTGGTTCTCTTGGTTTGCACTGATCGTGTTGTGCATTTTGTGGGAAGCTGTTTTGGCGCCCATCAAACCAGGTGGCTCATGGGCAGTGATCAAAGTGGTACCGATGTTGTTTGCTCTGAAAGGTATTTGGCAGGCACGCAATTACACCATGCAGTGGGCATCGATGTTGGTGATGCTGTATTTCATTGAAGGTGTGGTGCGCTTGAATGACAAGGGCTTATCCGCCTACTTGGCTGGTTTAGAAATTGTTTTAAGCTTGGTGGCTTATTTCGCAATACTGGCTTATTTGAAGCCTTTGAAAAAAGTAGCGAAAATGAAAAAAGCTCAAGAAGAAAAAGCAGCAAAAGAATTGGAAGTTAAGAAATTAGAAGCAGAGAAGCAAGAAGAACAGAACTAAAGAAGTAAATAAAAAAATATTAGAAATACTGAGGAAGACAAAATGTCATTGAATGATCAAGAATTGATTGCTGGCTTTGAAAAGATCATTGGCAAGACCCAAGTGATCACAGCACCTGATGATTTAGAGCCCTACTTGGTTGATTGGCGTAAGCGCTACCGCGGTCAAGCGATTGCTGCTTTGCGCCCTGGTAATACACAAGAAGTGTCAGAGATTGTGAAACTCTGTGCAGCCAATCGCATCGCGATTGTCCCGCAAGGTGGTAACACCGGCATGTGCGGTGGTGCCACGCCTAACAGTGATGGTCGCCAAGTGGTGATCTCTTTGAACCGCATGAACCAAGTGCGCGCCATCGACACATCTAATCAAACCATCACGGTTGAAGCCGGCATGATTTTGCAGTCATTACAAGAAGCAGCCACAGCGGCCGATCGTTACTTCCCATTGAGCTTAGGTGCTGAAGGTAGCTGCACGATTGGTGGCAATTTATCCACCAACGCAGGCGGCACTTCAGTATTGCGTTACGGCAATGCTCGTGAGCTTTGTTTAGGTCTTGAAGTCGTGATGCCCAATGGCGAAATCTTGAACAGCTTGCGTGGATTGCGTAAAGACAATACCGGCTACGATTTACGTGACTTGTTCATTGGTGCTGAAGGCAGCTTAGGCCTTATCACCGCAGCAGTGATGAAGTTGTTCCCGCGCCCAGTGGCTAACTGGACTGCTTTAGTTGCAGTACCGCATGCAGATGCTGCGGTGGAATTATTGAATCGTTTTCAAGCAGGTGCTTCAGCACAGCTCACTGGTTTTGAAATGATGTCTGATGAAAGTTTGGCATTACTGAAACATTACTACCCTGCTCTTGCTAGTCCTTTGAGCGGCCCGAATGCTTATGAAGTGTTGGTAGAAATTTCTGACTATGAGAGCGAAGAGCACGCCATGCAGTTGATGGAGTCGATCCTCGAAGGCGCCCTTGAATCAGGCTGTGCGAGTGATGCGGCGATTGCCAGCAATCTTGCTCAAGCCAGAAAATTTTGGGACATGCGTGAGCACGTGCCCTTGGCACAAGCCGATGATGGCCCGAACATCAAACACGACGTGTCTTTGCCAATCTCAGCGATTCCGAGTTTCATCGCTACTTGCAATGACATGCTGCGCGCCAAGTATCCAGGCGTGCGCGTGATCAACTATGGTCACTTGGGTGACGGTAATTTGCACTACAACATCGCAGGACCAAGTTCAGCACAAACTGAAGAGTTCTTTACTAGTAAGTCCAAAGAGATCCAAGCCTTGGTTTATGCCGAAGTTGAAAAACTCAATGGCTCCATCTCAGCAGAGCACGGTGTGGGTCAACAAAAGGTGGCTTACTTAAAAGGCCATCGCGGTGAAGTGGCCTTGGGTGTGATGCAAGCCATCAAGCATGCTTTGGATCCACACAACTTGATGAATCCTGGCAAGGTGATTGCTTCTTGATTTGCTAATGGATCCAATCCAGCAATAAAAAAAGCTCCTGATCTTTCAGGAGCTTTTTTGTTGATGACCGTCTACTTATTTAGCTGTGGCTTCGATCATGCAATTTGAAATATCTGAGAAGTATTTCAATGCAGTGCTGGTAGGCTCGATGTATTTTTTACGTCCATCGGTTTCTACCACGTAAGTCACCATGTCTTTGTCACGCAACTGCTTTAAGCGTGCATGCAAAGTCGCAGGTGATCCAATTTCACGCATGGCGATTGCATCACTGACCAAAAGGCGTTCACCACTTTTCCAATGGGTTGCCACTTCGTTTAGAAGTTGAGTTTCTGTGGCATCCAGTTTAGGAAAGCTTGGTAGCTCTTCAATGGAGCGAACCAAGTTCAAAAATCTGAAGTAGATCTCTTGCAAATCTTTATTTTTCATCTTCTCGTTACCTCAAAGGCTATTATCTTTTTAATGTTGTATACAAATTATAGGGTAAAGAACTTACAAAAGTAATAAAAGTTACATAAGTAATCGTAGGGGCTTTGCGCGGTGATAAATGTACTTTTATGCACAGACATAATTCTAACTATATGTTAATTAAAGTTTTTTTGTCAGTTGGTGAGCAGAATTGTCAAAAACTTCTTAAAATGATGTTCAATCAATCACTCTAAAAAAGAAAAAGGCTATGAATTTATTAAAACCTGAAACCTTGGGGGCCATTGCCCTGCAAAACCGCCTAGTGATGGCGCCCTTGACTCGTATGCGCGCTATGGCTGGTGATGTTCCCGGTGACTTGGCCAGCACCTATTACGGCCAAAGGGCCAGCGCTGGTCTGATCATTACTGAAGCTTCTCAAATTTGCCCTTTGGGTAAAGGTTATCCCGGTACTCCTGGTATTTACAGTGAAGAGCAAATGAAGGCTTGGCAAAAAATCACGGCTGCTGTGCATGCCAAGAACGGAAAAATCGTGCTGCAGTTGTGGCATGTGGGCAGGATTTCTCATTCTTCATTGCATCCTGAAGATGGCTTACCAGTAGCTCCTTCAGCAATTGCTCCAACAGGCCAGGTGTACACAGCCACTTGGCAATTGGCTGATTATGAAACTCCACGTGAACTAGCCGTCTCTGAAATCCCTGCCCTGCTTCAAGCCTATCGCCATGCGGCCACCATGGCCAAGCAAGCTGGCTTTGATGGTGTTGAGGTTCATGCGGCCAACGGTTATTTGTTAGATCAATTCTTACAAGACTCTAGCAATCAGCGCCAAGATCAATATGGTGGCAGTTTTGCTAATCGCACACGATTGCTCTTAGAGGTACTTCATGCAGTGATTGAGGTCTGGGGCAGTGATCGCGTGGGCGTGCGCCTCTCGCCTTATGGCGCATTCAATGACATGTCTGACAAAGATCCGATTGGTTTGTTCACACATGTGATTGAACAGTTAAACCCTTTGAACCTGGCCTATTTGCATTTGATTGAACCACGCTCAACTGGCGCAGGCGGTAGTGATCAAGTTGTCAAAGATGTTCCAAGCACTTCAGAATTATTCAAAAAGGTTTTTAAGGGCAAAGTCATCATGGCTGGCGGTTACGATCGAGACAGCGCAGAAGCAGCAGTGTCGTCAGGAGAGGCTGATGCGGTGGCGTTTGGCAGACTGTATATCTCCAATCCTGATTTGGTGGAGCGTTTTGCTCAAAATGCGGCATTAAACCCTTACGATCGCTCAACTTTTTACGGCGGTACTGAAAAAGGTTATACCGATTACCCTTCTTTGACCTAGAGCAAAAAAGGTCTCAATCCCTCATAAAAGCCCTGTTTTATCAGGGCTTTTTGCTACTTTAAGCATCTATTTTGGGCAAAATTGAAGGCAAGGAATTTTACTTAGCTCAAATAGGTAAGGATAATCAAAGATTCGACGATTAAAATCGCTTTCGAATTTGCTACACCCTTGAGTATCAGACGCACATCTATAAAAAGAGGACAAAGAAGAATGAGCAAGGAAAAATCAACGATCATCTACACATTGACGGATGAAGCCCCCTATTTAGCAACTGCTGCCTTTTTACCGATCATCAGAACTTTCACAGCACCTGCTGATATTGAAGTTGTTGAAAGTGACATTTCTGTTGCAGCTCGTATCCTTGCTGAGTTTCCAGATTGCCTTTCCGACGAACAAAAAGTTCCTAACAATTTAAGCGCACTAGGCAAGTTAACTTTATTGCCTGATACGAACATCATCAAATTGCCGAATATTTCTGCAGCCTTGGGTCAGTTAACAGCAGCCATCAAAGAATTGCAGTCTCAGGGTTACAAGATTCCTAACTATCCAGAGAACCCTCAGACTGAAGAAGAAAAAGCGATTCGTGCGCGTTACTCTAAGTGCTTAGGCAGCTCAGTGAACCCTGTGCTTCGTGAAGGTAACTCAGATCGCCGGGCACCAGCAGCGGTGAAGCGTTATGCACGCAATAACCCACACTCGATGGGTAAGTGGAGCCAAGCTTCTAGAACCCACGTGTCACACATGCACGGCGGCGACTTCTACTCCAGCGAAAAATCAATGGTCATGCCACAAGCCTGCGACGTGCGAATGGATTTGGTGACCAAGTCAGGTAAGACAATTGTTCTAAAAGAAAAGGTTTCTCTTTTAGAAGGCGAAATTATCGACAGCATGTTCATGAGCAAAAAAGCTTTGTGCAAATTCTATGAAGATGAGATTCAAGATGCGTATGAAACACGCGTGATGTTCTCATTGCACGTGAAGGCGACCATGATGAAGGTGTCCCACCCAATCGTGTTCGGTCACGCCGTTAAGATTTTCTACAAAACTGCCTTTGAAAAACATGGTGAGTTGTTCAAGCAATTAGGCGTGAACCCAAATAACGGTTTGAGCAGTGTTTACGAGAAGATTGCTACTCTGCCAAGTTCTAAGCGTGAAGAGATCATCAATGACTTGCATGCATGTCATGAGCACAATCCAGAATTGGCGATGGTGGATTCTGCCAAAGGTATCACCAACCTTCACTCACCGAATGATGTGATCGTTGACGCATCGATGCCAGCGATGATTCGTGCGGGCGGCAAGATGTGGGGTGCAGATGGTCGTTTGAAGGACACCAAAGCGGTGATGCCTGAATCAACATTTGCTCGTATCTATCAAGAGATGATTAACTTCTGTAAGACGCATGGCAATTTTGATCCAGTGACCATGGGCAGTGTGCCAAACGTGGGCTTGATGGCTCAGCAGGCTGAAGAGTATGGTTCACACGATAAGACTTTTGAAATTGCAGAGCCAGGTGTTGCACGTGTTGTGACTTTGGATGGCACTGTGTTGCTTGAGCAGAATGTGGAAGAAGGCGATATTTGGCGCATGTGCCAAGTGAAAGACGCTCCAATCAGAGATTGGGTGAAGTTGGCCGTGACTCGTGCACGTCAATCAAACACTCCAGCGGTGTTCTGGCTAGATGAGTACCGTCCTCACGAAGCTGAGTTGATCAAGAAAGTAACTAGATACTTAAAAGATCACGACACCACAGGTTTGGATATTCAGATCATGTCTCAAACACGCGCAATGCGTTACACACTAGAGCGCATCATTCGTGGCAAAGACACCATCTCTGTCACAGGTAACATTTTGCGTGACTACCTCACTGACTTGTTCCCAATTCTTGAATTAGGTACTTCAGCCAAGATGTTGTCTGTTGTGCCTTTGATGAATGGTGGCGGCTTGTTTGAAACTGGTGCCGGCGGTTCAGCACCCAAGCATGTGAAGCAATTGGTTGAAGAAAACCATTTGCGTTGGGACTCATTGGGTGAGTTCTTGGCCTTGGCAGTGTCGATTGAAGATGTGGGCATCAAGAAGAACAATCCTAAAGCAAAGATTTTGGCCAAGACTTTGGACGAGGCCACTGGTCAATTGCTTGAGAACAGAAAATCACCTTCATCAAGAACCGGTGAACTAGATAACCGTGGCAGCCAGTTCTACTTGGCACTCTATTGGGCGCAGGCTTTGGCTGCTCAGACAGAAGACAAAGAACTACAAGCTCACTTCACCAAGTTGGCTAAGCAGTTAAAAGACAATGAAGAGAAGATTGTTTCTGAGCTATCTGTTGTTCAAGGTAAGTCAGTTGATATCGGCGGTTACTACAAACCAGATCTTAAGAAACTTGAACAAGTGATGCGCCCTAGCGCAACACTGAACGAGATCATTGGTTCTGCTAAGTAATAAAAAAGTAATTAATCAGTAACAAAAAAGGCCGCATCAGCGGCCTTTTTTGTTTTGTATATTTTATTTATTTTCTTTTATTACCAATAAGTCTTTGAGTCATTAAGGCTTCAAATAAGCGTAACGCTCTTTGGCTTGCAAATTAGAAACTTCTGCAACACCTGATGGAACAATCTTGGCTTCCATGATCACTTGTTCTTTTGGAATTTTTCTTGAAACCAAGGTGTTGTTACAAACTCTGAACTCAACACCCTTGCTCACCAAGTCGCCAATCGATGCCGAAAACTTTGAACCCGACATGTTCTCAGCACCTTCAAGTAAAAAGTCGATACCAGGACCGTGTGTCACCACCACGATTTTTGCAGTTGGATCAGCGCTCAAGTGATTGCGAATATTACCAATCGCACGGCTGGCTTGTTGCACACCTTCGTTCACGTGATAAACAATTTTGACTGATTCTGAAAAAGCATGTCCTGAGAAAACCACGAATGACATGGCTGTGATTAGTTTGATTAATTGCTTCATAACACTCCCTC
>Ga0209550_10001099_pt1 | contig 26058 bp, 23 predicted proteins | sample LauGreSuBDMM15SN_2_FD_187567 | JGI IMG/M metagenome (GOLD analysis project Ga0209550, IMG submission 187567) | Freshwater lake microbial communities from Lake Michigan, USA - Su13.BD.MM15.SN (SPAdes) (version 5) | ecosystem: Environmental > Aquatic > Freshwater > Lake | place: Lake Michigan... | reverse complement strand
CCTCTATCGCGTCTAAAGCCGCCATTCCCACCACCTTCTCGGGGTTTGAAGCCCTCGCCTCTATCACGACGGAAGCCGCCTTCACCACCACCTTCTCGGTTTTCGGGATTAAAGCTTCTCTGGGGAGATCTTTCCTTAAAGGAACCATCACGGTTCGAACCAGTACCAGATTCTCTACGGGCAGGTCTGCCTTCATTAGGACTACTTTTTTTGTAGTCGGGGGAGAATTCTCTACCCCTATTATTCTTGTTTTCCATATTTTCCTTTCTCACAGCAAAATTATTTTCATAGGAATCGGAAAGTCTTTATTTTTTAATTGTTTCATGTTGGCAGGCATCTAGACTGGGAGACATGAATCCGCTAAAAAAAAAGCCCCGAACTAAACAGGAGACTCCCCCACCAGAAAAACCCGAGTGGTTAAAACGTAGAATCAGGTTTCCCCTTCCCACGGATTCAAATTACTTTGTTAGGGAAACCCTAGAAAAAGATCGACTCCATACAGTTTGCGAAAGTGCATCCTGTCCCAACCTAAACCATTGTTGGTCAAGAAAAACAGCCACTTATATGTTAAATGGAGATATTTGCACACGTAGATGTAGTTATTGTGATGTAGCATCCGGAAAACCTCTTCCACTAGATTTTGGAGAACCCAAACGGGTTGCAGAATCTGCAGCAAAACTCCAATTAAAGTATGTGGTTCTCACAGCCGTCAATCGGGATGATCGGGAAGATGGAGGAGTCTCGGGGTTTACCGACACTATCTTGGAGATTAGAAAACTCCTTCCTGAGTGCAGAATTGAAGTGTTAATCCCAGATTTTAAAGGGAAAATAGAAACCCTTGAACATCTTTACAAATCAACACCCGATATAATAAATCACAACATTGAGACCGTTTCCGAGCTATTTCCAATTGTTGCCCCCCAAAAAAAGTACGAACTCTCTTTACAAGTCTTGGAAAACATTTCTTCTAAGGGATTTGTCACAAAAAGTGGGATTATTTTAGGGATGGGTGAAAGTATTGAACAGGTAAAAAAAACCCTAAAAGATCTTAGGTCGGTAGGTGTAACAATGCTAACAATTGGACAGTATCTACAGCCCACACCCACTCACTACCCCGTTAAAGCTTACTTAGAGGAGTCAATCTTTGCAGAGCTTAAGATTTTTGCCAAATCACTCGGATTTCGCCATGTAGAATCGGGAGCTTTGGTACGAAGTTCCTATCATGCGGATGAACAAGGGAGCTTTCTTATGGACGGGGCTTATAGTAGTCATACGTGACTTCCAAAACTTCTTCAGCTGGGATTCGTTTTATACCGTCTTCTGTATGTAAAATAATCAAACTACTATCTTGGCTGATGATAGTTCCTATTTCAATCCTATCATTGGTGAGAAGTAATTTTTCAAGTCTATCATAGTAATCATAAATTTCAGATTCAGATTTGAGTTCTTTGTGTGACTGCCTCCTGTACAAACCTTTTCTTTTGTAGTACGAAAGTCGCCTGCTGATAGAACGACTGATTGCATATTTAGGTTTTTTAGATATTGATAATAAACTAATTTTATTGGTCTCATCAGGAGTAGCACTTTTTAATAGTTGGTTTTCAAGTAGACTCCTCTTGGCTTCCAAGTCCTCCATCTTTTTTGGATCCTTTATTTGGGACTGAAGCTCCTGGTTGATTGTATAAAGCTCTCCTATTAATTTTTTATCCAAAAGGGCAATGGAATTAAAAATTCCAATTTCAGTATTAGAAAACTTGGTTGGTTTGGACTGTACATTTAAATCTGAGATCCATTTGGTATAGTTTGGAATACTTTCAATCTTAGATGCCTCCAACAAAAAATTTGGATAATATGGAAGGAAAAATTCTTGCATGGCTTCCAATAGAAGCATTTTTTCAGATACCGCCACAGCAATTTTTCCAACGTTACTCTCTGTTTTAATATCCATGGGATCTTTATCTTCAAGACTTTGGGCCCTGGGATACACAATAACCTTTCCAAATTTTACTCTAGCCAAAGACTGGTTCCCTATAAACGATATAATCCATTCCGCACCAGAAGAAACCGTGGTAAGAATGGGAGTGTGAATACTTAACTTATTTGTTTCGAAGGAAGAAAAGGCCTTAGAATATATCATCCCATTTGATAAGCTAAGGCTCACTTTTTTTGATTTTCCCTGGGTTTGGATGGTGTCGAGAGAAACACTGGAATCGGGATAAATCCGAAGCATAGATTCATCAGAAAATTGTAAATCTAAGAAAGAATTTTTTTCAGTTGTTATTTTATCTCCTTCGTATAAGAAAATTCCCGCACTCCCTTTTTCTTCCGTTTTATCATTGTGTTTTACTTTTGACTCACCGATTGATTTTGTGATAAATAAATATTTTTCTTTTGAGATTTGTGATTCATCTGTTTTTGAAGCCTTCTGATTTGGTTCATTGTTGTTTTCCCAAAAATAGGGTTTGTTGCATTGGGTTGTTGTAAAAATAAGAAAGAAAGCAAATGATTTCAGAAGTGAATTTGTGTATACTTTTCTGAAAGAAGAATTTGGATGTTTTTTATTTTTCGCCGAAAAAACATTGATTTTAAATATTTTAAAGAATACATTTACTACAAGTATGAAATTTTTTTTCAAAGTCAGAACCTTCAAATGCTAAAATTAACTTTCTCTTTGTTTCAATTAAAACAATTCTTTTCTCAAATTCTGTCAATCTGTTTCATAAAACATTATTTTTTCTATCTCCCTTTTCTATTCGGGATATCTCTTTCTTTTTTATTTTTTCATTGTTCAGACTCATCAAAGACAAAACTGGGTTCCGGAAGTTTTCCTGCTTCTGAATTCCCCCAAGGTATGGATTGGCTAAATGTTAAAAAACCACCTAAAGTGGGTGATTACAAAGGAAAAGTCCTTGTACTTTTTTTCTGGACGGGGAGCAATTTAAAGTCGTTAGAAATCCTAAATAGTTTTAAAACATTTGAAACTGAAAATAAAGATAAAGTTCGTGTAATTGCAATACACTCTCCTAAGTTTAGTGGGGAGGCTAATCTTAACTATGTAAAAAATACCATCTTAAAAAATAGAATTGAGCTTACCATTCTCCATGATCCAAATTTTACTGTTTGGAGAACTTATGGGATCAACAATTGGAATTCACTTCTTGTGATTGGAGAAGATACAAAAGTGATCGGAAGATTCTCTATTGATAAAAATTTATTACGAATAGACCCCATATTTGAAAAGTTATTAAATTTTGATGTTGAACCAAATACTTCAAAGGTAGATGAAGAATCTCCACTTTTAGAAAAAAATAAATATCCTGAGAGTATTCTCTCTTTTCCCGAAAATGTAATCTTAGATGAGTATGGAAAATATTTATATGTTAGTGATAGCAATCATAATAGGATATTAGTTATCACAAGAGATACTGGATTAATTCATGATGTAATTGGAAATGGAACTACAGGATTTGAAAATGGTAATTATAACCAATCCAGTTTTAATTATCCCACTGGATTGGCTCTAGATAATAAATTATTATATATTGTAGATAATAAAAATCATTCTTTACGTAAGGTTGATTTAGAAAAGAAAATAGTAACACTCTATTCAGGTACAGGAAAAAAAGGAGACGAAGTTGTTCAAACTGGGTTTGCTCCTGTAACTAGTTTTTCATTTCCATATGGTATCACAAGGGATGGATCAACTCTTTATCTTTCAAACACCGGGTTCAATCAATTCATAAAAATTGATACAAACTCAGGGAAAATAGAATCTTTATTTTCCGAAACAAAAGATATAAATTATAACCCAGAATTTTTCTCTAAAGTTGGTATGACAATTTATAGAGATACTATTTTTACAACGGATAGTTCTTCGGGATCTTTAAAGTCGGTTGTATCAGATTTTCCCTCAAAAGTTAAAATATTGATAGGAAATAAGGCAAGAGATGTGGGTGATATGGATGGAGAAGCACTTAAGGCTAGGCTCCAATTTCCAAAAGGCATATACGCCAAAGATAATTTAGTATATATTGCTGACACATTGAATCATAAAATAAAAGTATATGATTTAAAGAGAAAAATAGTTAGTTCACTCGCAGGTACAGGGAAACAGGGAAGTCAAAATTCTAATCTAAAAGAAAGTACCTTCCATGAACCCTCAAGTGTTTACCTATATGGCTCCGAGCTTTTTGTAGCAGATACAAACAATCATTGTATTAGGATTATAAATTTAAATACTAATAAAGTTTCAACATTTTATATACGGATGGATCCTGAATTGGTAATGGAAAATAAGAAAAAAATTGCTCCCTTAAAAGATTCCTTTCCACATAAAAGTATTTTTATTTCTCCAGATATTTTAGCGTTAAAACTACGAATTGCTATTAGTAAAAAGTATGTCTGGGATCCCAATGGAGGATTCTATTTTAAAATTCAATCCTCAAATCCTGATGTTTTAGACTTTAAAAATAATCATGCAATGGTATTTGAAAACTTTACAGGACAAACAGAATTTTTTCCCAGTCAAAAAAAAGAGGGAAGTACAGAAATTACAATAAATTCAATTATTTATTTTTGTAGTAAAACAAATTTATCTTTATGTTATTACAAGAAATTTAAAACTACCTCAATAGTTAAAATAACCCCTGGTGGGAAAGATAAACCTTTGATGGAGTTAAAAATTCCAGTACTTCAAAGGGAAGAGGAAAATTAAATGTTTAAAGATAAACAGTCCAAACTTTACATGTGGTTGAGTACAGCTTTTGTTACATTTTTATTGATGGCAGAGCTCACAGGAAGTAAATTAATCTCCTTTTTAGGTTTCACCCTTACGTTAGGTGTAATACCTTTTCCAGTCACATTTTTAATTACAGATACTCTTAATGAATTTTATGGAAAAAGAGCTGTAAAACATACTACTTTTCTGGGAATGATTATGATTTTATTTGCTTATGCAATTATAGTTATTGATCTAAAAATACCAGCTATCTCTGATTCTCCGGTGGATGACGCTTCTTTTATAAGAGTATTTGCAAACTCAGGGTTGGTGATAGTGGGCTCTATTATTGCTTATGTAATTGGTCAAATGATTGATATCAATGTTTTTCATTATTTACGAATGAAAACAAAAAATAAACATATATGGCTTAGAGCTACGGGATCTACAATAATCTCTCAGTTGATTGACTCCTATGTTGTAATTTTTATAGCCTTTGGGAAAACCCTACCTGTTGAAAAATTAATTTCTATTGCTAGCACAAACTTTTTTTACAAATTACTGGTTGCAATAAGTCTTACACCAATCATTTACCTATTGCATTCTATCATTGGAAATTACCTTGGTGAGGAGCTATTGGAATTAGAAAAAGAAAGAGACAAAGAACCTTAGATAATCAACGAACTATAAACCAAATTCGATTTCCATATTTATCTAAATAGGACAAATATCCTTTATCTGGAAATGTCTGCTCAATTGTAAAAAATCCAGACTCCTTAAACTTTTGTGTGGGCTCCCCCTCAATGGAAAAAGAACCCACATTTACCCTGCATTTTTCTGAATTTGGACTAAAGAGGATCTTCAATCCTGATTCAGTTTTTACCTCAGAGTGATATTTTCCACTTATTTCTATAGTAAAACCAAAGACATTAGAATAGATCTCAGCCGAATGCACACAATCTTCAGAAAGTAAGTTGATACCTGATATTCTCATATTTTATTTTTAGTCTAATCCTAGTTTTCTATGATAAAAATCACATTCCCGGTACAGGATTTTCAAGGAATATGATTTGACCTACCTACTTTTTTTACCTAAAGTAGAAATAGAATAAAGACACAAAGAGGCAAATATGAAAAATCTTACACGCCATAGGAAAATCATTTTAGAAAATATGAAATCCAGAATGGATCATCCCACTGCCAAAATGGTTTATGATTCTGCAAGAAATATTACAGACAAACTTAGTTTTGCTACAGTTTACAATTCCCTTGAATATCTAGTCGAATCTGGCTTGATCAAGAAATTAGACATTGATTCAGAATCTGCAAGGTACGATGCCAGGCTAGAAAGCCATGCTCATCTTATCTGCAAATCCTGTGGTGCGGTAAAAGACCATCCAAATGAGGAATTTTTACAGCAAATGAAAATATCTAACTTTCAATTTCATCTAGAAGATATTTCCATTACAATTAGGGGAAATTGCTTGGATTGTAAAGAACATCTAGCCAGGGTCTAATGGGTAAAATCCAAGAACTGGATCCATCTTTAATCAATAAAATTGCTGCTGGAGAAGTTATTGAAGCTGGATACTCCGTAGTAAAGGAATTAGTTGAAAACTCTTTAGATGCAAATGCCACTAAAATTAGGGTAGAATCTAGTTTTGGTGGTCTCTCCCAAATTCTTGTTTCCGACAATGGAATTGGTTTTGATAGCGATGACCTAGAAATCAGTCTTAAACGTCACACTACAAGTAAAATTCACACCTATGGTGATCTAGAATCACTACAATCCTATGGGTTTAGGGGGGAGGCTCTCTCCTCCATTGCTTCCGTTTCAAAGCTCTCTATCATTTCCGGAAAAGATGATTCCCAACCTGCTATAAAATTAGATTCAGAAAAAGGGATTGTTCTCTCTACTAAAAGTGTTCAGGGTAGAATTGGTTCTTTGGTAGAAGTAAAAGACCTCTTTTTCAATACCCCCGTTCGAAGAAAATTTCTTAAATCTGATAAATCCGAAGATAAAAAAATCAAAGATAAAGTTGTATTACTTTCTTTATCTAGACCAGAAGTAGAATTTGAATATCACCAAAATGAAAAAAAAATCTATTCTTTAAAACCAAATTCAATAGCAAATAGAATTGTAGATATCTTTGGTGACAACATTGGAAATCACCTCTTAGATGTGAGCCTAGATCGAAGGGGTATCAAATGCCATGGATATATAAGCGATCCAGAATTTTATAGATCCAATAGGTTAGGTCAGTTTTTTTTTATAAATAATAGACCTGTTGAAATCAAAAATAGTTCCTACCTACTCAAAAAATCGTACGATGAACTTTTACCTCATGGTGCCCATCCATGGTGTTTCCTTTATTTTAACATTGATCCGAGATACATTGATGTCAATGTTCATCCAACAAAAAAAGAGATACGTTTTTTAGACGAAGAGGGTTTTACTTCCTTTTTTTTAGAAGCAATCAACAACGTACTACGATCAAAAACCCCTGTAACATTTTTAGAAATGAAACGTAGACTCTCTTCCCCACAGCCCCAACCAAAGAGGAGCTTTGAATCTATACCCGATCAAACTGTATTTCAATCAATTTTACACAATGATCTATTTAAAAGCCCACATTCTGTGAAAGGATTTTCTGTGGAAGATGTTGGTGCGGGAAACAATCTGCACCATCTAACAGGTTCAAAAGAAGTAGTACATAGAGAATTTATTCCCAAAAAGCACTTTGGAATTCTCTTTGAAACTTTTATTTTAGCAGAAGCGGAAGATGGTTTGTACATCATCGACCAACACACAGCCCATGAACGAATTAGATATGAAGAAATTTTAAACCAATTAAAAAATAGGGGTAGCTTGCCACAACCCCTCCTCTCTCCCTTACGAATTGAACTAAGCATTGGAGAAGCGGAAGAAATTATAGAACGTTCCTTAGAGTATGCAAAAGTTGGGATTATTCTTGAAAGTATGGGTGGAGGCACAATTCTTGTCAGGGAAACTCCCATTCTCTTGGAATCTGGCTCTGAAAAAGAAGTAATCTTAGAATTTTTAAATAGAACGCAATCCAATCCTGAAGAAAGAGAATTGTATGATCTCTTAGCAAAGAGCATTGCCTGTCGATCCGCCATTAAGAAGGGAGACTTTGTATCTGATCATATATTGGGTGAGCTTCTCAATCGATTGAGCTATTGTGAAAATCCATCTAGATGTCCACATGGTAGACCTACCCTGATAAAATTGACACGATTAGATCTAGAAAAAATGTTTCACAGAAAGTAACCTGATTCAAGGAATTATAGAGCATTGGAAAAAGATTTAAAAAACCTTCTATGGAAAGCTATTTTTGCCCTAGTAGGAATTCTTCTCGTAATTGTATTTCTCTCCCACTTTGCAAAGGAGCCCATACATATTCTCTCCAAACTTTTCATTGAGCTCTTTGGAGTGTATGGTGTGGGCATAGGGATCTTATTGAGTGACTCCCTACCGGCTTTTATGATACCCGATGCCTTTTTGATTCTAGCAGTCGCGGGAGAACTTGCAGATCTCCCTGTAATTTTTTTTGCATCGATTGGAAGTATCTCTGGAGGTAGCATCTCCTATTTTTTAGGTAGGTATGTATTTCCAAAAATTGCTTTTATCCAATCATTTTTACAAGTTCATGAGGAGAAATTGCTTGTTCATTTAGAAAAATATGGTGTTTGGGCAGTTGTCTTGGCAGCAACCACGCCACTTCCCTACTCATGGATGGCCATTCTTGCCGGTACACTGAAAATGCAATATTGGAAATTTCTGGTGAGCAGTCTTTCTAGGGCACCAAGGTTTTTTGTATACTACTATGCAATCAAATTAGGTTGGTTCTCCTGATATAAAATCCAACTCTGTTCAATTCTTATAATGAATCTAAAAATAGATTTACTGTCCTATGCAATTCTATACGATGGAATAAAAAAGGAATTGCAATTCTTAGAGAAAAGCAATTCTATCTGTTAGCAAGAAGATTCTTTCCATCTTTCTCAACAAAGGGAGGAGAGATTCTAACAAATGCATCAGAAATTAGAAATCTATAAGATGAGGAAAAATTATGAATTCTACAACCTTAGTTGAGATAACTCCATCTACTAGCATGGAAGATATTCTAACCAATTACCCAAGCGCAAAAAGGGCATTGTTTCAAAAATATCATATTGGTGGCTGCTCCAGTTGTGGGTATTCCTTAGACCAAACACTGGAAGAGGTGATGTTAAATCACAAACGAGACAAAGAAGTTTCCAATGCAATTCAGTTTATCTATGAATCCGCAGAGGTAGACAAGCAATTACAGATTACTCCACTCGAACTTAAAGCAAAACTCGATGCTGGAATTGAAGTAAAGCTTGTAGATGTTAGAGAAGATTGGGAAATAGAAATTTCAAAGCTACCCAATAGTGAAGTAATTAGCCAAAAATTAGCTTATGAAATTTTAAACAAATGGGACAAAAAAACAGAAACAGTTTTTTTCTGCCATCATGGAGTTAGAAGCTTAGAAGCTGCGTCTTATTTTAAAGGACATGGTCTTCCTAATGTGAAAAGTTTGAAAGGTGGAATTGATTTGTATTCCACAGAAGTAGATTCCTCTATCCCTCATTACTAAAACATCCCACCGGGGCAATGTTTCATTGTTCCGGTTTCTTTTTTTAAATTAATAGTTATTCATCTTCTGCTTCATCCATTCTAGGATCTTCTTTGTCCACATTGCTATCAGGATTGTAAGTGTTATTTTCTTTGATCATGGTCAGAGATTCTTTTTTGTATGCCTTGGATTTTTGAGAGAAAGTGGATTCAGGAAATTTATCAATTACATAGTCAAATTCTGCTGCAGCCTCAGCATATTTACCTTGTTTGTAATAAATCGTACCACGCCTGTAGTACGCTGCAGGGTCTTGGCTAGGGCTAGGATTAAAAATTGTTTCTTGTGCATATTTCAATGCTTGGGAATTTTTTCCGGTAGCATAATATGATTCAGTTAAATAGTGATACGCTCTTTCTCTGGATGTGTTTTCAAGGGGAAATTGCAAAGATTTATTCAAGTGGGAGATTGCTTTTGCATATTCTTTCCTGTCAAAAAAATATCTCCCTTTTTCTAAGTTGGATATTCCATTTCTAGAATTTTCCTGACTTTCCTGTTCTTTGTATTGGGCAACTGGTTGCTCTTCCAGGTAATCGTCAAATAAATCTAAGGAGTCCATATTTCTTCCAAGAGATCGAATTGACTTACGCCAACCGATTCTAGCATGGATATTGTTTGGGTCTTCATAGACTGATAAAATATAGTTTTTTCTGGCTTTATCAAAGTCCCTGCGCTTCATATAAAAATTTGCTAAGGATACAAATGCACCAGACCTAAGTTTGTGATTATCACTGGATCTGAGCACATCCTCAAGATGAGCTTTTCCTTCTTCTTCTTGGTTGATTTGTAATAATATATTCCCTAAGTGGTAGCTTATTTTTTCTCTTTCTTCTCTCTTTAATTCTTTGATTTGGTTTAGCTCTTTAAAAATTTCTAGGGCGACTAACCTGTCCTTATTTTTATAAAGTGATACTGCTAACCCAAACCTTATTCTGGTATTGAATTCAAGAGATGTATTTTTTGCAGCAAGTTCATTGAACAAAGACAGTGCTTTTTCTGTACTTTGTTTATTATTTTGTAGAAGTAAAATTTCCCCTTCCTTTAATTTTTCTTCTACATTTTCAGGTGTTACAACATTGATAGTTTGCTGGGCAGAGATACTTTTAAATTCCCTGGAAAGTACATAACCACCTATCAATATACCTAATAGAATAAGGGTGGTACCAGCAATGGCAAAAAAATTCTTACTCAACCATCTCTCCGTTGTTTAAGGCATTGGTTGATATAGAATTGCACTCGATCACTGTCATAGTTTTTTTGAACTTCATCTTTTAGGAGTAATTTAAGAGCTTCCTTATAATTCTTTTTGTTGTACTGGCAGAGTGCAGCATAAAAGTAAGCCCTCGCAACTTCGTTAAAATCTTCTGATGTTTCTGCTAAAAGGATAAGTTTCTCATGTGCAATCGTGAATTTACCCTTTTTATAATATTCGGACATAATTAAATTAAATTCATTACTTTCTGAAGGTTTGGGTTTTTCAGACGGTTTTTTCTTATCTTCTTCGGAAGGAGTTTCTGGTTTTTCTTCTTTCTTTTCGCTATCTGGATTTTTATAACCTTCTGGAAAAACTTTTAAAAAAGAATCATTTTCTTCTAAAAGAGTAAACTCTTCTCCGGAAGGAACTGTGACTGTGACACCATAATAAAATATTTTCTTTTTCTCTTCTCTTTTGATTTTGAATTTCTTTTCGGGGTATTCAACCTCAGCGAGTTTTTTTACTTTTTTTGAATTTATAAGCTCTTTTATGTTCTTAAGAGGACTGTTAGATTGGTAAACCGTATATACCAAATTATCTAAATCCACATCTTTAGGATGAGACCAAGTCAGATTTACATTATCTTTTTCTAATTCATAGTTGATCTCATGAACATAAAAACCTTCCTTCACAACCAAAGGAGGTTTTTTTACATAAGGCTCTTCTTCAAAATTTCCACTTTGCTTCTTATTTTTTTTCTTAGGTTTTGTCTTTTTTGGGTTTTCTTCGTCAGAGTCTTCATCTTCGGAAGGGATATCCGAATCATCTTCCACATTTTTCTTTGGTTTATTTTTCCCTTTTGGCTCTTTGCCATAACGTTTAAAAGAAACTTCGTTTTGCAAAGGAATGAACTCCTCATCTTTTATGGTGACAGACACTCCATAGTAAACTCCTGAAACGGCATCTTTGGTGCGATCAGTGTAGGAGGAATCAGGATGATCTAATTCTATAATTTTTTTTGCATTCCTCATGGCTTGGATGGTATTGAGAGGTGAATTCGAACGATATACGCTATAAATTGGTTTTACTTTTTCCGAATTTTCGGGAAGTTCCCACGTGATACGCAAACCCGTTTCTACTTTTTGTACATCTATTGATTTCACAAATCTGTTTGTATCTACAGTTGTACTAGCTGGATCTTCGTTTTCAAATACAGTGACAGGAGAAGTGGTATAGTTAGAGTTAGCAATCATTAGGACCTGTCTCCTGCGAACAGAATTCACCAAAGCTATTGCATAGTAGTATTGACCGGGTCGAAGATTGATATCTTTAAAGCTTGTAATACGAACATCATCTTTGTAGGATACAATTCCCAGTGAATCTGCCACAAATAACTTATCAGCAGTATCAATCACGCTCTTAGACCTTGCGATGATGATTTCACCTTCGTCAGTAGGGGGAGTCCAAGAAATATCCACGGAATTTTTCTCTTCTGAATTTTTAGCCTTTATTTTATCAGGAGTATCGGGGGTGAGTTTTTGACCATAAATAGGAAAATAAGAAATACTTAGAAATAATAAAGAAAATAAAGAAATTTTAAGAAATACCAAATGAATGAACCGACTAATTTTAGTAGAGGAGAACCCCGAGTGATTGATCATAATAAAAGTCCCAAAGATACAACTCACAGCATTTTCTATATAAGTCCACTTAGAAAAAGAGGGTTGTTTTCCGATTGCCATAATCTTTTAATCGGTCAAACTATGATTATGTCTGATACTCTTTCCATTTTTTTATGAAAAATATACCAATTTCCCAAAAGGAGAGGATTCTATGAGCACCTACAAACCTGATATGGAATACTATGAGGACATTGCATTTCAGGAATTTCTCCTAACCAGTCGCAGAAAACAATTTTGTAATCCAGAGAAAATTATGGATGCAATCTCCCTTAAGAATGCAAAGAATATAGTAGATTTTGGAATGGGATTGGGTTACTTTATTCCCTTTTTGCAGCAAAAAATGGAATCGGAAGCATGGCTTTGGGGAGTAGAATGCCAAGCTGAATTAATTGATATTGTATTAAAAAAGAAAGTTGAGTCCAATATAAAAAATTTTTCAACCGTTTACTTAGAAAAAAGTGACTCCCCATTGCTCCCAAATTGGATCCCTTTGCCCGATGTGATTTTTGCATGCCTAAGCCTATCTACATTCCCAAACCCAGGGTTAGCTATGGATAGTCTTATTCGTTCCATGAAACCCGGAGGAAGACTCATTATTATAGATTGGGCTAAGATTGATTATTTTGAAGGACCCGCAATCAAAGAAAAAGTTTCCCTAGATAAAATGAAATACCTAGCAGAGCTGTACAATTTGACCATTCTAAATCAATTTATCATAAGCGAGGTTATCTATGGACTCGAAGTACAGGCAAGCAACCAATTTGTTTACCAATTTTATGACCATAGGGAGTGAAAAATCATGCAAACTCAAATATTAGAAACATTGAAAAAAAAAGATCTAAAAATTGCTCTATTTGGTGCAACCAATGATTCCACAAAATATGGAAATATTATATACAGAGATCTTAAAAATAAAAATATTAAAGTCTTTGGAATCAATCCAAAAGCAACCACTATTCTTGGAGATCCTGCCTACCATAGCATCAAGGACATTCCGGAAAGACCAGATATATTAATTTTTGTAGTACCACCTAAAATTACCTTTCCTTTGATCAAAGAAGCCATAGAAGAAGGTTATGATTCCTTTTGGCTGCAACCCGGGGCAGAGAACGAAGAGATCATAGATTATCTCATTGAAAATAAAAAAAACTACCTTGCAAATGCTTGTGTTATGGTTGAATCTAGATGAGTCATTTTCCATCTTTTGCAGATCTTCTCCTCGAAGAAATAGAAACCAAAGAAGAAGGTAGTTATCACTTAAAAAATCTGGAGGGATTTGCTATTTTAACAGTTTACCCCCCGGGAAAAGATGGCAAAGCCATTGCTCTAGAGGAAGTTCTCAATCGTATCCATTTGTTTGGGATTGAGAATGTAGATGCCAAACGAATAGAGGAAATTATTCGTATAGCAGATGGGAATGAACACAGAATTGGGGAATGGTCTGGTGGTCTACCAGTTGATGCCAAATTAGAATTAGAAATCTCTGAAGATAAAATGGAGGTTTTTCTACTTCTTCATCCACCAAAGAATGGAGGGAGAATGGTTGTATCTTCTGATATCTATTCCATTTTAGAAGCAAATGGGGTTCGATTTGGAATCTTGGATTCTGCCATTGGAGAACTTGTTGCAAAGCCAAAATTTTTATTAAAAATTCCAGTTGCCAAAGGAAAACACCCCGTTCCCTCCACAAAAGGGTATATCAAAATTTTTTTTGAATCTTCAAACAAGCCAGAGCTCATTGCAGATGAAAGGGGAAAAATAGATTTTAAAAATATCCATATTATCAAGAGCGTAAAACAAGGGGATCTTTTAGCAGAAAAAATAGCCCCCCACCCCGGTCAAAGTGGAAAAAATATCCACGGATTCGATATCAACTATGGTTCCATTGAAGATGGGGAATGGATATTGGGACCAAACTGCCAACTCTCAGAAGATAGCTTACAATTGTTTTCAACCATAGCTGGAAGGCCCGTCCTCGATAGGGATGGAAGCATTCGGGTAGATGAAGTGATTGTCCTTCAAAATGTGGATTATTCCACTGGAAATATTGATTTTCCAGGAACTATCATAGTGGAAGGCACTGTTGCTGATGATTTTAGTTTGAAAACGAGGGGATCAATTATAATAAAACAATCCGTTGGAAGGGTTTTTTTACATGCAGAAAAGGACATTGTTCTTTCTGGGGGTGTAATGGGGAAAAATGGAGGGAGAATAGAGGCTGGAAATGATATCTTTGCTAAATTCGTAGAACAGGGAAACCTCAAAGCAGGGAAAGGAATTATAATTGAAGAGGCTTCCATGCATTCAGAACTGATTGCTAGAGACTTTATAACTGTCAGTGGGGGACGAGGGGAACTCATCGGAGGGGATGCAATTGCCGGAAATTATATCTTAGTGAGCAAGCTAGGTGCCGTGGTGGAAACCAGAACAAATATAGTCATTGGATTACCACCTGTGATACTAGATGAACTAAAAAAAATGCGGGAAGAAATTTATGCAAAGGATGAAACCCTATATAAGATTAGACAAACTATCCTAAAGACAAATGAATCCTATACCCAAAAAAAAGAGATTTCTATAGAAGAAAAAGAAATTTTAAAAAAACTTCTGGATATAGAAAAGAAATACCAAGGCATACTCACTAACTTAAGAGCCCAATATACATCCATCCTTGAAAACTATGATTCTTCCGAAACGGCATTTATCCAAGTTGAAAAATTTATTTTTCCTAGGGTAACAATTAACTTTGGAAAGGGAAAAGTTTATAACTCTGAATTAAAAACTATCAATGGAAAATGTTATGTTTACACCAATACAGATGGACTGCCCCATGACACACACATACCTCCAAGAGTAAAAAAAATAACTTGAATCTAAAACATAGATTCCATATAAACCAACGGACTCTTAAAAAAAGGACATTCTTTGTTTTTATAAAATTAGAATGAATTTTCATATTTTACGATTTACAAAAACATATAATACCTATCTAAATAGAAATACCGTTATGGCAGGTCGAAACAAAATATCTTCAACATGCAATTCACCGGAATATATAAATAATCACAAACATAGGAAATTAGAATGGCAGCAGAAATAAAAGTTCCCGAAATGGGAGAATCAATAACAGAAGCTACACTTATCAATTGGACTAAAAAAGTTGGAGATTCCGTTCAGGCGGATGAAATTCTAGCTGAAATTGAAACAGATAAAGTTACCATGGAGTTAAGAGCTTCTGTTTCAGGAACCATACAGGAATTATCAAAAAAATCAGGTGACACCGTAAAAGTTCGTGAGGTCATTGGTTTCATCCTAGAGGGTGCAGTTGCTGCTAGCACACCACCACCCACAGCAATTCCTCAAAGTCCAAGTGCAGAATCTAAAAATGAAGCTCTACCACCCTCAGCAAAAAAAATGGTAGCAGAAAATAACCTCAACCCAAGTGACATACAGGGAACTGGTAAGCATGGACAAGTTACAAAAGGGGATGTAATCTCTCATCTAGAAAAAACACCCCAAAAGCAATCCTCTAGCCCTCCTCCCCCTCCCAAAATAGATAGAAAAACGGGAGAAAGAGAAACTGTAGTACCAATGACAAGGCTACGAAAGGCAATTGCAGAAAGATTGGTTTCAGCCCAACACACAGCCGCTATCCTAACAACATTTAATGAAGTGGATATGTCTCTTGTAATGGCAATAAGATCCCAATACAAAGATAAATTTAAAGAAGAACATAATATTGGATTGGGTTTTATGAGCTTTTTTACGAAAGCCTCTATTTCTGCACTCAAAAGTTTTCCCGCTGTCAACGGAGAAATTAGAGATAATAATTTGATTTATAAAAATTATTATGATATTGGTGTTGCTGTAGGTGGACCCAAAGGATTGGTAGTACCAATAGTGAGAGACGCTGATCACTTAAATTTTGCGGGAATTGAAGCAGAAATCATTAGGCTTGCTGGAAGGGTGAAAGAAGGTAGTATCTCACTTGATGAAATGCAGGGAGGAACTTTTACCATATCCAATGGTGGAATTTATGGTTCCATGATGTCTACCCCCATTTTGAATTATCCACAAGTTGGAATCCTAGGATTGCACAATATTACCAAAAGGGCAGTTGTTGTAAATGATCAAATTGTGATTAGACCCATGATGTATTTAGCACTTTCTTATGATCATCGAATCATTGATGGAAAGGAAGCTGTTCAATTTTTAGTAAAAGTAAAAGAGTGCATTGAGGATCCAATGCGTCTATTGTTAGAGGTTTGAGGACTAAATATGGAAGAATTTGATGTAACTGTAATTGGAGCAGGACCAGGTGGGTATGTAGCTGCAATACGTGCAGCCCAGCTTGGAATGAAAGTAGCCATCATTGAAAAAAGAAAAACATTGGGAGGGACATGTTTAAACGTTGGCTGTATTCCTTCTAAAGCCCTTTTAGATTCCTCTGAGCAGTATCACCTCACAAAACACAAGCTCCAAGACCATGGTATCTCTGTAAAAGATGTTAAAATTGATATTCCAAAAATGATCCAAAGAAAAGACAAAGTGGTTGCAGAAGTCTGTGATGGTGTAGATTACCTCATGAAAAAAAATAAAATAACTCGTTTTCATGGATTAGGCAAACTAAAATCAAAAACCGAAATTGAGATTTCAGCAGAAGATGGTACTACAAGTTCTATTGGTAGTAAAAATATTATTTTGGCAACAGGTTCGGCACCCATAACCTTCCCTGGGTTTGAGCCAGATGGAAAACAAATCATCACTTCTGATCATGCAATCAATCTCACTAGTGTTCCCAAGCACATGATTGTGATAGGTGCAGGAGTGATAGGATTGGAACTCAGCAGTGTATGGTCCAGGCTTGGTGCAGAAATCTCTATCGTTGAGCTTATGCCACGCCTTTTGGGTACGATAGATAAGCAAATGGCAACATATGCACAAAGAATCTATGAAGGTCAGGGACTCAAATTTTTCCTTGAACACAAAGTAGTTAGTTTAGAAAAGCACCCAAATAAAGTAATAGTAAAAGCAACTGATTCAAGTGGAAAAGAGCAATCGTTTGAAGGAGATATTGTACTTTTATCTGTAGGACGAAAACCATTTTCAGAAGGATTGGGCGCAAAAGAAATAGGTATCGAATTTACAGAAAGAAATCGTATCAAAATAGACCATCATACGTATCGAACCAATATACCCAACATATATGCTATTGGAGATGTTGTAGATGGTCCTATGCTTGCCCACAAAGCAGAAGATGAAGGCATAGCAGTTGCTGAAATCATTGCGGGACAAAAGGGTCACGTAAACTATGAGGCAATCCCATGGATAGTCTACACATGGCCCGAAGTTGCTTGGGTTGGTTATGGCGAGGAAGAACTCAAAGAAAAAGGAATAGAGTACAAAGTGGGAAAATCCATCTTCAAGTCCAATGGTAGGGCTAAGGCAATGAATGAAACTGATGGACAAGTAAAAGTTTTAGCAGATAAAAAAACTGATAAACTTTTAGGTATCTACATTATAGGTCCTAGAGCGTCAGACATGATAGTGGAAGCTGCTGTTGCATTTGAATTTGGTGGTTCTGCCGAAGACCTAGCGAGAACCTGTCATGCTCACCCCACTCTTTCGGAAATAGTAAGGGAAGCAGCCATGGCGGTAGATAAATGGTCAATACACTCGTAATACTGTAAAAAGGAAATACACATGAACTATGAAAAAATTATGACTTTATATGGGGAAAATACTGCCCTACTAGAAGAGCTCTATGAAAACTATACAAAGAATCCTACTTCTGTTTCCAATGATTGGCAGGGATTTTTTAAAGAAGTTGAAAATGGCGTATCTTACAATGGAAAGTCGAGTTCCAAACCCAATCCCTTCCAAGATGTAAATGCATCCTCCCTACAAGAAATGGGGATCATCAATTTACTCAATGCCTATAGACGACAAGGGCACTTGGCAGCAAATTTAGATCCTCTAGGTATTTCCAAACCAGATCGAAGTTTTATTGATCAAAAGCTCCGTCACCTAGGAAATGATTACTTGGAAACAGAAGTAGAAACAGGAAATCCCTCACTTGGTAAGACAAAGCTAAAAAATGTAGTTGATTGGTATGAAAAAACGTATTGCGGTCCAATTGGTTGCGAGCAGTACTACCTTATCAATGAAGAGGAACGAGAGTGGCTGCAGCAAAAAATGGAGCTCACAGGAAATTCCAATAAGCTACCCAAAGATACTCGATTGAGATTATTCAAAAAACTCTACCAAGCAGACTATTTTGAAAATTTCTTAGCTAAGAAATTTGTAGGTAAAAAGCGATTTTCTCTTGAAGGAGGAGAATCCATGATACCTATGATGGATACCATAGTTGAAGAATCTGGAAACTACAATATGGAAGCTATCATTTTTGGTATGGCACATAGGGGTAGATTGAATGTTTTGGTTAATACCATCCAAAAACCAGCAAGTTTGATATTTGCTGAATTTGAAGAAAAAGCAAGCAATGATTTGAGCTATGCCGATGTGAAGTATCACTTAGGATACTCCAACATGATAAAAACACAATCCGGAAAAGAAGTAAAACTTTCTCTATTATTCAATCCTTCCCATCTAGAAGCCGCCGATCCAGTTGTAACTGGAAACGTACGGGCAAGACAAACACTGTCCAATGACAAAAATAGAGAAAAAATTATGCCTATTTTGATTCATGGGGATGCTGCCTTTGCAGGTCAGGGTGTTGTTGCTGAAACATTAAACCTAATGAATTTAGAAGGATATACAACAGGTGGTACATTTCATATCATTATAAACAACCAAATTGGGTTCACCACATTGCCAAATGAATCCAGATCTACTATGTACTCCAGTGACCTAGCTAAAGGTTTTCAAATACCAATTTTTCACGTAAATGGGGATGATCCCGAAGCATCGTATCGCACTGTAAAATTACTATTGGAGTACCGACAAAAATTTCACAAGGATGTTATCATTGATCTTATTTGTTATAGAAGACTGGGTCACAATGAAAATGATGAGCCTGCATTCACACAACCATTTATGTACAATATCATCAAAAATCATCCTCCAACCGTACAGCTCTATGAAAAACAACTTTTGTCTACTGGAGAAATTACATCTGCAGAAATTGAAGCAATTAAACTTGAAGTAAGAACTTGGTTAGAAGATTCTTTCAATGAAGCAAAAAATAAAGATGTAAAAATGCAAGTTGATACTATGCGGGGGGTTTGGGAAGGTCTCTCACTCAATCCTACAGGGGAAGAACCAGTCACTGCTGCAAAATCTGACTCTATCAATCGTGTAGTACAATCTATCACTACCTGGCCTAAAGATTTTACCCCCAATCCAAAACTTGTAAAACTTATGGAAAATCGTTCTAAAATGGGCAAGGGGGAAGTGAAAATGGACTGGGGATTTGGTGAGCTCTTAGGTTTAGGAACTTTACTTGATGATGGATTCAATGTAAGACTCTCCGGACAAGATGCTCAACGTGGTACTTTTACACATAGACATGCTGTGATAGTGGATACCACAAACAATTCAAAATACATGGGATTAGCTCATATACAATCCAAACAAGGAAGTATTGAAGTAATCAATTCTTCACTCTCTGAGTATGCTGTTATTGGATTTGAGTATGGTTACAGTCTTGCTGATCCAAATACACTTGTGATTTGGGAAGCTCAATTTGGTGACTTTGCAAACACTGCCCAAGTTATTTTTGACCAATTTATTTCTAGCTCAGAAGTAAAATGGCAAAGAAGAAGTGGACTTGTAGTACTTTTACCCCATGGATATGAAGGACAGGGTCCAGAACACTCTAGTGCAAGATTAGAAAGAGTTTTACAACTCTGTGCGGAAAATAATATGCAGGTAGCAAACTGTACTACACCTGCTCAATACTTTCATCTTCTCAGAAGGCAAATGCATAGAAAATTCAGAAAGCCACTTATCATGATGAGTCCCAAAAGTCTATTGAGGCACCCTATGGCAATCTCGGATATTACAGAATTGACATCGGGAAAATTTGAGTCTGTTCTAGATGAAACAGGAAATGATCCAAAGAAAATCAAAAAGATTATTTTCTGCTCGGGTAAAGTTTTTTATGATCTCTATGATGCAAGACAAAAGGCAAGCATAAGTGATAGAGTGATTATAAGAATTGAGGAACTTTATCCCTTTCCTGAAGATTCCATCAAAGCAATCCAGAAAAAATATCCAAATGCAACAGAACAAGTTTGGGTCCAAGAAGAACCACAAAACCAGGGTGCTTGGATGCACATACGAGATGCATTTGATGAAGTAACAGGAAAAGCAGGCTCTATCAAATACATTGGAAGAAAAAAATCTGCAAGTCCTGCAGCAGGTCACTTAAAAGTACATACAAAAGAACAGGAAGAATTGGTTAAGCTTGCACTAAGCTAATGTTTGGATAAACTATTTAGAGGATTCCACCTCCAAATAGTTTATCCAAGTCTTATAAATTGCTCTCTAGCAATCATAATATCCTTTGGATTTTCAATCTGTCCTTCTAAGAGTTCTTTTAAAATTTTATCTTTAAAAAAAGATAGGGAATCCTCTATAATTTTTACTTTAGTATCCTCATCCCCTGTGTTTGACAGAAACTCTCCTGTATAATGGTAGTTTAAGTTGGATAGACTTTTGGCTTGGTCTTCTCCTTCCCATACTTGGATTTGGTACTTATCCTCTTTTCTAAACCATCCAACTATCCCAAAAAGTGAAGAATAAAATTCTATGCAGTAAAGTGGGCGACTATCTTCTTTTATAATAAAAGATACTGCTGCCCTTATATGATCCGTATCCTTAACTTCTTCAAAAATAAACCAGTCTAAGCCATTTCTATTTTTTTTTGAATAATTCATTTAGTTGCCTCATTCCATAATCTAACTATTTCTTCTTTCATTTGAAAAGGATCATAAATTACTATTCTTGTATCGCAAAAAACATCCAAAAATCCTACTTCATTTGGAAATCTTGGTACTACATGCTGATGTATATGTGGTATAGAACCCCCACTATTTTTACCTATATTATATCCAACATTGAAACCTGCAGCTCTCCATGCTTTTGATAAAATAGTTATAGATTTCACCGTAAGTCTATGAATATCTAAAATTTCATCATCTGTAACTTCTGTGATACTAAGCAAATGCCTTTTTGGAAAAATGATCAAATGACCAGGATTGTAAGGATATAAATTCACCGAAACAATGGAATGTTCCGTACTTGCGATTGTAAGATTGTCTACTTTTTCGTCCTTATTTGTAACACCACAAAGTATACAGTCTACATTGGGCCTTTCTCCCCTTGCATAATTGATCTTATTTATGGAAAACAAATTTTTACGTGGTGGGACATTTTCGGGATGATTGGGTTCTTCCATACTAATTCATATATTTTCAATTTCTATGGAATTGCAAGTTTTTTGTAAAATATAAACATGGTAGAATGAATTTTACACTTCTTTTAATATTGGCAATGATAGCGTGGGGAATCAGTTGGCCTATTGCCAAAATTACTACCTATAACACCCCTCCCGAGGTATTAATTTTTTGGAGAAATGGAGCTACTACCCTCGCTTTGCTCCCCCTACTTTACTTTTATAAAAATCATCTATCCATTTCTAAAAAAGCATTCCTTTCGGTGCTTTCCGGTGCATTTCTTATGAGTGTTTATAACTACCTTTTTTTTGCTGGACTCAGAGACGGCTTAGCTGGGTTGGGAGGAGTTATTGTCACCACTGTAAATCCCCTCTTAAACTATTTTATTTTAATACTATTTGGTCTTCATAAGATCTCAAAAAATGAAGTTTTAGGATTGGGTATGGGACTCTTGGGAGGAGTATTTCTCTTACATTTATGGACAATAGATATTCCAATGTTACTCAAAGGTGGAAATTTATATTTCATCATAGCCAGCTTATTTTGGGCAGTTTTAACAATTGTGAGCTCTAAATCAAAAAATCTCCTTCATCCAATTGTATTTAGCTTTTATGTATATTTACTCTCAACAATACTTACAGCACCTACTGCTATTGTAAGTAACTTTATGATTGTAATGCAAAATGACAAAATTTTTTGGTGGGGGATATTTTACTTATCTGCAATCTCTACAGGATTTGGTACTACAGTATATTTTATTTCATCCACAAAGCTGGGATCCCAAAAAGCCAGTTCATTTATTTTTATGGTTCCCGGCACTGCAATCTTTAGCTCTTGGTTCTTTTTAGATGAAATTCCAGGATGGTCAACGATTGTAGGGGGAACTCTTGCAATGCTTGCGGTTAAAATCCTACAATCAGGCCCATCTGAAGAAATTTCAGAACCATCTTAAATGAAACTTACAACTTCTGAAATATCACACCTTGGTGAGACGAATGTGTTATGAGGATTCTCTGGATTTGCGTATCCCAATGAAACTCCCACTGCAATATTCCATTTGGAATCTAATTTTAATTCTTCTCTGATTATATCTGGAAATGCCGCTAAACTTGCCTGTGCTACAGAATCCAAACCTTCTTCCCGTAGTGCAATCATAATGTTCCCCAATAGAATTCCCAGATCCAATGCGGGCCAGTAGCCCATTCCTTTCTCCATGACAAAGACCAATCCCATGGGAGCTCCAAAAAATCTAAAATTATCAAGGATTAGCTCATTTCTCCGTTCAGTATCCTTTCTATCAATGCCTAGATGACCATAGAGTTTTGATCCAAGGTCAATCATTCTTTTTTTCAAATATCCCGGATAGTTTTCTTGGTATGGAAAATCAGGGTTGTCTTTATTTCCTGCAATTGCATGTGATACCAAGCGATCCGATAATCTTTTTTGGGTTTCTCCTTCTACAACTAATATTTTGTAAGCCTGTGCATTTTTCCAAGACGGTGCTCTGAGTGCTGTTCCTAAAACTCTCTCTATTTTATCTCGTTCCACTGGTCTATCTAGATAACTTCTAACCGACCTTCTTGATTTAATTATTTCTGAAACTGTCATACTTTTTAGTCCTCATTTTCATATAATATTACAAATATATCTCATCTCTTAATCCACAAAAAAAGAGATTGAACTTTTCCTACTAACCTATTAACTAAAAAGGTAAAATTTCCAACTCTTACCAAAAAATTATATACAGAATAGTCTGTCTATAATTTTTAAAGTAACTTCCTGAAAATGTTTTTCCTCCTTCGAATATTTTCCGTTCTAGACTATTTTTTATACTTTTCTCTAATCATTTTGTACAAAAAAAAGGAATGTAAAATGCATAAAATGAAGACAATACTATTTATACATGAAATCTAAACCAAAGGATCGAATTTTAGAGAAAGCCAAAGAGCTTTTTTATGAACAGGGATACTCTGCTACCGGAATAAACCAAATTCTCTCGGAATCCAACTCAGCAAAAGCTTCATTTTATGAATCTTATCCATCCAAAGAAATACTAGCAGAAAAAGTTTTGCGCTCTTACCAAACAGATATACTGAGATGGATGAGACGAATGACAAAAAGCTGCGATACTCCAGATAAATTTATAAATATTTTTACTAAATCCATTAAAGGGCAATTAAAAAATAAACTTGCCTTCAGAAGGGGTTGCCCTATTGCAATATTTTCAATTCACTTCCCTACACCAAATGGAGAAATACGTAAAGAGTTTGAAAAACTTTCCAATACTTGGAAAAAAGTTTTTGTCAAACTATTAAAAAATTGGGCTAACAAACGATTGATCTTACAAAAAGGTAAAGAAGAAGATACTGCAATGATGATCTTAAATTCTTATGAAGGATCTCTTATGATGTGGAACCTTACAAAAGATGATAAATATATAGATATTCTAAAAGACCAATTAAAAAGAATCATTATTTGATTTAAGGTATTCTAATTAAGTTTTTATTTTTATAAACTTTCCTTTTTTTCCTTGTCTTACAATATATTCTTTTGACTTTTCTATAATAAATTTTTCATCCATTAGTTTTTCTTCATTTATGTACAACCCACCGTTTTGTACTAATCTTTTTCCCTCTGATACTGAAGCAAAAAAACTTAACTTTGCAAGGGTTCCAATCAACATGGGAGATCCATCTTGAAAATATGAATCGTCTAAAACCACAGTTTCAATTGTATCTGGTATTGATCGATTTTTTGTATTGTGAATTCGATTCCATTCTTCAATAGCTTCCCTGTTTTTCTCTTCGGAGTGAAACTGGTCCATGATTAGTTTTGCGAGATGAGTTTTAGCTTCTTTAGGATGTAGTTCATTTTTTTCTATAGCTTGTTTTTTGTTAGTTATTTCCAAAGTGGGTAGATCCGTCAAGAGTGTATAGTAATCCCACATAAGAGTGTCTGATATTGACATTATTTTTCCAAACATATCAATAGGTTCATCATTAAATCCTATGTAATTTCCAAGAGATTTGGACATTTTTTTGACTCCATCCAAACCTACTAACAGAGGAAGCGTGATAACAACCTGAGGGACTTTTCCATAATCTCTTTGTAGTTCACGTCCTACTAATAGATTAAATTTTTGATCATTTCCTCCAAGCTCTATATCACATTCCATTGCGACCGAATCATATCCCTGTACCAACGGATATAAAAACTCAATTAAAGATATTGGGTTGCCTGCCTTAAAGCGTTTACTGAAGTCATCTCTCTCAAGTAACCTAGCTACATTGTATTTTGAGCTTAAAACCAATACATCCTCAAACCTCATTGGGGAGCACCATTCTGAGTTAAATACAATCTTTGTTTTACTTTGGTCTAAAATCTTATAAACTTGAGATTGGTATGTTTTTGAATTTTCAAGGACTTCTTCTTTAGAAAGACGTTTTCGAGTTTCAGACTTTCCGGTGGGATCACCTATCATTGCAGTAAAATCACCTAGGAGAAAATTAACTTCATGCCCTAAATCTTGAAAATGACGCATTTTTCTTAATAAAACTGCATGTCCTATGTGCAAATCAGGTGCAGTGGGATCAAAACCTGCTTTGATTTTGAGCTTTTTTCCAGTTTTAAATTTTTCTAGTAATTCGGTTTCGGGTATTATTTCTACTGTTCCCCTTTTTATAAGGGCTAGGGATTCTTCGGGACTCATTTATCTAAAATGATTCAATAAAGCAAGAGTTCAACTTTTTTTTAACATGGGTTAAATGACATATAGGAGCTAATTTCTACTTTTTTTAACAGATGAAATATCGTAAATGAATCCTGGAATTGTTTTATCTTTAAGTAGGGATCTTTCTTTAGTTACATCACATCCCAACTTGCATTCATAATTTTTATCTAAATACTCTTTTAGATAACTCATATAAGATGGAAATTCAATATATGGTGTAACTAAATAAGTTGCGCCTTGCTTTCTATGCTCTTCAATTTCTTCAATCAGTTCCTCTAATTGTTCATCAGAGATACTAACTGTTAAAAAAGTAAAACCTGCAGGAATGATCAGTTGAAATCCTTTTCTATCAGAAAAATAAAAAACTTCGGTGCGGGGTGTATTATCCACAACAATAATTAAGGAATCTTTTTTTGTATATTTTTGAATATATTCCGAAAATTGATTATAAAAAGTATCTTGTGTTAATCTAGCTTTTAATTTAAATATAGAAAAAGGTATAATTGATAATATAAGTATATATATAATATAATTATATATTTTATTATTATAATTTAAAATAACAGCAACGAAATATGAGGCTATTACAATACAAGGCAGTACTATTGGTAATTGATAATATTCATGAGCTAAATT
>Ga0209550_10001098_pt1 | contig 26074 bp, 19 predicted proteins | sample LauGreSuBDMM15SN_2_FD_187567 | JGI IMG/M metagenome (GOLD analysis project Ga0209550, IMG submission 187567) | Freshwater lake microbial communities from Lake Michigan, USA - Su13.BD.MM15.SN (SPAdes) (version 5) | ecosystem: Environmental > Aquatic > Freshwater > Lake | place: Lake Michigan... | reverse complement strand
AATCCTCCATTATTTCCATCCAATGTTACTAATAATACCCAGTATGGAAAAAATATTGAATCATTAATCATTTATTTTCATGATTATCAACTTCTACCATTCGAGAGAGTGACAGAGATTTTTAATGATCTATTTGGATTTGAAATATCAGTGGGAACGATACAAAATACATCAGAAGAATATTTTGAACTACTTGTAGAAGAAGATATAAAAACATTAATAAAAACTGGTTCACAAGCTGTTATAAATGCTGATGAGACACCCGTAAGCGTCAATGGAAAACTAAACTTTATTTATACATTTAGCTCTAATGATGTTAGCTATTTATTTCCACATACCTCAAGAGGGATTATTGGCCTAGAAGAAAGTGGAATCTTTAATATATTTAAGGGAACTTTGGTTCATGATTTTAATCCATCTTATTTTATGTACAAAGGTATTCATGCAAGTTGTAATGTTCATTTGCTTAGGGAATTAAAATATGTTACAGAGGAAATGAATCAACAATGGTCAAAAGATATGACCTCTCTTCTCATGGAAACAAAAAAAGTAAGAGAAGAGTTGATTTTAAAAGGAATATTAGAATTTGATAGTACTACAATAAATGAAGTAATAAAGAAATATTCAGAAATAATATCTTCTGCTTATCTAGAAAATATTGAATGGTTTCCTAAAAGATATAAAAACAAAGCTATGAATCTATATTTAAGATTCGAAAAACATCGAGATAAAATTTTAAGATACGTTTATGATTTTAATGTTCCATTTGATAATAACCTTGCAGAGCGTGAACTTCGAATGTCAAAATTAAAAATGAAAATTTCCGGTTGCTTCCGAAGTTTCCGTTCATTACAATTCTTCTGTAGAATTAGAAACTTCATATCTAACTCACGAAAAAATGGTCTATCGGTATTAGGCGCTATTTCCGATTTGTTTGCATCAAAAGCCTTTGGCTGAATGGTAACACTCTTTTGCCAGTAGGTTTAATATATTTCTATTTTTGAAAATTTAATACCTTATATGAAATTAATAACAGTTAAAAGTTGAATATGCAATTATATATCAGAACTATTTATACATTTCAAATCTAAGACTAAAACTCAAATAAGAATTACCATCATTTTAGATTCTATAATTATAAAACTTTTTTATCTTTCACTCAAAAATATATGAATAGTCTTTAACTAAATCAATGAAGAATATGTAAAACCTTTATATAGTTGAAATTATTATATATTTTTATTTTCTATAAGGTTCTTTACATTTACATTACCTTTGAAAATCTTTTTACTTACTATTAAAATTTATTTATTTTTTTGATTTTATATATACAAAATATAACCTTTTTTCAAATTTTCACTTTAGATAAAATTTTATCAATTTGGATTCAACAAATGAAAAGTGATTCCCATGATTTTAATACTTCCTACCAAACTAGTATATTTAAAAAAGTTGATATCAATCATATGGAGTTCCTCCCGAAAGCTGTTGTATCTTTATTCCACAATTCAATTGTAGAATTTGATAAAAAAAATTATACACATAGTGTCCAGCTCTTGTACCAATCGTATTGTCTTATCTTATTAAAAGAACTAAATCCAACAGAAGAAATTACATCAGATGAAATTTCTCAATCACTCATTGACTATTCTGAAATTTTAAAATCAAAAGGAATTTTAATTGATGATTCTATATTACATAAATTTAACCAAATCACATATACATTAGAAGATCCATCTCCAGACAGTGAAGTTTTAAATAACTGCCTAAATGATGCTAAATTCATTTTTGAGTACTACATAGAATATTATAAATCCAAAAATATCGATCAGAAAATACCCATCGAAGATGAAATCCAATCTCAAGTGATTGATGATAAAAAGAAAATAAAACCCATAGTTATTTCTAAAAATTTTATAAATTCAATCAAAATGGAATTTTCTCTCATCCCAGCAGGTGAATTTGTTATGGGAGCCCTTCCCACAGATAAGGATGCAAATGACGATGAATCTCCCCTTATTGATCCCAAAGGTCCAGATAAGGGTGAATTTAAAACAATGAGGGGTGGTAGTTGGCACTGCGTCCCACGTCTAACAAGAACCACACAAAGGTACCATCATATCCCCTCCTCTAAAAGTTTTTTAATTGGTTTTCGGTTGGTAAAACAAATCTAACGTTTAAATGAATTTGTAAGTTTACTTCTTGCTGAAAAATAGTTAAGGTTGAATATAATCACTGAGCTACAACTTACAAATGGAAGAACCATCTTTTTATAAGAGAGTTTACGAAATAGTCCAAAGGATTCCCAAAGGAAAAGTATCATCATATGGAAGGATTGCCATATCTTTGGGAAGTCCTCGTGCGGCAAGGGCTGTAGGTTATGCATTGAATTCATTAAAGAAAGATGAATTGCAAATGGTTCCCTGGCAAAGGGTGATAAATTCTCAAGGCAAAATATCATTCAAAGGAGATCCTTTGCGTGCAAATCTTCAGAGAAAACTTCTTGAAAGAGAGGGGATTGTCTTTCATTCTGACGGTCAAATCGATTTTAAAATTTTTGGATGGCCCAACATAAAATGAATCCTACTCCATGTGTATTGTCTATTGCGGGCTCCGATTCCGGGGGGGGAGCTGGGATCCAAGCCGACCTAAAAACATTTCATACCATTGGAGTTTTTGGAACTACGGCCATTACCTGCATCACCGCCCAAAACCCTGGGGGTGTTTCTGGGATTATGGAGGTGGATTCCCTTCTTATCGAGCGTCAAATTTTGTCTGTTCTTGAATATTTTCCAGTTGTTTTTTCAAAATCAGGAATGCTTTTCTCGAGAGATATCGTAAATATAGTTATTAAGATAGTAAAAGAAAAGAAACTAAATTTAATTTGTGATCCTGTGATGGTGGCAACCAGTGGGGCAAAGCTTTTAAGGGATGATGCTATAGAACTCATCAAAAAAGAATTACTCCCCATATCTCATTTGATCACCCCCAATTCGGATGAAGCATCCCTCTTGTTGAAATCTAAAATAAATTCATCAAATGAAATGGAAGATGCAACAAAAGATCTCTTTAAACTTTTTGGAGTTCCTATCTTATTAAAAGGTGGGCATCTCCAAAATCATGGTAAATTAAAAGATGTTTTATATGATGGTAAGGAAATGTCTGTATTTCCCTCTGAATATATAAAAAATGTTAGCACTCATGGAACAGGTTGCACCTATTCATCTGCCATCACTTCTTATTTGGCTTTAGGTCAAGATTTAAAAACTTCAGTCTTACATGCTAAAAATTTTCTTCATACTTCCATTCTAAATTCAATCCAAACCGGTAAAACCACCTCCATCAACCATTCTAAACCCAAGGAAACCTTATGATCAATGATATACAAACATCCCCTTCCAATTTAAAACCGGAAGTTGAAAAGAATCTTAAGTATCCTGATACTTTTGATGAACTTTTGAATGAGTCAAAAGAGTTCCGTACGGGATATGAAACCATATATCCATATTTCCAATCTATGAGCCTAGAAAAGCTAAAATCTATTCGAAAGAGAATTGATTTTGTACTCAGAGAGCAGGGTATTACATTTGGTGGTTCTCAAACCAATGGTGGTGCTGAAAAAACCTGGATGATAGACATGATCCCCCATGTCATTACCAATGATGAATTTTTAAAAATTGAATTGGGTCTTAAGCAAAGGCTTACAGCACTAAATCTTTTTTTAAAAGACATCTACTCAAGGCAACAAATCTTAAAAGACAAAGTAATCCCAATCGATATAATTTTCAATGATAGCAATTATCTGAGGGAATGCGTAAATTTAAATGTTCCCAGAGATGTATATCTACACATTGGAGCATTTGATCTCTTGCGAGATAAAAATGGTGATTTTATTATATTAGACGATAATATCACTATCCCGAGTGGTATCAGCTACTCCCTTTTAAACAGACAGATTTTACGCCAACAATTTCCCAATCTATTCAACAAAATGCAGATCAGACAAATTTGGGATACAGCATCCACCATCCTTTCCAGACTTAGAGAATGTGCTCCAGTCAGTGTGGAAAATCCAAAAATTGTACTACTCTCTCCCGGGATATTCAATGAGGCATACTCCGAACATGAGCTTTTAGCAAAGCGAATGGGGATTCCATTGGTGCTGCCCAAAGATCTCCTTGTGAAAGAAAATTTTATTTATATGAAAACCATCACCGGTTTGTCGAGAGTGGATGTTATCTATAGAAGAATTGAAGATTACTACCTAGACCCCGTGAGCTTTTTTCAGGATAGCGTACTTGGGGTTCCTGGTATTCTCTCTAGTGTGAGGCAAGGAAATGTAACCATTGCCAATGCAATTGGATCAGGTGTGGCAAGTTCAAAAGCACTTCTACCCTATATGAACCAAATCATGAAGTACTACATGAATGAAGATCCCATCATAAAAACAGCCCCAACTACCCTTATGAGCAAGGAAAAAGAGCGTTTACATATCTTTGAAAATATTGAAAAATATGTGATAAAACCCATCCAGGGTACAGGTGGGGTGGGTATGGTCATAGGCTCCGAAGCCACTCCAGCTGAAATTGAAAATATGAAATCAAAGGTCAGCCAAAACCCCAGCAATTTTATTGCTCAACCCCTTATCACACTCTCTAACTCACAAATATTTACAAATGATACTTTGGAAAGTAGATATGTAGAGACCAGGTTCTTTACCTTCTTAGGCGCAAAGTTTAGTTTGAGTAATTCTGCACTCACCAGAGTGTCCGCTAAAAAAAATTCCATTCTAGTAACAAATTCAAGAGGTGGGGGAAGCAAGGATACTTGGATTATGGGAAAGTCTGAGGTGACAGCTTCCCGCTTTCAAATCAATTCAGTAAATAATCGTTCTAAAAATTTTATACTTTCCAGAGTAGCGGAAAGCTTATTTTGGCTGGGAAGATATATAAACAGAGCTCTCACAACAGCAAACGTATTACAAGTAGCATATACTTCTGAAATAGATGTGTTACTTGGAAAGGAAGAATCCTCCTACAATACATTGATAAGCAGTATATCCCATTTAACAGGATCTCCATTGCGAAGGCATATGCGCCATAATGAATCATGGCAAATGGGACTTTTTAACCATGCGGTACTAGACCAAAAAAATCCAGGTTCTATGAGATCAAACCTCACCTATGCTATGATGAATGCCAGAGAAATCCAAAGTATGCTGAGTGGGGAAATGTGGATTTCACTCAAAAAACTATTGGAGTATTTAGGAAATTTGAGAACAGGTCAAGATATGCACATTGAAGATCTCTCCGAATGGCTAACGGGTGTAGCGCACTATTCCCAATCTTTTTATGGTGCAACTCTTGATACATTTTCCCGTCAAGAAGTACTACAATTTGCCCAGCTGGGTAGGTTAGTTGAACATTGTAATTCCATAGTGATTGTCCTTAAATCTACCATCCAATACATGGTGAGGGCAAATTCAAGAGAAGATGTATACAATAACTTACAACCATTCTTAATTGTAATGCTAAAATTTTTGAATTCCTATGAAGCATACCAATGGACTTATGAATCCAGATTTGATCCCTATCTTTCCTATAGAATGTTGGTTGTGGATAGAGACTTTAGCAATTCTCTAGTTAGTTGCCTAGAACGAATCAAATCCATCCTCAATGCTGTCAGTGTTGATAGAAGCTACAAAGATGGTAGCCCCGAGTTTGTTTGTGATATGCTAATCTCTAGAGCATACTCCTTTGATTTAAAAGGAAAGCTTGCGTTTGCTGAAGAAAAGAAAAACGATCTTCTAACAAGGGGAGTGCAATTTTTTGACTCCCAAAAAGGGGAAATCACGCCTGGATTTTGGGCACAGGATCTAAAAGCAGGGGTAGAACTTTTAAGCAGTCAAATCATGGATAGATACAGCAATGTATCTTCTCCAACTCCATTTACGGTGGTAGGATAATGCAAAACAGATACACTTTAGTCCACAAAACAATCTATAGCTATGAATGGGAAGCTCTCGAATCCTACTCAAAAGTAAAAGTATCCCCCCTCGAGACTATCTGCCAATCCGTAAACTCCCACGTGATTGAAGTAAAACCAGATGTTCCCGTCTACTCCCATAGAGACTACTTTGGAAACCTCGTCCATGAGTTCAGCGTACCGTTCCGGCACAAAACTTTGGAGATCATCGCCACATCTGATGTTTCAACCTTTGTCCCATCCCTAGAGGCTCAAAAATCCGAAATTACAATCCGGGAAGCTATCAAGTGGTTTAAAAACTATGAATATGATTTTTATGACTATGTGAATGAAAGTCCCTTCATCAAATTTACTCCCACAGTGCTAGATTTTGCCAAGAAAGTCTTAGACCCTGACCGAAAACTTTCCGAGGCTGTTTGGGATCTAAACGAAATGTTTACAAAGGACTTCAAATACAGATCGGGATCCACCCAAATCAACACTCCCGTAGATGATGTGATCCTCAATAGGGCGGGAGTTTGTCAGGACTTCTCCCATACTATGATCAGTCTGTTGCGTGCCACAGGGATTGCAGCCCGTTATGTCAGTGGATACATTGAAACCTATGATCCCACCACAAACCCCGGGATGATAGGTTCCGAACAGAGTCATGCATGGTTAGATGTCTATATGCCCGATTTTTCTTGGTATGGATTGGATCCCACCAACAATATGTACTCCTCTGAAAAACACATCCGTGTGGGCATGGGAAGGGATTTTGATGACATCTCACCCGTTAGGGGAACATTCAAAGGCTCTGGAAGGCAAACATTGAGCGTAGAGGTGTATATGAGACGTATTGTAAAAGAAGTACCGTTCTTAAAATTGCAGAGTTCATCCTAATGCTGGAAGCAAATCTCTCCCTACCCGATGGTTTTGAATTGGAAGTTCCGGGAGATAAATCTGTGTCCCATCGGTCTGTTTTGTTCTCTGCACTTTCTACGGGGAAGTCCAAAATTTCAGGTTTTTTGGAAGCCGAGGATCCTCTCAATACCATGCGATCCTTCTCTAAGTTGGGTGTGACCTATACCAAATTGGATCCGACCACCTACGAAGTAGAGAGCCCTGGAAAAAAACACCTGCACTCTCCCGCCAATTATCTGGACTTTGGAAATGGAGGTACTGGAATAAGGCTCTCTGCGGGATTGGTAGCAGGTCTACCAAATATTGCAGCCACACTCACGGGGGATGCCTCCCTCTGCAAACGCCCTATGAAACGAATCATAGATCCCTTGCTTGCCATGGGAGCACAAATTAAGTCACTACAGGGAGATGGAACCGCACCCCTCGAAATCAAGGGGAGAATTTTAAAAAATTTTTCTTACTCTTCACCACTTTCTAGTGCCCAGGTAAAGAGCTGCCTCATGCTTGCCGCTATTTCTTCTGATGTAGAGTTAAACTACGATGAACCCGAGCTATCTCGGGATCACACAGAAAATATGTTGCAGTTTTTAGGCGGCAAATTGGTAAAAAAAGAGGGCTTTGGTTTTACTATCAAACCACCTTTTTCATTTGAGGGTGCCCACTTCAAGGTGCCCGGGGACATCTCCTCGGCAGCATTCTTTATTGTTTTAGGATTACTTTCTAAGAAAGGAAATCTCTTGGTAAAAAACATTGGTCTAAACCCGGCTAGAACAGGAATTATTAAAGTTTTACGGGAGATGGGAGGAAAAATTGAAGAGGAGGACCTCAGAAAAGAATGCGGAGAAATTACTGGAAATTTAAGGGTCTATCCATCCCATCTCAGAAAAATTACCATTACGGAAGACTTAATTCCTTCCATCATAGATGAAATCCCCATACTCACAATAGCGGGACTCTTTAGCGAAGGTGGGTTTAAGATTTCGGGTGCAGAAGACTTACGGGCTAAGGAAAGTGATCGAATCCATTCCATGGTCACTAATTTACGAAAATTAGAAATCAAAGTGGAAGAACACAAAGATGGATATGAATTCAAAGAAATAAATTCTATACAAAATACTACCATTGAATCTTTTATGGATCATAGAATAGCTATGAGTTTTTTAATATTAAAAAATCTATTAAATTCAGATTTATCAATTGATGACACTTCTTGGATTGAAACATCTTTTCCCAATTTCCATACAATTATCGAAAGAATTAAAAAATGATTTCTGTGCAAAAATTTATTTTTTGCAAGCTCTCCATAAAAATCTATTTCTTCCTCAGCTTCTTATTTTTCTTCTTTGGCTGTATGCACAAAGAGCAGAATTCATTTAAGCTTTCTTTGAATTGGGAATATTCCGTTTCCAAAAAAGATGATTCCATATTCCAATCCCTGGATAAAGAGTTCAAAGTTGTTCCCAAGGATTTCCAATCACCCTCCCTCCAAACTTTTCCAGAAAAAAAAGGTTATATATGGTTAAAAGCTAAGTTTTTGATTCCAAGGGAACTACAGAGAGAGAGCACTACAATTTTATTAAATAAATTTCAATGGGAACGTGAACTATACTTAAATGGAAATCTAATTAATAATAATATTGAATATAATAATTTACACTGGAACCATAGGGGTAAAAGTGAAATTTTTTTAATTCCAAGAGTTTTTATAAATTACGACTTGGAAAATACTCTACTAGTTAAACTTTACTTTGAAAGTGAACTTCACTATCCAACAAGTATATTAATTGGTGATGAAAACGAATTAATTTTAAGTTATTTGAGTAATTCATTGATTGAAACATACATTCCTATTTTTATTTCAATAATTTTTTTTATATTAGCCGCACTTCATTTTAGATTGTATTTTATAAGAAAATTTGAAATTGAACATTTATACATTAGCCTCTCTCTCCTATTATTCTCAATGAGCTCCATTTATCTATTTAGTAACCTAATTACAATTTTAGGATATTCTCTGAATTATAAGATAATCAATAATCTAGAATTTTTATTATATTATTTTGGATTATTTTTTATATATAAATTAATTTCTAATAAAACAAAAATTTTTATAAGCATTTCTGAAATAATTATAATAGAAATTTATACAATAGCAAGTACTATACTTTTTCTACTTTCGGGTTATGGTATAGATAATATTATCCCCTATTCTATCAAAAACTTACTCCCAATCCCAATTTTACTCACTTTTATTAGTAAAATTTTCAGAGGGACTTCCCAAAAAATTAAATTTTGCCAATATCTATACTTAGTTAGCTTTCTAATTTTATTTGGTGCAGCTTACGATTTATATACTCTTTTTATAAAAAATTTAGAAATTAACTATGAGTTTTTTAGTGTCTCCCTTATGTTATTCATTATTTCGTTTTACAAAATCTTTGAGACTCATAATAAACTCAACAAAGCAGAAAATAAAATTGAATATCTAGATAGCAATTTAAAAGAAAAGATCAACTCCATATTTTCTCTACAGCAAGAAAATGATGCATCTGCCCAATCCCTAAAAGGTGAGTATTTTATTGCTTCAATTCTAAGTGAACCCACAGTAAAAATTTCTGAAAACTCAGATAATTTTATTTGCAATGTATTTATAGAACAAAAAAATTCATTTACATTTAATTCAAAAACAAGAAGTCTTGGTGGTGATATTTGTATTACTAAAAAAATATATTTCCCTATAGAAGATAAAAACTATTTATTTTATTGCAATGGGGATGCCACTGGAAAGTCCCTAAAAGGTTCCATTGGAGCTTTATCTGCATTTATATATTTTGAAACCATTCTCTCAAAAAAAATTGAATTAAAACCAAAAGAGTTTCTAGAAGACCTAGTAAACACTCTTAACCAGCTTTTTAAAATTTTTTCTGGAAATATGTATCTCTCTTTGAGCTGTGGACTTATTTCTGAGGAAACAGGAGAGCTACTTTATTCTGTAACAGGCCATCCTAAAAATATTCTCTACTCAGAGGGCATGGTAGACTATTTGCCGGATTTTCAGGAAAATCTTATTGGAGATTATTCAAATCCAATTTCAGTTTTCAAATATAAATTTAAAGTCAATGATATTCTCTATATATCTTCTGATGGGCGAGAGACTATAGAGTTGGGTGGAATTTATGGTGGAGCAAAAAGTGAAACTGAAAAACTATTTTTAAAAATTATCGAGAAATCCAACGGTGACTTTGACTTTCTAATCAATGAAATTAAAAATTTTGGAAAATTCTCTGATGACTTTTCTGTAATACAAATTAAATGTGTTAATATTGAAAAGATAGAAAATAACCTATTTTTAAATGATTCTTTTGAAAATAGATTAAAAGCAGATAACTACTTTGAAATGAAAAATTTTGAATCAGCATTAGAAATCTATCTCCAACTTCCAAATATAAATACAGATTCAGACATTCAGTTTAAAATTGGACTTTGTTATAAAAACTTGAAATTATATGATAATGCTATTGATTATTTACTAATGTCTTATAAAAATAACGAAACAAATATATTGACTTTCTTACAATTATGTGATACTTATAGACTAGGTGGGCAACCTGAAAGTGCTTCAAAACTTTTCTTATCTTCAGAAAAAAAATTCCCCCTAATCCCACAAATACTTAAATTAAAATCATTACTTAAAAAAATAGATATTAATTAAAGAGATAATCCGAGTTCTTTGGATATTCTTTGCATCCTAAGAATTAGTTTCTCCTTCCCAAGCAAAGGAAATAGAATTGGCAATTCCAGTCCATGTGATTTGCCCGTAGTCATCACTCGGATAGGCATAAATAAATTTTTTCCTTTTTCACCAGTTTCATTTCCGGTAGATTCCATTAATTTTTTATAATCATCTCCTGAACTAGGACTTGCATTTAAGACCTGGTTATAAAAGTTTTTCATCACATTATCTGCACCAATAGCTTTTGCAATAGCTCTAGCGTCTTCATTTTCAATACTAATTTCATTATTAAAAAACTCACTTATATATGGGGGAGCCTGTGAAAGCCTATCAAGATATACCCGAATAGATTCTAAGATAGATTTAAGTATTGGATTGTTTTTTACTTTTATCTCATTTGGAATGTCTTTCGCATCTTTTATGAATGTAAGAATTTGTGAGGATAGCAATTCTATATCCATGTCCCGTATGAATTTATTAGAAAGCCAATTTAACTTAGATTTTGGATTGAGATATTCAGATAATTCCCGAGTAGACAATGAAGTTAAGTTCACTGAATCCTTTTCTTCTTCTTTCATTTTCTTAAATACATCAAATGTAGAGGGTGACCTTGAACACCTTTCTATATCAAATATTTCTGATGTTTTTGAATTGGGCAAGTATTCCGAACCATCCTCCGCCGTCCAACCGAGGAGTGCCATGTAGTTCACAAAACATTCCTCTGTATAACCCAAATCTCTAAAAGCCAATACAGAAGTAGCACCCGCTCTTTTGGAAAGTTTTTTACCATCCGAACCTACAATTTCAGAAACATGGGCAAATACGGGTATGGGAAATTCCAGTGCTTCTCCTATCAATACCTGGCGGGGAGTGTTAGACAAATGACCTACTCCCCGAATAACATGTGAGATTTTCATCAGATAGTCATCTATAACTACAGCATAATTGTATGATGGAAAACCATCCGATTTAACTATAATAAAATCTCCAATTAATTTTGATTCAAATTTTACCTTACCTTGTATTACATCATTTACAATTAGGGTTTTATGAGGGACTTTAAATCTAATAGTATAGGGAATTTTTTTATCTAATTTTTCCAAAATTTCAGCATCTGTCATACCTGCATGAAGTCCATCATATATATATGGAATACCCATAGCCTCGGATTGTTTTTTCTTAGCCTCTAATTCCTCGGGTGTGCAAAAACATCGATAGGCAAGTTTTTTTGTGATAAGGGTATCTGTGAATTTTTGGTATATGGATATTCTTTCTGATTGCTTATAGGGACCATACTCCCCCCCAATGCCAGGACCCTCATCCCACTTCATTCCCAACCACTCTAGAGACTCAAGAATTGTCTGAAATGAACTTTCTGTTGACCTATCTTGGTCGGTATCTTCAATCCTAAGTATAAACTTTCCACCTTTGGATTTTGCATAAAGATAGTTAAAGAGTGCTGTTCTAGCTCCTCCTACATGTAAAAATCCTGAAGGAGAGGGTGCAAATCTTGTTCTAATTTCCATTTGTGTTCAGGATTTTGCGTATGTATAGTTTGGGAAGAGAATTTTTAAAGTTTGGAACAGGATTTGTTCCTTGTGAAAATTTCTCTTCCCCTAGAAAGTTATTTATCTCCATGTAAATTTCAAAATCATAAAAAGAAAATAGTGGGATTGGATTGGCATCTTTTAAAAAACCAAAGATATATTCATTTGGTGATTGAATTTTTGAATATAAGATCCCCAACGGAGATACAAACTCTGTAAACGAAACTTTTGAAAGCACTCCTGTTCCCTCCTCAAAGTTTCTCCAGAGTAATGGCTTTTTATTCTCGATTACCCACTCCTCTAATTTCCAGAGGGAAAATTCCTTTTTGGGTATATATACAATTTTTTCTAAGACCTCTGACTCTATAAATTCTTGTGGAGATTTTAAATCCATAAGACTCTCTAAGTCATTCCCATACCTAGTCCGAGTATAAACCTTTTCCAATGTAACCTCAATGGAAGCTATTCTCTCTTTGCGGACAAATGAACCAAAATAAATCTTTTCGGAGAGGGAGTACTTTGGTAGGTCCGCCTTAAAGATTGCTTTTGATATTTTTATAGAATTAGGAGAAATCGAGGAGAGTAAGAAATCGCCATAGATTGCATTTGGAAAATTAGGTCCTTGTCTAAGTACAAGAACTGATCCCTTTTGGGTAAATTTTTCTGAGTAAATGGAGAGTTTGTTTTGAGGGTTAGTGGTAGAAAAAACAACATGTGTTTTTGATACGGACTGGGGAGGGATGGTATCCTTGCCCTGAAATTTTCCTCCAGAGCAATTTAATAAATATTGAAGAAAATAGAGTAATAATATATATATTAGGGTGTTTTTAAATGATTTCTTATTATTATCTATGTTTTTCATTGTTTTTTAACCATTTTCACCCATTTTTAATGTTCCAAATCTACTCTTACTAGAGTAAGAATAATAAATGAGTTGACAAGCAGAATAGGTCTTTTTAAAAACGGCTCAAAGATGAAAAATAATGTGACAGAAAACCAGATGGAAGACCTGCCGAAAATTACCTTCGAAGACCAGGTTAACGATGACCAGAGGAAGTATTCACGATATGTTTGTGACTCTAGAGCCATACCTCATGAGATTGACGGACTCAAACCCGTCCAAAGAAGAATCCTCTGGTCTATGTGGAATAGCGATGCCAGAAATAGATACACCAAGACCGTCAAAGTAGCGGGTCTTGCTATGGGATTTCACCCACATGGTGACAGATCCATCCAGGATGCACTCTCTGCAATGGCCCAAGACTTTACATTTGCGAATAATATTCCCCTAGTGAGTGGAGAAGGAACCTTTGGGGACGTTTTAGACCCTGCAGCCATTGCATCTCCTCGATACACGGAAGTAAAACTAAGTGACTTCTCTAAGGATTTGGGTTTTTTTGAAAGTTTACCCGATATCGACTATGTAAAAAACTATGATGAAACAGAAGAAGAACCCATCCACTTTGTGGGAAAAGTACCGACCGTACTTTTAAACAATATCCAAGGTATTGCAACAGGATTCAGATGCTTTATCCCGGCACACAAACTTGGAGATATCATTGATTCTCAGGTTTCCTACCTAAAAAATGGAAAAACAAAAAAGCTAAAGCCCTGGTACAAAGAGTTCAATGGTGAACTTAGAATGTCCAAGAATGACAATGGTTCAGAAGTAATGACCACTACCTTTGCATTTAGGTGGGAGGGGGAATCTTTATACTTATCAGATGCTCCCATGTCTTGGAATAGAGAAAAAGTAGTCAATTATTTAGATGACCTCATTGAAAAGAAGGATAGTTGGCTAAAAGACTATGTGGATCATTCCAGCCAAAAATTTAAAATTGAGCTCATATACAGGCGCGGGGAAAAGCCCTCAGACCTTCAAATCAAGGAAGTACTCAGCAAGGAACATTCAGAAGTACTGACTTACAATGTAATTACCCATGAGGGAAGGCTCAGGAATGTTACAACGGATGAAATTATAAAACGATTCTGTGAGTTTCGTAAAACACATCTGATAAGGCGTTTTAAAAGGCTAGCGGGATTAGAGCAAGAAAAAATTGACCGTAATTCAGAGTTAATCAGATTCATAAAAGAAAAATGGAATCAAAGAGTAACTACTATCAAATCTAAATCTGATTTTGAAGACCAATTAAAATCTGCTAAGTTTACCTATTTTGAGTGGCTTTCCTCTATCCCAGTTTATCGTATGACGCTAGATGAAGCAAGAAAGTGCGAAGAAGCAATTGTAGAAGCAAAAATCAGGTTTGATGAATACACTGGATTGTATAAAAAAGATGATAAGCTAGTTGCATTTATGGTAAATGAGCTAGGTGAATTGAAAAATAAGTGGGATAAATAATAGGAATAAATATGAAGACAGATGAATCCAAGCAAGCTAGAAATTTTAAAAAATTATCCAATGTAGAGCATGTTCGCATGCGAACTGGGATGTGGCTCGGACAAAACTCTCTTTCCACTTTTGAGCAGCACTTTTTTAAAGCCGTAGGTGAAATTTATGAAATTTCACATGAAGAAATAAATGATATTCCTGCAAAATTAAAATGCCTCGATGAGGCATGTATGAATGCAGTGGATGAATATCGAAAAAATATTAATGATAAAAATATAGCTGTTAAGGATAAAATGTCAAAATTGATGGTTGGTCTATCAACTGATCAAAAACGTATTACAGTAGAAGACAATGGAAGGGGAATTCCTTCTAACAATGCAGAGGGTGTTTATCTTCATCTAATGTATGGCGAAAATTTTGATGATAAAGTAAAAGAAGACCACGTAGCCGGACAGAACGGAGTTGGGATTAGTTTGGTTCGAATGGTATCTTCTTTTTTTAAGGTAGAAACTGCCAATGGGGGTAAGTTGTACAAAAAGCAATTTACTTTGGCTGATGAAGTAAAAAAACAAATTAAAACCTATAGACTTTCACCAGACATAACAGAAAAATCCTTTTTGTACTTTGATGAGCATGGATCATTTAAAGAAAGTACGTTTTTTTCTAAAGACCAATATAGCAAACTTGAACCCTTGCTAGAAAAAAACAATATGATAGAAAGTATAAAACCATGTGGGGATAGGCATGGAACAAGAGTTGAGTTTGAGTTAGACCCAAAGTACTTCAATGATTTAGATATTAAGTTCAATGTCGATCTACTCAGGCAATACCTACAGGATATTGCAATGACCAATCCCGGATTAGAAATTCAATTTATCCATAAAAACAAAACAGAAAAGTATAAATTCAAAAAAGGTCTAGAAGAAATTTTTGCGAGCTCAGATCTTACATACTATAAAATGGATTATGTAGATACATCATCTGTATCACAAATTAATATGGAGACCTATGCTGTTATTGGACAAAATAAAACACTAGCATGGGTAAACTCAAACTTTGCCGTTCAGGGTGGTTCCGCTATTGAATATTTAGAAAATAGAATTTGTGACGAAGTCAGAAAGAAATCTCAAATTACGGCCCTTGAGAAAAAACTTAAAACACAGTGCACCCGTAATGATGTTAGAAACTGTTTTCATATGTATGTCAATTTACGAATATTAAATCCAAGGTTTAAATCCCAAGATAAATCCTATCTAATCAATGATTTGAATGAGGACATGAGAAAAGCAGTTGATAAGCATTTAGACAAGTTAATAAAAAAAACTAACTTGCTAGAAGAAGTAAAAATGCAAATGGAAAAAAGAACCCAATTGAAAGAATTGGAAGATGCTCAAAAAGGATTGCGAAGGGCGTCTAAAAATAATATACCCAAGCTAATGCCACCCACAGGAAAACCGTCAGACATAGGAAGAGTTCTTTTTGTTGCCGAGGGAGACTCAGCTATTGCAGGATTGCGACCTGCACGCAATCCTAAGCTCCACGGTCTCTTTCCACTTCGGGGAAAGCCAATGAACTGCAAAGGAATTAGCTTGGCGAAGGCATTGGCAAATGAAGAGCTAAAAAATATAGTTGCTATCCTAGGTTTACCTCTAGATGGAAAAGTTAAATCAGTTAGTGAATTAAATTATGATAAAATAAGCATAATCACAGATGCTGATTTTGATGGATATGCAATACGAAGCCTTATGCTTTCTTTTTTTTATGAGTATTGGCCAGAACTTTTTGATCTAGGTGTTATACACTTCTCATCCGCTCCATTGTATGAGGTTGATATAAAATGGAAAGATGGAAAAAAGGAAACAATTTTCTGTACAGATGATAAAGATTATACTGATCTTACCGAAAGATTAAAAAAAGGCAATGGAGATATTACCCGTAAAAAAAGAAACAAAGGATTAGGTGAAACGTCTAAAGAAGCAATGAAATTTGCTGTAGATAATTGTATGACTAGAATTGTTATCTTTAATAAGAAATCTGCTGACAAAACTCAATTGCTATGGTTTCACAAAGACTACGCCGAACAGAGAAGAACTGCAATCTCTGAATATGCAATGAGTGTAGTTGAAGATTAAAAATTCTAAATTTAAAGCTTTACATATTTAGTTTTTTTTTTAATATCAAATTATTGAAAAGTTTTAGACTTTTTGGAGGATTTATGTTCAGATTATTTTTGGTTTTTGTTTCTATCCATTTTTGGAATTGTGCCATCTTCACTTCAGCATCCAATTCATCACAGTCCATCAATTCTATTTCTACAAGTGTTCAATCCATCTCCACATCCCTAAATTCAATCTCTAGTATCTCTTCTTCCTTGGGATCTATCAGTGGCTCTTCCTCTAGCAAAAAGGATAAAGAAAAAGATGCCCTGTACCAAAAAGATGTCAGAGATCTTACCTTTCTAATTGTTCAATCAAACCAAGATTCTGACTTTACACATGAGATCCAAACCCTGGCATTTCGTCATGGGCTTTCAGATTGGAAAAATATTGAAAGTTCATTTCTAGGTATCGGTGAGGGCTTAAAAAAGGCAGGAGTAAAAGAAACCGAGTTTTCAAATATTGCAAAAGGAATTTCTAAGTATCCCAAACATTTCCAACTACTTTTGAGTGGATACAAGGGATCTAAACTTAAAGTATAAAAGATTGTCTTAGGAGGATTTTCCTCTTTTTTTAAAACTTCACTTATTCTTTTCAAAAAGTGATCGATCATTTAAATATGAAGATCACTGATATAACTCCTACCTTTTTTCAAAATCGTCCCCTAGAAGATTCCGAGCTACACTTCAAGGGTCATGGTAAACTTGAATCTGCATCAGAAAGCTCTTCCATACTACATGTCATATCTCATGAGCTTGGTCATGTTGCAGAATTCAAAGCACAGGCAATTCGAGATAAAACAGAAATTCGTAGTATAGATATGAAGATCCAATTTGAATTTCGAGATGGACGATTGGTTGCAGTAGGTGGAAATACGAAAATGACTTCAGTTGAAAAAAATCCAATTCCTGATGAAATAGGAAAACAAATGGATCTTTTTCCCATAAATTCATCCATCCCCCCCAAGGAAATTTTGCCTTCTATGGAAAAAATTACCGAGGAAGCTATTTTACAAGAAAAATTAAACCTTATCCAAAATGAACTAAAGAGCATCTTAAACAAGGCGTACTACAGAGACATTTACAATCGTGAAGTTGAAGATGACAAAGATTTTAGAAAACAAGCAAACTATCGTGAGATTAGAAATCGTCTTCAAAAAGAGCTTGATGAGCTTCGAAGAAGAGTAGATGCAGAAAAATCCAAAGAATTACTCCTAAAAGTTGCAGAAATGCAAAACAACCTTAAGACAGGATTTATCAACCCAGAAGATATCAATGTTTTAGTTTCATCTGAAAAACATTTGGATTTAATCGCTTAGAGAGTTTTCAAAAGATCTCTCATATTTTGTATGCTTGATTCATTTTTAACTGATGAATGTATAACAAATAGACCTTCAAATTCTTCAGTAAGTTCTATTGTTTCTTTTTTAAGAGTAGCCATTTCTTTTTGATTTAGCTTGTCTATTTTAGTTCGTAGTACAACAGGTTGGATATTTTTTACTAAGCAAGTATCGATAAGATTTTTTTCATCATCAGGTAAAGGTCTTATTGAATCACAAAGAATAAATAACATTTTTAGAGTGTCCACTGTGTTTAAATATCCATTCACAGCCTCAATCATATAATCCCTAACAGAATGAGATGCTTTTGCGTAACCAAAACCTGGCAAGTCTACTAAAAATATGCGTCTATTCAATAGGAAAAAATTTAGGCTTCTAGTCTTACCTGGTGTGGAGGAAGTGTGAACTAAATCTTTCTTACCTACGATGGCATTTATGATACTTGACTTGCCTGCATTTGATCTACCGCAGAAGGCTGCTTGTGGCATAGATCTGTTTTGTGGGATTTTATTAGGGTCATGGTGGGACGAATGAAATTCTATACTCTCAATCCAGGGATCAATCATGTTTTAATCTCCATAAAAATCTTTGATTTTGTCATCCCATAAACTAAATGGAAGTAAACTCAACTTAGAATCTAGCAAACATACTGGAAAAAAGGCTCTAACAGGTATTGGAACTTCCCTCTCTCGAAATAGCTCGGATAATTCTCGGTGTTTGCCATTTTTTTGAATTTTCATACCTTCTTTTACTTTTCCAATAGAATAGCTTACATCCAAAGGATACTTTTTATCATTCCAATATAATATACCATTCTCTAAAAATGCAAACTCTAGGCAGGATGATTTTTTATTAATTATATAAAAATCTGATGTGGGTGATTTCCAAAAGATTACTTCTGAATTTTCTTGTAGTACATTTTTTTTATTTTGAATATTTGTAAATATTTCTATCAATATTTTTTTTTGAATGGGATGGCACTTAATTAAGTTTAGATATATATCAATTATAGTTTTTAATTGATATACACTAAATTCTTCGATACCAATCCTATTAATTTTATAAAATGTACTACTTTTTAAATTATTTTCTCTAAAATAAAGTTCCGGTTCATGAAAATTAAAGTACAATTTATGGGTATCTAGTCCTTCTCTCAGTAAGGTAGGGATAACATCCTGTCTAATTCTATTTCTTAAGTAATCCCTTGATTCATTGGACTCATCTTCATATATTGGGAAGCTGATTTCTTTAGCTAAATCTTTTCTTTCTGAGCTTTTAAGTAAGACCAATGGTCTAAATAGATTTGAATTAAAAATATCTAAAGTTCGTAAGGATGACAGACCACCTCCTCGTATAAAATTTACTAAAACAGATTCAAGGTAGTCATTGGTGTGGTGTCCTGTGACAATGATTGCATTTTCTCTATTTGCTAACTTTTGAAGATATTTGTATCTAATAATTCGTCCAGTTTCTTCTAAACTTTTTTTAAGTTTCTTAGCAAGCATAGGTATATTTTTTTTTTGATGAATTACCTTAGAAGGTGTAGAATTCATAAAACCTTCTATTTGGAATTCTTGATCAAAGTTATCACGTATACTATGGTTCAAATGAAATAGAATTGGTACGGGAATATTTTTCTTTTTCACAAGATAGTAGTACAAATAGAGTAAAAGAGAAGAATCTTTTCCACCTGAATAAGCAATTATAGATTTTTTTGAAAATATTTCTCTGTACTTTTCATATAAAGAATCTATTTTTGGGTTATCCTTCATTTCATTTATGAATTCTAGAAAAGATTTTATTTTATCGGGAGGAAGTGGATTATGGTATATCATACCAATCGTTTCATGGAAACTAGAGTTATATCATCATGTTGTGAATTGCCTGCAGCAAAAACCTTTAAATCCTCATAAATTTTTAATAATATTTCTTTAGCATCAAAACTTTGGTGCTTTTTAAAAGACTCTATAAGTCTTTCTTCTTCATATTGCTCTAATTTTGAATTTGTACATTCAGTGATACCATCCGTATAAAGTAGTAATGAATCACCTATATCCATACTTATCTCACCTGGAGATTCAGGTATATCAGAAGATATTCCCAATACCATCCCGCCAGTAGGAATCATTTCAACTTCACTAGTCTTACAACGATAAATTAAAATATTTCCATGCCCACCTCCTGCAAAATAAACTTTATTTTCACTACAGTTTAATTTCAATAATGTCAATGACATAAATCTTAATATAACTGAATTTTTATAATTGTTATAAAGATATGCATTTAAATCATTTAATATTTCCATCAATGTAAGTTTACGTCTAATGATACTATGTATGATGGTTCTGGCAGTTGCCATTACCATACCTGCAGGTACACCCTTTCCAGATACATCCCCTATCGCAAAAGTAACTTCTTTCATATCTGGACTTGGCAAAAAATCATAATAATCCCCTCCAATCTCCCTGGCGGGAATCATAAATCCTCCAAATTCATACCCTTCCACGAGCGGAGTTTCTCTTGGAAGAAGATTCATTTGGATATCAGAGGCAATCTCTACTTCTTTTTCTAATCTCTCTTGGTTGGCCATCCTATGGTACAAATATGAATTATCAATTGTGATTTTGACTACTTCGGAAAATGCTTTAGTAATACTAATTTCATCATTTGAAAATAACCTCAATGAATTCCTTCCAAAAAGAAAAGTATAACGAGTATCCTGTAGCTCAAAAGTGGGAAGGGCTATAATTTCTCTTCCATGAAATCCTATCCTTCCTGAGAATTTGATATCTCTAAAATTAAAAAATGTAGGTTCCTTACAATCCATTAAAAAAGAGGATTCATTTTTTTCTTCTTCAGTCAAATGAATCTGACTAAGATCCAACTCTCCCCCATGCTTATAAAGCTTGCTTACAAACATTGAATCTTTTTTTTGTATACTTATAACAAGTAAATATAAGTTAGCATCTATTATACCTGAAACAGCCAGGAGAGTCATTTTAAGTATCTCCTGCGTATTATCCATATAGAGTTTATTAAGTGTCAGACTTGATTCATGTAAATTTTTATATTTTTCATATTTAGAATTAATATCTTTATTTTTTAAAATACTATAAACTGTATGTGATACGTACTCTAAAAATATTTTAAATTCCTCTTCCTTCTTTAAAAAAACTTCACTTTCTTCACTAGAAAAAAAATCTACAGAAATAAGCCCAAGTTTTCTACCTTTGTATTGAATGGGATATAGAAAATGATTGGTAGTTCCCGTTAGGCTATAATATACCTTAAAATACTTAAAGGTTTCCTTAAGTTTTTTTCCATCTAAACGAGATATATCCTCAGAAGAAAATACTTTGTTGTAGGGATGATTTTCTTCTAAATGAGATACATATAACTTAGAATAAACAGTTTGGTTTAATTTTTTATTGGATATAGCTCTCAATCCGAGAGAGTTTTGGTCATGATCAAATTCAAAATAACTTGCATTTTTATGATTAAAATGACCCTTTATAAAATCTAAGCATCTATAATAAAATTCTTCTAAATTTAAATCCGGATCTAATACATTTAGTAAATCTCTGTTGACTACAAACTCATCCAATGGAAGTCCCTACTCTCTACGAACCATGATTTGAATCAAAAATATAGGCTATGGATTGAAAGGGCTCCATTCTCAGAGTCAATGTGGAAGTATCTTTATTGAATTGGTAATTTAAGAACTTCTCTCCCGACCATAGCTCATTCTCAGTTTCAAAAGGAAGGTTTGAAGTAGGAAAATGTATTGTAAACTCAGATGACTTCGGCTCTGGATTCCAAAATCCAAATGCACCACCTGAATTATAATAACCCCTAGGAAATTTATAGTTCATAAATCCAAGGGGAATGGAAGGACTAGCCTGGCATTTTTTACTCAAAAGCAAAGCTTTCTCTAATATTGGCAATCGATTGGTATCTATTAAAGATAGATTGTCACTGATCAATAACATTCCCCCGGAGAGTCCCATCACTGTAGCCATTAAGAGAGTCTGGTTGTACGACATTTTATTTTTATCTTTCCGAATGATTAGACAGTCTGGATCATTTAACCATAGATTTCTGTGCATAAAAGATCTATTCAAAGTATTAATTAGAGCTTTTTCTGTGCAGAGTGCATGTTTATCTCTCAACCAATTGCGAGTAGTTTCAGAGCTCCAAAATGGTGTTACATCACAACCAATTCTCATCCCATCAAAATAACCTATGGATGGAATCAGAGGAGCACCACAACCCAATAAAAATGTATTTTTTCCTACTATTTTTCGAATCATTTCCAGAGATTGCCTATATCTCTGCGAGGGACTTAATTTTGTATTATAACTAACACCATCCAATAAACCAGCATATAAAAAATCTAATTTTAAATAGGTATATCCCCAGTCTTTTGAAATTGTTTTAAAGACAGTTTCCAAATAATCTATAGCGATGGGATGGGTAATATCCAGACAATAGGTATTGGAGAATCCCCAGATTGGTTGAAAAATAGCTGGAATAGGTTCACCTTTTTCATCTTTCAAGACAGCTTCAGGGTAAAGTTGAAAAAAAGAAGATCTTTCTCTAACTAGATAAGGTGCCAACCAAATCCCCGGTTTTAAGCCCACTTTTTTGATTTCGTCTGCTAAAAATTGCATTCCTGCGGGAAATTTAGAGTTTGGAACCAACCACTCCCCTATTTCTTTTTGGTATCCATCATCTATTTGAAAAAACTCTATTGGTAAGGATTTATTTTTAATTTCTCTGAGGTTGTCTAAAATTATTTTTTCTGAGATACTCGTGTAATAGTAGTACCATGAACACCATCCTGTAGGCACTGGTGCTTCATTTTTTTTGACACCATTTTTTTTACCCAATTGTCTTGCATACTCTTCTAAAGCCAAGTACGGGTCAGAAGACAAGGGAGTCATTTTTATATGAGTGAGGGGAACAGAATCCTTTCCTTTAAATTCCGGGGAAAAGTAAAGGTCATAAATTATTTCAAAATTTGTAATAGTTCCAGTTGGGGAAAAAACAACCCGAAATTTACAGTTTTGTTCAGATTGATCTGCAACACCAAAAAGATATCCTGACTTAGATGTACGATTCCATAAAATAACTAAGCCTTCACTGATAAAGTCACCAGATTTTCCTGAATGTTCTGTATAGGAATTCTCTTGTGAAGTTTTCAGAAAACCTAAAAGAGGTGATTGATCTTTTTCGCTATGAGTATAAAGTGTGCTAAATCCCCAAGATTGGTATCCATGTTGGAAAATTTCATAGGGAATATCTGGATTTATGGTTGCTATAGAAAGGGTGATTGTAGTAAGCTTGAGTCCAACCGAAGGTCTGTGAAGGCTTTTCCAGGTCAATCCACCGGAAAAGAGAACCTCAGAGGAAGATTTCTTTTCGATTAACTCAAGCTCAAATTGATTGTCACTCGAAATTTCAGTAATTTTTGATTGAAAGGAAAAATTAGTATTATATCTCTTACCAAATATTTGGTAATCTAGTCTGGCTGTGGTCATCCGTAGCTTCCGTCAGGTCTTGTATAAATAGGAAAATATGCCTCAAAAACATACAACAATAAAACCAAAAGTTTTTCAGGGAGACCTGGATGAAGAAACTTATGAACTGTATCTAAAAGACAATCGTTTAGCTGTTGATTGTGAAATGATGGGACTAAACCCAAGAAGAGATCGTCTATGCGTGGTACAAACATGTGATTCAAACAATCATTTTAGTATTATACAGATATTGCAAGGGCAAAACTCAGCACCCAGACTCCAACAGCTTTTAGAAAACCCTGATATTGGCAAGGTATTTCACTTTGCAAGAATGGATATGCTTTTTTTAAACACTCATCTTGGAATCAGGGTCAATTCAATTTTTTGCACCAAAATTGCAAGTAAACTCTGTAGAACTTACACAGATAAACATGGACTAAAAGATATTATCCGCGAATTTTACGGCGAAAATTTAGACAAAAAGAACCAATCGAGCGATTGGGGAAAAAAGATTCTCACCAAAGACCAATTGGAGTACGCTGCCGAAGATGTAAGATTTTTAGTATCTCTCGAGCAGATCCTTACAGAAATGCTAATAAGAGAAAAAAGATTAGAGCTGGCAGAACAGTGCTTTCAGTTTGTTTCCACCCTTATACAATTAGATTTTTTGGAAATGAAAGATACTTTAGAACATTGAAAAAAGCTTCAAAAAAATTCTTTTGTCAGTCGTGCGGTCAAGAATATTCTAGGTGGGCAGGCAAATGCGAAAGCTGTGGAACTTGGAATACAATTTTAGAAGAATCCTCTGAACGATTCTCAAAATCAACATTTTTTAAAGAAAAAACAAGTTACAATCAACCCCTTCCTTTAGAGGGGAGTGATTGTATTGAACTGCCCAGACTTTCCACTGGATATGAAGAATTAGACATTGTTTTTGGTGGGGGAATAGTCCCAGGCAGTATCATCTTAATAGGTGGCGAACCTGGTGTGGGTAAATCTACCCTTATTTTGAGTATCGCAAAGTTGATCTCAAACACAAAAAAGATCCTCTATATTTCAGGCGAAGAATCTGCCGCCCAAATTCGAATCAGAGCTAATCGGATGAAAGTTATTGGAAGTAACGTTTTTATAAGCTCTGAGACAATAGCAGAAAAAATTGTGGAAATGGTAAAAGGCGAAGAACCTGATCTAGTCTTTGTAGATTCTATCCAAACTATTTCCAGAGAATCTCTCTTTAACCAAGCAGGCACTGTAACACAACTACGAGAATGTACCCAACTTTTCTTAGAATTAGCAAAAACATCTGAAATACCAATCATTTTAATTGGACATATCACAAAAGAGGGAAGTATTGCAGGGCCAAAAGTACTAGAACATCTTGTAGATGCGGTACTGTACTTTGAAAGTGATAAATTAAATTACTATAGATTAATTAGAGGGATAAAAAATAGATTTGGACCAGTTGGTGACACAGCAGTTTTTGAAATTTATTCAGAGGGATTGAGAGAAGTTAAAAATAAACACGACCTATTCATTTCAAGGGATCATGAGAATCGAACAGGGACAGTTTTATCTGCTGTACTAGAGGGAAGTAGAGCCTTGACTGTGGAAGTACAGGCTTTGGTGAGCAGAACTGCGTACTCACAGGCTAGAAGAATGTCAGAGGGAATTGATAATCGGAGATTAATTTTATTAGCAGCAGTGATTGAAAAATTTTTAAATATAAAATTAGTTGAATGTGATATATTTAGTAATCTTGCAGGCGGTCTCTCAATTGATGAGCCCGCTTTAGACATGGCAATTTGTATCTCAATTATATCAAGTTATAGAGAAGTGAAAGTACCTTCCTCTACAGCAGTATTAGGAGAGGTAGGATTATCAGGTGAAGTAAGACCAGTGAGCAATATTTTGGCACGGGTAAAAGAATTACAATCAATGGGATTAAAAAAAATTATTATACCAAAAGGTAATAATAAGGAAGTTGATTTAAAAGAATATGATAGTTTATTCTACATATCACATTTAAATGAATTTGAAAATGTATTTATATGATTTATTATCTGTTTTCTTTGATAATAATTTTACTTAAGAATAAATAGACAATATATGAGATAAGTAATAATATCACTCCTGTAATCTTAGGAATCAGTGGAATTATATCAAATTGAAGTATAAATAAATTGAAATAATAAAAGATAAAAAATAAAGATGATGCATAAATAAAATTTATAATTCCAGATATTTTAAGATACTCACCAATATTTTCTTTATCCAATCCCAATGCAATTGGTAGAGATATAACAATTTTTGAGATAAACTTATACTTAATAAATTTCGAAAGTTTGTAATTTTTATAATAGTTTTTATAAATAGAATTTTCTGAATATTCTAATCTCTTTTTGAAATATGCGAAATTTGTAAGAATATTAACACTCAAGTCAAAACGCATCTTTTCGCTAAACCCGCAAATTGTGGCTGGTCTTATAGTTATTCCACAAAAATTGCTATCTATGTATTTATTTAAAATTGGCTCACACATGCC
>Ga0209550_10001097_pt1 | contig 26079 bp, 27 predicted proteins | sample LauGreSuBDMM15SN_2_FD_187567 | JGI IMG/M metagenome (GOLD analysis project Ga0209550, IMG submission 187567) | Freshwater lake microbial communities from Lake Michigan, USA - Su13.BD.MM15.SN (SPAdes) (version 5) | ecosystem: Environmental > Aquatic > Freshwater > Lake | place: Lake Michigan... | reverse complement strand
GCTTACCTTATGCAAATAGTGGAGACTGGAAGGCGCACGCCTTTCCAAACAAGAAATAAGCGACTGAGCAAACCGTGTTAATTTTGGTTTAAACGATCAGAAAATACGGGAGATCTCATAAAAGGGGTAGTCGTATGTCCGCAGCGTTATGACCATTGATCCATTGCAGCCACACTTATGATTGCTTTAGTAGAAGGGTATCGCGCGGGACTGTTCGCCCGCAGTCAATGGTGGCCTAACATCCTGGCAGGGCTGATCGTCGGTATTGTGGCGTTACCTCTTTCCATGGCGTTTGCGATTGCCTCCGGTGCGCGACCCGAGCAAGGCATCTACACAGCGATCATTGGTGGAGGACTAGTCACGTTATTGGGTGGCAGCCGACTGCAAATCTCAGGACCTACCGGTGCATTTATCGTGATTTTGGCTGGCATCACCGCCAATTACGGTATCGCCGGTTTGCAGATCGCGACGTTGATGGCTGGGATTATTTTGCTCGTCATGGGACTGGCCAAAATGGGCGGCCTCATCAAATTCATCCCGACGCCTGTCATTATTGGTTTTACAACCGGTATTGGGGTGATCATCTTTGTTGGACAATGGACGTATTTTTTAGGCTTGCCTAAACCCAGCGGCGATCATTTCCATGAAAAAGTCTGGTCGTTGCTGTTGGTACTGCCTCAGACCCATTGGCCGACGCTACTAATTGCCGCGCTAAGTTTGTTGATCATATTGTTCGCCAACAAAATAAAAAATTTTAAACGTATCCCCGGCCCATTACTGGCGATGGTGTTTGCGACTATTTTTCAGGCGGTGGTGCAGTTGCCCGGAGTTGCCACGATCGGGTCTATGTTTGGCGGTGTGCCGCAGGGGTTGCCCTCTTTTGCCTGGCCCGATATGACCGTTTCACAGGCCCTCAGTCTGGTTGGACCAGCTTTTACGATTGCGATGTTAGGTGCGATCGAGTCCCTGCTGTCGGCGGTTGTTGCCGACAGGATGGCCGGCACGCACCATAACTCTAATCAAGAACTCATCGGCCAAGGCGTGGCCAATATCGTGACCCCATTGTTTGGTGGCTTTGCCGCGACTGGGGCGATCGCGCGTACTGCGACCAGCATTAGAAACGGTGGTACGAGCCCCTTAGCCGGTATCGTCCACGTTTTGACCCTCGTGTTGATCCTCTTGGTGCTTGCACCCCTCGCTTCAAGCATTCCCTTGGCAGCTTTGGCGGCGATCTTATTTGTCGTTGCATGGAATATGAGTGAGTTGCACAATTTTGGTCGTCTTTTGTTACGCGCGCCGATCGCTGATCGCGTTGTCTTGGTTGTGACGTTTTTATTGACGGTCTTTGTCGATCTGGTAGTCGCAGTCAATATCGGTGTGATGCTCGCAATTTTTCATTTCCTCAGACGCATGGCCGCGTCAGTTGAAACGCGCGAAGTCGCAGACGATGCTCTCGAGCGCGAGTTTGCAGGCCGACAGAACTTTAAGCGTCCCGATGGTGTGATTGTCTTTGAAATTGATGGACCCATGTTTTTTGCGGCAGTCGAAAGTTTTGAGCGTGTACTTAAACACACCGCCACCGATCCGGAGGCTCTCGTGATTCGCTTGCGTCGAGTCCCCTTTATTGATGCGACAGGTTTACAGTCCATCGAGGATATCGTGAGCGATTTACACAAACGCGGCATTCAAGTTTTTCTGTGTGAGGCGAATGCTAGAGTCATTCAAAAAATGCGCCGTTCGGGTTTAGTAGGCGAGCATTCTTTCGCCCTATATTGCGACACGCTTGAGCAAGCGTTCAAACATGCACGTCTTTCACTAAAAACGACCTAGCTTAATATTTTTATATGATCTCTCACTCTACTCGGACAACACCGTCGACTCAGGTCTGAGGCACAGCATACGAGCTAAACACTGTTGCGTCGCCTCCTCGTTGAACGAGCAACACATCATAAGAGTCCCGCCTATTCTTGTACTCGGGACCATCCATTCCGGGTGAGCCGATCGGCATTCCGGGGACTGCCAGACCAAGTGCGCGAGGTTTTTCTTTTAGTAGACGCAAAATATCGGCACTCGGCACATGTCCTTCTATGACGTAACCTTGAATCAAAGCGGTATGACATGAGCCAAACTTGGGCGGCATACCTAGCTGCAGTCGCATCGCTTGATTTCCTGTGTCGACAACCTTAACTGCAAATCCATTTTTTTCTAAATGCGATACCCAGTCAGCGCAACACCCACAGTTAGGATCCTTCCACACTGTCATCGTCAAATCAACAGCTGTGGCAAACGTCTTAAGCGGAACTGCGCTCACCGCGAGTAGCGTCAATAAAAAAGAACGCCTGATCGTCATTGCTGGCTTGACTGGATGACTCATACAATTGTTTCCATATATCCGCTGAAATAAGACCCCAATTTTACTTAGAATCAGCTAACGACGAAGTGTCGCCCACATTACATCTCTGTCATAAAAAAGGGCTCTGTTCGTGCAGAGCCCTTGACCTGCCCTGGGATTTTCAGACCAAGCGTATGGGTACGCAAGCGCCAGCCATCTCCAGGCTGTAGGGCGCCTTCGCTAAGGGAAAGCGTTCCCCAAGCTTAAGTACTTTAAGAAAATATGCAGTTGCAGTGGGAAAGAAGATAGAACTTCATTTGGCCTGGAGAAAATCGCTATGTGAAGTCTACATCGTGAGAGGTGGTGATCTGGCAGAAGCGTCTTAGGCCCGTCATGGCATTTTCATGCTCTTCGGTGGAGACCCCGCAACAACAATCCTCTAAAACAATCATTTCGTAGTCGCGGTCGTGACCTTCGCGAACCATGGCTTGAACAACGGCGTTTGTTGAAATGCCTGAGCAGAAAATTCTTTCAATTTGGTTTGCTCTGAGTATGGCCTCCAAACTTGTGCTGTAAAAAGGACTGACTCGATGTTTGACGATGTCAAACTCTTCTGACCTCTTCTCTAGATCGGGGTGTATCTCCGTGCCCCATGTGCCGAGCTGGAAAATGCCAGCTTTTCGAGCGCCTGAAAAGATAGGCGAGTTGGGTGGGCACTCTCGATAGTCTGCCGAAAATCCTACGCGTACAAAGCCGACCAGTATGTTTAATTCGCGTGCCTTAGCAAGGGCGGTTCTTGTGTTGACCAGGATATTGCGCTCTCGCACCTGGATGCCGTAGGCTGCCTTTCCGTTTACGCCGTCTGCGTGAACAAGGTCGTTTTCCATATCTAACACTAAATAAATCGACTTTTCCATGACATCTCCTTAATGCTTAGGATCTAGTTGTACTCTTCCATGAATGCATTCTATAAAACAGAAAATCCAATGTTTCTCTATCAAGCCACTATTTTTCATGTTTAGCTGTAATATAAAATGCATTATATCGGTCTTATTTGACCTACAAAAGATAAAGGGAGATGACTATGGGTATGTTTAAGCACCGCATCAATGGTGTACTCGCCGTGTCTGTTTTGGCTCTAAGTGTGGGATCGGTAGCGCATGCTCAAACGAACTATCCGGTCAAGCCGATACGCTTGGTTGTGCCGCTTGCGCCGGGTGGTGGTGGAGATATTGTGGCCCGTCAAATTGCGGCGGGTGCATCTGAGATTCTTGGTCAGCCCATGGTGGTGGACAACAAGCCCGGTGGCTCAACCATCATTGGTACCTCGGATGCAGCCAGAGCTGCTCCCGATGGTTACACACTCTTGATGGCTACGAGTAGTCACGTCGTCAATCCAGGAATTCGCCAACTTCCGTTTGATGCCGTCAAAGATTTTGTAGGGGTGTCCTTGGTTGCGACGACGCCTGCTTTATTAGTCGTACCCCCAAATTTTCCTGCTAACACTGTACAAGAGCTCATCGATTTAGCTAAAAAGCAGCCTGGCGTCCTGACCTTCGGATCGAGTGGAATTGCTAGTTCACCCCATTTGAGTGGTGAGTTTTTTAACCTAAAGGCGGGCACGAATATTCGTCATGTTCCATATAAGGGTATGGGACCTGCTTTAACCGACTTGATCGGTGGACATGTGACGATGGTTTTTTCTAGTGCTGTTTCCGCGATGCCTTTAGTTCAGTCGGGTAAGTTAAAGGCGATTGCTACAACTGGACCAAAACGTTCCAAGGCGTTTGGCGATATGCCCGCGATTGCAGAGACACTATCCGGCTATCAGAGTCAGATTTTTTATGTCATTCTTGCACCTGCAGGAACGCCCCCAGCAATTTTGGACAAGTTAAACCAGGCAATTTCAAAGGTTGCTACGACACCAGACTTTGTCGAAAAGATCGTGCAAACTGGGGGAGAAGTTATTGCGGGATCGCCCCAGGAAGCTATACAGTTTATTGCCGATCAAGTTGCTGAATACAAAGATCTCATAAAGAAGGCCAATATTCAGGTCCAGTAACCATCCGATATTTTTTTAAACCGACCGCACAAGAAATATCATTTGAGTCTGGCGATTCCGAGACTAAATTTCCGATTCTTTAGTTCGGTCGGCGGTTTCGATGCGAGCGCTCACTAAACTTCGATACTGACTTGAGATCATCAAAGATCATATGAACGAATCAATAGGGGTTATTGGACTAGGTAATGCGGGTCTTGCGCTGGCAGGTGCTTTAGGCAAGCACTGCAGGGTGCATGGATATGATCAAAAGTCAGAACGGATGCATTTGTCAGAGAGTTTGGATATCAAGCCTTGTGTATCAGTCGTTGAACTCGTGAAAAATTGCGACATTATTTTTCTATCGCTTCCGACGCCCGAAGTGTCTCGTGCAGTTGCGCAGAGTGTGTCCGAGGTCGAGTTAGCGGGAAAACTTTTTGTTGAAACCAGTACGGTTGATCCCAAGGATATTTCGTGGCTTTTAGGGTTTGCGCAGTCACGAGGCGCCAGTGCAATGGACGCCGCCGTACTTGGCGGCATCCAGAATCTACAAGAGGGTAAAACAACGTTCTTGGTTGGAGCCAGTGCGCAGGACTATGCACGGGTCCAAGCTATGTTGGAGAAGGTTTCAAAGAAGATCTTTTATATGGGGCCCGCTGGAAACGGCATGCGTATCAAGCTGATCAACAATGCCGTGGCCCATACGACCATGGTGGTCTTGCTCGAGGCAGTGGCGATGGCTGCTAAATCCGATATCCCTCTGGATGTTTTTTTTGAATTGATGAATAGCGACGCAGGCCTGACACGTCCGCTGACCCATCGACTCAAAGAGAGAGCCTATACGGGGCAATATGAGGGTGGTATGTCAACTGCGAACGCTAGAAAAGACTCATTGCTTGCGCTTGCAATGGCACAGGAGTTGCATGTCCCGATTTTTACTATGCAGGCATCTCATACTGTGTATGAAATCGCGATGCAACAGGGGCTGGCCAATCTTGACTATGCATCGATTGCAACGCTTTGGGAGAGTTGGGTCAATGTATCATTTAAGTCCCATTAAGACCTAAAGTCCGTCGCTTTTAAAATCAGATCGCCTTATTTACGCACTGGCGCCCAACTAAAGCTCCCGTGCGTTGAGTCGACCACTGCACCACTGGCAATTAACGCTTCGCAATGATGATCGTCTATTCCCAGTTCGCGCAAGATCTCGCGCGTATGCTGACCGATTTCAGCCGGCGCAAGCGTTGGAAGATTTTTTTTGTCATTCATCTTTTGTGGAAACTCAGGTATTTCGAAGTCAAGGTTGCGGAATTTAACTGCGCGCAATTTTCCGGCTTGTCGCGCTTGGGGAGCACCAAGTACGCGCTCTAATGGCAAGACTTCAGTGCAACCCACACCAGCAGTTTTCAACTTCTGCATCGCATCGTCGAAGTCGATGCGACGCATTGCATCGCGAACCATTTCTTCCACAGTCTCTCGTGCTTTTTTACGCTCTCTCAGTGTGCCAAATTGCTGAGTAGCGATCAGCGGTAGCTGTAGTGCCTCGCAAAATTTTTCCCAATGCGCATCGGTCAACATCAGTAGATAAATCCATTTCTCGTCCCGAGTGATATAGGCGCCATAACCCGGCATGCTGAACTCTCCACTTGGTTCGCGCTCCGCTCTTCCTAAAAGTTGCGTTTTGAGTTGGACGCCGACTAGGTCGCGCGCAGCAATGTGTAGCCCTGTTTCGTATAGCCCAACTTCGACATGACGATCCTGTGAGCGGTTTTCGGCACGCTGAAGAAATGAGCCAAGCATACCAATGACAGCATAGGCGCCAGCAAACTGATCGTGATAGGACGGGCCGAGGCGACTTGGCCGACCGTTGACCCGGTTGCTTTCCATGACGCCGGTTGCCGCTTCGGCGACTGGGTTCGATGCCAAGTCATTTTCTTGGGGGCCTGGTCCGTAACCTCGTATGTGGCAGTAAACCAGACTGGGGTTGATTGCGGCGCAGGCTTCACGGCTGACACCTAGTTTCGCAGCAGCTTTGGGAGCGAGATTATGGACAAGCCCATCGGCCGATTTGAGCAACTGATAGAGCACGTCTCGACCGCCTTCATGGGATAGGTTGAGGCAAATGCTTCGTTTGCCATGGTTGTAGGCGATGAATGTGCCGCTAGGCCCTCCGCGCACGAGCTTGCGGGTAGGGTCTCCCGCAGGTGGCTCAACTTTGATAATTTCGGCACCGAGCTGAGACAGTATGTGCGTGGCAAAGGGGGCTGCCACCATCGAACCCAGCTCAATAATTCGACGACCCGAAAGAGGTAATTGATGCATGATTTATTTAAAATAAATGACGAATAATGCATTCTACACAGCTAAAACCAATCATAAATTGCCTCTTAATAAGTGATTACCCCCTACTTGAGCGCAACATTGATTATATATAATGCATTAATTGAGCGTGTCAGATTTTAAACATAACTGGAGTGCTAACGATGAGTGAAGGGTCAGCTCAGGTAAAGGCAGGGGTTGGTGACGCTCCCGCAGAAGGTCGTATTACAGATCAAGCGATCGAAGATGCAAGAAAAATGATTGGGTTGCACTTGCGACCTGAAGGGCCTTACCTGCAAGATGCAACGCCAGATACCTTGCGTAACTGGTGTAACGGTATCGGTGATCTCAATCCACTCTATCGTGATTTGGGATATGGCCATTCCACGCGATATGGAACCATGTTGGGCCATCCAATGTTCCCCATGGCGTATGGTTGGATCGGCCGGACACGATGGGGATTGCCCGGTGTCCATGGTTTCTACACGGGCAATGATTGGGAGCTCATTCGACACATCAGACCTGGCGATCGCATCTCCGCCGTTGAGCGCGTTGTAGGTGTTGAGGAAAAGCAGAGTAAGTTTTCAGGTCGTCTAGTGATGCAATACGTTGAAGCGTATTACTACAACCAACGAAGTGAAGTGGTTGCGCGTGCCTTGGGCACCTGCACACGTCATGAGCGGAAAGCAGCGCGCGATACTGGCAAATACAAAGAAATCCTACAGCACGAGTACACCAATCAAGAGCGTGATCGCATCGATCAGATCGTTCTGGATGAGGTGAAAAATATACGTGGTCCGAGCGTTCGCTATTGGGAAGATGTGCAAGAGGGTGAGGAACTTCCCACTGTTGCTCGCGGACCTTTATCTCTCATGGATACGATGGGGTTTCTGGTTGGCTGTGGTCGTGGACATACCCATGGAGTCGTGTTGCAAGCTGCTGTCAAGCATCCAGGTCATTTTTTCCGGAACCCGGAGGCGGGCGGTGGCGTGGAGTACACCGGTATTGGCCACCATCGCGAATCCGTCGCCAAAGAAGTGGGTGTACCCGGAACATATGACTATGGACCACAACGCTCGTCGTGGATGTGCACACTGGTGACGAACTGGATGGGTGATGCGGGTATTCTTAAGCGTGTGCGCACTGAAATGCGTCGCTTCAATATCATGGGTGACACCACATTCTGTAAGGGCAAAGTGGTGCGTAAATATGTGAAAGATAATGTGGGACTAGTTGATATCGAAATCGCTGCTGAAAATCAACGCGGTGAAATGACGACCCCGGGCTTTGCGACAGTCGCTTTGCCTTCACGTAATGTCAACTTGCCTGTGTTTATTGATGGCGCCGGGATCAGTCTCGATTTGCCTCTTATTCGATAAACATTCCACATAGTCACTCTGAAGTGGAGAAGAGTTATGCAATCTGATGATGCGCCGAAATCATTCGGTACACCGTTAGCAGGCTTTCGTGTGCTGGAACATTGCCAAACCGTCGCAGGTGCTTACGCAGGGCGACTGTTGGCAACCTTAGGTGCCGAAGTGGTCATGCTGGAGTCGCCTGCGGGGTGTCCTCTTAGATTTTCTCCTCCATGGTTTAACGAATCGGGCGAAAGCGCTTTGTTTGCCTACTTAGCGGTTGGCAAACAAAGTCTGGTGCTGGATTTACTTACCAAAGAGGGGCAGGAAATATTAGAGGCTGAGTTAAGTGCTTGCGATATTCTTCTTGATGACACACCAGTTCGTGCACGCACGTCACTCGGATTGGATCCGGAAGTGCTCAATAAAAAGTTCCAGAGACTTGTGCATGTCAGTATTTTACCTTTTGGTGCAAAAGGACCGAAGTCTGACTGGGTCGCCGAAGAGATAAATCTACTTCATGCGGCCGGCGAAGGATATTTATTACCCAACGGCTTGTCCAATGAGATGTTTCCCGATCGTGCTCCACTAAAAATACATGGACACTTTGCGAGCTATCAGGGCGGTGCGACGGCAGCTTTGGCTGCGATGACTGCTCTGTGGACTGTTCCGGAGGTTGGGGGGCAGTATGTGGACGTTTCTGTCCAGGATGCCATGCTCTTGGTTGGTGCGTTTGCTGTGCAAAGACTGGGTGATGGTTCTGTCGAGCATCGTGCAACGCGCAAGTTCAGATACGGAGGGGTATTTAAAACATTTGATGGCTACATCGAGCTGTTGACCATAGAGGATCGTCAGTGGAACGCATTGGTTGAGTTACTAGGTTATCCCGCTTGGGCGGCTGAGCCTGCTTTGCAAGACCCTCTTGAGCGAAGTCGTCGGGGAGATGAGATCAATACACATATCCGCGCATGGATGGTGTTGCATCAGGCTGAAGATATTGTGCGCGAAGCACAAAATCTAGGTGTGCCTGTAGGCAAATACAGAACGCCTCTTGAAGTAACTCAAGGTGAGCACGAGCGCGATCGGGGATTATTCGTTGACGCGATTCGGGAAAACGGGAGCTCTTTTGAGGTGTTGTTGGCACCTTTTAAGTTTTTATGCTCCCCGCTCGAGGGTGGCGGAAAAGTTCCAGCACTTGGAGCAACTACGCGGGGAGTAAAGATATGACGGTTCTGAATGCGCCATTAGCTGGAGTGCGTATAGCGGATTTCACTATTCATGCCGCAGGCCCATTTTGTACTCATTTGCTTTCCCAGTTTGGTGCTGAGTGCATAAAAATCGAAAGTAAAACGCGTCCAGATGCATTTAGAAAGCCGCATGCGGTGTATGGTCGAATGTCTGCTGCGACCTTCGATCAGGTGACTGCTAACAAGTTGTCTGTGAGGCTGAACTTAAAGCAACCAGAGGCGATCGAGATCGCAAAAAAAATAGTATCGATATCAAACGTTGCAGCGGAGAGTTTTAGACCCGGTGTCGCTAGTAGATTAGGGTTGGGCTTTGAGGCGTTACGTCAATACAGATCTGATATCGTGATGCTGTCATTATCCTCTTGCGGACAAAGTGGACCCGATTCTCATTTTGCAGGATATGCGCCACTATTTGGCGCTTGGGGTGGTCTTGGTTGGATGAGTGGTTATCAAGATGGTCCGCCTGTTGAAATGCGCCATGCCATGGATCATTCAGCTGGACTACATGCTGCAATGGCAACGATGGCGGGTTTGCATCAGCAGCGTCTGACGGGTAGGGCACAACATATCGATCTCGCTGCGCGTGAGGTCGCATCGGCCATGATTGGTGAAGCACTTGTTCAGGCTCAGGCTGGCATAGAGCCTCAACGTGTTGGTAATGGCGACTTGCAGATGTCGCCACATGGTGCTTATTTGACAGATCAACCAGACCGTTGGATTACTCTCGCGATCAAAGATAATCAGCAATGGGTGGACTTTCAAAAAATTGTCGAACAACGATGCGATGACCCTCGGGTGAGTACCGTCGAAGGGCGGCTGTTGCATCGAGATCAGGTTGATCAGATGGTAGCTGGTTGGCTGCTTCAACAAAATGCAGATGAACTTGTCACGCGCTTGCAGGGGAAGGGGATCGCTGCACACGTTTCTTGGAGCACGCTGGATGTTGCAGCAGATCAACACTTGCTAGAGCGTAACGCGCTTCAAAGAGTTTCTGGGCCGGGAATTCCAGAACGGCTAGCAGTTGGTTCTCCTGCTCGGTTCAGTTCAAGCCTAGATGTCGGCATAAGAAGGTTGACGCCCGAGTTGGGACAAGATGAAGAGTACGTTTTTGGTCAGTTGTTGGGAATGGGCTCCGCGCAGCGTGCCGAACTGGAGGAGCGCGGGATCATCGGCTAGGTATATGCTGATATGCGGAGACAGTAAAATATGCATTCATTGAAGCATCTTTTACTGAGAGCATTGTCATGGATTATCGTACCAAGGAAGAGCAGGTCGCAGACTATTTGCGAGAACGGATCATATCCGGTGTCTTTCCTCGTGGTTCAAGGCTCAAGCAAGCAGAACTTGCCAAGGAATTAGGGCTCAGTATTACACCTGTGCGTGAGGCGCTTAAACTGTTAGCGGCCGAGGGTTACGTGAGTGGCGACTCCTACAGAGGTGCTCGAGTGATGCCTTTTGACCCGTCAGCTTCTGCAGAGATTCTGGCTTTGCGCTTACTACTTGAGTCCCAACTTGTTCGCGCCGCGGCAGAGAAAATAACTTCCGCTGACCTTGAAGCGTTGAGACTTCTTGCGGATGAGTTTGCAGCGGCCTTCAAATCAAATGACCGAGCAGTAGCTCGTGGCGTGAACTATAGATTGCATCGTCTTTTGTACGACGTCGCCGATTTACCGCAGACCTTGCACTTTGTTCAGATTCTCTGGGCGCGCTACCCATTTGATGTGATCAACGGATTGACCAATCGAGGAGACGAAGCCATCAAGGAGCATGAGGCGATCTTTCAGGCATTGAGCTCAGGCGATATCTCGGCGGCTATATTTTGCATGCGTAAACATATTGAATCTGGCTGGGTTAGGCTGAGAGAGTCAAACGGTTGTTGACGCCGGATATCCAACAAGATCAAAGCTCAATTTGGTTTGCTCTAAGTATGGCCTCCAACTCGGACAACAAAAACCAACCCGAAGGTGGCTTGAACCAAATGGGTATGGGTTACTGCAGTTGAAACGCGTCTTATGACTACTATGTATCGACTTGGCTTATCGTCCAATCGACAACGTCACTTCCGGTAGTGATCCAAACATCTTTGTGTTTTGTGATGTGGGCCAAAATTTCAGTAAATGCCTTAATTCGATATGGTTGCCCTGTGATCCAAGGGTGAATATTTAAAACAAGCACTCTTCCTTGAGACTGTCCATCGAGGTAGAGCTGGTCAAAGCACTCACATACCAGTTGGGCCCAGCGACCAATCGCTATTCTTCGGGCTCGGTTGACGCTATCGTCTAGTTCATGAAACATGGGCAAGGCTATCATTTGTCCTTGCGGGACCGTCATTCGATAAGGTTGATCGTCGTTTGGCCAGTCGCACATATAGCGAATACCATGCTGGGCTAGTATTTTTATTGTCCGAGAAGATTGCCCGTAGTCCACACCAGACCACCCCAGAACAGGCTCACCTGTTACGCGTCTAATAATTTCGAGAGATTCCCGAATGTATTCAGTTTCTTCCTCATCAGACATATTTTGCGAAATCATCCGGTTTGAAACTAATGAATGACCAATGATCTCCCAGCCTCTCTGTTTAATCTGATCAATGATGAATGGGTACCGTAAGGCGACCGCTGCATCTAGCGCAGCCGTGCCTTTAATCCCATAATCATCCATCGCCTTGAGCACTCTAAAAAGCCCAACTCGGTTGCCGTATTCGCGTGGTGAAACCTCATGAATGTCGGGAAGTTTTGGATATGGGCCCTGCCGAACAAAAGTTGGTGGAACTAATGCGTTCTCGGGCGGCACTAGCTCGGCATATTCGACTGCAACCACGATAACGACAGCAACGCGCTGACCTTTGGGCCATTTCAGTAGTTTTCTACTATTTATAGGAGACCAAGTGTGATACGGAGTATCTGAGCCAATCTGGTTACGGACCGCAGGCATTTATATTCTCCTAGACGTATTTTTTAGACGCGCAAGCTCTTGGTCATGGTAATGCCTTAAATAGTGATCGGCAATCTCGTCTGCTGTGGTCATCCATGTGCCCTCATGCCTTGCGACGTAGTCGAGAATTTGGCGCAGATAGTCGATTCGATATGGTTGCCCGATAATGTAGGGATGTAGGGCGATACACATCACGCGGCCACTATCACTACCTTCTTCCATCAAAACGTCAAATTGCCGTTTGCAGATATCTAGCATGTATTCGCCTTCGAACCCACCGGGGTTAACGAAAACGAGGGCGTCATTAAGTTCCCTCGAGTAAGGAACACCAACTAGTTTTCCACTGTCTACGTTGATCGGAAAGGGCTGATCGTCTACGAACCAATCCACATGATATGTTAAGCCGGCCTCAGCCATTAAATTTGGGGTATTAAGCGTCGCAGAGAACCCTGGTCCGAGCATTCCTTTTAGTTTTTTACCTGTATGTTTAAATAAGGTGTCTATGGTGTCCCTGTAAAATTCGCGTTCTTCGTCTATCGACATGCCAAAAAGATAGCGCGTGTTGTAGATACCGTGGCTCATAAATGCCCAGTCACGTTTCAGCATGGCTTCCCCAATTTCGGGGTAGTGTTCCAACACTGCCATATTCAGCGAAACGGTCCCTTTTATATTGAACTCATCGAACACCTCCAACATCCTCCAGAAACCAACGCGATTTCCATAGTCTCGGTATCCGTAATTCATAACATCGGGCGCTGGTACTCTTGGCCAAGGAGTTCGATACTTAGAAGGCGGGGGCTCGAATTCGTAATGCTCAAGATTTGGGGCAATCCATACGGCTAGTTTTTTATTGTTTGGCCACTTGAGAGGTGGCCGATCGATGATGGCCGAATAATTGATGAAATGCTCAATCGAAACAGTCATGTTAATCCTTACAGTAAAGCCGACAGAAGAACGTTAAACGAAAGAGACTTAACCTAAATAAAATGTTAGAGACATATTGATGTCGTCGTATTGAGGACTTTCAATTCAAAGATATTACCCCCACATCCCTCGAGCTCGACAGTTTGATTCCCACTTTTTTCAACAAACGCACTAACGATGCGGCTTTCGCATGCCTTGGTGCATGAGGGTTCCGCGCGAGTAGTCGCGAACAATCCAAAGTCTGCTCGAAATCCAAAGTTGAAATCGAGACCAGACAAAATGATCGAATTAGGCAACAAAATCATCAACTTACAAGCTCTTGACGTGCAAACGTTGAGACACGACTGGTACAACTTATTTTTTTAAAATAACTTGTTTTTTTATTTTTTTAGCGCTACCGTCAATCGCATAAGTTAATAAAAGTAAAAGAAAAAGACGATGATTTCAAAAAAGTCAGGATGGGAGTAGACTTTTACGAAATCGCCTCGCCTCGCATAGCGAGGACTAATTTTTGAGGAGACTTGTTATGTTCAGCACTCGTATACTTAGGCACGTTTTGTTTTTGTTGATGTTTACAGCTTTGGGCATTGCCCGAGCGCAAGCACCCGAAGAACTAAAAATCGGCGTAATCGCTCCATTGTCTGGAGGAGGAACTGCTTGGGGTCTTGCTCTGCAGAGAGGCGCTCAGTTAGCTGTAGACGAAGTAATGGCTAAGGGTGGTCTCAAGATAGGCGACAAAGTGTATGCGCCAAAACTAGTCGTTTTTGACAGCCAATACACCGCAGCTGGTGGCCGTGTTGCAGCTGAAAGACTTATATCGGTTGAAAAAGTAAAATTTATCATTGGTCCGATTGGTTCGCCTGAAGTGTTGGGTGCCTTACCCGTCACGATGAAGTCAGAAACGCTAATGTTGAGTAACGGGTTTGCTGTACCCATTCTTAAAAATCCTGAAAACTCGCCATACAACTTTCGAGTCCTCAATACGTCCGTCGAGTTCGGGCCAGCCATGGTTAAGTGGTACCGAGAAAACTATCCAAAAAGTAAAAAAGTCGCGATGATTGGGCCTAACGATTCTGTAGGTCAAATGGTTGTTCCGCAAATGGCTGAGGTTTATAAATCTCAGGGGTTTGAAGTTTGGTCGGAATTATATGAGCGGGGATCGAAGGAATTTACTCCGATCTTGCTTCGGATGATCGCTCAAAAAGTTGACTTATTTGACTTGGCTGGGAATGCTCCCAGTGAAGTGGGATTGATGATTCGTCAGGCTCGGCAATCGGGTTTTAAGGGGCACATATGGCAGGCTGGAGGGCCTGCAGTTGACGAAGCAATAGCTATTGCTGGAAAGTTGAGCGAAGGATATATGTCGTTCAATGTTTTCGACTTTGACAACCCGAAAGCAGCCAACTTTGTTAAGGCATATCGTGCAAAATACGGAACGGGGATTATTAATGCGCAGACACCGATCTGGCATAACGCTACCCATATGCTTTTCGAATCTATGCGACGATCGGGTGGTACAGACGTCAAAGCTGTGCGTAACTCGCTTGAAAAATTAGATGGTTACGAGGGAGGGTTGGTTGGGCCTGTCAGCTGGGGTGGGCTCGCCGAGTATGGTGTGAATCATCAGTTGCTCCACGAATTTTTAATTGTTGAGGTCCGTGACGGCAAAATTATGACTAGGGCGACGATTACGCCAGTAAAACGTTAAAGACGTTAATAAATAACCCAGCAGAAAGCGATACGCGCTTAACAAAAAGCCAGGATCCAACATATGTTTTCTATGGCTATGTTCGGACAAGCCCTTGTCAACGGAGTGAGCCTCAGTGCTATCTATGTTCTGATAGCACTCGGCTTCACTCTGTTATTTGGGATCATGCGGGTGGTGAACTTTGCCCACGGCGCTTTCGCTATGCTTGGTGGATACGCTTTGTTTTTTGCATACGGGCAATATCAATTGCCTTACGCCGTCGCCATTATAGGATCTGCTCTTTTAGTCGCGAGCGCCGGTCTAATCTTTGAGTATTTCGTGGTTCGATGGTTTTACCACAAAATGTTTCAAAGCATGATTGGTCTCATGGGGTTGAATATGGCCATGGTGTTTACAGGCGTGATCGTCTGGGACGCACATGAGCGATCAATACCTGCCGCAGCCTCGGAGGTGCTATTCGTTGGGGACCTTGTCATTCCTGCTGATCGTGTGGTGGTTCTGGCGGTCGCGATAGTTGTACTTTTCTTGTTCTGGATGTTTATTAGCAAAACAAAATACGGGTTAGCTATGCGTGCAGCGTCCCAAGACGTAGAAATCGCGGGCACGCAAGGGATCAATGCCCGGAGAATTTATCAAGTTGCGTTTTTTATCGCTATCTTCATGACCGCGTTGGCAGGGTCACTCTACACACAGGTTTATGCCCTTTCGCCGTTCGTTGGTGAGCGAATTTTAATGGTTGCCTTCGTGGTAGTCATTTTAGGTGGAATGGGTAGCATACCGGGCGCGGCGCTTGGAGGAATTCTTTTAGGACTTTCCGAAAGTTTCTTGTCAACATTTTTTGGAGCTGCCGTTTCGACTTTTGTGACTTTTGGCGCAGTGATTTTGCTTTTGGTTGTTCGACCTTGGGGAATTTTAGGTGAACCGGAATAAATCACAGACGCGGGAAAATCATTAACAGCATGAAATCAAAAAAAAACTTTCTTTGGTTAATTGCCATCCTTTTTATGTTGGCGATCTGGCCAATATTCACGTCGAATCAATTTTTATTAACGATGGCTTCGATGGTTTTACTGTCTGCAATTGGCGCCGCTAGCTTAAACCTAATCATTCGGACAGGCCATGTATCGCTTGCGCACGCCGGCTTCATGGGAATTGGCGCCTACGGTTGCGTATTAGCTCAACTGTACCTGGAGTGGTCGTTCCCGATCGCTTTGATATTTGGCTGCCTACTATCAGGCCTTGTGGCTTTGGCAGTGGGACCAATAATATTGCGATTAACCGGTAAATATTTTGTCCTTGTTACATTTATGTTGGGCGAAATAATAAGGATGATTTTTATTGAATGGAAGAGTCTAACTGGCGGGTCTAATGGACTTAGTAATTTCCCGCCCATACACCCTATATTTGAATCGTCGATAAATTTTTATTATTTGGCCCTAATTGTTTCGGTCTTGTGTGTGGCGCTGTGTTGGCGCATCTTGACGTCCGAGCTCGGTCGAGCGATTGACTCAATGAGAGAAGCTGAAAAAGTAGCTCTTTGTTCAGGGGTTCCAGTTATTAAAATTAAGATTTTAATTTTTGTTATTGGTTGCGTTTTAGTAGCGATACAAGGAGCGTTTCAAGCGCATCTCATCAAGTTTGTCGACCCTACGTCGTTCAACGATCTAGCGTCATTAAATTTTGTAGTTATGAATGTGATTGGAGGTATGTTCCACGTTGCTGGCCCTTTGATAGGGACGATTTTTATAAGTTTATTTCCTGAGTTATTGCGTGATTATGTCGATTATCAAAGAGTAATTTTTGGTGTAGTTTTAATTATCGTCATGGCTGCACTACCTGGCGGTATTGTTGGTACGTTTGCTAGGCTTAGAGGTAAAAAATGAGTGCTCTATTGCAGGTAAACAATTTAACGCGGTCCTTTGGTGGACTTAAAGCGGTAAGTGACTTAAGTTTTAGTGTCACTAAAGGGGATATTGTAGGATTGATAGGCCCTAACGGTGCAGGTAAAACAACCGTAGTAAATTTAATTAGTGGCCTATTACAACCTGTTTCGGGCAATATAATCTTAGACGGGGAAGATATAACGAATACTCCAACCCACAAGCGGTCGCAAAAAGGCCTAGTTCGTACGTTTCAGTCAACCGTAGTCTATACGGCACAAACGGTAAGAGAAAACGTACTGAGAGGTTCATTTATGCAGCTATACCCAGGTTTTTTTGCGGCGTTAGTGAGAACCACGGCGGCAAAAAAGATGGAGCAGGCTGCCAGACAAAGTGCGGATAAGATCCTCTCGTTACTTGGGCTTACTCTTTTTGCCGACACACTGGCAGGCTCATTGCCATATGGCATTCAAAAAACTCTAGGGATCGCGATCGCACTCGCTGCAGAGCCCAAATTAATACTGTTGGATGAGCCGGTCGCTGGCCTCAGCGCCGAAGAGGTGGACCACGTTAAAAACACCATTAAAACTGTGCGAAGTAATGGGGTGACTGTGGTTGTGATTGATCACAATATGAGATTTATTGCAGGGCTCTGTGATCGCGTGGTTGTCATTTCACAAGGATCGTTTCTTGCAGAGGGTACCCCCAGCGACGTACTGTCTAACCAATTAGTTATTGATGCGTATCTTGGAAAGTCATATGCCGCTACTTGAAACAAATAATTTGGAAGTGCGGTACGGACCGATATACGGTACGCATAATGTATCTTTTGCTGTTAGCGCTGGCGAGACGCTTGCACTTATTGGATCGAATGGCGCAGGTAAAAGTAGTAGTTTAAAAGCAATCCTAGGCATGGCTTCTTATCAAAAAGGTGAAATTTTTTTTGATGGAAAGAGCTTAAAAGGAGGGGAGTCGTTTCAAATTATGCAAAGGGGTATCGGCTACTCTCCTGAGGGAAGGCGAGTCTTTCCTGCGCTGACTGTGGAGGAGAACCTGTGGGTAGGATGCTTTACTCGTACGGCTAAAGAATATAAGACACGTCTTGAGCAAATGTATTCCTATTTTCCGAGACTTAAGGAACGATCAAAGCAGCGCGCTGGCAGTTTAAGTGGCGGCGAACAGCAAATGCTAGCAATTGGACGAGCGCTTATGTCTTTTCCGCGGCTACTGCTACTTGACGAGCCATCTCTAGGCCTAGCGCCAATCATTATTGAAAAAATTGGCGAAATGCTTATCGAAATACAGAAAAAAGAAAATCTGGCGATTATCTTAGCTGAGCAAAACTCAGTTTGGGCGCTTGAAATTGCTTCCCACGCAGTTTTACTTGAACTAGGCAAGGACGTGACCCATGGATCAGCCGCAGAATTGAAAATTAATCCTAAGATTCGTGAAATTTATTTAGGAATAGGTTAACTATATTGAAACTAAAAAATCAGGTGGCCATTGTGACTGGCGCCGCCTCCGGAATAGGGGCCGCTATAGCGATTTTATTTGCGAGCGAGGGCGCGCGGGTAGTTTTAGTTGATATCGACGCAAAAGGACTGCAAAAAACGAACGAAGTGATCGAAAAAAAAGGCGGACGTGCCCTCATAATTCAGGGGGATGTAACGCACACACAAGAAGTCCAAAGCGCAGTAAAAAAAATACTAGCTAAATGGAAGCGAATTGACATATTGATTCCTTGCTCAGGAGTTTCAGTGGGTGGAACTGTAGCAACGATCGACGAGCAGTTATGGGACAAAGTGTTCGACCTGAATGTGAAAGGGACATATCTCTTCGCACACGAGGTCTTACCCCATATGATCAAGCAAAAAAAAGGCAATATTATTTTAATTGGATCGCAGCTTGCATTTGCTAGCGGGGGTAATAATGCTGCTTACATCGCTTCCAAAGGAGCCATTATCAGCTTGACTAAAACGATGGCTGTCGATCATGCTTCTCAGGGTATTCGAGTAAATGCGCTTGTACCTGGAGTTATCGACACAGCGATGTCGCGTAGATCACTGCATCGGTATCCAGATCCAGATGATGTGAGAAAGAAATGGGCACGCAGACATCCTATGGGACGTATTGGAGAGGCAATTGAGGTAGCGCGCGCTGCACTATTTTTAGCCAGTGATGATTCTTCGTTTACCACGGGCAGTTTATTATTTGTCGACGGTGGCTGGACTGCGACATGAAGTTGATTGACGAGAATTCTCCAGTCAGACTGAAGATGGTTCCGAGTTTGAAGTGCAATAAGCCGACCGTAATACTTTTCTGTATTAAATGTATCTGGTAAAAAAATAGTTGCGCAGGGTATTTAAAGCCAAAACTTTTCGATAGAAAGCATCTTCGCAGTCTCTGGCGAGGCTGCCTGCTCATTGATTGGCAACGACAACCAAAGTAGTTCGACTAGCCTGAGCAGGCTGCCACTTCGAGTTACGCGATGCGTTATGCGTAAGTTCTCGACTTAGGACGCTATCCATGGAGTCAGACTGCGGGTCGTTTCCGAGTGGCGCCGCTTCGCTGATGGCTCAATTTAATCAAAGTCTAGTTTTCAGAATTGATATGTTTGTATTAGATATTCATCGCAACGCAGTGCCTAAAAATGATCATTACGTTTTTTACTCTCTATCTCGCAGGGGACCGCAATGTTAAAAAAATTAACGATATCTCAGACCGAACAGTATCAAAATAATGGATTTGTATTCCCAATCGATGCTTTTTCAAGCAAGCAAGCTAATGGCTATTTAGACAAATTAGAGATGTTTGAAAAAAAACAAAACCGGGAGGTTGGTAAAGGATTCAACTTTAAACCACATCTGTTATTTCCTTGGGTTGACGAGATAGCGCGACACCCTGCAATACTTGATGCAGTCGAAGATTTAATCGGACCTAATATTCGTCTTTTCCACTTGACTGTTTGGCCTAAAGGCTCTGGGGACGGAGCCTTTATTGATTGGCACCAAGACGCAACCTACTTTGGCTTAGAACCGTCGATACAAGTGACTGCGTGGGTTGCATTAAGTGATGCACCTGTAGAATCAGGATGCATGGAAATGATACCGGGCTCACATCGATTAGGGCAACTCCACCACGCTGAGAACGATAGTAATAAGATCCTTTTGTCGCGCGGTCAAACAGTCAGCGTTGGGCTTGATCAATCTAATACAGTGTTTATGCCAGTCAAAGCGGGCCAGTTTTCTTTGCATGACACCCATGCGGTTCATCGATCCGGGCCGAATATGACGGCTTGGCGGCGCGTGGGATTAGGTTTTAGTTATATCCCAACGCACGTTCGGTGCACTAGCCACACGCGACTGACGGCGGCACTTGTTCGAGGTCAAGACTCCTTTAATCACTTCGATGATGAAGTACGGCCCGTGGAGGACTACGGAGTGAGTGAGCGTGCTTTCCATGAAGAAGCCGTGCGAAGATTCAGGGCATCGAATGACGAACAAGCTTCAAATTATTAGAATTTTGAATATATTTTTTTGGAGTTGATATTGATACAGCTTCCTAGTCACGGGCGATTCAGTTATTCGCCAATAACCAAACGACCCGATTATTCTTTCCCCGACGGAAAACGGTTGGCAATTTACTTTGCTTTAAACATAGAGCATTTCGCTTTCGGTGCCGGCTTAGGGCACATGTTCTCTGTTGAGGCTCCGCCGCCCGATGCGCGGACATTTGCTTGGCGAGACTACGGTAATCGCGTAGGCGTATGGAGGCTATATGAACTTTTGGATGATCTCAAACTGCCAGCCTGCCACTTAATTAATACGTCAGTATTCGACTATGCGCCAGACGTCATCGAGCCCATTATGGCTCGTGGAGATGAAATTATCGGACATGGACGTACCAATGCAGAACGCCATGGTCAATGGTGGGAAGAGGACGAATTACGAATGCTTACAGAGGTTCGGAGTTTCATTAAAAATCGAACAGGGATTGCTCCGCGCGGATGGATGGCACCATGGATGTCTCAGAGCCGGATAACTCCAGATCTGCTGCATGAGGCGCGCTATTCTTTTGAAATCCTTGAGGTGTAGTCGGGCTGTATTGGGATTTAGTTGAATTAACTGGAGAATAGAATGAGCGTACTGGTGACAGGTGGAACTGGCTTTGTTGGATTAAATGTCGTCGAAGAGTTAATCGCTCGCCGCGAATCTGTCATAGTTTTAGATAGTCGCCCGCCGCCGGATCAGTTTTTAAAGTTAATAGCTCCAAGTCGTCATCTTATGCACTTTGAGCAAATCGACGTTACTGATCAGGTCGCCGTTAAGTCTGTCTTCTCTCGCCACGTGATCAGTCATGTTTTTTTGGGCGCTGCGATAACCGCGGGGCCACAACGGGAGCGTGATAACCCTCAATCTGTAGTTGATGTGAATTTGCAAGGTAACTTGAATATCTTACAAGAGGTGGCTCGACAAGGTGTGAAGAGGGTTGTATTTCCAAGCTCATTAACTGTATACGGAGCGAGCCTTCATGATCGTGAAATTGTAGAGGAGGCACAGACACCACCTGTCCCCGAAAGTATATATGGCATTACAAAGTATGCCGCTGAGCGAGCGGTATTACGTATGGCGACGTTATTGAATTTTGAAGCAGTAGCTGGTCGAATCGGTTCGGTATTCGGTCCATGGGAAACCTTCACCGGTGCACGCGATTTAGTTAGTCCGTTTGCACAAATTTCGCGCGCATGCGTACTGGGCGAGACAGTTGTCCTACCCGACAGATATCCTCGTAGAGAAATGATATACAGTCGTGATCTGGCAAGAGGACTTGTATTGTTGATGTTTGCGCCTCGGCTAGCCCATGAAGTGTATAACTTGTCAACAAACGTCATCTGGACTAACGCGCCTGAGGCGTGGTGTGAAGCACTCACCAAAAAATTCCCTGCGTTTCGATGGGATCATGCAAAGCCAGGCCTAGCGGCGACGATTGATTACTACGATGCACGCGACAGGGGTAGCCTAAATACTGACCGTATTAGCAAAGACTTGGGATTTTCATCCTCCTTCGATCTGAGACGGTCGATCGAGGACTATATAGAGTGGCTGCAGCAAAACCAACAGTACTACCACGTGTAAACAATGTTCGATGTGCGCTAGTGAATCGCTACTAGTGTGAAGCAAATAGTGGTGTTTGATTAGAGGTTATTGGACGCTGCTCGGACTTATGCCCCACAACCTGAACTCCGGAGTTCGACAGTTAAATGCGTGAGTTATTGTTTTAATTAATTTCCAATTAAAAACGTGCCCCTACAAGATGCAAAGTTGTTGCGTCTGGCTCGGTGGTTTGACTCCCAATGCTCTTAATGACGCATCATCCTGCTGGGTCATCATATGAGTACATGAACTAGCTCCAAGCAGTCCAACTTTTCTGCCGTACTTCCAGTGGATCAATTTTTGGTGCAAATGAACAGTCAACCCTATTAACTAGGGTTGAGCCGGTCACTCGTTTTCCGATTTGCTTAATTCACTTTGATGCCGGCTTTCTCAACCACAGGTTTGTACATCGCGAGGTCGCGTTTGATTTCATCACCAAACTGAGTACTCGTTACGTTTGCCGCTTCGATCCCAGCAGCAAGCAACTTTGCCTTGACTGTAGGATCCTGCAAGACAGCATTGATCTCTTTGTTGAGCTTGGCAACGATGGCGGCGGGAGTTTTCGCGGGAGCCATGATACCCACCCATGAATTCAATTCAATCCCAGCGATGCCCGACTCTTTAAAGGTGGGAATATCGGGATAGGCCGCCGAGCGAGTCGCACTTGGTACGCCGAGGGCCACCAGTGTTCCGGCTTTCAAGTGTTGATTGATCGACGCAGCCGAGGCAAACGTCAAAGGAATATGTCCCGCTAAGGCATCGGCGACAGCAGGTGCTCCCCCTTTATAGGGAACGTGTACAAAATTCGAGTTGGATTGTTGCTTGAGTAACTCGCCCGCCAAGTGCACGATACTGGCATTGCCGGAAGTGCCATAGGAAAGACCACCGGGAGTCGTGTTTGCCAAGGCGACCAACTCTTTCAAGTTCTTTACCTTCACATTTGGATTGGCTGCCAAAATAATGACCGAGTTACCGATCTTGGCGATCGGTTCAAAATCCTTGAGCGTATCGAAGCCAATCTTTGAGTACGCGTGCGGGTTAATCACCAAGGTGCCATCCAACGCTAAAAAGAGCGTGTAGCCATCGGGTGCTGCGGTCGCAACTTGTTGAGCACCAATATTGCCGGAGGCGCCGGGTTTATTTTCAACGATGACTTGTTGACCAAGTCGTTTCGATAACCCTTCCGCAACGATGCGACCACTTGTATCCGTCACGCCGCCCGGTGCGAAGGGCACGACAAGCCTAATCGCCTTGGTCGGGTACGTGTCAGTCGCTTGCGCGAGTGCCTGACCGCTTGTTAGCGCAATACCTGCCATCGCGATGAGCGTAGAACAGATTTGTTTAATAGGTAAAGTTTTCTTCTTCATGGATGTCTCCTGAACAAATGGTTGTTCGTCGTCAATCGGCCTAAATGGAAGGGTCGTGTGAAGAGCCTTGTGTGGGGTATTGTAGACAAAACGGTGTGGGTTGATTTCTAACCCCTTTACGGCTTAGTCCGTGTCGTTTTGGCAAGCTTCGTCCATGGCAGATCAGCAGGATCCGCAGCCATGGGCCCCGCTGCCTTTGCCACCAAAATATGTGACGCGATCGGCGTGAAATCTGCTCGAAAATGATTTGAGCTTTTCACGACCAATACTTTCATCGCCTCGGGGTGCACGCCCAACATCCTGAAGAGTTCGCGATCTAGCAGTTGTTTTTTGCCGCTCGCTACCGCCACCAGCACACCTTCAATTTCTAGTAAGGCGCAGGGCCCCAGCGCGATAGTCGAGCCTGTCATCATCGGGCCCTTGAGAGTCACTTTCCCATCAGAGAGCGCCTTGACTTTGAAGCTGCCTTGTACCGGTGGATCACTAAGTTGTCCGGTGAAGGTCGGTACTGCTGTGCCGATCGCTGTTGTGATGGAGGCACCTAAGCCGGCTTCGTGGGCCATAGTCGCTGCAGCGCGATCGAAGAGTAGGCCGAGCGCAACTTTGCCGGGCAATCGTTTGCCCGCACCTTTTTCAAGCAAGGCCCGTAATAGGCCGGTCGTATTACTGTCGCCACCTGCGCCCGGATTATCTTGCGTATCAGCGATCACTACTGGTTTTTCGTTCGTCTCACCAAGCAAACAAGCGCGTTCGACAGCATCACGAGCCGATAGCACCTCTAAGGTCCATTGGGAAGGCTCACTTACGTTTGTGTAGAGCCGCTGTACCGCTGCTTCGGCTCTCTCACCATATCCCCAGACCATCGGAGCGCACTCAGCAATGTCTGACGCGGGGAACGCCATGCAAAAGCTCAGATAGGTGTCGAACTCAATGTCAAGATCAGCGAGTTCCTCGTAGCGCGACTTTGCAGGTTCCAGCCAAGTGCTTTGTGCATTGAGTGGGATCAAGTAGGGTAGGCGACGAAAAGCGAGTAGCTCTTTTGAGCCGCGCTTTAGGCGTCGTTTTAAAAGCTTTGCGGCGAGCTCGCCCGTTTTAGCCATATCGACATGCGGATAGGTGCGATAAGAAACTAGCGCATCTGCTTCAGCCAACATACGATGCGTCACGTTTGCGTGCAAATCCAAGCTCGCAACGATGGGAAGATTCGGTCCGACAATCGTGCGTATGCGTGCAATCAGTTCACCCTCGGTATCGTCAACGTGTTCGGCTACAGCGGCGCCGTGTAGATCAAGATAGACAGCATCAAAGCCGCCTTGACGGATATCAGTCAATATCGAATCACTAATACGCTCAAACGCGTCTTGTGTGACATGTGCAGAGGGAATAGCGCCGCACCAAGAACCCGGTAAAAGTTGCCATCTTTCGAGACGTGCTGCTTCCATAAACCCCGCAATCGGAATATTCACATCGCGCAAACTATCTAGCATCGGTTGGCCTGTGATGAAGGCCGGGAAGGATTCCCCACGGTTAAAAGCCGCCCAGTCCGCCTTCGTGGGCGCGAAGGTGTTCGTTTCATGCTGATAACCGGCGACGTAGATCTTCAATGGTTCGCTCCCTGTGGGTTGCTTAATTTGTGATAATGTCAAATTCTAACGCCGGCCGTTAGCCATTTTGACCACTTAGTGATGTCGTCGTAGCTTCAGCAAGCTCGGTAGTCGCCGCTGAAAATTGCGCTGAATCGGCGATAACAGTCATTCCCAAGCGATCACCTGGATCTGTTAAACCGCTAGGCGCGCATGGCACCATAAGCTTAATCGCCTTGGTCGCCCGCAACTACTTGAGTTTATTAACTAAATTCAGTAGCATGTCTTTTTTTTAAAATGAAAAGGCTTTATTTCATGAAAACCCCATATATTTTGCTGCTCTCGGCGCTCATTATTCTGCCCGCGAGCGGTGCTTGGTCGCAGAGCCAGGGAGTTACTCCTTCGGTCAATGCCCCTGTAGCAGCGCCCGCAACAACGCCGGCTCCTGCTCCCGCTGTAAAGTCTAAGATCAAAACTATCAAGTCAACCGAAGGGACTTTTACTGTGATGCGTGGCGCGAAAGGCATTTACTGGAATTACACGCCAGCTGACAGCGGTTATGGAGTCCTATTAAAAGAGACTGAAAATACCGAGAAAAATATTGTTCTTGAGGGCTATGGGCTGAAATTTACGATCGATCCGGTCGCGCTCAGGCTGATTTCTACTGACGGCACCACAAAAAGAGCGGTCAATATTGATGAGGCATCAGGTGGCATCAATGCCGACAACATCATCGAGGTCACCTATAGCGCTGGTAAATTTAGCTTCATCGAAGACGTTGCTGGTTTTCAGGATGTATGGGAGCAAACACTTACAGATGGCAAAAAGCACCAATTGATGGATCAGGGTGGGCTCATGCTCTATGATCCCATTCGTAAAATTCTCATTGGGCTAGACGTTGATAAAAAGCTTATTACCTTTGATGTCGAAGCGAAAAAACCCTCGACGCAAAAAATGGTTGACCTGCGAGCTGCTCAATGAAAGAATATTTGAACGACCGCAGGTTTTGAGTTGCGAGACTGGTATTGATGTATGCGCTGAGTAGAATTGCCAGTCCTCTGGGCGATGAAGTTTACTTGGTGGCTAAACCCGCATTAAAAACATTTTTGTCTTTGATATTGGAGCATTCGTTTCTACCATTCTTGCATAGCGCTGCTCGCTTGTTATAAAAGTACATCATCTCTTTGTTGTAAAACAGAGCAGTCCAGCGGTTCATGAGCTCGACATCAACGTCGGGCG
>Ga0209550_10001095_pt1 | contig 26085 bp, 31 predicted proteins | sample LauGreSuBDMM15SN_2_FD_187567 | JGI IMG/M metagenome (GOLD analysis project Ga0209550, IMG submission 187567) | Freshwater lake microbial communities from Lake Michigan, USA - Su13.BD.MM15.SN (SPAdes) (version 5) | ecosystem: Environmental > Aquatic > Freshwater > Lake | place: Lake Michigan... | reverse complement strand
TAAAGCTTCATCAATAATATACTGAGGGGTTAGTAAACCAACATTTAGCATAGGCGTTAAAACACTATGATGCAGAATATTTTCTTTTGAAACGATGGCATCTTCATAAGCTCCAAACTCAAAAAATCTGGTTGCAAAAAAATCTTGTAGCCAAGTTTTACTTTCTGTAAAAGTTGTTGGATAAATAAATTCAGTAGCCAGCAAACCATAATTATCAGCAAAGTTTTTATTTGTATAACTAATTGCTTCTTTGTAAAAAAGATTAGGTTTTAAAAAGTCAACCTTTGGAGGTGTTTTCCCTTTTGGATATTTCAATCGGTTCTCATCATCATAGGTCCATTTTCCACCAAGCGGTTTTTGATTTTGCTCCAATAAAATATTTCTGCTCTGCCGCTGATATTTATAAAAATCTGTTTGAAACATTCGTTTTCTATCCGAAAAAAAGGTTGTTATTTCTTCTGATGAATTTAAAAATAATAGTGAACGATTTTTAGTTGCCTTAATGCTAGAATTACTACATGCCTTAATAATCCGTTGTTCCAGCCAATAATCAGTTGTATCTATATAGTCAAAAGCATCAACGCCACTTTTTTTCAAATAAGGAATAAGATTTTTTATATTTGCTAACTCATTGGTTGAATCAATGTAAATCACTTTTATTTTTTTCGACTGCAAATAGTTCTCATAAAACTTCATGCTTGCTCTATGAAAAGCAATTTTCTGTTTATGAAAATTAAACTGCTTAAAAAATAACCATTCTTCCACCAAATAAATAGTGTCACATGTTGAAACAAGAGTACTTTGCTCAACTAATTGATGTGGGAAAATGATACCTGTTTTACTCATGTTATTTTTTGTTCATTCTGCATTTGTCGCTGCAATATTTTACTTCGTCCCAAACTTTTTCCCATTTTTTTCGCCATGTAAAAGATCGATTACATACGATGCAAATTTTTTGTGGTAAAAATTCTTTTTTTGTTGTCTTCAATTTTTCATGTTTAATTTATCCTATCTCAAAAATTAAATTTATGGTTTAGCATAAGGTAAACGACCTAACTTCTTCGAAACAAAATATGCATCAAGCCCCTGGCTAATTAATATTTCTGCTTCTGATAATTCTACAAATCCATCTGGGCTAATCATGGAAGCATCCATTTCAACTTGCACAATACTGCCAATAATAAGTACAGTACCATTCAAAGGAATAGGAATTATATCTTCTAACTTCATAGCAATTTTAACGATGGCTTCTTCTACAAATGGTGCCTTGCAAAATGGATGATATATTTCTTTAAAACCTACCTCATCAAATTCAGAAATAACTTTTGCGTACCGGGCTGAAGTTTGATGCGCTTTTTTATAATATACAGCACCAACATAATTAAGTGTATATTCTTTAGTATCTATAATATTTTGTAGGGTATGCCGCTCCACACTATCGGGCCTGTTTATTAATCCAAACAAAGCTGGGTTAGCACCCAAGTGTATCAACGAATTAAAAATTGCAAGGTTTGTATCACCATCTACCGACTTAGTACCAATTAATACTGCCTGGCGAAAACCAGCCAATGAGTTTACAAAAGCAGTTCTGTAACGTTGCTCAAATTGCTCTATGTCGTCTTTTTTAAAAATCATAGTTGTCAATTAGTTGTATAAATGCTTTTCTACTTTTTTCCAGTACGAAAAAAAGGAAGGATAGTATCCGGTTACTTTATCGGTAATCCAATCTCTCGTTTCTTCTGTGCCCGTGTAACCAATGTTTAGTGGATGTTCTTTGTAATAAATATTTTGAGAATGATATTGATTGCGAAGCGCCTCAAACGAACCAACGAATACCTGTATGTTTGGAATATTATTTCCCAAGCTCAACATGAAATCTATACAATTATTATTTACAGGGTAGGCTGCAAAAAATTCTGGCTCCACTAATAAAATTCTGTTGCCCAGCTCCTCCGCATGCCACAAAGGATCGAGGTTGTAGTAATTATAAATAAAGGTGGGCAAATTATTATCCAGTTGAAGTAGTTCGCTTTTTGGCAATGTAGTTTCAAACAATAACTTTTGTGTAGCTACCAATGTTTCGGGTACTTCCATTTGTTCAATCGCCTCATACAAACTATCTAAAAATGTAGCAGTCTCATTGGTGTTTGTATACTTATTTATGTTTTCCTGATTGGCATAATATTTTTTACTACTGTTGGCACCAGCCACCCATTGCCAGCTGCAAGCGTTACTTGCCCAATCCCCATCTAACAAATAATAATACATCCATTGTGCAGGACGCAGCCAATGCGATTTTGCAATGTTGCACACCACCGAAGCGGTGTACATGCGACAATGGTTGTGCATGTAACCCATGCTGCATAATTGTTGAATAGCATTGTCAATTCCTATAATCCCTGTATTAGCATTTACTATCTCTACAGGAATTTCGTAATGCAAAACTGACTCTTGCGCTTGCTTAATATCTTGATTTAAATTTTTATGCTGACCTACTCGTTGAAAATAATCCCTCCAACAAAGCTCTTTCACAAAAGATTCTATCTGTTGCATTTTATATCCTTTTGCTAAAATATGCAAAAGCACTTGTTTTGTACTGATAACACCACGAGAAATGTAAGGTGATAAATAAGTGACTGCACCATTTACAAAGTTTCTGGTTTTACCATACTTTAAAGGGTCAACCTCGTCTAGTTTTTCAAGTATAGTTTTATAATCTGTTGTAAATTTTAAATCCATTTAACGTTTACTTATTTTATTCATTGAAATTGTTTTTTGAAGACTGCATTTAAAACGAGATATACCAGCATTTCTTTTTTGTGCATGTTTTTGACTTACGCCACTATTTACTCTTTTCCTCCACAAATTAAAACTGCTGCGTTTTAATTCTTTTCGCATTAATGCAATTGTATCAGCCTCACTAAAACCAAATTGCATTTTAATGGCTTCAAATGGAGTCCGGTCTTCCCAAGCCATTTCAATAATTCTGTCTATATCTATTTGTTCCATTATACTTAATACATTTTAAAATGGTATTCGTTTCCAATTAACACTAACTGGTGAGCCTTCTGCAACAATTACCGAATTTGGTTTTTGAGTATTCAAAAAAGAAAAATCGTTTCCATACATGGCTGTAAAATCGCAATTAATGGAATAGTCTTTTACTTTATTTATTTCCCATCTGGGGTGGTTCACTTTGTATTCTTGCGAAAGCTGATTATTTATTTTTGTATACCCAAAGTAATGTTCAAAAATGAATTCCTCTACACTGCCTTGCAACATTAACTCACTTTCCTTTGCCGTATTTACTGCAATATGATTCCATCTGTTATTTATTTTCCATTCATATTTTATGCTTTTGGAAAAATCGGTTATATCTATTTCGTTTTTTGTAGGTATGGCAATGTAATGTTCCTTATACAGTTTATTGGCAAGCCACGCTACTATTTTATATGGCACCGTTTCATTTATAAAAACAACACCTCTTTTTACATTATCTCCTTCTACTCTTTTTACATAAAAACGCAGATTAATTTCTTCAAACGTTCCTAACAATGGTATGGGTATGTTGAACAAACTCGTTTTTTTAAACATAAACCCAACAAGGCTTACGTAGGCCTTGTTTTCGAATAAATCCAGCTCAACACCCTTTGGCAAAAAAGACTTTAATACATCGGGGTTTACGGCATAATTTGCCATAATTAAATTTTCCCATCGGGCTGATAAAAAAGTATCGGTCATTTAATATTTTTAAACTTTAAGGGAAGACATACCTCCATCAACATGCAATATTTGACCTGTTATCCAACTTGCTTTTTCAGAAAGTAAAAATGCTGCCATATTTGCTATGTCGGCCGTGGTACCAATTCTTTTTAAAGGATGCCTTTGTGCAGATGCATCCATTTTTTGGTCTGTATTTACAAGGGAGGCAGCAAGTGGCGTGTTGGTTAAGGATGGGGCAATACAATTCACTCTAATTTTAGGAGCAAATTCAGCTGCTAATGATTTTGTTAATCCTTCAATAGCACCCTTGGAAGCAGCAACCTGTGTATGAAAATTTAATCCTGTTTGTACTGCCAGCGTTGAAAATAAAACAATTGAAGCATTTTCTGCTTTCTTTAATCTTGGGAGTGCCATTTGAATAATTCTTATGGCGCCAATTACCTGAAGTTTATAATCTGCCTCAAAATCCTCAGGTTTTATTCTTTCAAAGGGCCTAAGGTTGATACTACCTGGGCAGTAAACAACACCTGATAATTCATCTGGCAAAAAGTCCAATGAAAGTGCATCGTCTAAAACATTTAAATGATGAAAGTGAATAGTTGAGTTTTCAACAGTGGGTTCATTTTTATTGAAGGTTGCTGTTACTTGATTGCCAGATTTGGCAAGTTGGATAGCCAATTCTTGTCCGATACCGCTAGAGGCCCCAATTATTAGGTAATGCTGCATATTTTAAAGTTTGATATTTATAACAATTAGAGCATTAATTTGTTTACCTATCTGTATTTACTTTTATAGTAAATACTTTTTACTACATCTATTGAAATTTAGTATATGCTAGAATAACAGGTATTATATGATTGGCTTTTGCAGCATTTAACTAAAAAGTTAGGAGGGATTGCAAATAATTTATTGCATTAGTTTAAAGAAGAGCATTTTGGTAAAACGCATAGATACGATGACTAAAATGTACAACGCACTTTCACAACAATAATTAGTGACTAGATAACTTTAGAATAAATTATTTTATTTCTTTGTTAAACAAAATTGCTACTTACTATAAAAAGTTGAAACAACTTTGAGTATAATTCTTTGAGTTACATTTTGTTTGAAAAATTTGAGGGGGGGGGCGATTTTTTACTAAATCTTAAAAAAATTATCTATTTTTTCTAAGATCTTTAAGGGCAAGAAAAAAACCAACGCCAAATAGCACTGTGATCAACCCTGCAAAATATGGTATTAGTTCAATCATTTTTCTTAATATTTATAAGTTTTAAATATATACCAAAAGCTAGTATAGAAGGTACCCAAATGCCAATAAATATGGCAGCATTTGCTTCGCCTTTAAAATATAATACCTCAGAAAAAATAAGGGAAAGAAATGCTGCAATAAATAACAATTTATCTGTTATTGTAAATTTGTTAAACATAATGTTGTTGATTTTTAAATTTTGATTCTTTTAATTCGACATTATAAATAAATATAAAAACGAATTTACGATTTAATTATTTATTAATAGTTTTTTAAAATAAAAAGCCAAGACTTTATTTGTGGCATACGAAACATTTTTTGTAAGGCTATATTCTGGAACAAAAGATAATCTAAAATCAAAATTTTATCCCCTCCGCCTTTTTTCATGCACCACTAACCAAGGCGGAGGAGATAATGACCATTGCTATTTTTTCCTTTTTTTTGTAAAATTAACAATATATAGACCTCCGTTTATAAAAATAGATAGCTTTGGGTTAGTTTCTGTAATTAAATTATTACCTGCATAATTGGTGCTTACATCAAAACGTCCGTTTATGCGAAGGCCAGCATTCATTGTAAATATCCAGTTTTTGTTTACTAGTTTTTCAAACCCTATTTTGGGTCTTATTTCTCCTAGTTGAAAAAATGAATTATTAAAAAGAGGAGTTGAGTTTTGCAAGGTAAACTGAGAGTCTTCTAGTTCCTATCCAAAAAGCCATAATGCACTAGCAGTTGATTTATACTGGAAATTGGCTCTAGCTCTTAACAAGGCATTGATGCACCATTTTTTATTGAAGGAATTATTATATATAATGCAGGTACATGTATTATTTTTCGTAAGCTATTAAATGGTTTTTATGGGTTTAATTTATAGTTTGTTTATAAAAATTGCTAACTATAAAATATGTTATTGCTTAATAAGTATACACAAGTTGTTTTTTAAAGAATTTAGTATTGTAATTATACACCCACAGGCACACTATGCACCGCTGCTGCCATTTCTTTAATTAGGTTAGCATCTTTTTCTATGGCGTTGCCTACAACAATAACATCGGCACCTGCTTTGCAGTTTAGGTAGGCTTTTTCGGGGTGGGTAATACCACCACCAATTATAAGGGGTACATCAATACAACTGCTTACTTTTTGTATCATACTTTCGGTAATAGGGCGTTTTGCTCCGCTACCAGCATCCATATAAATCAGCTTCATGCCTAGCATTTCACCAGCCATAGCAGTACATATGGCTATTTCGTTTTTATCGGCTGGCAATGGGGTTGCATTGCTAATGTAACTTACTGTTGTTGGTGCGCCACCATCTATTACCATATAGCCAGTGGGCATAATTTCTAAACCACTTTGTTTTACAACTGAGGCACTTATTACATGCTGCCCAATTAATAAATCGGCATTACGGCCGCTTATTAAACTTAGGTACAAAAGTGCATCGGCATACTTACTTACTTGGTTTGGGCTGCCAGGAAAAAGTATAACGGGTATGTTGCAATTGCGTTTTATAAACTTTACACATTCATCTAAATAATTACTTATTACAAGGCTACCTCCTACCAAAAAATAATCAACTTTGGCACCTACTGCAAGGGTAATCAATTGCTCAATACTAGTATCGTTAACCTTATCGGGGTCAATTAATACTGCAAACGATTTTTTTCCTTGCTGCTTTCGTTCTGTTAATGAATGATATATGCCTTTGTTCATTTAATTGATAGATTAGTGCAAAAATGTAACAAAAAAAGTTATTAGTAAAATATTAGACGGTATTTGTGGTTTTTACGTGGCAAATTGAGTTTTTAACCACAGATAACTCTGATTTTTGCCACAGATTCCCTTTTCTGTAGATTTAATGTGTAAATTTGAGCAATGGATTTTAGTGGCGAAATATCGTTTAAAACTGCCCGTAGTGGTGGTAAAGGCGGGCAAAATGTAAACAAGGTAGAAACCATGGTGGAAGGCTATTGGCATGTGGCTTCCTCTTTATTAGTTTCTGCTGAGCAAAAAAGCCTTATTGCCGAAAAACTTGTAAATAAAATAAACTCTGAGGGGTTTTTGCTTGTAAAAAGCCAAACCGAACGTACACAGCTTGGTAATAAGCAGCAGGTTATTAAAAAAATAAATCTATTAATAAATAAAGCGTTAATAGTACCTAAAAAACGTAAGCTAACTAAAGTACCTAAGGGGGTTATTGAAAAAAGATTGGAGGGTAAAAAAAATAAATCATCTATTAAAGAAAATAGAAAAAAAGTAATTGTATAGCCGTGAAAATAAAAATTAGCCTATCACTTTTGTTGTTTGTTTTATTAAGCATAGTATTGTTAGAGGCTTGTAAAAAAACGGATGTCTTAGTTTACAAGCCAACCTATTTAACCTTTACAGTGCCTAGCGGCTGGCCTCAGCCTACTAAAAATATTTTTGAAAATAACCCATTAACAGAAGAAGGTTTTCAACTTGGTAGAAAATTATTTTATGATGGAAAGTTAAGTAAAGATGGGAATTTCCCTTGTGCTAGTTGCCACCAACAGTTTGCGGCTTTTGCCACATTTGATCATGATTTTAGCCATGGCTTTAATAACAGTTTTACTACTCGCAATGCCCCTGCAACCTTTAATTTAGCCTGGATGCCTTTATTGCATTTAGATGGTGGTATAAATCATTTAGAAGTACAACCTTTAGCACCAATTACTGCACCCAACGAAATGGCAGAAACGTTAGAAAATGTTTTAACTAAATTAAAAAATGATTCCGCCTACCCTGCATTATTTAGAAAAGCTTTTGGTAATAGCGAAATTAATAGCCAAAAAATGCTTAAAGCTATTGCACAATTTATGGGTAGCATGGTTAGCAGTAATAGTAAATACGATAAAGTACAACGAGGAGAAACTACTTTTACAACGGCCGAACAAAATGGGTATACTTTTTTTAAAGCCAAGTGCGATGCTTGCCATAAAGAGCCTTTATTTACAGATAATAGTTTTAGAAATAATGGACTTGCCATAAATACTTTTATAAACGATTTTGGTCGACTAAAAATTACCAATCAACGAAGCGATTCATTAAAATTTAAAGTGCCTACGTTACGTAATGTAGAGCTTACATTTCCGTATATGCATGATGGCCGTTTGTATGCACTAAGAGATGTTTTAGACCATTACAGCAGTAACTTAATCACTACACAACCTACACTTGACCCCTTGTTGGTTAATAGAATTGCAATGAGTAATATTGATAAAAATAATTTAATTTCTTTTTTAAGAACGTTGAATGATACTACGTTTACAAAGAATGTACGCTTTAGTCAGCCTTAACGTTTACCGGAGTTTTCACAGATTAATTTAAAAAGTTAAAAGACTATTTTGTTTAGCGTTATAGTACCTAAAAATCCCAAAAAGGCGCAATGAGTATAAAGTAAAAACTTAGAGACCGTAGCAGCTTTTTGGGAAGTTATATAAAAAGATAATTAGCTTTTACGCATAGAAATTAACGTAGTTAAAATTTGTTTTTGTATTTCTATTTCTGCTTTTTGCGTAACTTGATCTTGTTCGTTATCCGAAATTTTCTTTTCTAATTTCGCTTTTTCTTTTTGCAAACTAACGCCATCTTCAATTAGGCTACTCGATTTTTTTTCATTCTTTTCTACTACTTCTTGTTGTTCTTTTATTTGCACTTCTAAATCGTATGCAACAATTACCGGCCCAAAATTAGTTAAGTAGTTTTTGCCATTATTAAAAACGGTAGCATCTAAGGTATCGCTTACAAATTGCTCTAATCCTTTTGATATTAACAGGGTTATTTTTGAATTGTCTTTATCTTTTCTACTTTTTTTATCTACCATAAAATATAAATCGTACATATCGCTACCTATTTCTGCCATTCGAACCCCTTTGTACACCATAAAGCCTTTTGTTTCTTTGCTTTTATACCCCAATTTTGTAAATTTATCATAAATAGCTGCTTGTGTTGTTTTTGTAGAAAAAGGGTATTCCATTACTGCAGCTTGGCGTGGAATTTTTTGAAACTCAACAGGCTCGACTCTGCTTTGTGCTAATGATACAAAGCAATTTATTATGGCTACTGCAACTATTACTAATTTTTTCATTTTAAAACTGTTTAATTGGTTCAATACAAAGATAGTTTTAATACATTTTACGTTGCATGCATATTTTAAAACATTATTAAAAAATAACAAAGTAAATTTGAAAAATTTTAAACAACTTGAGTAGTGTTAAAAAATTAGCGGGGCAAACACTTTGGTATGGTGTAAGCAGCATATTTGGTCGTTTTTTAAACTACCTGCTAACCCCTATTTTAGCAACAATTTTTGCTGCAACAGACTATGGAAAAATAACTACCTTATTTGCAATTGCAGCTTTTTTAAATATTTTTTTTACCTATGGTTTAGAAACCGCCTATTTTAGGTTTTCTGCCAAAGACGATGAAAAGAAAGTATATAACACAAGTGTTAGTTCAATTGTACTTACAACAGCTATACTTACCACTATTTTATTATTCCTTAGCAATAGCATTGCTCAATTTTTAGAAATACCAGATCATCCTGAATATGTAAGGTGGGTAATAATAATTGTTGCAATAGATACCTTATGCCTTATGCCTTTTTGCAAACTACGTTTTGAAGGTAGACCAAGAAAATTTGCAACCATAAAAGTGCTAAATATTTTAACGAATGTAGGTTTAGTATTATTTTTTTTAGTGCTTTGCAAAAATGCAATACCGGGTAGTTTTTTGAGTAAATTTTATTCGCCGTCTATAGGTTTAGGCTATGTAATTATTGCTAACTTAATTGCTAGTGTTGTTACTTTATTACTACTAGCTAAAGAGCTTTTTAAATTTAAATTTAGGATTGATAAAAAGTTTTGGAAAGAATTAATGACCTACAGCTTGCCATTAATTATTGTAGGATTTGGAGGTATGATAAATGAGTTGATTGATCGGTTTATGATACTTAAAATGTACCCTGGCACTACAGATGAGGCTTATTCCATATCTGGGATTTACGGTGCTAATTACAAACTAGCGGTACTTATAGTTTTATTCATTCAAGCATTTAGGTTAGGTGCAGAGCCCTTCTTTTTTAAACAATCAACTTCTGAAAATGCACAACGAACGTATGCAAGAGTTATGAAATTTTTTTTACTAGCTTGTTGTTTTTGCTTTTTAGGGGTTGTCCTTTTCTTAGACGTATGGAAATATTTTATGGGCAAAAGCCACCCAGAATATTGGACAGGTTTAAAGGTAGTACCCATTTTAATGTTGGCTAAATTATTTTTGGGTGTTTATTATAATTTATCTGTTTGGTATAAGCTTACCGGAAAAAATTTAATTGGTGCTTGGATAACATTGGGCGGTGCCGCTATTACAATTATTATCAATTTTATTTTTATACCTACTTTAGGCTACATGGCTTGTGCCATTGCTACACTTTGCTGTTATGCATTTATGATGATAGCCTCCTACAAACTAGGGCAAAAATATTACCCTATACCTTATGCCTGGAAAAAACTTACCGCTTACGTAGTAATTTGTGTAGCATTGTTTGGCCTGCATCAACTTACCCTTTACTTTACAGAAAACAATTACATAAAGCATAGTATAGGTATATTGTTATTTGGAGCTTTTACTTTTTTTATTTTAAAAGTAGAGAAAAAAGAATTTCAAAAAATACCTTACCTCAATAAAATTATTTAGCCTTACTTAAATGCGAAAGATTTTACACTATCTTTTTAAAAAACCACTTACGTGGTCTACCAATAAATTTTCCGGAGCCCCCAATAAAGAAGTTGTTTTTACCTAATTAGATAAATTGTATAAAGGAAGGAGAGAAAGTTGGAAGAAGTTTTAAAAGACTTGGATTAGTTTTTTATACCTATGCTCGCGGGGGAGAAGACTGTGTAGATATTTACGGAACAGGATCATACCCATGTCCACCCCAAGGATGGCATTTACTAACTCGTTTTAACGTAAGCCAAAAACCTTTTACTGGACCGTGCTTTTTAAAGGCTTTAATACCATAGTGGGAGCATGTAGGTTGATAGCGGCACTTATTACCTAACCAAGGAGAAATTATCCATTGATATAATTTTATTAAAACTATAAACGGAAAACTAGCTATCTGCTTTAGTTTGCTCATTACAATTTTTTTGTACTCGTTTTAAAACGGCAGCCGTTTTGTCAAAAATGGTTGTATAATCTGGTAATTCGTTTCCAGTATAAACAAAAAAAATGGCTAAGTGTATATTTTTTTCAACCACTATTTTTTGTAGCTCATTTTTTTGTAACCGATAAGCCTCTCTCATTAACCGTTTTATCCTATTTCTATCTACTGCCTTTTTAAAATATTTTGTACTAACTGTAAAGCCAGTTTGTAGATGGTCGTTTGTATTTCTTATTGGTTGGTTGGTAATTGGTAACACCGCATTCGTATCAAGTACTTTTAACAAATAAATTACTCGAAAGGGGAAAATAGAAAACGCCTTGCCTTGCTTAAAAACTTGCTCAATTAATTTGCGACTTTTTAAACGTTCTGTTTTACCTAATGTGTATCGTTGAGATGTATTCAATATAGCAAAATTAAAAAAGTCCTGCTGTAAAAGCAGGACTGAATATTTTTACAGGAGTAAATTCTATTTTTTATCGCCATGTTCGCTACTAACCGACAATTTATGACGACCTTTTGCTCTACGACTTGCTAATACTTTACGACCATTTGCAGTTTGCATACGCTTACGAAAACCGTGTACCGTTTTTCTACGGCGTTTATGGGGTTGATAGGTTCTTTTTTTACCTGGCATTGTTTAAATTTTTTCCTTTTACAAATATTATTTCTAAAACTTACCTCGAGGCACCATCCCCGTTGGTTTTGAAAGGATGGCAAAGGTAATGGTTTTAATGAATACTTAAGACTGAAAATTGAATAATTTTATAATTAAAGGCTTAAATGGGTTGATTTTATATTTTTGCCAAAGAAATTAATAGCATGATTATCAAAATCTTGGGTACTATCGGTCGTATAAAACTGCATTTGTTGATTTTTGCTACAATTATGATCAATTTCTGGGTGTCTCCCTAAATAATCCTTTAAACTGTTAGCTACTATTTTACCTTGAGACAAAATAGTTATATTTTTTGCAACCAATTGCTGTATACTTTCTGTTAATAATGGGTAGTGGGTACAGGCTAACAAAATAGTGTCGATGGTTGCGTTTTGTTGTAATAAATTCTGTACATCTTTTTTAATAAAATAGTTTGCCCCTTCGGTATGTTGTTCATTATTTTCGATTAAAGATACCCACATGGGGCATGCTTGTTGATATACTTGGATAGAGGGATAGAATTTTTCTATTTCAATGGGATACGATTGAGACTGAACTGTGCCGTTTGTTGCTAAAATTCCAATATGCTTTGTAGTTGAGTAATTTCCTAATACTTCAGCCGTTGGCCGTATAACCCCTAACACTCGTTTTGATGCATCGATTGTTGGCAAATAAGTTTGTTGTATGGTACGTAACGCCTTTGCCGAGGCAGTATTACAAGCCAAAATTACTAAAGAACAACCTTGGCTAAATAACCATTGTACGCACTCCAACGTATATTCATAAACGGTTTCAAAGCTTCTTGTGCCATAGGGAGCTCTGGCATTATCGCCTAAATACAAATAATCGTATTGGGGGAGTGTATGTACAATTTCTTTTAAAACGGTTAAGCCTCCGTAACCACTATCAAAAATGCCTATGGGTTGTTTCATTTGGTAAAAATAGTTTTTTATACTCCCTTACTTATCATAAGACTCATTTTTTTATAAAAGTAAAGCCTTTCAACTAATTGAAAGGCTTTACAGAATTATTTTATACAAAAATTAGTTTGCTTTTACAGCTGGCTTTGCAGTTGCAGCAGCTGGGTCTTTAATAGCTAACTTCTTTTTTACTAATGCCATAACATCATCTCCTGGAGGTGCAACAATTATTGTGCTTACATCTAATATATATGCATAACCAGCTTCTTTTGCTACAGCTTTAATAGCATCCATTGCTTTTGCACGTATTGGAGTTAACAATTGTTGTTGACGTTGTTGTAATTGCTCTTGTGCTTTTTGACTGAAGCCTTGTACCTCTTGATACAACTTAAACAATGTATTTCTCTTAAACGTTTTTTGGTTATCGGTAAGCTTTGCAGAATCTTTGATAAACAAACTATCTTGCTCGTTTAATTCCTTAATCAAGTCATTATTTTGCTCTTGCAATAAGCGTTGATATTCTTCTAAATCTTTTGATGCTTTTTCAGACTCGGGCATTGAACCCATTAATTCTTCTGTATTAACATACCCAATTTTTTGTTGTGCTGATGCGGTAAAAAAACCTAAGGCCATTACACTTGCTACGATTAATTTTTTCATTTTTTTAAGTTTACTTTTCTTTTTTTTATTAAGTAGATTTTATTATCAAAAAGGCTGCTTACGTACAGCTTATTATGATTTATTTAACACCTAAATTTCTGAGCACATCATCGCTCCTATCCAATTTAGGGTCAGCAAAGATAACGGTAATTCCTTCACTTTTGTCTAAAATAAAGTCATATTGTTTATCTACCGCTAATTTTTGTACTGCGTTGTATACTCTATCCTGTATTGGTTTTATAAGCTCTTGTCTTTTTTTAAACAAGTCGCCTTCAAAACCAAAGCGTTTTTTTTGTAAATCTCTTAATTCTTTTTCTTTGTTAAAAATTTCGTCTTCTCTTTTCTTTTTTAATTCATCGCTAAGCATAATAGCTTCTGCATCAAAATCTTTTAGCATTTTATCTACTGCTGTTTGTTTTTGATCAATTTCTTGCTGCCATTGTATGCTAAATTGATCTAATCTTTCTTGTGACTCTTTATATTGCGGTACTTTTTCTAAAATATATTTAGAATCAATAACGGCATAACGTTGTGCTTGTGCGGTAGTTAACACAAAGTAGCAAGTTGCTAGTAAAAAAAGTTTTTTCATTTTTAATTATTAATTTTTAATTATTAATTCCTATTGTGGCTCTTGACCTAGCATAAAGGTAAATTTAGCTGCGCCTTTTAAGCCACTTGTTGGTGTATACCTGTCAAACCCTATGCCATAATCGAAACCTAACAAACCAAACATTGGTAAAAAGAAACGCATACCTACCCCTGCTGATCTACGAAGTTTAAACGGATTGTAAGTCTTAAAATCGTACCAACCATTTGCAGCCTCAAAAAAAGCTAACCCATAAATTGTACTTGTAGGGCTAGTACTAAATGGATACCGAAGCTCCATTGTATATTTATTAAAAATAGAAAAATACTGCTGAACATTGCTGCCATTATCTGGATTTACTTTTGGGTCAGATGAGGTATACACTGGATAACCTCTATGTGCAATAATATCATAACCTAATAGAGCAAACTGATTATTTAACCCTGCATCTCCCACCTGAAAGCGCTCGAAAGGAGATACTTGTAATTTGCTATTATATTTACCAATAAAGCCATATTTAGCAGCGGCTTTAAAAATAAATTGTTTATTTTTTTCAGCTCCTCTTGCCCTTCCTATTGGTACATACCATTCACCATCAAAACGCCATTTGTGAAACTCTGGCAATTTAAACTCGTTTTCGTCGCCAACTTTTATACCCATTAATGAATAGGGTAATGTAAGCTGGCCACTAAACATAAAGTTAGAACCTGAAGTTGGGAAAATAGGGTTTGGCCCAGCAGAGTTACGAAGTAAGGCTATTTTTAAGCTTATATTGGTTGATGTACCGTTTGATAAATTACCAAACCCACCAATCAAATAATTTTTAAGCTCGTAGGTTTGCACATTTAAAGCATAGATTAAGTTAAAAAAGTCATCTGGCCATTTTAATTGTTTACCTAACGATATGCTGAAGTTGTTTATTTTTACATACGATGTATCGCCACATTTTCTACAAAAAGTTCCTGTTCTGCTATCAAAAGTATTAGCTTGTTTTGTATTGGAGTAGCCAATAGTAAAAGAGTTTCTTTTTTTACCTCCTAGCCATGGCTCGGTAAATGAAAAATTGTAGCTACGAAATGCTTTACCATTCGATTGTATTCTTGCACTTAGTCTTTGCCCATCGCCACTGGGCAAAGGATCCCAAGTTGATTTTTTACGAATATTTTTTAGGGAGAAGTTGCTAAAGGTAATACCTAAAGTACCTGTTAAACCTATACCTCCGCCAAAACCAGCAGAAAGCTCTAATTGATCTGCAGATTTTTCTTCAATTTCCCAATTAATATCTACTGTACCATTTTCGGCATTAGGCACAACGTTTGGATTAATTTTTTCGGCGTTAATAAAACCTAACTGACCTAATTCTCTTTGTGTTCTAATAATATCTTGACGGCTAAATTTTTCGCCAGGTATGGTACGTAACTCTCTTCTAATTACATAGTCTTTTGTTTTATCGTTACCGCTTACCGTTATGTTACCATAAACAGCTTGAGGGCCTTCAGTCATTCGTACTTCAAAGTCTATGGTATCATTATATACAGCAGTTTCTACAGGATCAACCCTATAAAATAAATAACCATCATCCATATAAATACTACTAATATCTCCACCCTCAGCAGATAGTTGTTTACCTAATCGCTTATTTAATAATTCTAAATTGTACACATCGCCTCGTTTAATACCTAGCAATACATTTAATATAGAATCTTTATACTTTGTATTTCCTCTCCAAGCAATATTTCCAAAATAATATTTATTGCCTTCGTTTACTTTTATATCAACATTAAGGTTTCCTTTGGTATCGTAAAACTGAGTATCGGCGACTATTGTAGCATCTCTAAAGCCTTGAGAGTAATAATAATCCAATACTTTTTCTTTATCCTCTAAATATTTTTTTTCGCTGAATTTAGCTCCACTAAATAATTTAAAACGTATGTAGGGATCTAATATTTCTTTGGTTTTACTAAGCGATAAAAAACCAAAATCGTTTATGTATTCTATAAACGTTAATTGTTTAGATGAATCGCCATAAGGGCTTTCTACTTTTGCAGGGAATAAGGTAACCCTACTCATTTCCTTGGTACCCTTCATTTGCTTTTTAAGCTTTGCTTCAGCAACCTCCTCGTTGTTGGTAAAGTTTAATGAGCTTACTCTTACTTTTTTCCCCTTTGCTATAAAAAAAGTCAGTATTATCCCGTTATTAATAGCGTTGGTTTTTTCTTCTTTCAACTCCACACTTACATTACGGTAGCCTTTATCTGTATAAAATTTTTGAATAACTTCTACAGCGCTTATTTTCATATTATCTGTTACAACTCTATCTCTTGCTAAACCTACTTTTTCCTTAAGGTCATCTTTCTCCCCTTTTTTTACACCTTCAAAAATAAATTCAGCTAATCTTGATCGTTCTGTAACATCTAATAAAATGTATATATCTCTATCTACAACTTTTGTTATATAAACTTTTACATCGGCTATTAAATTTTGTTTCCAAAGTTTATTTATTGCTTTTCCAAACGCATCGCTGCCCGGCAGTTGCACTTTATCGCCAATGGCTAAACCCGATATTGATACAAGTAAATTTTCATCAAATGCTTTTGTTCCTTTTACCTCAATACCTGCTATTGTATATTCTTTTGGAAATTTAGATTTATATATTTCTAGTAATGCTGGATCTATAGAGGTGGGAATGGTATCAAGCTGAGCAATAGCCATTTGGCTACTAAATACAAATGTTACACTAAATAAAAATATTTTGTAAAATAGCTGCATGTATAGTTAATTTTCGATGAGCAAATTAAGCTCTTTAATTAAAAGTATTTGTTAAGATTAATGCACTTAAACCCTAAATAGGAATTTAAAACCATTTTTATAAAGTATTTAACCTAAAAACTGCCAAATTACCTCTTGGCAATTAAACGGTTAGCTGTCAACTTTTTTTACTTGTTCGCTTGTTTTTCCAAATCGTCGTTCTCTGCTTTGATAATCTATTATTGCTTTATATAAATCTTCTTTTCTAAAATCGGGCCAAAGGGTATCGGTAAAATACAACTCGGCATATGCTAATTGATACAACAAAAAATTACTAATTCTATATTCGCCACTTGTACGTATCATTAACTCCGGATCGGGGTAGCCCTTTGTGGTTAAATAGTTTTTTATAGTATCTTGATTAATATCATTTACCTGTAATTTTCCTTGTTTAACTTCTGTAGCAATAGCTTTTACCGCTTCTGTTATTTCCCATCTGCTACTGTAACTTAAAGCCATTATTAGGTTTAAACCAGTATTGCTACTAGTTTCTTGCAAGGCTTCGTTAAGCTCTGCTTTAGCTGCATCGGGCAGCATACTAACATTGCCAATTACATGTAGCTTAATGTTATTTTTATTAAGCGTGGGCACTTCTTTTCTAATTGTTTCTATCAACAATTCCATTAAACCATTTACTTCGTAAGCTGGTCTGTCCCAGTTTTCGGTACTAAAAGCATATAAAGTAATATACTCTATACCCAACTCGGCAGCACCAGTGGCTATATCCCTTACACTCTCTACTCCATGCCAGTGGCCATACAACCTATCTTCGCCCTTACTTGTGGCCCATCTACCATTACCATCCATTATAATGGCAATGTGACGTGGTAAACGCTGTATGTTTATGGAATTTTTTATACTCATTAAAGACGAAAAAAGGCTTACAGCCTTTGTTTGGGCTGCAAAAGTAGGTAAAATTTAGGATAGATTTATGAGTTTTTGTGAGATTGTTTGGGAATACATAAATTTTACAAATACAAGCATTAATATTTTATAATTGAATGATTTTCAGTTTTTTATTTTATAGGTTGTATTCATTATATCTCCTCTACGCCCAGTAAATCCATATTCGGCAATCATTCCATTTCTACGTTGGTACAGCGACCAATTATGCCCATTTTCGCTAAAGTAACTATCCCAGTCATAGTTGGCATAGTTATCCATAACCCATCTATTACAACCTTCACTTATAATCAGATTTTATAGTTATAGGTATTGGTAAATGCCAAAAACTAATCCATTATCTTCTGCGGCTTTAAACCTAATACTAGTGCGTTACTTTTTACTGCACAGGTTTGATTACCATTTAATGTAGCATTGTAAATTAATATAATTCCAGTAGTTGGTAAAGTTATGTACTGCTCAATTATAATAGTGCTATCCGTAATGGCTTTTTGTAAAAGTTGAACTACATCACTCGCAGTAGCTTTAAGGAGTTGAGATGACCCAACAGGATAATAGACTTTTTTTTGCATTTGTACAAAGCATACAAAATACCCAACCCACAGTAAGCATAAAGCAGAGAATGAGCGCCATAGTTTAATTGTTTGTGTTTTGAATAACTATGGTTTCACACAGAAAAAAAGGGTTTATAATAGTTTATATATGGTATGGAATGCAAGAGATATGCTTATTTATTTGGGCAATTTTGAAGATATTGAATTTGATGAAAATACCAAATTAATTTGCACTAGGGCATCTGTAGGTGCTAATATTAAACGATAAACCAATTTCTGCAATTATATATTGGTCTCTTTGTTTGCTAAAGCCTCTTTGCCTACCTTCTCTTCCTAAAAGATTTGCTGGGTCAATTTCGTAAGAACGATCTTGTAATAAAGCAGCTGTTGATCCTGTAGTAAAATTTGTACTGCCAGCATAGGTAGTGCTAACATCATCTAAATAATCGGTATTTGTTAAGCGTTGAGTAACTTCCATTGTAAAGTTTATTTTTTCGCTTAAACTAAATTTTAATCCTACGCCAATGGGTATACAAATACCTGTTGGGCTATATTGTTTTCTTCCTTTGTAACCAACCAATTGCCCCTCGGTACCCAAAGGGCGTAAAAATATTTTTTCGTTATTTAAATAGGTGTAGGGGTCGTAGGAAAAAGCGCCAATACCCACTGTTACATAAGGGGTAAAGCTAAATTCTTTTGTGCCGGGTATAAATTTAAAAAAATTAAAATCGCCCTGTGCGGTTAACTCCCAAATATTACTATTAAAACTAAGATTACGAGTTTTTTGATAGTCATTTTTGCTGTACGTATCACTATACCCAACTTGAGCATAGTGTGCGTTTAGCCTTGCCGCTATATAATTGCCAAATTGTTTTCTAAAAAAAAGTCCTACAGATGGTTTAGGCCTGTTTAACCCTGCTCTTGTATTTAAATCCCCAAAATAGTGTGCAGCACCCACTGTAATACCAACCTCCCCTTTTTGTACATACTCAAGGTATTGATATTGTGCTTTTGTAGTATTTAACGAAAATATTAAAACAATTATAGCTAAAAATCTAATTTTCATATATGTTGCAAAATAAAGAATTGTTTTTGTAAAAACGTGGTATAACTACATTTATGTTTTGATAGATTGTTAAATCTTTTAAAAACTTACTTTCTCTATACGTATACCTGCGCTAAGAACATTCAACAACGGATTATCTCTCATTAATTGTGTAAGCGAATACTGGTAAGTATCTTTTTTAGTAAATTTAAATGGGGCGGCAGTAATTTTTTTTCTTATTTCCCAAATATCATTCATTGCTATCCCTTCCCATCCTGTTGCATCGGTGGCTAAACCAATGTCTAATTTTTGGTTTACAATAGTGTCTGTTTTAGAGTGAACTTTTACATTAAGCCAAATATTATTGTACTTATAGGCATCAGTATGTCTAAGCACAATGTATACATTATAAAAAGAGGAGGTGTCTGCAATAGCTAACTGCCCTGTGGCATTAAAATTATTCTGCCATTTATAATTTGGGATAGATGTATTATTTTCATACACATCTAATTGCTTGCAAGAAAAATTAATAATAAGCGGTAAGCTAAAAAGTATGGGTAATCGTTTAAAAAGCAATTTCATTTTTATAAAGCATTTAAAACTTGTTCTTTGGCTTTTTCTAATTCGTCTTTCATTTTTACCACACATTTTTGAATATCGGCATCATACGCTTTACTGCCTGTAGTATTTATTTCTCTGCCAATTTCTTGCAAAATAAACGATAATTTTTTGCCTTTCCCTTCCTCTGGCTCATTTAATATAGTTTTAAAGTACTCACAATGTTGTCGTAAACGAATTTGCTCTTCATGAATATCAATTTTTTCCATATAGTAAATCAGCTCTTGCTCCATTCTGTTGTTATCAATATTTTCTTTGCCTACATTTTTTTCTAATAAATTATTTATTTCGTCTTTAATTCTTTTTTTACGGTTGGGCTCTAGCACTAAAATAGCTTCCTCTTGTTGGTTAATATTATCTATTCTTTGTATTAAATCTTTTTCTAAGCTAGCTCCTTCATCCATTCTATGTTGGTTTAAGTTACCAAGTGCAGCAAGTAAAACTTTGTTAAATTCAATAAAATCGAGTTCACTAATTACATCATTTGTTGGCGTAACCACCTCTGGCAAACGTAGTAAAGCACTTAAAACAGCACTAGTATCCATATTACATTCTGTAGCTACTTCTGTAATTTGTTTGTAATATGCTTTTATTAAATCGGTATTAATATTTACAGGCTTGGATGTACCATTTTGCTTAACTACAACCATACAATCTATAGTTCCTCTTACTAAATGCTCTTGCAAAATGTTGCGTATTTCAAACTCATAAGGTCGTAAAAGTGGAGGTAATCTTAATTGCAACTCAAACTGTTTACCATTAAGTGCTTTTATTTCTACCAAAAAGGTTTTATCATTTGTTGTTTGCTCTGCCCTTCCAAAACCCGTCATCGATTTTAACATACATTGTATTTATTGCAAGATAAGAATTAGTAATGAGTACACCGTATTCACTATATAGATATCAACAATTTAGGTGCCGTAGTTTTCTACAACAGTTAATCGCATATATCTTTCGGGATTAGTAATTGGTAAAAACCCAAACTGCTGATATAAGCCATGTGCATCAAGCGTTGCTAACAACCAGCGTCTAAAATTTTGTAAGTGTGGATGTGCTAAGATTATTTCCATTAACCATTTGCTTAATCCCTTTCCTCTATACTCCTCTACAATAAATACATCGGCCAAGTAACCAAAGGTTGCACAATCTGTTATTACTCTTGCAAAACCAATTTGTTGTTTTATACTTTTTGTTTGCTCATCAATTTTATACAAACCAAAACAAATAGAATGTTGGATACTTGTTTCTACAACTTGTAGTGGAATATTTGTTGCCCAATAACTTTCATTACATAAATAATTATGTACAACGTTACTATCAATCTTTAATTTATCATCGCTAATTAAAAAATTATTTCTACCTACTTCGTAGTGTTGCATACCTTAAAATGATGAGGTGTTAAAAAAAATAAAGTCTAACATTTTTGTGTTAGACTTTAATATATAGATGGGTTAGTAAGTACGGGAACCAAATTCCCTTCACAATATTAAAAAATAATTTCTCTATAATAAAATATATTCCACTATTTTTTATTCACATTTTATTTTACGCTGTGGATAAGCGTTGTTAGAAAACACAAATTTCTACAAAATTATTTTATGATTTTCCTATACTTTTTGTTAGCGCATTTTTATAAATAAAAATAAGTAGCGCTAAAACTATTGATTCTATTGATTTACAATAGGTTTTGTTTTTTCAATTATAAATTTTTAATACCTTTTTATTATTAAAGTAAACAAAAAAAATGGACTATCAAATAAAGTTTTTGAGCAAAAAAAAGAAAGAAAAAAAGCTGAATTTTATTAAAATAAATTTAGGTTTCGTACAATAATGGGGCATTTTAAGTGTATGGTGTATAAATTAAAGCATAGTACCTTTGTAAAAATAAAAAAATATGCAGTTCCCTTCTCCTGTTTCTATAGAATGGTTAGCCGAATTTGTTGAAGCAAAATTAATTGGTAATACTCAAGGCAATGCCTCGGGCATTAACGAAATACATAAGGTAGAAAAAGGCGATATCGTTTTTGTTGATCATCCAAAGTATTATGATAAGTGTATTAATAGCCTTGCAGATTTTATACTAATAAATAAAGAAGTTGATTGCCCAACAGGTAAAGCATTATTAATTGTTGCCAATCCATTTGAAGCGTATTGTAAAATTGTAAATCATTTTCGTCCCTTTACTCCATCAACAACTACCATAAGTAATAGTGCAAAAATTGGTGAGGGAAGTTTTATTTATCCAACTAGTTTTATAGGAAACAATGTAGTTATTGGAAAAAATTGTATCATTTATCCAAATGTTTCTATACTTGATTATTGTGTACTTGGTGATAATGTAATTATACAAAGTAGCACAGTAATTGGTAGTGATGCATTTTATTACAATACCAAAAAAGATAACGCTTTTTGGTATAAAAGAATGCCAAGTTGCGGTACTGTACTTATAGAAGATAATGTAGAAATTGGTAGTGGTTGTACTATTGATAGAGGGGTAAGCCATAATACAATTATTGGTGCAGGTACCAAATTTGATAACCAAATACATATTGGGCATGATACCGTTGTTGGTAAAAATTGTTTGTTTGCTACAGGGGTAATTGTTGCTGGCGTAGTTACCATTGAAGATGGTGTAACTATATGGGGAGGTGTAATTGTAAATAAAACATTAACCATTGGCGAAAATGCGGTGTTACTTGGCCGTACAGGAGTAAGTAGCAGTATTATGGGTAATAAAACCTATTGGGGTACACCTGCACAAGAGGCGAGTATTGTAAAAAGAGAACTTATTTGGATAAAACGAATACCACAAATTTGGGAGAAGGTGATGGGGAAGTAAATTAATTAAGAATTAAAAATTAGGAATTTACTACTTGAATTTTCACTAATTAGTTTTTAACTCCTTGCAAACCCTTACTATGGTGTCTTCTATTTTTGTGTAGGTAAAATTAGGAAGATGTTTTAATAGTTTACTATTATCAAACGTAACTTTTGCTAAGGCCGTTTTTGTTGTTTCTTTTGTTAGTAAAGGATCATTTTTTGTAAACCAACTTTTTATAGCCTCTACCCGCCAAGCCAATGCAGCAAAAAATGGAGTTACTTTTTTGGCAGGTTGTTTTTTACCAAATCCCTTTGCTATTAAATTAAATACTTGTTGATAGGTTTTATTTTCGGCACTTACAATAAAGCGTTGTGCAGTAATATTGCTTTGCATTAAGTCAATCATAATTTTAGCAACATCTTTTACATCCACAAAGCCAGTGCTACCTGTTGTGTACCAGGGAAACTCGTTGTACACATTTTTAAAAATTTTTGTACTACTATCTTCCCAATTTCCATTACCCAAAATTATTGTTGGGTTTACCATTACTGCATTTAACCCTTCGGCAATACCCCGCCAAACTTCCATTTCGCCAAAGTATTTACTTTGTCCGTAAGCACTATTACTAGTTTCTGGCGTCCAATTCATTGTTTCGTCAATAGGTTTATCTTCTCGTATTCTTCCTAAAGCTGCTACACTGCTTACATACACCATTTTTTTTACCCCAGCACTTAACGCAGCATTTACAACATTAGCCGTACCCTCAATATTTATTTTAAATAGTTGTTGCTTTTGTTTTGGACTAAATGAAACAATTGCTGCACAATGATACACTTCCTCAATACCTTCCATGGCTTCTTCTAATCCAACAATATCCAAAATATTGCATTGAATTTGTTGTACTAAACTATTATTGAAAATGGCTAACGGCGTTTTATTGTACAACGCTTTTATGGGTTTGCCTTGTTGTAGTAATTGTGTAATTAATTCGTTGCCTAATAAACCTGCACCGCCTGTTACTAAAATCATACCTCCAGCCCCTGAAGGGGAGTTATTAATGTTTTGCAAAATGTATTATTTAGTTATAGTTGTAAAAGCCTTTGCCCGTTTTCTTCCCTAGTTCGTTAGCGGCTACTTTATTTATTTGTAATGATGATGGTTTAAAACGCTCTTCACCATTAAAGGCATGGTACAACGATTGTGTTACGGCTAAATTAATATCCATACCAATTAAATCCATCAGTTTAAATGGGCCCATTTTAAAACCCGTAGCTTCCATAAGTTCATCTACATTTTCAATGGTTGCATTACCTTGCTCAACCAAATTCATAGCTTCTAAATAATAATGCCTGGCTACTCGGTTTACAATAAAACCCGGAGCATCTTTACAAATTACTGGCGTTTTATTTAACTGTTTACATAAGTCATAAACAGTTTGTGCTGCTTCATCACTTGTTTGCTCCCCTTTTACAACCTCTACCAATTTCATTAATGGGGCTGGGTTAAAAAAGTGCATACCCACCACCCTTGCCGGGTTTTGTATGCCTGCTTGTATTGCAGAAATAGATAAAGATGAGGTGTTGGTTGCAAAGATTGCTTCACTATGGTTAACCTCTGCCAATTGATTAAATATAGAAACTTTAGCTTCTACTTTTTCTACAATAGCTTCTATAAAAACATCGGCAATACAGTCGTTGGTATCGGTAACAAATTTTATTCGGTTAAAAATAGTTGACTTTTCTTCTACCGAAATTTTTTGTTTATCTACCAAGTAGTTTAAATTTTTTTGAATAGCCGTTTTTGCTTTTTCTAACACTTCGGTATTAATATCATACAACAAGGTATAAAAGCCGTTTTGTGCACATACTTGCACTATACCGCTACCCATGGTACCAGCTCCTATTATGCAAATGGTGTTAATATTTTCCACTATTTTTTTTTGATTTAACAGTTAGCTTACCAACAGCAATTTTTGTTTTGCCAAAAGAATTACACTGCACCAGTAAACTGCTTCAAAAATCTAACATCGTTTTCGCTAAACAAGCGTAAATCTTTTATTTGATATTTGAGCATCGCAATCCTTTCTATCCCCATGCCAAAAGCAAAGCCATTGTATTTGTTGCTATCAATACCACAATTATCTAACACATTAGGGTGTACCATACCGCAGCCCAAAATTTCTACCCAGCCAGTTTTTTTACAAACGCTACAACCCTCTCCTCCACATATCAAACAACTGATATCCATTTCTGCACTTGGTTCGGTAAAGGGGAAATAGCTTGGCCTAAAACGTACCTTAACATCTTTACCAAACATTTCTTGTACAAAAAAGTAAAGTGTTTGTTTTAAGTCGGCAAAGCTTACATTTTCGGCAATGTATAAACCCTCTACTTGATGAAAAAAGCAGTGAGCCCTTGCACTAATTGTTTCATTACGGTATACTCTGCCAGGGCAAATAATACGAATGGGTAATTTACCTTGCCCATTCTTCATACCGGCTTTTTGCATTTCTCTTACTTGTACACTGCTTGTGTGTGTACGTAGCAACCAATCAGGGTTTTGAGCTATGTAAAAAGTATCTTGCATATCTCTTGCAGGATGATTTTCGGGTAAGTTTAATGCGGTAAAATTATGAAAGTCATCTTCTACCTCTGGCCCTTCTGCCACTGCAAAACCAAGGCGTTGAAAAATAGAAATAATTTTATTTTTTACCAAGCTTATGGGATGGCGACTACCAAGCGGCAAATCATCTGCCGGAAGCGTAAGGTCTTGTGAGTGGTGAGTGGTGAGTGGTGAGTTATTGCCACTACTTAATTTTAGCTGCTCGTATTTTTCCTCAACAAATAGTTTAAATTCATTTAACCGTTGACCAGCTTCTTTTTTATTTTCGGTAGCAACATTTTTCATTTCCCCCATTATAGCTTTTACAAAACCTTTTGTACCCAAGTATTTAATTCTAAAAGCCTCAGCATCGTTTTCAACGTTGGTAATAATTTTTTCTTTTAATTCTTTTATTTGATTTAATAACTGTTCCATAGCTACAAAGATAAGAATTGTAATGCAGTTGAGAGTTGAGAGCGGATTGCACAAGCAAAAACTAAAACCCCCAATCATTTAGTAGTATTGGCACATGACCAAGCTCTTGCAAACACAACAGACTCTGCTTTTTTATATCAATTTAGTATAAAGCTAAAAGCAAAAGATGAGTATAATATTGAGCAAATTAGCCTATACCCGTTTTTTAAAAAATAAGCGACAATTATTAAATAAAAGATTTAATTTTAGGTATTAAATTTATATAAAAATGTCATTATTCAAATCGGGCAACCCAGCCCTTGCAGAAAAAAGATTTAGAG
>Ga0209550_10001094_pt1 | contig 26089 bp, 25 predicted proteins | sample LauGreSuBDMM15SN_2_FD_187567 | JGI IMG/M metagenome (GOLD analysis project Ga0209550, IMG submission 187567) | Freshwater lake microbial communities from Lake Michigan, USA - Su13.BD.MM15.SN (SPAdes) (version 5) | ecosystem: Environmental > Aquatic > Freshwater > Lake | place: Lake Michigan... | reverse complement strand
AAATAAAAAACGCAATATATAATTATTTTTATAATATATATTTTTTCACATTTTATATTTTTTCACATTTTATATTTTTTCACATTTTATATTTTTTCACATTTTATATTTTTTCACATTTTATATTTTTTATCAAAATGCAACAGATTCGTATAACCAAAGCATTGCTTGTCTTGCGTCGTGACTTACCATAGTTAACCCAGATAAAGCGTGCAGAGTTCCAACTTTTTTATGGTCTTCATCAATACCACTGTAAACAAGATTTTCAATAACAGTTAAACAAGCCAATTTAATTTGGTCTTCAAGAATATTACGTTCATATATCGGGTGTGTAAATATTTCGGAAAATGGATCGAATAATGGACAAATTTTATTTTTGAGTTCAAAACTTAATAGTGCTCTATAACTCCAAATATCATATAATTGTCTATATAATAATATATATTCTCTTCTATGTAGATTAGAGAACCAAGAACTTTGTGTATAATTACCCAATCGGTCTATTTCAATAAATAATTCTTGTATTCTTGTTTCCAATGGTTTTCTACGCATTTCTACAATTTTATTATAATTGTCTCCTAATATAGAGTTATTTGATAATACATTAGAATTATATACTCGTGGTTCATAATATGTTGTTGATATTATAGCAGTGGTGTTTGAATTGTTAGGATTATCATTAGTATTTGAATGGTTTTCTTGTGAATTATAATGGTTTATAACATCACGAGATTGCATATTATCGTTTTCGATTGTTTCGGTTGGTTGTGACATCATTTATAAGTATACTTATATATTCTTTATAATTTTTATATTCTTTATAATTGTTATATTACATAAATTTTTTTATTTATGTAATATAGGTGAGTTTTGTATTTTTTCTATATTTTTATCAAAATGCAACAGATTCGTATAACCAATGCATTGCTTGTCTTGCGTCGTGACTTACCATTGTTAAACCAGATAATGCATGTAGAGTTCCAATTTTTTTATGGTCTTCATCAATACCACTATAAACAAGATTTTCAATAACAGTTAAACAAGCCAATTTAATTTGGTCTTCATTACTTTGATATATAGGCTGTGTAAATATGTCGGAAAATGGATCGAACAATGGACAAATTTTATTTTTGACTTCAAAACTTAATTGTGCTCTATAACTCCAAATATCATATAATTGTCTATATAATAATATATATTCTCTTCTATGTAGATTAGAGAACCAAGAACTTTGTGTATAATTACCTAATTGGTCGATTTCCATAAATAATTCTTGTATTCTTGTATCAATTGGTTTTCTACGCATTTCTACAATTTTATTATAATTAGCTCTTATTATGGAATTACTTCCCAATAAAGTAGGATTATTTATAGTAGGTTCATAATACCTATTCGATAATGTTATTTCTAATGGAGATTGTCTTACTGAATTTGATATTGCGTTATCGGGGTGAGGTTCAGTAGTAGCGTTTTGTCCAGTTTGCGTGCGATTTATACTATTTAAATTATTTAAATATTCAAGTTGATTTTGCCTATCAATTATTCGTTGTGTTATATTTCTTTGTAAAGCGGTTGTTGCTAAATTTCTTAGCGAATTTGTATTAAAATTAGTAGATACTGTTAAATTAACTTTATTATTTTCATCTTTATGTTCTGGATAAATAAGTTGAATAATGCTATATAATGAAATCATATTTTTTAATGTTTTAGTATCGAATGCTTCGCGATTGTATGGATTATTGATTTTACCTTTGGTTTTCATCATTTGAATAAGGGATGTTATATTGAACCCATAATAAAAATCCTTTGCGTCTTTGTAGCTATAGAAAAGTTCTCTTGGTATTTCATCTAATGGTTCAAGTGTTACAAAATCGCTATCATTTACACATAATGAACGGTTTTTAACAGCTTCGCCATTTAAAATAATTGAGTATCTTACTATCCAACCACGAAACCTTTTTTGTATTATTTCTGCGTTTTTCATTTTATTAAAAAGGGTTTCTATACGCTCTATCAAATCATCTTTATTACCAGTTATTCGTAATTTATAATGTTTTACAATTGTTTTTAATTCAGGCAATTTGTATTTTTTTAATTCAATATTATTTTTATAGAATTCTTTATAATTTATTATTGAAACGTCTTTATTTGTTGTATTTGAAAACTTTGTATCTCTATATAATACATTTTCTCTCATAGGTTTTGATAACATAATATATAATATATAATAATATAATAATTTAATTTTTAATATCTTTTACTCTAATGTTATAGTTACGCTAATTCTATTTATTCAATACAAAGACAAATAACTTAAATATTTATATGTGGTATAGTATAAATGAATTGTATTTTGTTTATTATGTGCTTCAATATTTTATCATTATTTTCGGCAAACCCAATAAAACCAAAACTATGTGTTGATTGTAAGTTTTTTACAAAAGATTTTTTTACAGGTAATAAATTCGGTAAATGTTCTTTATTTCCATATAGAGAGTATACGGATAGTTTTTTGGTAGATGGAATTAAAGAAAATAAAAATATTGAATACCATTTTTGTTCCACGTCAAGGAATTATGACAATATGTGCGGAGAAGAAGGAAAATTATTTGAAAACAAAAATGTGAAAAAGGCGTAAGAGAACATCGTAAGAGAACATCGTAAGAGAACATGACATAATATTACAAAAATACAATAAAATGCTTATTTTTTAAACAAAAATAAAATATATTGTAAAAAATTGAATTAAAGAAATCACCATATATAGTGTATAATATATTCAGCTCTTATATTTCTAACTCGTATATTATACTTTAAAATCATACTTCTCTTAAAACTTACAAGCAAACTAATACTATCAAATAATAATGTCAAAGCAATCTTCACCAATCGTTGTTTCTGTTAATGACTGGGCACCATCAAGTGTTCGTTATATGCAGCCTAAGGTTAACGACCGCGGGGGCAAGTCAATTAACATTATCAGCACACAAACAAATCGTGCATTACATTTATCGACACCACTAATGATGACTTGGGGCATTTCCGATTATACTGATGAAAAGACCGGCGAATCAGATGGAAAATTTACAATTTCACTCAATTTTCCAACTGAACAATACAAAACTCAGGCTACAACTGATTTCCTTGATAAACTTAAGGCATTTGAAAATCAAATCTTGGACGACGCTGTTAAAAACTGTGAAGTCTGGTTTGGTGAAGAAATGACAAGGGAAGTAGCCAAACATACATTCTTCCCTTTTATTAAATATTCAAAGGATAAAAATACAAAAAAAATCGACCATTCCAAGCCACCTTGTATTCGTGCTAAGGTTCCTAATTATGACGGACGTTGGGCAGTCGAAATTTACGATACCAATCAAAAATTAATCTTCCCTTGTGATAATGATAGATTAACTCCTCAAGATTTCATTACTAAGATGAGTAATGTTGCTTGTGTTATTCAATGTGGTGGATTATGGTTTGGTGGAAAAGGTTGGGGAATTACTTGGAAACTAAATCAATGTGTTGTTAAACCACAACAAGTTGTAAGTGTATACGGTAGATGTCACATTCAACTTTCAAATGATGAATTAAGCGCTATTGACAATGTTAGTAAAGATGTTACCGTTGACGAAGAAGAAGAAACCGTCCAATCATCTAAGCCAGTTACAACCGAAGTCGAAGATAGTGATGATGATAGTGATAATCCACCACAACAAGAACCCGAACCAGTTGTAGTAAAGAAGGTAGTAAAGAAGGCAGAGCCAGCACCAGTTGCAGCAGCAGCCGCAGTAGAAGTCGCAGCTGAACCAGCAGAAGCACCAAAGAAGAAGATTGTTAAGAAGAAGGTTGTTGCTGCTTAAAAATATAAATCAAAAAAATAAAAATTAAGTAGGTAAGCAAATCATATTTTTATAACTGTAACTTATAATTAAATTATCCATTTCTAATAATAAATGAAATTAAATTCATTTATTATTTTTTTTATCTTTTAGACATTTTCTCATTTACACCGTTGAATAATTCAAATGGGACACCGTTGAAGATTTCAATCATCACAGAAGATGAAACTTCAACTAAGTTACCAGTTACAGTTTGAACTATAGCACCCCTAATGGGTGCGGTTTCAAATCTTCGCTGGTATAATTCTTCGCGGGTATAAAACGCCGACAAAATTATTGTTTTATAAGTGTAACAAATGTAACAAATGCCAAAAAAACAAAAGGCGAAAAACAAGTAAATATTAAAAATAAATCCTCGCCATCTTCTAATACAAAATAATAAGGAATTGTTATAAATTTAAAATAATTTTTTCTAAAAAATATAGCATATTCGCCACATTTATCCTCATCATTTCTTACGCTACTCGCATGTTCATAACTATATTTACCAGTTATTATATCAACATCTCCAAATTTGCTACATTCATTTTTATTTGCAATAAAAAATTTACAATTAGCACATATTGGTTTGTTTTGGTTTTGAATAAAATAAAGTTCAACTCTATGAATATTGATTAAAAAAAATATATATTGTAAAATTTTCATTATATATCTTTCAGATAAAAATCATTTATATTGTTTATTATACATTTTAAATCTTCAATGGTGTAAATGAGAAAAGGTCTATTATAAAATATACAAAATAATAATATATAAATACTATATGAACTATTTATATAAAACAATATTTTTTTACATTTCAATGGTTCATTCTATAAGGTATTTCGCAAGTAAAATATTCAAGCATAACTCCAAAATACCATTATATAATTCAAAATACAATATTATATCAATTACAAATAATAAAATATATAACATTGAAAAAGATAAAGATGAATATATGAAACAAAACGATTTCATAAAAGATAAAAAAATCATTTCAATATCACCCGGTGGGTTCAAGGGAGTATATATGTTAGGATTATGTGTATATATAAAAGACAATTTCAATTTGGATAATTTCATTTTTTCAGGTGCTTCTGCCGGCGCTTGGAATTCGCTAATGCTTTGTTGTAAAAAAGATATAAATTATTTTAAATCCGATATTGTTGATTATAGTATCAAGAATTCGAATACCTTATTTGATTTAGAATATTTAATGAAAAAGAAAATTTTGGAATATTATACAACAGAAGACTTTGATTTGAAACGCCTTTTTATCGGCGTTACTACATTAAATGGTTTTTATCCAGAAACTAAAATATTTTCGAATTTCAATAATTTAGAAGATGCAATTAATTGTTGTATAGCAAGTTCTCATATTCCTTTAATAACTGGTGGCATTATTAATAGATATAATAATATGTTTACATTTGATGGTGGATTTAGTAAAACCCCTTATTTGAATATTAGTGAAAATGCATTACATATAACGCCAAGTATTTGGAACAAACAACAAGTTGTAAAGCGAAATTCTATTGGCGACTTGAATGAATTTACTACATTGTTCTCAAAACATAAATATAATTTTACTGAATTGTATGTCAATGGATATCACGATGCTAAAAAAAATCACGATTACTTAAAATCGAGATTATGTTGATTGGTGATTTTTTGTTTGTTTTATGGTGGTTTTATTTTATAAATTTTTCTATTTTTTTCAATTCATTTTTGCATTCGTTTTTATATTTTTGTAAATTATGATATTCATATTCATTTTGTAATTTTATAAGTTTTTCTATTCTTTCTATCATACATTTACACGAATTATCATATTTCACTAATTTATTGAAATGCGTTATCATAGCGAATACATCTCTTGATAATTGTTGTAAGAATGTTTTAACCCAATTTGGATATTGCTTTATCATATATTCATCGCGACTTGTTAACCTATTAGTAGTATTTGATAATAATTCAGGTATTTCGGTTTTCCAATCATTTTTATAAAATTTGTAATCATATCCAAGGTTAAATATTTTTTGGAATATTTCAATTTCTGTTAGTTGTCGAAAACATTCTCCCTTGAATTCATCCTTAAAATAATTATACTCTACATGCGTTTTGATTTGACGAATGTTTTTAATTTCACTATATAATAATTGTCTCATTGAATTATGAATACTTGTACTCAATTGGTCTAAATCACCAAAAGATGTCTTATCTAAATAAACGTATTTTTTTAAAATTTTGAAATCATCTTTTGAGATTGGAAGAAATTTACCACTGTTATTCTTTGGAAATGATTTTTTTTCTTCATATTCATAGCAAATTTTATTTTTTAATAATTTCATAACACTATTAGTAGTGAATAAATCAACATATTTATAATAAATTTCGATAATTTTTGGTTCATTTGCAATATGAGGTAAGAATTTGATTAGTTCTACTATAATCTCTTCTTTAGGTAACATAATTTTATTTTTTAGGTTCTTTACTAAATCCATATCGTTATCATTTGGAACAAATTGAAATATCATATCACTCAACTCTACAGGTAATGGTATATCGTCATTACTATTATTTAATGCGGTATTTGTAACATTTTTCTTTACATATTCAAAAATTTGTTTTATGATTAGATTGATGAATTTAGCATCGGTTTTCATATAAATATCTTTTATTTCTTCTTTTTTTGTATTGTATTTATTGTTCTTGTGGTTCTCTTCTTTATCCAACATATTTGATAATACTTTGAAATATGTTGTAATATGATAGAAGATTTCGTCATATGTATCATTATATTTACCTTTGGTTATTGGATTGAAATAATACCATTTGTTATTGATTTTGATCTCATAAATTCCATTATGATTACGAAATTCCAGCATTGGAGCAATATTTGAACTTGCGTATTCAGCAGCGAGATTTTTAAGAGAAGCCATTGTCATTTTGATTGTTGTTTTTTATTTTCATACAATTATAAAGTAAAAAGTAATTCAATTTTTTACTATATTCAAGATACATAAGAGTAAATATATATAATATTATATACAATGACCATCCAAATTAATATTTTAGAAAAAAACGATTATATACATTATTTGAATTTGATGAAACAGTTTAGACCCATTGAATATGAAATTTCGTTTGATAAATTTTGTGAAATTTACGATACAATATTCAAAAATAGTGAGATATTTGTAGCAAGACTTCACGATAAAATAGTTGGAAGTATAACGCTCATATATGACCAAAAGTTTATCAATAATTACTCTCTATATGCACACATTGAAGACTTGGTGGTTGATGAAAATTATAGAGAACTAAAAATAGGAAGTAAACTTATAGAACACGTAAAAAATAGATCGATTGAACAAAATTGCGTAAAATGTACATTGACTTGTAGTAAAGAAATATCATCATTCTATATAAAAAATAATTTTCAAGAAAAAGGAATACATATGACATTTATACCGCAGAATAATTGATATTTTTATCTTCACATTGATCTTTCACTCTAATACTACAATTCAAATAATTATAATATAACAATCCAGCAACAATAGCTCCACCACATGCGCAAACGCCAACACAAATACAACTTCCCATCTTATATTATATATTATACATACAATATAAAATAATACTAAAATAGTTACTATATCATTACCATATATGCTTTGTAAATACATATTATAATTACATAAATACTACTCTACAGTAACAACCTTCGCCAAATTACGCGGAAAATCTGGATTGAACCCTTTTTCAATGGATAAATAATAAGATAATAATTGGATATATACATTCGCTATTAATCCACCAAATGTCTTGTTTTTTTCTATCAAAAGTTCTCCTTCCAAATCGGTTATTCTCAATACAAACGCATTTCGGGCTTTAATTTCCTGATATGTATTTCTATTTTTATCTCGGTTCTCGTCATTAATATCCAATAATATAATCGGTAATTCGTCTTCTATTAGTGCGAACGGCCCGTGTTTCAATGATGATGATGAATAACCTTCTGCGTGTATATAAGTAACCTCTTTCATTTTCAGCGCACCTTCTTTCGCAATAGCTTCTTCTTTCCCTTTTCCTAATAAAAAACACGATGTTTTATTAAATTTCTTTGTAAATTGCATAAGGTTCTCAATGTTATCTAAAATATTTTGTATTTGATAAGGTAGATTGCGTAAATCATTTATGATTTGTTTTCTTCTTTCAATACTTGTTCCACGATTTTGTGAGAACCAAATAGCGACCATTGATAATACTGCACATTGACTAGTAAATGATTTAGTAGAAGCCACCGCGACTTCTCTACCTGCATTCAAATAAACCCCACAATCTGTTTCTCTTGCTATTAACGAATCTGGCACATTGACTACGCCAATAGTAATTAAATCATAATCTTTCGCTATTTGAATGCATCTATGTAAATCTTTTGTTTCACCTGATTGAGATAATAATATTACACCTGTAGTTCCTTTTTTCGGTATATCTTTTATTTGAAATTCAGCACCATCGTATGTTACAACTGTATCAAATATATCCAATGTTTTGAAAATATCCAATGACCATAACCCTGCGTGATACGATGTTCCACACCCTAGTATTATCAAATGATTTATGTTTAATAATCTCGATTTATTCAAATCCAAACCACCTAATTTTACAGAAACATTGTTCTCAATTCTACCCCCATTATTCATAGCACGAATAATACAATCTGGTTGTTCCATAATTTCTTTCAACATCCAATGTTTATGGTTCAATGGCGTGGTTTCATTATTCGTTAATAATTTATCTTTTATTGCATATCTATGAATATTTTTATTATATTTGATGGTGTTATTTTCTTTTGTAATTTCAATTAAATCGTGATTATCTAATACAATATACTTTTTGATATAATTACCAAATGCGATTTGTTCGGATGCTATCATTATATATTCATCTTCCATACCTAATAATAATGGAGAACCATTGCGCGTAATCCATAATTTATTAGGATGTTCGGCATGCATAATAACCAAAGCCCAAGTTCCTACTAATTCTTCGACAGTTTTCTGTATAGCATTTTCTATAGGTTCTCCATTATCTATATAATAACCAATGAGAACGGCAATAATTTCAGTATCTGTTTGTGATTTGAAGTGATAACCTTTATTTAATAATTTTTGTTTTAATTCATCAAAGTTCTCAATGATACCATTATGAACCAATGCGATTTTATTCGAATTATCGTGATGTGGATGTGCATTCACGTCAGTTTTACCACCGTGTGTAGCCCATCGAGTATGACCAATCGCACAAGATGATACTATTGGGTTTTTGATAACTTCATCTTCCAATACAGCTAAAGCATCGCACGTAGTTTTTGATGCAAATTTTATCGTATTCAGTTCTCCATTTGATATACAAGAAATGCCGACCGAATCGTAACCGCGATTTTGTAATAGTTTTAACCCTGATATTAAATATTCTTTATATAAATCCGAACCGAGATAACCAATTATTCCACACATTGTTTTTAATACAACTATAATATAATTTATAAAGAGAACATTTTATACTTGTATTTACAAAATCATTTTTCGTAATTTCCATTTTATAAAAGTGTTTATGATGTTTACTTTTTGATAATCATACTTTGATACTTTTATAATTTTATTTATTTTATATACACTTCTTATCATTTTGATGTTAGAATAATCACAGTATGATATTAATTTTGTTTTGTATGCAGGTGGTAAATCTAAATAATGGATTTTTTCAATATATGGTGTAATTTTGTGTTTGAAATGGTCTACAAATGGTTTTTTGTATAAAGGCAAATCAAATGGATATAGGAGTACATTGGTGAAAAATTGTAGTTCTTCGTTCAAATTTTCTCTTATAAATTGTGCTAATGTACTATTTCCATTAAAATTCTTTATTGCGTCATTATATCCGTTTAAACATTTTTTTTTCACTATAATATCCATTGATTTTTTAACATCGTTATTCATTGCATAATTCAAATGTGATAAACGGTTTCGTATGAAAAAATATTGCATATTTATAGTTCGCTTACTGATATTGCTATTTACTAAAGCCATTATATTGAAATATAATACGAAATAAAACAAAATTATATAGATACATTTGATGCTTACCATAAATTATTATGTGAAATTTATTTTTATGTTATTTTTTATATAAACAAAAATTTGTTTTACACCTTTTTATATTTCAAACGCCGACTTAATAGCATAAATATAATGGAAAATGTAATAAAAATTAATTATATATAATTATATATAATTATATTATGAATAACAATGTCGTTAAATTAAAAAAAAAAATTGTTAGAAATATAATAACAGATAATACAACTTTAGAAAATACAGCACATTTCAATCATTTATTAAGTTGTATCAATATTGATAAAAAAATTAATGAAATTATGATGAAACGTGTAACTTTAATTCAAACAGATTGGCGTATTAGAAAATTAATTGGTAAGAAATTATTGAACCAAGATGAAGTTGCTTCTATTGCAATAGATACAATGTCAAAATTTAATATTATTTCACATAAAGAATTTCAATGGTTTAAAAAAGTAATATCTATTGCTGAAAATTTAAATATATGTGTATCAATTTCATCTGCGAAAAAAGAGCATTTTGGTTTTCCACTTATTTATGTAAATAAACATTTTGAATTAACTACTGGATATATGCGGAATGATATTATAGGGAAAAATTGTAAATTTTTACAACCATCTATTCCGATATTAAAAGAAGAAACACAATATCAATTATTATCCGCTTGCTTATCACAAGCAATTCCAACAAGTGTTATTATTACTAATGTTAAAAAAGATGGAACACCCTTTTATAATTTACTCTCGTTGAAACCGGTTATTGACGCTGATAGTAAATATTTATATAATATAGGCATTCAAACTGAAATAACAACTGAACCATTCATACAAGCCGACGTAATTAATATTATAGATGTAATAAATTTATTTTCACATTATGAATTATACGATATAACTGGTTGATAGAGAACATTATGAATATTAAGTCGGCGTTTGAAATGTAAAAAGGTGTATAATAATCTATCCATATAATGAAATGGAGAGTTTATTTTTAAATATAGAGAACCTACTACCACAAGAATTAAAAACAAAAATATATATAGAACATTTTGAAGTCCAAATTTTATACGATGAAATCAAATCAATAATCAATTCAAAACAATGCAAAGCATTATACAATATTGATTTAGGTAAGTTTTTACAAAAACATTTAGTAAATCAATCATTTGTATCCTATTTGCGAGAACAAGAAAAAGAATTTAATACCATTTATGAAAATGAAATTATATGTAAAAACCCCATTTATATAGACTATTATAATTTGGCATCATTATGGTTATTCAATCTTTATTTTTTAGATTTATTGAAAAGTCCGCGAACTATGATGATACGAACTGATATGTTCTCTAAAATATCAAAATAAATTATTTATATTATATATAATGAGCAATATAACAATAATTGATGATACAAATATTCGCAATTTAGTAGAAAAATATATGAAAAATAAATCTGGTTTGCCTGATGATTTAAAAGAAAAAGCAATAGGAGATTGGAATGTTATTAGAGTTACTAATATGTCAAATCTTTTTGTTGGGTTTCCTGAATTTAATGAGCCATTGAATGATTGGAATGTTAGTAATGTAACAAATATGAACAGAATGTTTTTTCAATGTAAAAAATTCAATCAATCATTGGATAAATGGAATGTTAGTAAAGTAGAAAATATGGCATATATGTTTTTTCTATGTAAAAAATTCAATCAACCATTGAATGATTGGATTGTAAGCAATGTAACTGATGAGAAAGGTATGGAAGCTATGTTTACTGATTGTAGAAATTTCAATCAACCATTGGATAATTGGGTTGTTAGTCGTGTAAAAACTATGGAAAATATGTTTGATGGCTGTATAAATTTCAATCAACCAGTGAACACATGGATTGTTAGTAATGTGACAAATATGTATGGTATGTTTAATGAATGTAGAAATTTTAATCAATCATTGGATAAATGGAAAGTTAGTAATGTAACAAATATGGGATATATGTTTAATGGTTGTCATTCATTCGATAAACCTTTAGAAAATTGGATTGTTACTAATGTAACTAATATGGAATATATGTTTAATGATTGTCACGCATTTAATCAACCATTGAATGATTGGGATGTTAGCAATGTAGAAAATATGGAAAATATGTTTGATGGCTGTGAAAAATATAATCAACCGTTAAATGATTGGGATGTTAGTAATGTAATAAAATACGAAAATATATTTAAAGAATGTAATATTAGTGATGAAAATAAACCATTATTTCGAAATGAAACAATAATAAAAGTCGACCCATTACAAATGCATAAAGAAGCATTCAAAACTAATTATGAAAAATTAATTGTTTTATTTAAAGGAAAATTAAAAAATATTGATGTTCCTGATAATATAATTTATTCTACATATATAAATGAAACTATTTCGGATATAATTAATAAATATTTTGAAAATAAAGAAGAACGCGAATTAAAAACTCAAGAATTACAACGAATTATGAATGAAAGATTAAATTCATTAGATTATAAAACACAATCACCGTTGCTTCTAAAATGTGTTTTTTATACGTTGGAATATGTAAAGACACAATCGATAGAATTCAAGCAAATATATGTTGATACATTTATTAAAGAGTGTGTGTATGCATATGAAGGTCCAGCTGGTATGACTTGTGCGCTTGGTGCACTTGAACGCGTAATGATGTCTTTGGTAAATCCTTGTAAAACAATATTATCAAAAGGTGAAGAAAATATTGATTATGAAATTATTATAGCTATTATAGTAAAAGACCCTGTAAAATTAATACCGGAATATATTAGAGATTGGTATAAATCTCACAAGATTGGCACTGCAACAGAATTTTCTGATAAATTAACCAGTGAAGATAAAAGAGAGAACTTGAAAAATTATTTGTTGGAATTTTTTCCACGTGAAGAAAATTTGATTGAAAGTAAAATCAAAGAAATTGCTGATAATATAGGATATGATACTGATGATTTCACTTATGGTGGTAGAAGAAATAACAAGAACAAAAAATCCCACAAATCCCACAAATCCCACAAATCCCACAAATCCCAGAAAAATAACAAGAACAAAAAATCCAAAACAACATTAAAGAAAAATTATAACAAAACAAGAAAAAGTAAATAATAAAACTAAATCACTCTAACTCAATATGCAAATATACATCGCTTTTTTTACTTATATCATAAATATCTTTTGTATTTATTTTTGATATACCTTCGCATTTGCAAACAATTATTTGTTTGGGTTTTACAAAAAGCTCTTTTGTCAAAAAATCAAAAAAATTATTACCTATATTTACTTCAACATACTCTTTATTTAAAATCTCTTTTATATCAAACTGACATTCGATATGAATATTATTATGTTCGTCAATACTAACGTTATCGGGTAACATTGGAAAACATTTCACATAAATATCATTTCCTGAATTATCATACACCAGTTCGTGATGCCATAATGGAACAATATATGTGAAGTCATTTACTCTTAATTTATACAGATTATTCGCAAGTAAATCATTTATCGAAGGATTTAATATAATGCATTCATCATTTTTTATTTTATCATTGAGAACCTGTTGTATTTTCTCTATGAAATCATTGGAAAAATGCAGAAATTCGCCATATTTTTTGATAATATCATATATTTTTATCAGCTTGTTTTTGTCTATTTTTTCTATCAGTTCAAGTCCTTTTTTTTCACACATATTTGAAATTTTATCAATAATAATATAATATAAACCATCTGTATTACCATCGGTTTTCATTATATTTTTCAAAAATGAGAATAAAATACCTGAGTAACCAGTTTTCTCATTGTCGTTATCATCGTTATCATCGTTGTCAGCATTCCCATCATTATTGCCACCAAATATATTACATTCCAATGACTTCATCAAATATTCATACGATTCGTGAATTTGTTGGAATTTCACAGAAGCATCTTGAGAACTATTCTTATCAGGATGATATTTTAAAGCATTCATTCTATATACTTTTTTTAAATATTCCTTTGTTATTTTTTTGTTTTTATTAATACCAAGGTTCTCACAAGCACTATTATAATTCATGATATTTATGTATTTTATTTATTATATAAAACATAATACTCTCTAAGTGGTATATTGGTCTATAATTATTATTATAATATTTTAAAAAATAATAGGATTTATCTAATATATCCGTTATGTCTTGCGAATTCAATGTCTGGTTCTCTATAAAATATCGTAAAATATACCAAAAACATTCTGTTACGTCTAAATTATAGGTCAATATATCATATAATGTGTCGCGAAAATCAGTAAAAGACAACTGCTCTTTTTTAGACATTTCTTGAATAATGTTATCACATATAATATTAAAAATATCTTTTGGGATTTCTTCTGTTTTATTTAGTAACGAAAAATAGCGGGTTTCTTTCAAATTTAATATACCTTCTAAATCGATTTGATTTAATATATTTATTTTATTTGAGACGCTATGTGTTATAGATTGAGGTTGTGTGCGAGATTGTATTGTAAACATATCTTTATAATCATCTTTATTTGGCCGCTTTATATTGATAATTTGACAAGAATTCAAAATATTTGTTGGTATAAAGCTTATATGTTCTGTTATTATAAAGAATTTTAATTTAATTACAGATTGACTATTATATTGCTGGATATAACTATAAAAGATTTCTAATAATTCACTATGAATTAAATGGAAATTCTTACAAACGATTATACCAAATTTATCTTGTTTTACTGATATAATATCTATGATTTGTAAAAATGCTTCATGCCATATGATTTTCGAATTACATCCTAATAATGACATATCTAATTCATAATGAATATCACTTATTCTGTACATATAAGTCTGTTTTTCATTTTGTAGAGTGATTTTTTTATCATATTTCAATTCACTTGGACTATATTTTTTGATTACTTTGAGAACCTGTGAATATTTACCAGAACCTGTTGGGCCATAAAATATGCAATTATTTAATTCATTGTTTTTTTTAGGAAATTGTTCGAATGTATCTATTAATTCTGGATGCATATTGTATTTTTCAACTGCGTTGATATAGTCATCATAGTGGGTTTCATAATACTTCATTTTTCTTTATTCTATTTTATTATTATGTATATAGAAGAGAATTTTTATATCGTTACGCATTATACATATTGATTTTTTTATTTTATCGCGAAATTACTTTTGTATTTTTTAATTTCAATAAATCATTCGCTATATACACATTGTACGAACTTAATGATATCATTGACGATATTATTCCAAATAAACCGAATAATAAAATTTTACCAAAATATCCACCTACAGAGATAGAGATAAAATCAAAGGCATTTATCATTATTAGAACTAACATGAATACAATACTAACTAATAAAAATGTTTTGAATTGTTTTATTTTTTTTTCATTACTTTTCGATAATGGAATTATTTTATTGCCATCCAAATTATATTCTTTATATAAATGTTGATATGTGATTATAACCAATAATAGTGATACGAAATTTAATATTGATGCTATTAATGTTGTGGCCCAAACAATTGCTTTTAGTTTTTCTGTTATAAAATTACTACTTGATGCTTTATGTATTAAATAAAACATAAGCATTGTTTGGTATATTATTAGTAATATTATACTTGATATTTCACTTTCTTTTTTGAATAAATACACTAAACAGATTATATAGATTGCTATGAAAAAGGTTATAATTAAAATTAAAGTATAATTGTTTGCTGTATCTTTATCCATTTGTTTTTTATTTTATTTTATATAATATTATATTATATTTATTGTATAAAATTTTGTAGTACTAATTTTCTATTTTTCATATTTTTTCTTTTATTCATAATGGATTGTGATGTTATATGTTTCCATTAACCAATCGATTAATACTTTGGGCTGACAACTAATATACCCTTCGGGGAATTTTTTTAAATTATAAAACTCTGGCTTTGGCATATCTTCTCGTTTATAATAAACATAATTACCCAATCTACCTTTCCCTTTGCGAATACTTATTTCTGGCGTTACTATTCTTAATACCGATTTATTTGTTTGGGTTTTATCGGCGCCTAAATAGTCAATTACATCTTGTAATGTTATTTCGTCCATTGGTTTTTCTATGTTTTTTATACTTTCTCGTTTATCACCCCATTCTACATATACCCCGAATTTTCCATTTTTTATAAACATATCGATGTCTTCATATTTACCTAAACAATCGTTTTTTATTTCGTATAAATCATCTAATATGTATTGACCATTTTTCAATTTATCAAAATCGATTTTCATATCTTTTTTCGCTTGTTTATATTGAAATGTTCCATCTTCTAATTTGTGTCTTATCACTGGACCGAATTTTTCAAATATATAATCGTGTGTTTCATCTAATGGATATACTTGTTTTGTTAAACTCGTCAATTCTTTGGATAATTCTTTTATTTCATTAAAACAATTTTTACATAGTTTTGACCATTCATTTTCTTGCCCCGATGAAACTTCATCTAAATTATCTTCCATTTGTTTTGTATAATTATATGAGAACAGCTGTTGAAAATGTTTTACTAAAAACTCGATTGTTAATATTCCAAGTGGTTGGATTACTAATTTGTTTTTCTCATTACCGAAAATCTTTTCTTCGTTTTTTGTTTCTATTAATCCAGTATCACCCCGTAACTTATATTCAGTGCAATTTACTTTTTCGCCTTCTAAATTCATTCTTTTTACATACCCTCGTTCTTGTATTGTTTCTATTATTGTAGCAAATGTCGATGGACGTCCAATGCCCAAATCTTCTAATTTATTAATTAAACTGGCTTCTGTGTAATGTTGATGTTTATTTCTTACTACTACACTACTTTCTATATAATTATATGGAATTGGTTTTCCCGATTTCTCTAATGATTGAAAAAACATTAATAGTGCTGTTGGATTATTTTGTTTTTCAGTTTGATTTGTTTGTTTTTTTTGATTTTTTGCATCGATTTTCCCACTTTCTTGGTTACTATTATCATAATCGCAATCCACATCCTTTTTATCTTTTACTATTTTCCACCCTAAAAATACTGGAATTTCGATTGTATACGAATAATGATATTCCAATGGTGCGGATATTCTTACTTCAGTTGAATTATATAAAGCAGCTGACATACAACTCTCCACCGAATTTCGCCATATTAATCTATATAATGAACTCATACGAGAGTTATCACTGTCATTTAAATATTGTGTGTTTATATGTGTTACGCGAATTGCCTCGTGGGGATTATTGATATCCTTTTGTTCTATTGTATCTAATTTACCTATGTATTCTGGTTTATTCCATTGTTTTATAATAAATTCTTCTGCTTTATTTAAAAAATCTTTGGAATATTTTGTACTATCTGTTCTCATATATGTAATATGACCATTTTGATATAGATTTTGACATATACTCATTGTTTCCTTTGGTGAAATATGGAGAACATTATTTGCTAATTGTAATAATCGTGATGTATTCAATGGTTTTGGTGGTTGTTTTGTAGTTGGTTTAGTAGTCCCGACTTTTATCATATGTTGGAATTTCTTCGATGTTGTTAAATATGCGACAATTTCTTCTTTAGTATTAAATTCATAATTCAATGTCATTGTTACATTATTTGTTGTGAAATTTCCAATTGTTTTGTATTTTGTTTCCAAATCCGCTTTTTTATTATGGTCATTATCATATACCAATCGTAATGCGGGGGTTTGACAACGACCTGCTGATAACGAGTTGGATTTATTAAAATATAAATATTTCCATAAATAAGGCGATATTTTGTAACCGACAATCATATCTAATACCTGACGGGCGTGTTGGGCGTGAACCAAATTCATATTAATTATTGTTGGCGCTTTTACTGCTTCTATAATTGCTGTTTTTGTAATTTCGTGGAATAATATTCGTTTTGTTGTTTGAATTGGTAAATCAAATACTTCACATATATGCCACGCAATTGCTTCGCCTTCACGGTCATCGTCGGATGCTAAAATAATATTCGATTTGGAGAACCTGGAAATAATAGAACGCATAAATTCTACTTGGCCTTTTTTTTCATCTATGATTGAGAAAGTTGGTTCAAATGTATTTTTTGTATCGATGGATTTTAACCCTTCTATTGTGCGAATATGACCTTTTGATGCTATACAACAGTATTCGTTACCTAAAAACCCTTCTATTTTTGAACATTTGGATGGCGATTCCACTATGATTAAATATTTAGCATTTAGGTTTATGGATTGTTCTTTTTTTGGTTTTGTTGATTTTGGAAATGAACTTTTTTTGAAGAATTTTTTAGGAGGCATTGAGAACTTTATAGATAGTTATTTATTTAATATATATATAAAGTAGTGTTTATTATAGTTTTGTTTATTATAACTATCGTTATTGTGATTTACAATTGTAAATTTCTATTTAATTAATGTATTTATAAATATATATAGAATGTTGGAAAATATATTATCTTTTCTTGAAAAAAATGATAAAGTAATAGGAGTATTACACGCTTTTTTTGCGATATTTATATCTTTTTATGGTTTAATATTCAAAAAAAATTGGTTTGATTATATTTATATATTTTATACAATTATTGTTCTAATTTCCTGGACTTTTTATAATGGAGAATGTGTACTAACGTATTTAATAAAGAAAAATAAAGATAAAAAATATATTGCTGGTACTGAAAGCACAGATTTAAAAGATATGTATTTGGCATTTGGTTCTAAAGAAATAGCATATTTAATAATAACAATTTCATTATTTATAAATGTCATATCTTTATATTTAGTGTTAAAACGAAATAATTTTCCATATTTTATTTATTATTTCCTTCCAGTTTTACAACTATTATATACGAGTTCACTACGCATTCAACATACTAATTTACATAAAAATAATTTATTTTTAATTTCTCAAGAAATTTTTAAATTTTATTTTATCATAAATCTTATCTATATTTTATATATAACATATACAAAATGAATAAGGGTGTTGATAAAATTGTATGCATAAATCTTAAAGAAAGAAAAGATAAATATGCTAATGTAAAAAATGTATTTGATAAATTAAAAATAAATGTTGAATTTTATTTCGCTGAAAAACATCCTACTTCCGGTCGTATTGGTTGTTTTGAAAGTCATATTAATGTTATAAAGAATTCTTATAATAATAACAATAAATTTATTCTAATATTTGAAGATGACATTATAAATACACCAAGTTATAATGAAAATAATATTCAATATGTTTTTGATTTTATGAAAAAAAATGAATGGTGTGAATATTTTCAGTTAGGTTATTCTATATTACCGCACGAAATGTATTATTATTTAAATTCAAAAACTTTGATATCTACAAGAAATAACTCTATTATTCAATATAATGGGAATACAACACACGCATATATTTTAAATCGTTCAGGTATGAAACGAATTTTACAAAATTGGGAGGATGTTGTTTATAATAAAAAGTTAGACTTAGATATTTATTATAAAGATATATTTGAAAATAATGGTGCTTCTATTTGTCCTATCTTATTTGACCAAAATTTTTGTATAGATAATGATAATGATAAAGCAACCTCTATATATTATAAAGCGATGCGTAGTGTCTCTTGTTTTCAGTATAATTATTCATTCTTATATTATTTTTCATTGTTTCGATTATATTTGAATTTTTTAATATTATTAATTTGCCTTCTTATTATATTTATAGTATTATACTTTAATCGTTATAGTATTATAATAGGATATAAAAAAATAATAAAATAATATTATAATCCATATATCACTTCCAAATATATCGCTAATAACATTGGAAATTGCCAAGTCGAGAACATTGGTTTATATAATTGTTTTTTGAATACTAGAATATTGATAAATATATAAAAACTTATCAAAACAGATAGCAATAACACAATTTTGAATATAAAATCTAATTTGAATATAAAATCAAGAGAATTCGGTATCATATATATATATATTTATGAAATATAATAAATATATATTTACTAAAATAACTAATGTTGATAACAGAATTGCAAAAAGGACAGCGATACTTATTTTATTATAATACTGGCTTGGTTGATGATGGAGTTGTAACTACATATATGTTTAGAGCAAATTTCGTAACTATTACCAATTTATCAGTAATTGTTGATAAATATAGTATTTGCGGTAATCTAAATGAAGGATTTTGGACAATACCATTAGAATGGATTGAAAATATTGAAACGCTCGAAGAAATTACGAATTCAAACACTATTTTTCCATATGAAATATTGGTGGAAATCGATAATTATTTAATGTAATATTGTTCTATGAATAAAAATATAAAATTGATTTGAAATTATTATATAAATTTTGAGTTACATTATATTATATAAAATTTAACTTACAATATATAATAATAAATAATAAATGAAACAATTTACACCGTTGAAGAATTCAAATGGGACACCATTTGATTATTCTTCAACTAAGTTACCAGTGACGAATTCAAATGACGCTCCACATGAGCGTCCCATTTTAAATCTTCGCGGGTATAAAATAATTATCGAAAATCGTAACTATAGTGCTTGGCATTTTGTTGACCCGTATACAAATATAAAAATAAATATTGAAACTGAGTCTCCCGAATTACTAACCCTCAATCCAATTGATTACAAATTATTTAGTAGAGATATTTTTACTTATACTCAGTTGAATAATTCAAATGATAAATTGAAGATCAAAATCGTAAATCCCTACTGTAAACCTTCTCTTAATATAGCAGGAGTTTTACAATTGGAAAATAATAAAACATTTGGTAGAACAGCCAATAAAAAACGATTATTATATAAGTGCATTCCCGACGATAAACACTTACCGTCATTTTTAATACCCTATGATATCAAGATGTCTTTTTCAAAAGTATTAAAAAATAAATATGTCGTTTTTAAATATGATAATTGGAATGATAAGCATCCCCATGGAATTTTACACGAAACCATAGGCGATGTTGATATTATAGAAGCTTTTTACGAATACCAATTGTATTGTAAAAGTCTCCATATTTCTCTTACTGATTTTACAAATAAAACTCGTGAAATATTGAATAAAAAGACGTGCGATGAATATGTTGAACAAATATTGAAAAACCCGAACTTTAATATTCAAGACAATAGAGAACAATATATTTTTACAATTGACCCATATAATAGCACAGATTTTGATGATGGGTTTAGCATTACTAAAATGAATAATGGTTTAATAAAAGTGACAGTTTATATATCCAATGTTTATTTTTGGTTAGAAACGCTTGGATTATGGAATTCGTTTAGTAGAAGAGTATCCACTATTTATTTACCCGATAGACGCAGACCGATGTTACCCACTATTTTATCGGATACGCTATGTAGTTTACAAAAGGGTCAACTTCGGTTTGCATTAGCAATGGAGATTTTATTAGACCAAAATGGTGTCTTGATTAATGACGCTAATGCTATTCAATATAAAAATGTTCTTATCAAAGTTTCCAAAAATTATGTATACGAAGACCCCATTATGTTAGCAAAAGACGAACATTTTAAATCATTATTTGATATTTCGCAAAAAATGGATAAAAATATTAATGATACTCACGATTTGGTGGCACATTGGATGATTTTTATGAATTTACACACAGGCAACTTTATGATGAATGAAAAAGTCGGCATATTTCGTTCTGCTAATTATATAAATCCAAATAAACATTCTATTATTGATGAAGCCGCAATGGATCACGATATAGTGAGAGTTATAAAATCGTGGAATAATGTTAGCGGACAATATATTTTATTTGATGAAACCTCGAATTTAGGTCACGGCATTATGAATATAAAATCGTATACGCAAATTACAAGTCCTATTCGTAGATTGGTAGATTTATTGAATTTAATGATATTATCTCAACAATTTTCATTGGTTTCTAATTTGAGTAATGATGCACAAGTATTTTTGAAAAATTGGTTAGGTGAAATGGATTATCTGAATGCCTCTATGCGTTCTATACGAAAAATCCAAACTGATTGTGATGTGCTAAACCGTTGTTTTACAAATCCGGATATTATGATGAATATATATGATGGTATTATATTTGATAAAATAATGAAAAATGATGGTAATTATAGTTATATGGTTTATTTAAAAGACATCAAATTATTATCACGCTTCTCGTCGCATAACAATTTTGATGATTTAACAAAACTTCTCTTTAAAATTTATTTATTTGAAGATGAAGATAAAACCAAAAAGAAAATAAGATTGCAATTGATATAGATGCTACGCATGTGGGACTATTGTGATGAACTCTTGTGATGAACTCTTGTAAAATTGAAATACTTTTTGTTTCATTTTATTATAATATTATACAATAGCACAAAACAATCATCATCAAAATGCAAGACGATACAATCGCCGAACCAAGTAACTACGCGCCTTTATTATTACAACCAAAACCCTCACACGCAATTGATATAAATGGGCAAATCAATCAAATGTGTAAAGGACAAGACTATATAGTTGGCGATAAAACCATCGATAATGAAACTGGCGAAATATTTACTTGGTCAGCGGTATTTGATGGACACGGCGGTTATGAATGCATTGATTTTATCAAAAGTCTTTCACTCGAGACAATGAATGGATTTATTTCGACTAAGACCCCTATTGAAAACCTGGCTAAACATATTAATGAAAATATAAAAAAATATGGTTCAGGTTCAACTATTTGTTTAGTAAAATTTTATAACAATCGTATTGAATGTTTTAATTGTGGCGATTCGCAAGTAGTCGTATATATAAATGGAATTGTGAATTTCATTAGTAAAGAACATAATTTTACTAATGAAACTGAACGAACACGTTTGGATGGTCGTGTAACTTTTATTCCATCTATGAATATAAAAATGGTTGATAAAGATACGTTGATTAGTGTATATAGTGAATATATTGAATGGAATACAGATTTTACGCGTTTGGCTTGTTCCCAAGCATTGGGACATAATGGAGTTACTGGTTGTTTTCCAGATAAAACAGTTATACCAATTCATCCAAATCAAACATACAAGGTTATTATTGGAAGCGATGGTTTATGGGATATGGTTATGATGAATAAGAAACAAGATATGAATGAATTGTATTATATGGATGCTGATGATATTATTATACAGACTACTTACCGCTGGCTGCAACAATGGAATATGATAGACGTGTTAAATAATGATAATGCTATTCATCAATGTAAATATACATCTAAGCAATGTGATGATATTTCAGTAGTTGTTGCCGACATTATACCAATTATTTATTAGATAGTTTTGATTTTTATTCCTGTATTTTTATTATATAAATGTAAAAAATTGATTTAAAAAATTATATGTAAATTATAAATATAATTTTTTTCTATTATGAATACTTTCGCAATCTATTTATTATTATTTTTACAATTATTAAACGCTGAATTTTCATTCTCGTTTATTAAATCCCCATTTCAAATCTATCGTGGTAATATTATTGTTAACGGTAATCATTTTTCTAATAAATTAAAATATTTTATACAAAATCTATATAATCATAAAAATAACAAAGAAATAAGAAACCTGACTATTTTGGAAATTCCTGTAGATTTCGATGAAAAATGGGAAGATGGTGAAATCCCTTGGGATTTTATAGATACTAATGTAACCAATAACAAAAATAATAGTTCAAACTTGAATGCTAATAACGTCGCATTTTTACTTTTATAGAATTTCAAAATTTTCATTGTAGAATTTTTTTACTTGAAATATCATATTTTTTACATCTATATTTCTATGTCCATGATACATATCTGTCCGATTACGTATATGAAATATTGTTTCATTATATTCTGTTTCAATATTTTCACATTTTCGCGAAAAATCATTTGTATTTATAGTATTAATATTTTGAAAATACTTGAATACAAATGCTGATATAGCAAGGTCATCTGGAGTAGTCGTTATATTTGCTTTTTCTAATATGTTCTCTCTTAATATTCCAAATAATATTCTATTTATTACATTTTTGCTTATAATGAAAAATGAACCTGGGAAAAAATAGAACTTCTTACAATCAATTAAATTTTTATTATCATAAAATTCGCTTAATATAATCGTAAATTTTTTCCAATTTTCTATTACATTCTTTGGAATTATTGCGTTTGGATTTTGCTGTTTCATCATTTCAATTGTTTCTAATAACGCTGTATTATTATCATCATTAAATAAAGGGATTATTTCCATATTAGTAAACACTTTATTTGTAACTTCTATATTTTTTATATATTTCAACAATCTTGGAATATGCACAAACGATGATAAATTGGTTCTTAAAATATAATCGTATGTAAATTTCTTTTCGCAAAAATAATAACCAGCAATTGTCTTGTATAATATTCCAGGAATAAGACTTTCTTCGCATTTATATGTTATTGCATTTTCAGTTATATAAATATCAGTATCTATATTCACATCGCTATATAAAAAAAAAGATTTCACTTCATCAAATTTATTCATATATTCTAACCAACATTTGGTAAATATATTATAATGTTCTGCCGATGAAGCGATTATCAATATTATCATTTTATAATGTTTTTTTCCGTTTTTTATATTATATTCTTCTGCTAATTTATCATTTTCGTATTTTATAGTTTTTAAATTCATTTCTCGGGTTTTTACTAACTTTAATTATATTTATAATTATAATATTTTTATATTATTTATAGCCATCTATATATCATCTATATCGATTGCTTCACCATTATCTATTGTAAATGCTTCTAAATCGGATTTATTGTTACTTATTATGTCGTCTTCTTCATCAATATCGTTCGTGAAAATTACATCGTCGTCTGTTTTATCTGTTATTTTTGTACTCAATAAATTAGTCGTTCTAATTCTTAAAACGGTTTGTATATTTATATTAGGATTATTTATTAGTTGTTCAATTTGATTATCGTCATATATACATAACAAATCACAATTTTTTGGTGGATTTTCATAATCACGTAATCCAACCATTACGATTGAATATTTTACAACCATATTGTTTCTTTTTTGACGACCTCGAAATTTACTTCGTATATGACAAATTAATTTTACATTATCATTTGTATATACTTCACACATTCCATTGCCGAACATATTTGTAACACACGCATACTGTTCTTCTTCGCAACTTGATATTTGAAGAAAATCCGCCTTGTTATTACTTGTATATGCTTTTCTTGCTAATGACTTAGCGCCTTTGCCACCTTTATCGTTTCTTACCATTTTGATGTTGTTAATTGTTATTATTTACATTTATATTTAGGTATTTATTTATATTCAATTTTTTTCGTTTTTCTATAAAGTCTTATAATATATATAAAGTATATAATTACATTATATATATGTCAAATACAATAGATTTTTACTTTGATTTACAAAATATTGAAAATGTTGACGTAGTGAATTTATTTAAAAATATTATAGATAATAATTTGGATAATAGTATTCCTTACGAATTATATTTATTAGATGAAGATGAAAATAAATTATTAGAAATGAGAGGTGGTGGAGATGGTGATACCACTATTCCTTATTTATTGTTTCAGCAAATAATGGATTATTTTACAACTACTGAGCGTGAAAATGAAGAACAACAACAAAGCATATATGATAGATTATTTACACCTATAACATCTCCACAGCAAGAACCTTTGCCAGAACCTTCACCAGAACCTTCACCAGAACCTTCATCAGAACCTTCATCAGAACCTTCATCAGAACCTTTGCCAGAACCTTTGCTAGAACCTTTGCCTGAACCTTTGCCTGAACCTTTGCCTGAACCTTCATCAGAACCTTTGCCAGAACCTTTGTCACCTAATACTATGTATCAACAACCACTTGAACAACCTAACGCTATGTATCAACAACCACTTGAACAACCTAACGCTATGTATCAACAACCACTTGAACAACCTAACG
>Ga0209550_10001093_pt1 | contig 26105 bp, 22 predicted proteins | sample LauGreSuBDMM15SN_2_FD_187567 | JGI IMG/M metagenome (GOLD analysis project Ga0209550, IMG submission 187567) | Freshwater lake microbial communities from Lake Michigan, USA - Su13.BD.MM15.SN (SPAdes) (version 5) | ecosystem: Environmental > Aquatic > Freshwater > Lake | place: Lake Michigan... | reverse complement strand
TCGACCGCGCTGTCAGGATTGCCCAATCCATTCCGACTGCATGGCACGTAAAGAGGGGCGAACCGATGAATTACCTTCCGCGCGGACTCGCAAGACCCTACCTGAACGCAGCGTCGCGATCATGCTTGCGCATCGTTCAGGTCACATTCTGCTCGAACAACGACCCGCAACCGGAATTTGGGGAGGCCTCTGGAGTCTGCCGGAGTTTAGTGCTGACGTATCGAGCACCGACTTCTGCGTGTCACTCGGCCTACAAGTCACCAAGATTGAGAGGCTTCCGGCTTTTTTACATGTTTTTACGCACTATCGCCTGACGATTGCACCAGTGATCGCACGCACGACTGAACCCAAGTCCTCTGCCGCCGAACAATCCTTGAGCAAACCCACACTTCATTGGACCAAAATAAGTTCACTGCACCGCATAGGACTACCCGCACCCATTCGCAAGCTACTGCTTGGCCTAATAAACGACAACGTGCTCAGGTAAAACCGCGTTGCTCATCGTCATGCGGCGAACGATACTTGCTAATACTCATGAGAATGCCACAGGCGATTCCAATCGTGAGCAAGGCCGTCCCACCATAGCTCAAAAATGGCAGTGGCACGCCTACAACGGGCAAGATGCCGATCACCATACCAATATTTACAAAGACATAGACAAACAGCACCATGGTGAGCGCTCCGGCGAGCAAACGACTAGCGTGCGTGGACGCCCCAACCGCTATCGATAAACCCCGGGCAATCAAGACAAGATACAAGACCAACAGCGTCACTCCGCCGTACAAGCCAAATTCTTCTGCAAAGACAGCGAAAATAAAATCTGTCGTCCTCTCAGGAATGAAATCGAGTTGGCTTTGCGTGCCAGCCATATAGCCTTTGCCGTAAACGCCACCCGACCCAACAGCGATCGTCGACTGGATGATGTGAAAGCCCTTGCCTAGCGGATCAGTCGTCGGGTCAAGCAGCGTGCAAACCCGATGCTTTTGATAGTCGTGCAAACCAACCCAAGCAGTATCCGGTTGACACAACTCTTCTTGGTATGCGACAACACCGACAATGCCAACTACTCCGACAATCAACAACGGCAGAAGCAACTTAAAAGACAAGCCTGCAAAATACATCACACAAAAACCAGCGCCAAAAACAAGCAACGCTGTTCCGAGGTCTGGCTGCTTCACGATCAACAGAAACGGAATCCCCAGAAGCACGCTCGCAATAAAAAAATCGAGAGCTCTCACGGAGCCTTCGCGTGCTTGGAAATACCACACCAAAATCAGCGGCGCGGCAATCTTCATGATCTCGGAGGGTTGTATGCGTGTAAAGCCCAAATTCAACCAGCGCGTTGCGCCTTTACTCGTATCACCAAAAAACATCACGCCGAGCAAGAGCAACACTCCCAAAACATAAATCGGCACTGCCAGCCGAATAATGATGTGCGGTGGCGTCATCGCAACGACCCACATCGCGGCAAGGGCTACCGCAAAGTTACGGACTTGATCAGCGAAGCGCCAGTCTGTCCCACCGACTGCGGAATGCATCACTACAAGCCCCGCGCTCGCCAATAAAAATAATATGACCATCAAGGGCCAATCGATTGCCGTCACAGCACGCACGCAAAATTTAAATAATATTTTCATTGTGCCCCTCGTAGCGTAGGCACGCTGCTTAACGCAGGAGGTACTGTCTTTTGATCACGCAACAACCAGGCGTCAAACACCTTGCGTGCGATCGGAGCAGCAACACTCCCGCCCCAGCCCGCGTTCTCAACGAGCACCGCTACTGCAATTTTTGGCTGTTTGGCTGGCGCATAGGCCATAAACAAGGCGTGGTCTCGTAGGCGTTCATCGATTGCTGAGCTCTGATACTTTGCGCCCCGAAGGCTGTAGACTTGCGCCGTTCCGGTCTTACCGGCAGTCTGATAGGGCGCGCCCACAAAGGCTTGGCTGGCTGTCCCAGAAAGCGTCACATCTGTCAGGGCACGTCTAATGACCTCCAAGTTCTCTCGCTTGAGCGCAATCGTGTGTGTTATCTGCGGCTCAACCACCGTTTGCTCACCCGACAATGCGTCTCGAATCGAACGCAGCAATTGCGGCTTCATGTACGCACCATCATTTGCCAGAACAGCTGTGGCTTGGGCGAGCTGCATTAGTGTGAAAGCGTTATATCCTTGCCCAACCGCTACCGAGACCGTTTCACCGGCATACCATCGCTGCTGCTCACGCGTTTTATAGGCCCCACGTTTCCACTCCGTTGAAGGCAACACGCCGCGGCGCTCTCCCTCCATATCTACCCCAGTTAACTGACCAAAACCAAAAGGCTTCATAAAGTCGTGCAACGCATTGACACCGATTTCTGGACCCAAGGAATAAAAATAAGTGTCCGATGACACGACCAGCGCATGGTGCATGTCGATGGAGCCAAACGCTGTGGACCCTGCATTTCTAAATCGCTGGCCTGCGAACTCGAAAAACCCCGGATCGTCTATTCGCTCATTTGCACGTCGCTTCTTGAGCTCCAGTGCAGCGAGCGCCACAAAGGGCTTATAGGTCGAACCAACAGGATAGGTTCCATAAACAGGTCGATTAATCAGAGGATGATCCGGAGATTCGTTTAGGCGTCGCCAACTTTCGACATCGATTCCGTCCACAAATAAATTAGGATCAAACGAGGGTTGTGATACGAACGCCAGAATTTCTCCGGTAGCGGGCTCGATCGCAACAAGAGCACCACGCATATTTTTAAACGCTTCTTCAGCGATACGCTGGAGCCCCATGTCGAGCGATAGCGTCAAATTGGCACCCGGCATAGGATCTAATTTGCGCAGCACACGGACAGGTCGTCCGCGCGCGGTGATTTCCAGCTCTTCTAAACCCGTCTTGCCATGCAGTAGTGCCTCGTAGGTTTTTTCGATGCCTTTCTTGCCAATGATGTCGGTGCCACGATAATTGCCAAGTTCATTTCTTTCTTCAAGCCCAAGTAAATCTGACTCGGATATACGACCAACATAACCAACCACATGCGCAGCAGCCTGTCCTTGAGGATACTCGCGCACCCAGCGCGCCCTAAGCTCAACGCCCGGAAAGCGCATCGAGTGCGCCGAGAACCACGCTGCCTCTGTCTCATTTAAATTATTACGCAACACAACAGCCGCGTACCGGCCACTTTCAGCGACTCTGCGCTTAAAGCGCCGCTGATCAGCCGGCCCAACATAAACAACTGGCGTTAATTTACTCAAGAGCTGGTCAATATTGCCTGCCTTGGCGGGCACCACCTCGAGCGTAAAGCTCAGCACGTTTCGTGCAAGCACTTCACCATTCCGATCTAGAATTTCTCCGCGACGCGGAGGGATCGGAACAACCGCCATGCGATTGCTGTCTGCTCGTGCCGACAGGCTGTCATGACGCTCGACTTGCAGCACCCAAAAGCGCATGACAAGTACCGCGAAACAGACGACCGCAAACAGTCCGGCCATGACGGCTCTAAACACAAACTTGTTTTTTTGAAGCTGGTCCGTATTTTTAAAATCAAACATACGCGGTGGGCTTTTATCCTATGCCTGTGCCAGCATCGTCCATTCGATGCTCAGGCAACAGTAGTAACCAACCAACAAGCGGCCAACAGGCAACCGTGAGTAATGTGCCCGGCAACCACGCCCACCCTGGCCACTCACTCACTAAAAAGGCACCCAACAAGACCGTGACAAACTTGACCCCAACAAATAAAGGGATCAAATGCATCGACTGCCTCAATAAATCAAAGCGCATCAACCGACGGTGCAGTAATTGCGTTCCGTACACCACCAATGCATACAGCAGTGCCTGCAAGCCAAGTGGGCCCGCATCATGTACATCCAGTGTCAATCCGAAACAGAACGCCGCAACCATCCCCATGCGACGCGGTTCATTAAAAGACCAAAAAGCGATCACCACGAGCAGGATGTCGGGCGTAACGATCCAGTTTCGCCAAGGCAACAAAGACAACAGCCAAACACAAATCGTTGTGGTCCAGATGTAACGCCAACCCATCGCCGTCTGCAGGGAATGCGGCTGCAGATTTCGCGCTTGCAACAACGAGATTCCGATTGAATGTTTTGCCATCGACGCTCCCCCTTTATTTCCCGCTTGTTGGCGCACGGACTGGCTGCGGTCCCGGCAGCGCAACACTTGGGGTCAGCAACGCCTGCTCGGCTTCTAGAGAAACCTGCAACACCAGAAAATGTCGGTTGCGCTCGGGATGCGAAAGAGGTTTGGCTTCCGCACGCGCAAAGCCCGAGGCTGGGCTGCGCTCTACGCGATCGATTCGACCAACAAATAACCCCGGCGGGAAAACCCCTCCCACTCCGCTTGTCACGAGCGTGTCGCCATCTTTGATATCCGCGTCAGACGAGAAATAGCGCACCTCAACTTTGCCTGGCGAGCCCGAACCAAAAGCAATCAGACGTAGGCCGTTTCGCAAAACCTGCACGGGTATCGACACCGCCTCATCGGTCAGCATCGCGGCCTCGGACGTCATTGCAGTCACACGCGTAATCTGACCGACCACACCACTTTCATCAATCACCGGCATACCGGGTGCAATGCCCGCGCGACTCCCTTTGTTAAACACCATTCGACGCACAAAGGTGCTTGATGGCTCGTAGAGCACTTCGACGACCACTGCTGGACGATCGGCGGCTTTTTCCAGAACACCCAGCAAACGCCGAAGCTGCTCGTTCTCTGCGGTGAGCAATGCGGCGCGGGTCGTCACTTGTGACATTTCAATGCGCTGACGCTGGAGGGCCTCGTTCTCTGTCTTAATCAAGGAGGCCGCATTCAACCACCCATCAAACGCATTCAATACATCTTTAGGAAGCAGCACAAGCCGCTGAAATGGGTAAACGAGGGTCGCAATTGTTTGACGAGCAGGGTTCGAGGACTTCCATAGCGCGTCAGTGAACAACAACGCCACCGCAAGGAGCAGGAGGAATGTCAGCGTAACTTCGGCGGCGGTGCCTTGCCGAAAAAGTCTTAGGGTGACGCGTCGTTGCATGAAAACTCAATACAAAATGACCCGGTCCCAAAATATCCAAGTCCAGACTGGCTGGACTTGAAGTGCGGAAGGTCCAGGGCAACTAGTCGTTAATAAATATCGCGCCTAGTTTTTCCAGATGCTCAAGGGCGTCACCGCAACCACGCACCACGCAAGTAAGCGGATCATCAGCGACGATAACCGGCAAACCGGTTTCTTCTTGAAGCAAGCGATCGAGGTCGCGCAACAAAGCGCCGCCACCCGTCAGGGAAATACCCTTGTCGGTAATGTCGGCGCCGAGTTCTGGAGGCGTTTGCTCAAGCGCGATTTTGACTGCGGAGACGATCTGATTTAACGGGTCGGTGAGCGACTCAAGGATCTCATTGGAGGATACGGTAAAGCTGCGTGGCACGCCCTCTGCCAGATTGCGGCCCTTCACTTCGATTTCGCGTACTTCAGACCCTGGAAAGGCCGATCCAATTTCTTTCTTGATCAATTCAGCGGTTGGCTCACCGATCAACATACCGTAGTTGCGGCGAATGTAATTCACGATCGCTTCATCGAACTTATCGCCGCCTACGCGCACGGAGCCTTTGTAAACCATGCCGCCCAAGGAAATCACGGCCACCTCAGTCGTGCCGCCACCAATATCGACCACCATCGAACCGCTCGCGTCAGAGACGTTTAAGCCGGCACCAATCGCAGCGGCCATCGGCTCTTCGATCAGGTATACCTGGCTTGCGCCTGCACCGAGTGCCGACTCGCGGATGGCGCGACGCTCGACCTGCGTCGAACCGCACGGGACGCAAACAATAATGCGGGGGCTCGGCGCGAACATATTGCGCGGATGCACCATACGTATGAAATGCTTGAGCATCTGCTCGGTCACGGTGAAATCGGCAATCACGCCGTCTTTCATGGGGCGAATGGCTTCAATATTGCCTGGAACGCGTCCGAGCATCTGCTTTGCCTCGCGACCAACCGCTTGTATGATTTTTTTGCCTCCGGGGCCCCCGTCATGGCGAATTGCCACCACAGAAGGCTCATCGAGCACAATGCCCTTGCCCCGAACATAAATCAGCGTGTTGGCTGTCCCAAGGTCGATCGCCATATCGGTGGAAAAATAACTACGAAGGAATCCGAACATGAGTGTCTAGCCAAAAAAATATTGACGCGCGCATCGCGCAGCGATTGACCCTCTATCATAACTTATAATTCTCTGGTTAACGGCAAAATATGCCTCTCACACAGCACTAAACCAAGGGGTAAACCCCCTGAAATGGATCAACCCCCGCCCATGGCTCTCACCGACCAAGAAGTCGTCCGTATCGCCCGCCTGGCGAGGCTGCACCTAACCGAAGCACAGCAAGCGCAGGCGAAAACGGACCTAAACAAGATTCTAGGCATCATTCAAACCTTACAAGCGGTGGATACGACTGGCGTAGAGCCTTTGGCTCACCCTTTATCTGCTGTGACAGAAGTATCCCTACGCCTGCGTGAGGACCAAGTGACCGAAATATCATCGGTGGAGCATCGGGCTGCGCTCATGGCAAACGCCCCCGGCTCGGCTCAGGGCTTATTTTTGGTTCCGAAGGTCATTGAATAAGATGTCCAACACCCTGCTCCAGTTCAACTCCCTTGCGCAGCTGGGCCAGGCCCTATCGGCCCGTAAGCTGAGCGCCACCGAACTTGCACAAGACTGCCTTAAACAAATCCAAAAGCAAGCAGCACTCAATGCTTTTGTCGATGTCGATGCCGAGCTCACGCTGGCCCAAGCTCGCGCAGCAGACGCTGCCCTGGCGGCGGGCACTGCAGGGCCTTTAACTGGCATACCTATCGCGCACAAAGACTTGTTTGTGACTCAAGGCTGGCGCAGCACCGCCGGCAGTAACATGCTTAAAAATTACATCAGCCCCTTTGACGCGACGGTGGTGCGCAAACTGCGCGAAGCCGGCTGCGTCAGCCTGGGCAAACTCAATTGCGATGAATTCGCAATGGGCTCGGGCAACGAGCACTCTGCCTTCGGACCAGCTCGTAATCCCTGGGATCTAAGCGCAGTGCCCGGCGGCTCCTCGGGTGCCTCAGCTGCTGCCGTGGCAGCCAAACTTGTGATGGCCACCACGGGCACAGACACGGGCGGCTCAGTCAGACAGCCCGCTGCGTTATGCGGCGTCAGTGGGATCAAGCCCACCTATGGCGCCGTTTCGCGTTACGGAATGATCGCCTACGGGTCTAGTCTCGATCAGGCAGGCCCTCTTGCAGCCAATGCGGCCGACCTTGTCGAACTTCTCGACACGATGAGTGGTTTTGATCCACGCGACGCCACGAGCGCCGAACAATGTCACGGCGTTGCAAACGCACCGGGCCGTATCCGCGGCGCGTATCAATCGGCCAATACGCACTATGCAGCGCAAGGCGCAAAACCTCTGAAAGGCCTACGCATCGGTGTGCCGCGCGAATATTTCGGCGACGGCCTCAACAATGAAGTCGCACAAGCCGTCGAAGCTGCCATCGCGCAATTTGAAGCGCTCGGCGCCACGCGCGTCGACATCTCCTTGCCACGCACACAGCTTTCAATTCCTGCCTACTACGTGATTGCGCCAGCAGAGGCCTCGAGCAATTTGTCGCGCTATGACGGCGTGCGTTACGGACACCGCAGTGAGAGCTATACCGATCTGGCCGACATGACTGCGCGTTCCCGCGCCGAGGGCTTTGGCCCTGAGGTACAGCGACGTATTCTGATCGGCACGTATGTGCTGTCCCACGGCTACTACGACGCCTACTACTTGCAAGCACAACGGCTACGCAGAATGATTGCCGACGATTTTCAAGCTGCCTTGACCACACAATGCGACGTCATCATGGGCCCAGTCACCCCCACCGTCGCGGCACCCATTGGGCACAGCCAAGATGACCCAACCGCGGACTGGCTGGCCGATGTCTATACGCTCGGTCTAAATTTGGCGGGCTTGCCCGGCATGTCGATTCCTTGCGGCTTTGGTCGTGGCGCTGCAGGGCTGCAACTTCCCGTCGGTCTACAAATCATTGGTAACTATTTCGATGAAGGGCGACTGCTTGCGATCGCACACCAATATCAGCAAACAACCGACTGGCATCAACGCATTGCGGGGCAAGCATAATGGCATGGGAAATCGTCATCGGACTCGAAACGCATACACAGCTTTCGACCCAGACCAAAATTTTTTCCGGTAGCAGCACCCAGTACGGTGCGCTGCCCAACACGCAAGCCAACGAAGTCGATCTCGCACTGCCTGGGTCATTGCCGGTCATGAATCGCGCCGCGGTTGATCGCGCCATACGCTTTGGCTTGGCGGTCGGCGCAGCCGTCGCGCCGCGCTCAATCTTTGCGCGGAAAAATTACTTCTATCCTGATTCGCCGAAGAACTATCAAATTAGTCAATTTGAAATCCCCGTTGTATTAGGCGGATCAATTAGTTTTTTTGTTGGCGATACTGAAAAAACCGTCAATCTGACACGTGCGCATTTAGAAGAAGATGCCGGCAAGTCTTTACACGACAACTTTGTGGGACCCCACGGCGAATCCTCCACTGGCATCGACCTCAACCGTGCCGGCACACCATTGCTAGAGATTGTTTCCGAACCAGAGATGCGTTCTGCCGCAGAAGCCGTCGCTTACGCCAAAGCCCTACATAGTTTAGTGATGTGGCTTGGCATTTGCGATGGCAATATGCAAGAGGGGTCCTTTCGTATCGACGCCAACGTCTCCGTGCGCCCAGAAGGCCAGAAAGAACTCGGCACGCGCTGTGAAATTAAAAACGTAAACTCCTTTCGTTTTCTCGAGCGCGCGATTCAATATGAAGTACGCCGTCAAATCGAACTCATCGAAGACGGCGGCAGAGTCGTTCAAGAGACCCGGCTGTACGATTCAGACCGCGACGAAACACGCAGTATGCGCAGTAAAGAAGATGCGCACGACTATCGCTACTTCCCAGATCCTGACCTCCCCCCGCTCATCATCGCGCAGAGCTGGATTGAGGAAGTTCGTCAGTCGATGCCAGAGCTTCCAAGCGACTTGCGCGAGCGTTTCGTCAACAAATATGGCCTGGCTGCCGTCGATGCCGCGCAACTCACGAGCAGCCGAGAACTTGCCGGGTATTTTGAAGAGCTGAACCAATCTCTGTCGGCAGGACAAGCCAAACTCGCTGCGAACTGGATGATGGGCGAAGTGTCGGCCACGCTAAATCGCGAAGAAAAAACGATTGCTCAGTGCCCGGTCAGCGCCCCGATGCTTGGCATACTGCTTATGCGCATTATTGACGGCACGATTTCGAACAAAATCGCTCGTGATGTATTTGCCGCGATGTGGCTCGGTGAGCACGGCGGCCAAGCCGATGCCATTATTCAAGCAAAAGGTTTGACGCAAATCAACGACACGGGCGCGATCTCAGCAATGATTGATGCGGTTCTGGCAGAACAGGCCGCGATCGTCGCTGAATATCGCGCAGGCAAACAAAAAGCGTTTAATTCGCTGGTCGGACAAATTATGAAGGCCGCCAAAGGCAAAGCGAACCCCCAGCAAGTCAACGATTTGCTGAAAGCAAAACTCGACGCTTAGTTTGCTTGTGTGATGCCGTAACGTTTCCGGTACGCCAACACGGCGTCCTGATGCTGAGCAAATTCTTGATTGTTTTTTAACAGCGCAAGGATGTCATCAAGTGACGCAATGCTGACAACGGGCAAGCCATAACGCTGCTGGACTTCCTGCACGGCCGAATGTGATGACAGCGCCCCATCAGGGCCCGCACGTTCCATCCTGTCCATCGCAATAAGCACTGCACAAGGTGTAGCCCCTGCAGCCTCGATGATTTCGACCGACTCTTTAACCGATGTCCCCGCTGTGATGACGTCATCGATAATCACGACGCGCCCTTTAAGTGGAGCGCCCACCAACACACCGCCCTCACCATGATTCTTTGCTTCCTTGCGGTTATAGGCGAAGGGAATGTCTCGTCCCACCATTGCTGGGTGGGCGGCAAGCGCCACTGACGTTGCAGTGGCTAAAGGAATACCTTTGTACGCGGGTCCAAACAACATATCAAACGGCAACTTCGCATCAACAAGGGCTTGGGCATAAAATTGCGCAAGACGACCGACCGAGGCCCCCGAGTTAAACAAGCCTGCATTAAAAAAGTAGGGACTCGTGCGACCGGACTTGAGCACAAAGCTGCCAAACCGCAAAACGCCCTCGTCAAGAGCAAATTGTAAGAAAGCACAACGATCTGTACTGTTGGACATGGCATGACCCCGCGTTGGTAAACTTAACTGTCCGTAATTATCTCACCGACCAGGAGCTTTTCTTTGCTGCGCATTACTTCACTCAATTTGAACGGCATCCGTTCGGCGTACAACAAAGGGCTCGCAACCTGGCTCAAACATCATCAAGCCGATATCGTCTGCCTCCAGGAACTTAAGGCTCACCTGGAAGATATTCACGAAGATCTACAACATCCCCATGACTACACGGGACATTTCTACGCAGCAGAGAAGAAGGGCTATAGCGGTGTGGGGATATACCTTAAGCAAGATCCCAACGCCATCATCACGGGGTTTGACTGCCCAGAATTCGACAGCGAGGGTCGAATTATCCGCGCCGACTGGCCAAAGCTATCCGTGATCAGCGCCTACCTTCCCTCCGGGTCAAGCGGGCCAGAGCGCCAGGAAGCAAAGTTCCGCTTTCTCGATCAGTTCGGTCCCTGGATGCAAGCGCTGATGGATGATCACAAAAAGACCAAGCGTGAATATGTAATTTGTGCAGACTGGAATATTGCCCATAAAGAGATCGATCTGAAAAACTGGAAGTCAAATCAGAAAAACTCCGGCTTCACGCCAGAAGAGCGTGCATGGGTCACTCATGTACTTGAGGAGATCGGATTTGTAGATGTCTTCAGGCAGCTCGACGAGCGCGCAGAGCAATACACCTGGTGGAGTAATCGCGGACAAGCCTGGGCCAAGAACGTTGGCTGGCGTTTGGACTATCAACTCGCCACACCGGGCTTAGCAGCCAAGGCCTGTAGCACGAGCATTTATAAAGATGAGCGCTTCTCGGATCATGCGCCACTCACCATCGATTACGACTTCAGTCTGTCGTAACGCCGAACAAAGATCTCGTCTGTTAGGCGTCGGTGCGTCCGTCGATCCGCTCAATATCGGCGCGGCGCCAACGCAGCAGCAGTAACCCCGGCAAAGCAATACCCACTGTCAGCAAAAAAAATGTCGGCCATCCCGCGTACAGAACCAAAGGGGGCGTGAGCGGGCCTGCAAGGTAGGTGCGCCCCACTGCCGACAAGGCAGACAACAGCGCGAACTGTGTCGCAGAAAACTCACGCTTGCACAGTCCCATCAGCAACGCCACAAAGGCGGCCGTTCCCATTCCGCCACACAAGTTTTCCAGCCCAACACCAGCTGCCATGAGCCACACACTGTGAGGTCCCACCGAGATCAACCAAAACCCCAGGTTGGATACAGCCTGCAACAAGCCGAACAACAGCAGTGAGCGGTACAAGCCAAGCTTGGCCATCAAGGCCCCGCCCGCCAAGGCACCGATAATTGTCGCTGCTAACCCCAAGAGCTTGTTGACCGTACCCACTTCGGTCGCCGTATATCCAGCCGCGCGAATCAGAAAGGTGGTCGATAACGCACCCGCAAAGGCATCTCCAAGCTTGTACAGGACAATTAGCAGAAGGACGGTCCATGCTTCGGGTCGTGAAAAAAACTCTTTAAAGGGCTCAACGACTGCACGCGCTAACGATCGTGGCGTATCGGCGGGTACCGCTGGCTCTGGCGCCCAAAACGTCGCCATCGCGACGATCAGCATCAGCACTCCCATCAACATATAGGTCTGCCCCCAGCCAAGCCATTGATCAGCCAGAATTAAGGCCAAGCCACCCGACACGAGCATCGCCAGTCGATACCCCAACACAGATAGCGCGGCACCCGCGCCACGCTCCTCTTTTTGCAGAACATCGCTACGGTATGCATCGAACGCAATGTCTTGCGTCGCAGAACAAAAGGCTACTGCCACCGCAAGCAAAGCGAGCGGCAACAAGCTCTGGCCAGGAGACATCAACCCCATCGCTATCATCCCCAATGCAAGCAATATCTGCATGATGAGCATCCAGCCACGGCGGCGCCCTAAAAACGGCGGCGCATAACGATCGATCACTGGAGCCCACAAAAATTTAAGGGTGTAAGCCGTTCCGACTAGGGTCAAAAAACCAATTTCTTGTAACGAGACTTGCTCAACCGTCGCCCACGCTTGCAACGTGCCTCCCGTCAACGCAAGTGGCAAACCGCTGGCAAAACCCAACGCCAGCAAGGGCGCAACGCGTCGACGCGTGTACAGCTGTGAGGCTGGGATGCCGGGTTCGCGAAGCGCTTCGCTCATGACTGCGCAGCAGTAAAGCGATAAGCCGCCAGCGTGCTTCGCCATCCAGCGAGCGACTTTACTTCTTGCTCGTCGTTAAAGGTTGCGCGCTCAAGAATCGTAAAGTCGAACTTCGCTGCAAGTCGCTCGAAGTCTTTAAGAGTGCACAGATGTATGTTTGGTGTGTCATACCAGTCATAGGGCATTTGTCCCGTTACAGGCATCCGTCCTCGCAAAATCGACCAGCCATGTGGCCAATAGCCGAAATTAGGAAAGGAGACGATTGCCTCACGCGCGACGCGCACCATTTCGCGAAGAATATGCTCAGTACGATGCATCGACTGCAAGGTCTGCGACAAGACCACCGTATCGAATTGCTGATCGTCGAACATGGCCAAACCGTCTTCGAGGTTTTGCTGAATCACATGCACGCCACGCTGTACGCATGACAACACGCGCGCATCACTGATCTCAACGCCGACCCCACGAATACCTTTGGTTTGCTTGAGGTGCCCAAGCAGTGCGCCATCGCCACACCCAAGATCAAGCACGCTACTGTCGGGCCGAACCCATTGAGCGATTCGCACCAAATCTGCGCGCAGACTCATCTGAGAAAACTGCGAACTCATGATTGCACCTCGCGATTAAGCTGCGTCAATCCCGCTGCAATCCTGGAAAAATAGGCACGCATCACGCCATGGTAACGCGCATCATCGAGCAAGAAGGCATCGTGACCATGTGGCGCGTCGATTTCGGCGTAAGTCGCTGGCTGTCCATTTTGTAAAAGGGCGCGAACAATTTCACGTGAGCGCGCTGGAGCAAACCGCCAATCAGTCGTAAAGGATACGAGTAAAAAATCCGCGGTGGCAGGTTTGAGCGCGCGAGCAAGGTCTCCCTCGGTCTCGCGTGCGGGATCAAAATAATCCAAGGCTCGCGTAATCAACAAATAGGTATTGGCGTCAAAGTATTTTGAAAACTTTTCACCCTGATAACGCAGATAAGACTCCACCTCGAACTCGACACCGTACCCATAGTGATAGGCACCTCCTGCAGCTGGTGCACGCTGTGTACGCCCAAACTTTTCAGCCATGTCGTCATCGGACAGGTAGGTAATATGTCCGACCATGCGGGCGACAGACAAGCCGTTGCGAGGGACAACGCCATGGGCGTAATAATCGCCACCATGAAACTCTGGATCAGTAATGATGGCGCGGCGGGCAACCTCATTAAAAGCAATATTTTGCGCAGAGAGTCGAGGCGTACTTGCGACAACAACGCTATGGGCCACGCGTTCAGGTAGAGTCATCGCCCAACTTAAGGCTTGCATTCCGCCTAACGAGCCGCCCATCACGGCGGCAAAGGTCTTCACACCCAGACGGTCCGCGACACGCGCTTGCGCTTGTACCCAGTCCTCTACCGTCAGCACGGGGAATGCTGCGCCCCAAGGTTTGCCCGTCTCTGGCCGAATCGATGCAGGTCCCGTTGATCCAAAACAAGAGCCTGGATTATTAATGCCTATGACAAAAAATATATCGGTGTCGACTGGTTTGCCAGGGCCGACCATGTTGTCCCACCAGCCGATGTCATCCGGATTGTCCGCTGCAACGCCTGCCACATGGTGTGACGCGTTCAAAGCATGACAAATCAACACGGCGTTGCTCGCCTGCGCATTGAGCGTGCCGTAGGTCTCGATCGCCAAATCGTAGGCCTCAAGCGTTTGACCACTGACCAAGGGCAGTGGCTCGTCAAAATGCATGTACTGCGTGTGGACCACCCCAACAGAGCCGTGTGCGACGGCTGTCAGTGCATGGGGAGCGTCCTGAGCGCTGGGCGTAGTTTTCATACGGACCTTCTTTAGCGGGATTTATGAGGCGCCCGCAAGCGGATCAAGCAAATCGGCGCCAACTGAGTACAAAGTTTAACATTGTCAGACACTTACTTACAAAAGAAGTGCGCATCACAGGGGTTTTGCGAATTTCCAAATACAGTCAGCCAAGGCAAACTAGCCAATTATGTCGACTGTGTAGGGAGACCTCGCTATATGACCACGCCACGACTCACCGGGCGAGAAGTGCAATGCCTAGAGTGGGTATCCAAAGGCAAGACCAGTTGGGAAACCGGTCTGATCCTTGGACTGACCGAACGCACAGTGAATTTTCATCTTCGCAACGCCTGCGCCAAACTAAAAGTCTATGGACGACAGGCAGGTGTTGCTCAAGCATTGCGCTTGGGTTTGCTCAATTGCGCGCCATACCCCGCCGCTGCCCCGCAATCGACTCTGCCAACTAACGAAGCACCAACGATCGCATGAACTCTGAGGCGTTCTCAAGCGAAAGCGATTGTGTCGGGCCTGAAACCACAATCTGGATCAGCATCCCACGATGCACGAGCACCCTACCCAGCAACCGGGAAGGTCGACCGTTTACTTCCGTCTCGAGGGTGAAGACCTTACCCGAGACAGCCTGCGCCGGAACACTTTGCCCGACCCGCCGATAAAGCGCCTGAACAAACGCGTCAACGAGCATCTGTGCCTTGGCCGGGTCTACGGTTTGATCTAGAGCAGCGTAACCAACAGAAAACACTGCATCGCCCACTGCGGCGGAGGTTAGTGAAAACGCGAGGGTTAGCCCTTGCACCTCGATCTTGCGCTGCTCGGTTTGCGTGCGGGCAGGAAACATCACCACGGCACGATCGTCGGCGACAGGCAATTCGCGCCAGTTGTACTCAGGCGTGCAACCAGACAACCACACAAGGGGTACCCACAATAGCCAGAGGGATATGAATTTGCGCATCTCGTTGGTCCGTCTACAAAAATATCTTTGAAATCTTCAAAATTGACTTTGATTTTAGTGCTCAACGCGCATCAGGGCTGGTAGCTTAAAATGGACTGTTTCACAAAGTTTAAAGGTCTTCTTGTGTCTATGCTGTCTACCCGCCTCGAGCGACTGCTTGCGCGTCCCGCCGTTCTGCGCCAGTCCCTACGCGGAATCGAAAAAGAAGGCCTGCGCGTTGATCAAGCCGGACTGCTTTCTATGAAAGCACACCCGCTTGCGCTGGGCTCTGCCCTAACCCATCCCCGCGTGACGACTGACTACTCCGAAGCGCTGCTTGAGCTCATTACGGGCACCCATACGACGGTCGATGCGCTCATAGCCGAGATCGACCAGATCCATCGCGTCGTGGCCACAACGATGCCCAGCGAGCTGATGTGGAATCACTCTATGCCAGCGCACTTGCCCGCAGATGCCGATATCCCAATCGCTTGGTATGGCACCTCAAATACCGGCATGATTAAGCACGTGTACCGACGCGGACTGGCTGCGCGTTACGGTAAGACAATGCAATGCATCGCGGGTCTGCATTACAACTTTTCCTTCGACGAAGGCATCTGGGATCTGCTCGATCTTAAACAAGAGAGCGCACAAGATCGCCGCTCTGCCGGATATATCGCGTTAATCCGCAACTTCACGCGTTACAACTGGTTACTCATGTATTTGTTTGGCTCCTCGCCCGCCGTATCGACAGACTTTCTACGTGGAAGTGTCGGCAACCTTGAGTCACTCACTCCCAACACAATGTATCTGCCCTATGCCACCAGCCTACGCATGAGTGACCTGGGTTACCAAAACAAGGCGCAGTCAGGTCTGAAGCTCTGCTATAACGATCTCAATATGTTTCTGCAGCGCCTGTACGATGCCGTCACGACACCGTGGCCTTCATACCAAGAAATCGGCACCCACCGCAATGGCGAATGGATTCAACTGAACACCAATGTGTTGCAAATTGAGAACGAATTCTACTCAAGCATTCGTCCTAAACGCACAACAGGTCCTTGCGAACGCCCCATCACTGCGCTCGCCGAACGTGGCGTGCAATACATCGAGGTGCGCTGTCTAGACATTGATCCAAACGAATCCATTGGTATCTCTGCGCAAACTGCGCGCTTTGTTGACGCATTCTTACTGTTTTGTGCGCTAGAAGAAAGCCCCGAGTTCACCGATAGCGGTTGGTGTCCGGAAAGCGCTGCAAACTTTGCACAAGTCGTTAAAGAAGGCCGACAGCCGGGACTGCTGCTCAAACAAAATGGACTCGAGATCCCGTTAGCCGACTGGGCGAACGACCTCCTTGATCAAATAGCACGCTGTGCGCAGACTTTTGGTCACACTCTTGGCGACGATAGGTACGTTTCAGCTGTGGACGCACAGCGCGCCAAAGTCCGTGACCCCCAACAGACACCTTCTGCCCAGTTTCTCGAACAACTCAAACGCTCAGGTGGATCTTTCCATGATCACGCACTAAGCATGAGCAAGGTCCACGCCGAAGAGCTGCGCAAAAAGGGATTGACCGCAGCCGAGTTCGCGGCAGCCCAAGCGCAAGCCACACAATCGTTGCTGGATCAGCAAGCGATCGAGGCCTCCGATGAGGAGAGTTTTGACGAATATGTGGCCCGCTTTCAGTCGGCACTCAAGGCGCCGCACGCTAATTAAAAGACCACGGGGGAACAAAGGAACACTTGGTGTTTGCCGATGCAAAAGGCCTTTGCACGGCGAGCTGGCGCGCCCGACAGGAATCGAACCTGTATCGAGAGCTTCGGAAACTCTTATTCTATCCATTGAACTACAGGCGCCACGATGCGAATTATAGCGGCTGCGGTTTACCGTCCCAGTTTTCTGACGAAGCTCTTGCGATCCCGCTATAATCCTCGAGTTTTTAAGTCAACTACTTGCAGGATCTGGTCATGAGCAATACGCAGCCACACGAAGAAGAGCACCACTCGCCCATCAAGACGCCCAAGCAACTGATTATTACGGTCGCGCTGTCGTTCATCTTGCCGGTCATTATCATTATTCTGTTGGCCAATCTGGTCACCGCGGGCGTGACAGTCGGCGCCGGCTCTGACACCCTCAGCCCAGAAGCGACCGCTAAGCGCATTGCTCCGGTTGCACGCCTGGACCTCGTCGACGCAAGTGGTCCAAAAGTCTATAAAACGGGTGAACAAGTCTATAAAGCAGTCTGCGCGGGTTGTCATATTGCCGGCGTGGCGGGCGCTTTAAAATTCGGCGATACAGCTGCTTGGTCGACCGCAATCGGCACGGGTCTGAGTGCAATGGTTACAAGCGTGGTCAAGGGCAAAGGCGCCATGCCCGCCAAGGGCGGCAATCCTGCTCTGGACGACTATGAAATTGCACGCGCGGTTGTCTACATGACAAACAGTGCTGGCGGCAAATTTGAAGAACCTGCCGCTCCCGCACCTCAAGCATCTGCCGCCAAATAAATTTACGCGTCAGGCGGTCGCCAGCGACCGCCCCAGCTGCACACGTCGTTGCAACCACAGGCTTGAACGGTACCGAGGATCTCCGGTGGCATCCTGTATGTTGCGCAGCGAGCATGTGTTTGTCTCAGCGCTACCACGTCGTCTAGATTTTTGGCGCAGAACCTTGGCCGATATTGAATAAGTAAACCGTGCTGTAGCTGGTCCGTTAACTTGTTTTATTCAACATCGCCCGCAGCATATCTAGACGATTCTTCGGACTCATGGTGTCAGGTTGCAGCTGCAGTTCGGCCGCAGACAATCCCATCTCTTCAATAAAGCGTGAAGGCTCGCGCACGAAATCTTCGCGTCCGCGCCGACGCTTTTGACACCAACTTAGATGCAAACTACGCTGCGCACGCGTGATCCCCACATACATCAAGCGGCGCTCCTCCTGAATACGCGAGGCTAGCGCATCAGCTACTTTTGTTGAATCGACATCTTCATCATCGCGTCCCAGATGGGGTAACAAGCCTTCTTCGACTCCGAGCAAATATACATGGGGGTACTCTAAGCCTTTCGATGCATGCAGCGTTGAAAGCTTCACGGCGTCGGGCTCTTGCTCGTCTCCACGATCAAGCATTGTCACTAATGCAACGTGCTGAACAAGGTCTAACAAACCCATTGCATCCGCCTCGGCCTTGCGCTTGAGCCAACCGACTAACTCCAAGACATTCTGCCAACGCGATTGGGCTGCTTTTTCATCTAAGGTGTCGTACAAATACCGCTCGTATTGAATCGCACTGAGCAAATCATCCAGAATGACTCCTGCCGGTTCAGCCGCCGGCACTGGCTGCCCTGTTTCGCCTCGGCCAGCTCGAAAACGAATCCGATTAATAAAGTCACCAAACGTACGTAAGGGCTCTAACTGACGCGTGGCGAGACTCGTTTCGATACCCTGCTCAAAGAGCGCCTCAAACAAGGAAATCTGACGCTCGCCGGCATACTGGCCCAAGGTTTGTAATGTTGCCTGTCCGATTCCCCTTTTGGGCGTGGTCGCCGCGCGGATGAAGGCAGGGTCATCGTCCTCGTTGGCGACCAAACGCAAATAAGCCAATACATCGCGTACTTCTGCTTTGTCAAAAAAACTCTGGCCCCCAGAGATTGTGTAAGGGATATGTAAATTCCGCATCGCCTGCTCAACGATTCGCGCCTGATGATTCCCGCGATACAACACCGCAAAGTCCTTCCAGGAGGCTCGTTTTTCAAAACGCGCTGCAGAGATCTTCATGGAAACATTTTCTGCCTCGGCCTCATCGCTCGCCATTGCCGTCACGCTGATGGCGTCTCCCATACCATGCTCAGACCACAGCTTCTTTTCAAACAGCTTGGGATTCTTAGCGATGACGTGATTGGCTGCTGCCAAGATGCATTGACTAGAGCGATAGTTTTGCTCAAGCTTGATCAAACGAATTTGAGGATAATCTGTCGTCAGTTTGGCTAAATTTTCGATCGTCGCACCCCGCCAAGCATAGATCGCCTGATCATCGTCACCGACGGCCGTGAACATCGCGCGCACACCCGTTAACCACTGCACGAGCCGATACTGACAAACGTTGGTATCTTGATATTCGTCTACTAATAAATAGCGAACTCGCTGTTGCCAACGTTCTCGGACCTCTTGATGCTGCTCAAAGATCTTAGCGGGAAGCGCAATCAAATCATCAAAATCAACCGCCTGATAGGCAGCGAGTGTCGCGTTATAGCTGCGGTACACCTTTGCTGCTTCGACCTCGTTCGCCGTGGCGGCAATATTCGCTGCAGCATCCGGATCGATTAACCCATTTTTCCAAAGCGATATCGTTTGTTGCAGCGACCGCAAGCGACCACGATCAGTGGTTGCCAACAGATCCTGAATGATCGCCATGGCATCATCAGAATCAAAAATAGAAAATTGAGGTTTCAACCCTGCGAATCGGGCCTCTTCGCGCAAAATGCGTACGCCTAACGAATGAAATGTACTGATCGTCAGACCTTTTGCTAAAGACGGATCGACCAATAGCTTGACTCGATCCTCCATTTCACGGGCAGCTTTGTTCGTGAAGGTCAGCGCGACAACATTACGTCCAGCGTAGCCACACTCGCGCAATAAATAGGCGATTTTTTGCGTAATCACACGCGTTTTTCCTGATCCGGCTCCCGCAAGCACAAGACAAGGGCCATCCAGATACAAGACGCCCTCGCGTTGCGACGGATTCAGGCTGGTCGTTTCAAATTTTGACATCGGGTTGAATTAAATTTCCAGCGGGTCTACTTCGAGTTGCCAATTGATGCGTCGAGTATCGGGATCTTGATTCAGTGCGAGCATCCAATGCCGAAGCAACTGTTGCATGGATGGGCGGTGCGTGCTCTCGACAAGCAATTGTGCGCGGCACATGTTATCGACACGCACGATGCGTAGCGGTACCGGATCATACAAGGTGATCAGCTCAGCGCTGCCCAGCTGCGCGGACAACGTCGTAGCAATATCTCGCGCAGCGCTTAGGAAGTCTAATGCGGTGTTGAGTTCACGCGCCTCAGCGCTAAGCAGCGCTTGATGCGAAAACGGCGGCAAGCAAGCGGCCTCGCGTTCTCGGATCGTGTGTTGCGCAAATCCTGTGTAGTCATGCTTAAGCAACGCCTGGTAGACCGCTTGTTCGGGGTACCCCGTTTGCACAATCACTTCTCCGTGACCAGCATGCCGCCCAGCGCGCCCTGCAACTTGCATCAACTGAGCAAAGAGTCGCTCAGGGGCTCGGAAATCTTGCGAAAACAACATCGCATCCGCATTTAAAACTCCCACGAGGCCTAAATTAGCAAAGTCGTGCCCTTTGGCAACCATTTGCGTCCCAACCAAAATATCGACTTCGCCCGCATGCACACTCGCAAACAATGCCTGTGCACTTCCCTTTTTACGCGTACTGTCTGCATCGATCCGTAGCACGCGTGCCTCTGGAAATAGTTCTGCAAGATGCTCTTCAATGCGCTGCGTGCCGCGCCCCATTGGCTGCATATCTTGATCGCCACATTCCGGACAAGCATTGGGAACACGCTGTTGAAAGCCACAGTGATGGCAATGAAGTTGATGACGCCCCTGCTTTGCACGATGCAATACCGTAAAGGTAGTGCAGCGCGAGCATTGACTTACCCAGCCACACGACTTGCAGTGCAAGGCGGGCGCATAGCCACGCCGATTTAAAAAAATCAGCACCTGTTCTTTATTTGCCAAACGCTCACGCATTGCTGTGATCAAGTGAGGGGACAGCCCATGCTCCATTTGGAGACGACGTGTGTCCACCAGACGCACGGTCGGCATCGTTACCTCACGCGCCCGGTCTGGGAGATCTAGGCGTTGGTAATGCTTTTTTTGTGCATTGACCCAGCTTTCAAGTGACGGCGTAGCCGAGCCCAGCACAATCGGTATGTTTAGATCGTGCGCCCGCCAAACCGCTAAGTCTCGAGCAGAATAGCGCAAGCCATCTTGTTGCTTGTAGGAGGCGTCATGCTCCTCATCCACCACAAGTAAACCCAAGTCGTCGATCGGAGCAAAAATAGACAGCCGTGTCCCCAACACAATGCGCGCCTGTCCACGTTGCACGCTTAGCCAGGCGCGCAAGCGCTCACCCTCCGACAAGGCGCTGTGCAAGACCGTCACGCCGTCCGGCCCCGCAAGGGGCTCAAGCCGCGCGCGCAACGACTGTTCAAACTGCGGCGTCAGATTTATTTCTGGCACCAACATCAGCACACGCTTACCACGCGCCAGTGTTTGTGCCGCAGCATGCAAATACACCTCTGTCTTGCCACTACCCGTCACGCCAAACAATAAGAAGGCCTGAAAACCTTGGGAGGAGCCTATGGCATCAATCGCTACCTGTTGTCCGACGTTCAGCGTTGGCACAGCGCTTTGAGAGACCTCACTCTGGGCGGCCTTACGACGCTTGTCTAGCCGAGCGACCGGCCCCCCAGAGGCACGCTTGCCTTGGTAGGCAGCCAAGCTGCGAAGCGATGACGGTAAGGCGGGCAAGATCACCTCGCCTAACGGCCGCTGATAGTAGTCGGCCGCGAAACGTGCGAACTTGATCCAACTCGAGGTCAGGGGCGCAACATCTTGCAAAACCTGCTCAACCTCTTTAACCAAGGCGGGATCATAGTTAGGCTCAGCAGGAAGGTCGACCACCACTCCAACCATCTTACGACGCCCAAATGGGACGATAACGCGGTCACCGACAGCGACCGGTTCAGTAGTCCGATAGTCGAAAGGCCCACCTAATGGTAGGTCAAGTACGACACTCACCCAGTTGCTTATCAACCCGATCATTCCTTATATTTCATGACACAAAACTGACATCAACTTAATGTTGTTTCTGTAACATTGCGCTAAAACGCTGACAAGAAATGAGTTCAACTCTTTTAGACTGAGACTTGTGGATAACTTTGGGGAAAACATCACTAAGCGAAGCCGCAAAAACACAATCGTAGAGCACCAGCATTTGTCATTAAAGCCATTAATAGTTAATTTAATATTAATAATCAATGGTTTATGGGATTATCAGAGAATTCGAATTGTAATAAGAGAGGGGTTTAAGCTGCGCCCAATATTTGTGCACAACTACCTAGATAGAACCTAGCTTTGCAAGCATTTTGCCCCGATAAGCCGCATAAATATTAGGCTTTTTGGCTTATGCCGCATGAAATAAAGGGCTATACAAACGAACCTCGTCAACCAACGCATAAACAGCTTCGGGCGGGGTGAATTGTGAGATTCCATGCCCTAAATTAAAGACATGCCCTCCCTGTCTGATTGGCCCAAAGGCCTCCAGTACTCGACGCACTTCAGCACGGATCGCTTGCTCACCACCAAAGAGTGCAATGGGATCAAGATTTCCTTGGAACGCAACCGAATCCGACACGCGGCGACGCGCTGCAGCAAGATCAACAGTCCAGTCCACGCCAACCGCGTCTGCACCGCACGCAGCGATTGATTCGAGCCACTGTCCACCGCCCTTGGTAAAGACGATAGCTGGCACTCGTCGCCCCTCGCGCACGCGCGTGAGCGCCGCGACAACCCGCTGGGTATATTGCAAAGAAAACTGCTGAAAAAGCCCATCCGCCAAGACACCACCCCAGCTATCAAAAATCATGACAGCTTGTGCACCCGCTTCAATTTGAGCATTTAAGTACAGCGCTGTGGTTTGAGCATTGATATCTAGAATCTTGTGCAACAAATCAGGGCGCGCGTAAAGCATACCTTTAATCAGGCGATAGTCATCACTGCCTTTACCCTCAACCATATAGCAAGCGACGGTAAAAGGACTCCCGGCAAAACCAATCAGCGGCACCCGGCCATCTAATTGCTTGCGAATTAATGCAACCGCATCAAATACATAGCGCAATTTTTCTAAATCTGGCACAGCGAGTTTGGCGACATCTTCTTCAGTGCGCACGGGATGTGCGAAACACGGCCCCTCGCCTTGCGCAAAAGACAAACCTAAACCCATTGCATCCGGTACGGTCAGAATGTCTGAAAACAAAATGGCTGCATCGAGAGGGTAGCGTTCGAGAGGCTGAAGCGTGACCTCGGCCGCATAATCCGGGTTTTGTGCCAAACCCATGAACGACCCAGCACGCGCACGTGTTGCGTTGTATTCAGGAAGGTAGCGGCCAGCCTGACGCATCAACCATGTCGGGGTATAAGGCACGGGCTCCCGCAAGAGGCTACGTAAAAACACATCGTTTTTTAAAGGCGGAACTGACACAAGTTTCCTTTGACTTTTAATGATGGACGGATGCGGCGCACAATCACATTCTGCACTCGAGGCATTTTACTCTGTCAGATCTTCTGGCCGATACTGCTCTGCATCAATTTTGTGCTTACGCATCAAGGCCCAAAACGCACGTCGATGCTTGTTCGAAGTCCGGGCCGCCCTCGCGATGTTGCCCTGCGAACGCTCGAGTGCCTGCTCAATGTACTCTCGCTCAAAGCCTTCAATTAACCTCGCTTTTGCATCTTGAAAGGGCTCTCTCATTGCAGGAACTGACGCTGCGCCTGTACTTTGGTTAGGCTGTTTTGAACGACTTTGTATTGCACTGCGTGCTGGTCGCCCACCTAAGTTGCGCCGACGAATCGATTTTGGTGGCGCTGACATGCAGAGGTGTGGTGCCGGTACAGTCGCTGCCTGAGGCAATATACCAATGGCTTGCAGCCACGCCGTTTGTCCTGGGTGATCAGATTCGCGCAACGTACCTGGACGAGGCACACGCGCCACCGTCGCCAGCAGCCGTGCACGAAACTCCTCCGGACATAGCGGCAGCCTGACAAAGTCCGCGAGGCCCAGCTCAAGCAAGTCCTGCATCGCTGCAGACTTGAGGTCTTGGAAAATTCCAATAATGGGTAGAAATGGACCGCGGGGGATCGCTGCCAAGGCCTGTCGTGTCCAACCTAGACTATCCGTTGATACCGGCAATAGGCATACGTCGAATCTTCTTAAGCTTACGCTTGCTTGCGCAATGGCATGCACGGGCAACTGAATCAACTGCCCCTCAGCAACTTCAAGATCTTGACCCGCCTCCCAATCCAGAGGGTGCAACCTGATTCTCGAGAGCCCCGTTTGAGCGACCTCAAGCGTTTGCGGCATCCAGGTGTTGTGCACTTCTAGCACAAGCACCGCACAATCTATTTGTTGACGCATTTCTCTACGCTCCGACCAAAAGCGGATAGGCTAGAGAGTTTGCTGAATTCCGAATATTCGGAATTCACGCATACGGGATAATCGCAGTGTTTAACTTGTCACACCACGGTTGTTACATCACGGCTTTCACACCACAGATAAAAAAACGCGCCTAATTTGGCGCGTTTTTAACGAACGATAGTGCCTTGAGACTAGTGCTTGTTCGTGATTTCCCGAATGCGGCGTGCAGCAGACGCTTGCGCAACCAACATGTCCAATTCAGCTTGCATCGCATCGATGTCAGCCTTATCTTTCGCATTCGCAAGCGCTTCTTGTGCTGCTTGGCGCGCTGCCTCAGCTTTCTCGGCGTCGAGCTCTCCACCGCGGATCGCGGTGTCAGACAGCACGGTGATGTGTCGAGGTTGAACCTCAAGCAAACCACCTGCCACAAAAATGCTCTCTTCCGTACCGTCTTCTAAAACGATACGAACTAGACCAGGACGAATCCGCGAGATCAGAGGGGTGTGTCCGGGCATAATGCCCAATTCACCCGACTCACCTGGCAGCACTACGAATTTTGCAACGCCAGAATAGAGAGATCTTTCGGCGCTCACAACGTCTACTTGGACCGTAGCCATAACAAATCCTTATTGGAGCTTCTTGGCTTTCTCAAACGCTTCGTCAATGCCGCCGACCATGTAAAACGCCTGCTCGGGCAAGGCATCACACTCACCGGTCACAATCATCTTAAAGCCGCGCAGTGTCTCAGACAGCGGAACGTACTTACCGGGCGAACCAGTAAACACCTCAGCAACGTGGAAAGGCTGCGACAGGAAGCGCTGAATCTTACGTGCGCGTGCCACTGACAACTTGTCTTCGGGCGACAATTCATCCATACCCAGAATCGCGATAATGTCGCGCAATTCTTTGTAGCGCTGAAGCGTTTGCTGCACACCACGTGCCACGTTGTAATGCTCTTCACCCACCACGTTTGGATCAAGCTGACGGCTGGTGGAGTCAAGGGGATCCACAGCTGGGTAAATACCGAGCGAGGCGATATCACGTGACAACACAACGGTCGAATCCAAGTGCTGGAACGTGGTTGCAGGCGATGGGTCGGTCAAGTCATCGGCAGGCACGTATACCGCCTGAATCGAGGTGATCGAACCAGTCTTTGTCGAAGTAATACGCTCTTGCAGAACACCCATCTCTTCAGCCAGCGTTGGCTGGTAACCCACAGCCGAAGGCATACGACCGAGAAGCGCAGATACTTCAGTTCCGGCCAGTGTGTAGCGATAAATGTTGTCAACGAAGAACAAAATGTCACGACCTTCGTCGCGGAATTTTTCAGCCATGGTCAGGCCTGTCAACGCTACGCGCAGACGGTTGCCAGGAGGCTCGTTCATCTGACCAAACACCATCGCAACTTTATCCAACACCTTAGACTCTTCCATCTCGTGGTAGAAGTCGTTACCTTCACGCGTCCGCTCACCCACACCGGCGAACACAGACAAACCGCTGTGCTGTTTAGCGATGTTGTTAATGAGTTCCATCATGTTCACGGTCTTGCCCACACCGGCGCCACCGAACAGACCAACCTTACCGCCTTTCGCGAAAGGACACACCAAGTCAATCACCTTGATGCCAGTTTCGAGCAACTCAACGGAAGGCGACAATTCGTCGAACTTCGGTGCGGGCTGATGAATCTCGCGCAACTCTGTGCTCTGGATAGGAC
>Ga0209550_10001092_pt1 | contig 26123 bp, 23 predicted proteins | sample LauGreSuBDMM15SN_2_FD_187567 | JGI IMG/M metagenome (GOLD analysis project Ga0209550, IMG submission 187567) | Freshwater lake microbial communities from Lake Michigan, USA - Su13.BD.MM15.SN (SPAdes) (version 5) | ecosystem: Environmental > Aquatic > Freshwater > Lake | place: Lake Michigan... | reverse complement strand
CGACCTGCTCGTCTTCGATTTTTTGAAACAAAAGGCTGGACTCGCCCAAGGCGGATCCCACCGGAATCCACGGCCCTTCGCTAGCCAGGTCGGCCCAAGTCAGCACGGGAGCCCCACCGAGCATCTCGCGGATGCGGTCTGCGGTAAATGGCATAAACGCTTCAAACGCGGTCGCCAGGGCCGCCACGAGCTGCGTCGCGACGCCCAGAATGGCTGCGGCGCGCTCAGGGTCCGTCTTGACCACTTGCCAAGGCGCCTCGTCGGCGAGGTACTTGTTGCCCACGCGGGCCAAATCCATCGCATGGCCGAGGGCCTCGCGAAACTTAAACGCTTCTAGCGCTTCAGCCACCAAGGCAGATTGGGCCGCCACCGCGCCCAGCGCCTCGCGGTCTTGGGGAAGGGTACCGGCCGCAGGCACGGTTCCGCCACAAAATTTATGGTTGAGCACCATCACGCGGTTGACGAGGTTGCCCAGCACGGCGACCAACTCAGAATTGTTGCGCTGCTGAAAGTCGGCCCAGGTGAAGTCGTTGTCTTTGGTCTCAGGCATCGTGGCGGTGAGCACGTAGCGCAAAACGTCCTGCTGGCCCGGGAAGTCCGCCAAGTATTCGTGCAGCCACACGGCCCAGTTGCGCGAGGTCGAAAGCTTTTGGCCCTCGAGGTTCAAAAATTCGTTGGCCGGAACCTGGTCGGGCAAAATGTACCCACCATGCTGCATCAAAATGGCCGGAAAAATCACGCAGTGAAAGACGATGTTGTCCTTGCCGATAAAGTGAACGAGGCGGGTCGAGGGGTCCTTCCACCAGGTCTCCCAGTCGTCGCCCTTGAGCTCTTGGGTGGCGGTGATGTATCCTAGGGGCGCGTCAAACCACACGTAGAGCACCTTGCCGTCGGCGCCTTCGACCGGAACAGGAACGCCCCAATCCAAATCGCGCGTCATCGAGCGCGGCTGCAGGCCGTCGCCCGCGTCGAGCCAGCTCAGGGTTTGGCCGTAGACGTTGGGCTTCCACTCGGGGTGCGAGGTGATGTAGCGGCGCAGGTCGTCCGACAGCTTGTCGAGCGGCAAAAACCAGTTGGTGGTGGGTTTGAGCACGGGCGTGGCACCGCTCAGCGTCGACCGCGGATTGATCAGGTCGGTCGGATTCAGCGTGGCTCCGCACTTTTCGCACTGATCGCCGTAGGCGGAATCGTGGCTGCAGCGCGGACAGGTTCCGACAATGTAGCGGTCGGCCAAAAACTGCTGGGCCTCGGGGTCAAAGTACTGGTCGGTCTGGCGCGCCTCAAATACGCCCTTGTCGTATAGTGTTTTGAAAAAATCAGAAGCCACCTGCTTGTGGCGGTCGCTGCTGGTGCGCGAGTAGTGGTCAAAGGCGATGCCGAAGTCGGCCAAGGCGTCGCGCATCATGACGTGGTAGCGGTCGACGATTTCGCGCGGAGTCACCCCCTCTTTGCGCGCCTTCATGGTGATGGCCATTCCGTGCTCGTCAGACCCGCAGACAAAGGCGACCTCTTCGCCTTTTAAGCGTTTAAAACGGACATAAATATCTGAGGGCAGGTAGCATCCCGCCAGGTGGCCCAGGTGGATGGGACCGTTCGCGTACGGCAGTGCGGCCGTGACCAAAGTGCGCTTGAATTCTGACGCCATATCTGCAAAGGTAAACTACCTTGGGGGCCGCTATGCTGCGCATTCCTGCCTTCCTCAAGCCCGGCGACCAGATCGCCCTTATCAGTCCGAGTCGCTTTGCGGAACCCGAGCAAATCGCCTCCGCCCAAACGTTTGCAGCCGCGCACGGTTGGGAACTCGTTTTGGCCCCCGGCCTGGGCGATTCCGACGGTCAATTGGGCGGAACCGACGACGCCCGCGCCGCCCAAATCAACTGGGCTTTGGCGCAGCCGTCGGTGCGCGCGCTCTGGGGCGTTCGCGGAGGCTACGGAGCCGTTCGCGCCGTCGACCGCGTCGACTGGAACTTGCTCGAACGCGATCCCAAATGGCTCGTGGGCTTTAGCGACTTCACGGTACTGCTCGGTGAATCCTACGTGCGCGGCATAGCCTCGATGCACGGCCCGATGGCCATTCAGCTCGCGCGAAACGCTTCGCCCGACTCGTTTCAAGCGCTTGCCGACGCGTGGAACGGATCGCCTTGGACGCTCAGCGGCCGCACCGACTCCAGTGACTTCGCGGTGCGCGGACCCCTGGTCGGCGGGAACCTTTCGGTCCTGTACAGCCTGCTGGGTTCACGGAGCTTCCCCGACCTGCGCGGCTGCATCCTCGCCCTCGAAGACCTCGACGAATACCACTACCACCTCGACCGCATGATGCAGGGCCTGCGCCGAGCAGGGGTTTTTAATGGCGTCCTCGCCGTGGTGGCCGGAGACTTCAGCGACCTCAAAGACCACGAACGCCCCTTCGGACGAACCTGGTCCCAGATCCTACGCGAGGCGGTTCCGGCCGAAATTCCCGTCGTCGAGCACTTCGGATTTGGCCACGAGAACCGTAATCTTACGTTTATCCACGGCTTGCCGCACGCCCTCGACGCAACTTCGGGGCATGCCACACTCCGACCCCTTTTACCCTAGCGTAGCCGTACCCGCCAATCCGCTGGTTCGGGCCTTGGCCCCTTCGGCCCGGCGATCCCGCGGCCTCGAAGCCGAGGATGCCGCCCTCGCCCACTACACCGCCTTAGGTTACACGCTTCTGGCGCGCAACTGGCGCCACCACCACTTTGAGGTGGACCTCATTCTCGCGGCACCCGATGGCGGAACCTTCGTCGCCGCCGAAGTCAAGTTTCAGTCGCGCCTCACCGACTTCGCTCCATGGAACCGACCGCAACTTCAGCGCATCCAGCGCGCAGCAGCCGCCTTTGGCCGATCCCACCGGCACCGCGGATCCTGGCGCATCGACCTCGTTCGCTGCCACGGAAGCCCCGCGCGCGTCGTGGAGGTCCGCGAGAACGGGTGGCCTGGAATTTAGTTACTGGCTTCTGGCTACTGGCCTCTGGCTACCAGCTTCTGGCTACTGGCCATGTGGGCCCTTTCGGGGCTAAGGCTGCTTTGCAGCGAATACCGCTGTGCGGCCACTGGTAGTTAGAAATAAGTAACCAATTGACCAACAGCTAACGAGCTAATCGTGCCAACGAGCTAATTTGCCAAAACACTACCTTTGCACCGTGAATTCACGCAAACCACGGCCCAGCGACGCACCAGGTGCGCCCAAGCCCAAGCCCGCTGCGAAGCGGCCTGCCGCACGAAGTGAACGTCCTGACTCTGAAGGGTCTGGTGACGCTCAGCGACGCGCATCCGCTCGCCCCAGCAACCGAAGTTTTGACCGCGCTCCTCGCGAAGACCGTCCCTCTGGAGACCGTCCGCCCCGAGCGGACCGACCATTCGGCGACCGTCCACCACGCGCTGACCGTCCGTATGGTGACCGTCCGCCCCGAGCTGACCGCCCGTTCGGCGATCGTCCGCCACGCGGTGACCGTCCATTTGGTGATCGCCCGCCACGCGGTGACCGCCCATTCGGAGACCGTCCGCCACGTTCTGACCGCCCGTTCGGAGACAGTCCTGCGCGCCCCAGCACCCCCGGAGGCGCCTTCAAAACCTTTGGTCCGAAAAAGGAATTCCGCGCCAACGACAGCCGCGGCGCACGTCCGAGCCGTCCAATGGGCCCACAAACGAACGAGCCAACGAGCCAACCTGGCCAACCCGGCCCACAGCCCTACGAACCATGGAACATGGAAGGCCTTGGCCCCAAGCACTTTAGCGGCGAAGGCCGAATCCACCCCAAGTACGGAACCGACGGCCGCGAGCGCAAATCGGGATTCGCGAATACTGGGTTCCGCAAGCAGCCCACAGGGCGTCCGAAATTCAAGACGGCAGAGGAGTATGCGCCCGACAGCGATACGATGCGCCTCAACCGCTACCTCGCCCACGCAGGCATTTGTTCGCGCCGCGAAGCCGACGACCTGATTGCACAGGGACTGGTCACCATCAACGGCCAAGTGGTCACTGAAATGGGCTACAAGGTGGCTCCGGGCGACGACGTCCGCTACGCCGGCGAACGCCTGAAAAGCGAGCGCAAAGTGTACGTGCTGCTGAATAAGCCCAAGGGCTTTATCACGACCGTCGACGACGAGCGCGCCCGCAAAACGGTGATGGACCTGGTGCGCAACGCCTGCCGCGAGCGCATTTACCCTGTGGGTCGCCTTGACCGCGGAACCACTGGCGTCCTGCTGCTCACCAACGACGGAGCGATGGCCAAAAAGCTGACGCATCCGAGCCACGGAGCACACAAAATCTACCACGTGACCCTGGACAAACCGTTTAGTCCGGCCGACGCAGACAAACTCAAGCGCGGAATCAACCTCGAGGACGGCCCCGTAGCAGTCGACAAGCTCGAAATGCCCGATCCCGAGAATCCGTTTGAAGTAGGCGTTGAAATCCACGTGGGCCGCAACCGCATTGTGCGCCGCATGTTTGGAGCCCTCGGGTACGAGGTCGTCAAACTGGACCGCACGGTATTTGCAGGACTCACCAAGAAGAACCTCTCGCGCGGCCAGTACCGACTGCTGAACGAGAAAGAAATCTCCTTCCTCAAAATCCTGCAGTAAATGCACCGAGTCTTCCGCATCCTCCTATGGGTTTTGGCCGTCCTGACGGCGGCCCTAGGCGGATTGGCGGGCTACGTGTACACCCACCAGGACGAGCTCAAAGCCCAAATGCTGGGCGCCGTCAACGAGCGCCTCAACAGCCCGGTGCAGATCGGGGGGCTTGAGGTAGACCTCTGGGGCCAGTTCCCCGACGTCTCGCTGCGCTTCGACCGGGTGCTGATTCCGGACCCTCAGATTCCGACCGACAGCCTCGCATACGCCGAATCGGTCTACGCTCAGTTTGACCTGTTTAAGGCCATTCGCGGAACCTATATTTTGCAGCGCATCACCCTTCGCGACGGCCGCCTCAAACTGCGCTGGAACGAAGACGGTACCCACAACTACGGCATTTTTAAGGAGGATTCGAGCGAAACCTCGAACGCCGCCGTCCAACTCGACGGCGTCACCGTCTTGAACACCAAAATCACCCTGAGCGGATACGGAAACCCTCCGTGGTCGCAAACTTTGATCGCAGAACGCGTCCGGGCACGGGGCAAGCTCGACGCCGATGCCTTCGCGGCCGAACTGGACTGGGAACTTTGGGTTCCAAACCTTGCGGCCCGCCCGATCCGAATCGAGGGCGAAGCCCAAATGAACGGAAGCGACGGGGTGTTTGCGGTTCCGCGCGGAGCCCTCAACGTCGCCGGCTGGCCCCTCGACCTGAGCGGCGAACTGCGCAACGGCCAAGGCCAATGGAACCTCTCGGCGGACGACCTCGACGTGGCCAAAGTGATTGCGCTTATTCCGGCGGCACTGCTTCCGGACCCCGAAACCCTACAGCTGACCGGCGCGGTCAACCTGACGGCCAAGGCCATCACCACCACTCAAGGAAGCCGTCTGGTCGCGGATGCCACTTGGAGCAACGGCGGCCTCACCTCGGGTGCTTTTGACTTTAACGGAATCTCTGCCCAAATCCACGCCGACAACGGAGCCCAAGCGCGCACCGCCAGCACCGAACTGCTTATTGACATCAAGTCTGCCCAAAGTACTGAAGGCCAGGTCACAGGCCGCCTCACCCTCGCCAACCTCGACGCGCCCGACCTCGAGTTTGCGGGCAATGTGACGGTGGGCATCGCCGAATTCCTGCGCTGGATCGACATTACGACGTGGGACGAAGCCAGCGGCTCCGCGCAAGGAACCCTCGGCTTCACTCAGCACTACGCCAGCCTTGAAGAGCTTGGAAACCAAGGTGTTTGGGGCGGAATGTGGTCCGGAACCCTCGCCCTCAGTCCCGGCCGCTGGAGGCCCCAGGGCAACTCCGTGGCCCTCGAAGTTCAAGGCGGCGAACTCGACCTGCTCGGCCAGGACCTTGGGCTTCGCAACCTTAAAATCGCCATTGGCCAGTCCGATGCCAGTGTTTCAGGCCGCATCCGCAACGCCCTCAACGACCTCGGCATGGCGCACGACCTCCAAGTGACGTCGAAGCAACTCAATGCCGGCCAACTCGCCGATTCCGAAGTGTGGAACGGCCTTTGGACCGGACCCTCCGACCCCAACGATCCCGAATTCAACGACCCCTACCGCGTCGAACTCAGCGCCAGCCGAGTGCACTACGACGACTTGCACCTGAGCAACGTACAAAGCCTTATCGTGGGGCGTGGCCTCAACTTCAGCTTTCAAAATACCGCTGCTGACCTCGGCGGAGGCCAAATCCGCGGCCGCGGCGACTGGACAGCAGCCCAGCCCGACGGTGGCCATCTCAGCACTCAGCTTCAGTTTGCGCGGGTGCGCCTGAGCACCCTGCTTCGCGAAGTCAACAACTTTAACCAAACCAGCATCACCGCGTCTAACGTCGACGGTGTGCTCGACGCCACCGCTGCCATCCAGCTGGACTTTGACGCAAACTACGACTGGGTTCCGTCCAGCCTCATCGCCGAAATCCAGTTCAACCTCGAGGGCGGACGCCTGCGCGACCTCAGCGCCCTGCAGCAGCTCGCCCGATTCGCCGAAGTCGAAGACCTCAAAGACGTGCGCTTCGCCCCGGTGCGCAACACCATTTACATCTCCCAGCAGCGCGTCCTGATTCCCGAAATGCTGCTCGAAAACAACGCTTTACAGCTAAAGGTGGCCGGAACCCACGGGTTTGACCAAGTCGTCGACTACCGATTCCAGCTGCAGCTCCGCGAACTCCTCGGAGGCAAAAAACCCAAGCGGAGCCGAGACCTCGACGCCTACATCACCGAAGAGTCGACCCGCGGCCCCGTGTGGGTTCCGATCCGAGCCACCGGCCCCATCGACAAGCTCAGCATCAAGCTCGACGGTCAAGCCCTCAAACAGGACGTCAAAACCTCAGTCACCCAGGACTGGAACAAGCAGGCATCCGAGATCAAAAATGCGGTGAAACCCACAGAATACCAGACCGTTGCCCCCGAAAAGAAGTACCAGTTCGAATGGGACGATTCTGACTCCGACACGAGCCGTTCGATCAACGAGCCGGATCGTTCGCGCACCCAATTCCCCCGACTTCGCCGCAAGGGGGGTGGCGGCTAATTTTTCCGTCTATATTTGTTTTCAGTTATGCGCCGAATTCTCATTGTCCTCCTGATCGCTCTTGCCGCTCCTGTCATGGGCCAAACGCTTCCTACGCCTTCTGAGGTGTGCGGAGTTTTTGCTCCCAATGCCTTCACGCCCAACCGCGACAACACCAACGACTTCTTTGGTGTCGTGGTTTCAGAGGCCTGTGAAATGGTGACCTACAGCCTTCGCGTGTTTGACCGCTACGGTCGCCTCGTCTACGAGAACACCGATCCGCGCGACCGATGGGACGGCAACTACAACGGCCGCGCCATGAAAGAGGGCACCTACCTCTGGCAGCTGAATGCGACGTACGTCGATCCCGACGGCACCAACCAAGTTCGCCTCTCTGAGCAAGGTTCGGTGGTCCTCATCCGCTAATCCCATGGCGGCCAGGCTGTTCAGCCTAATTCTCATCATATTTTTCTGGAGCTTTTCGCCCGCGGAACTTCGCGTGCCCACCACCCTATCGATTGAGTGCCGCGTCGAAGCCTCAGAGTGGTCGAAGCGCTCTAAAAATTCCGCGTGGCTCATCTCGCTGCGTCGCTCCGACGGAACCCCCATCGAAGAGCTCGTCATCGCCGCCACCAGCAACCCCCAAGTCCTAAAGCTTGGCGACCGCCCCGCCGGAACCTACATCGTCGCCGCCTACTTCGACACCAACGGCAACCGCAAGCTCGACCGCGGCGTCTTCACCAACCCCACCGAGCCCTACGCCTTCAGCAACAACGCCCGGAACCGCTTCAGCGAACCCGACCTCAGCGCCCAGCGCTTCGCTCACCCGGGGGCGATACAAAAACTTGTGCTGAAGCCCGCGTTTTAGCGAGGTTGGCAAGGTTGGCTGAGATTAGCTCGTTAGCTTTTTGCGCTTCGCGCTAGGTCCGCTGCGCGGCTAGGGCTGCTACGCAGCTAAATTCTCTAAACGGATATTTTCGTCAATCAGTTGAAATACTGACACTTATTCATTTCGCACATTGAGAGAAAAAGTAAAATCCGGTTATAACCGAATGCTCTGCGGCGCTTTGCGGCGTTGCCGCAACAAGTGACTAGTTACCAGTTACTGGCGAGCCAACGAGCCAATCTCAGCCAACCTTGCTAACGAGCCAACCTTGCCAACGAGCCAACCTTGCCAACGAGCCAACCTTGCCAACGAGCCAACCTTGCCAACGAGCCAACCTTGCTAACGAGCTAGCCGACCAAAAACAAATTGACCGCCTCCTGAAACGCCTTGGGCTGTTCAGCGTGCACCCAGTGGCCGGCGCCGGCGATGCTTTCGAGCTGGGCTGAAGGGAAGTGCTGTAGGATGCCCTCCCAGTCCTCGTCGCGGATGTAGTTGCTCGCCAAGCCGCGAACGAATAGGACGGCTCCGACGAACTGATCGAGCGGGCCGAGGGGCTTCCCGATGCGGTCCATGCTGGCTTCGAGCACGGGAAGGTTGCACTTCCAGGCGAGCTGCTTGTCGTCGTTCCACTCCAGGTTTTTGAGCAAAAACTGGCGGATTCCCCAGTCGGGAAGGTCCGCTTCAAGGGCACGGTCGGCCTCGGTGCGCGAACCAAGATCCGCTAAATTGAGGCGGCGCATCGCGTCAATAATGAACTGGTGATGGGGAGGATATGCCCTCGGAGCAATGTCGACGACCACCATGCGCTCGACCCAGCTGGGGTAGCGGGCGGCGAGCTCCATCACAACTTTTCCGCCCATTGAATGGCCGAGCCAGGCCACGGGGCCATGACCAAAGTGGGCTTCGGCATAGGCGACGACATCTTCGACCATTTCAGCGTAGCTGTGGCTGGCGGTGTGGGGCGACCGGCCGTGGTTTCGCTGGTCGACGAGGTGCACCTCGAATCCGAGTTCCGCCCAAATACGGGCGTGCGTGGCCCAATTGTCGCCCATTCCGAGAAAGCCGTGCAGTACGACAAGCGGACGGCCGGTTCCGATAATTTTGCTTTCGAGGACTACCGACATAACTGCTTTAATCGTTTAAAATCCCTTGCCCTGCGCGCCCAACTCGAGCTGGTAGCGGTAGCGTTGGATGGTGTTTTCAAGTCCAAGATAGAGCGCGTCGGCGATCAAGGCGTGACCAATCGATACCTCGTCGAGCTGGGGCAGTGATGCAGCAAAAAAGGCCAGGTTTTCAGCACTGAGGTCGTGGCCCGCGTTCACGCCCAAGCCTAGCGACGCAGCCAATGATGCAGATTCCGCATACGGAGCCACCACGGCAGCACGAAGCCGCTCAAATCCAGCAGAATCGCCCTCGGCGCGCAGCGCGAGGGCCGCCTCATAGCCCTTGGCGTAAGCCTCAGTGTAAAGTTCGATACGATCCGCCCCCACTGCGCGCGCACCCTCAATTAAGGTGGCGTCGCACTCGATAAAGAGGGAAGTGCGGATTCCGGCCGCGCGAAACTCGGCAACCACTTCGCGAAGCATTCCGGCATGTGCGAGCGTGTCCCAACCTGCGTTGGACGTTAGCACATCCGGGCCATCTGGCACGAGTGTTACCTGTTCGGGTGCGCATTCGAGCACTAAATCAATAAAATCGCGGCTTGGGTAGCCCTCAATGTTGTACTCGGTGTGTACCACGCTGCGAAGTGCCCGGGCATCGGCGTAGCGAATGTGGCGTTCGTCGGGGCGCGGGTGAACGGTAATCCCCTCGGCACCAAACTCTTGCGCGCGACGGGCGGCCAAGAGCACATCCGGAATCTGGCCCCCGCGGCTGTTGCGCAGCGTCGCGATTTTGTTAATGTTGACCGACAAGCGGGCGGGGCGAAGAACTGCCATACTCCAAAGTTTTAAACCGTGAGCCAAAGGTCGCGCAGCCGTTTAGAAATTCGTACTTACGTTTGACCTATGTTTTGGGACGACCTTTTGACCACTGAACGCCCCGAGGGCCACGCACTCTGGCCCGTCGCCGACGCGTCCGGCCGCTACCTCGGCATGGCTGCGACTGACGGAAGCATCTCAGAACTGCGTCCGTTCTACTCGGGCCAGCACCCCGTGGATGCGCTCAATCTGATGGCTGAGCTCCACACCGACTCCCTCGCGGTAGTTGACCAAGACATGCAACTCCTGGGTGGCCTGAGCGCCGCCTGTCTCACCCATTGGATGGGCGCGCAGTGGTGCTTTGAGCTCCCGGGCAGCAGCGTGTGGCTGCGCGGACCGCACACGGTCAGCGGCAACTGGATCCAAGCCCTCGAAGAAGAAGGCTACCGAGTGGTGGCCCTTGCCACCGACTACGACGCAAACGCTGCGCAGTTCGGAACCTGGATTCGCCTCGACCAGCCCGACCCCACGGCAGCCGTGGAAACCCTCGAACGCCTTGGCGCCACGGTCCTCGGAGCCTACCCCCCGGGCCGCCGCCACGACGACGCCCAAGACAACTTGGACCACCTCATTCACTACCTCAACCTATAAGCCATGGCCCGCATTGCGATCTACGGAAAACGCGTGCCCGACGAAGCCCAACCCTTTGTCGAGCGAACCCTGGCCTCGCTCCGCGAAGAAGGCTGTGACGTCACCATCTACCGAGGCTTTCAAAACCGCCTCAACGAGAGCTGGAACCTCGGCCTCGACCTGCCCGAATACACTTCGGCCGAATCGCTTCACGCGCTGAACCCGGACTTTCTGCTCGTGATTGGCGGCGACGGAACCTTACTCGACGCCACCTCGCAGGTGGGCCGAAGCGGAATTCCGCTCATCGGACTCAATACCGGCCGCCTTGGATTTTTGGCCAACATCACCCGCGACGAGGCGCCCATGGCCCTCAAACGTATTCTACAGGGAGCCTATCGCATCGAGGAACGCTTCACCCTTCAGGCCTCCACCGATGGACCCGAGCTGCTCGACCCCAACTTCGCCCTCAACGAAATCGCCGTGAGCCGCAAGGGAACTACCAGCATGATTTCGGTACACGTCCACCTTGACGGGCAGTTTCTCAACACCTACTGGGCCGACGGATTGCTGATTAGTACTCCCACGGGCTCGACCGGATACAATTTGAGCTGCGGCGGACCCATTTTGATGCCCCAATCGCCGAACTTCATCCTTACACCGATCGCACCACACAATTTAACGGTGCGTCCGCTCGTTATTCCCAACGATGGCGTACTCGAACTTCGAATTGAAGCCCGCGAAGGCAATTACCTCTGCTCTATGGACTCCCGCGTATTTACGCTGGACGTCGAAACCACCCTTCGCATCCAGCAAGCCGACTTCAAGTTTCGATTGGTTCAAACCGAGGTTCAGGACTTCCCCACTACCCTTCGCAACAAGCTGCTTTGGGGCCTCGACCGTCGCAACTAGCCCTCGGCAAAGGCCGTATCTTTGCGGACTTATGCGTCGCGCCCTCATGATTTGCACCCTATTGACGTCCCTCGGGGCGGGTGCACAGCACAGCCAAGACCTCAGTATTTCGTGGGGCGGAATTGGTTTTCGCGGCGACGTAGGGCCGACCTATACGCTTCCCACGCAAGGCAGCGCGTTGACGCTCGGGTACCGCTACCAGGGCCACCCCCACTATGCACTGCGCATCGTTGCCGAGCAAGGTGAATTCACCGCCTCAGACATCAACAGCGGTCGGGACGACCGCGAAGCGCGTGGAATCACGGTGCGGACCCAAACCCAGAGCGCCTGGGTCCTCGGGGAAGTCACTTTTTTGCCGATGCGCATTCCCTCCTTTCGGTTTCAGCACACTCCCTACCTGTTCAGCGGATTCGGCGTGACCACCTACAACCCCCAAGGCCAGTACCAGGGCGAATGGATGGACCTGCGTCCACTCGCGACCGAGGGCCAAGGCCTCGCAGGCAGTGGCACTACAATCTACGGATCCCGCGCCCTGAGCGTTCCACTTGGATTGGGCTGGCGCGCCCACCTTGGGCCGTGGCTAATGGCCCAGGCTGAAGTCCAGTGGACCTGGGTCCGAAGCGACTATCTCGACGACGTTTCGGGCAACTATGCAGACACCGAAGCCGTTCGTGCAGCACACGGAGACGCCGCGGCCTACTTCGCGGACCCGACCAACCGGCAGCTCACGGGGTACGCTCGGGGACAATCCGACCAAAATGACGGTTGGTTCCGCGCGAACATCGGGTTAGGTTTGCACTTAGAAAAATTTTGGGAAACTTGCGCCGCATTTCTTAACTGATGAAAAAGATTCCGCAGCACGTCGCGATTATCATGGACGGCAACGGCCGTTGGGCTAAAAAGCAGGGCTTTGCTACCCGCGTGCGCGGCCACGAGATCGGTGTGGAGGCACTACGTCGCGCAGCAACGAGTGCGGCGGAACTCGGAATCCGCTACCTCACCGTCTACGCCTTTTCTGAAGAGAACTGGCAGCGCCCTAAGGCCGAAGTGGACGCCCTGATGAACATTCTCATGACGAGCTTGAGCAAAGAGCTCCCCGTGCTTCAAGAAAACCGAATTCGCCTGCACGCCATTGGCAACCTTGATGCCCTACCCGCCAAAGCACGCCGCCAGCTCGACGCCACGCGCGAAGCCACCGCAGGCAACGAGCGCATGGTGCTGACGTTGGCCTTGAGCTACGGCAGCCGCCAAGAAATCCTTGGAGCCGTCCAGAACTTGGCGCGGCGTTCGGCTAATGGAGAACTTCAGCCCGAAGCCATCACCGAAGCCGATATTGCCCAAGCGCTGTGGACCCACGACCTTCCAGACCCCGAATTGGTAATCCGAACGAGCGGAGAACAGCGCATCTCGAACTTCTTACTTTGGCAGATTTCGTACGCGGAATTCGTGTTCTTGCCCGTACTTTGGCCTGATTTTTCGAAAGAAGACCTCGTTGAAGCGCTCGAGCAGTACGCTGGACGCGAACGACGCCTCGGAAAAACTAGCGAACAACTCACCGCATGATGCGTAGCAAATCCCTCGTACTGGCCGCCCTCCTGGCCCTCGCCAGCCCGTTGTGGGCGCAGATGCCTGCGGTTCCGACCGTCGAAGTCACCGCCGGAATCGACTACGAAATCGGCGGTATCCTCGTCACCGGGGCCGACGAACTGGACCCTGCGATGGTTACCCTACTCAGCGGGCTGCGGGTGGGCGACCAAGTACAGTTTCCGTCTGAAAAGGTATCGAGCGCCATTCGCAACCTCTGGAAGCAGGAGCTTTTTGAAGACGTTCAACTGTTCATCACTGCGCGCAACGGCGGGGTGGTCTACCTCGAATTCAAATTAAGAACGCTTCCAAAGCTCAGCAAGTACTACTTCGAAGGCATCAGTAAAGCGCGCCAGGACGCCCTTCGCGAAAAACTTGGCTTGAGCCGCGGAACCATCGTTTCGCCCAACCTCTTACGCACCGCCGAAGCCACCATTCGCAAGCACTTTGTCGAAAAGGGATTCCCCGACGTGCGGGCCAAACTTACCGCGCTTCCCGACACCGAATTCATTCAGACTGTGGTCGTCAAAGTCGAAGTCGAACCCGGACCACGCCTGCGCATTGACGATATTGTATTTACCGGTAATTCCGCACTCCAAAGCGGCAAGCTGCGCCGTTCCATGGACGAGCTCCACCGCCTGCGCTGGTGGAACATTTTTCAGTCCGCCAAGTACCTCGAAGACAAGCTCGAAGGCGAGCGCGCCCTTATCGTCGAGGCCTACAACCACGCCGGCTACCGCGACGCCCGAATCGTGCGCGATACCGTCTACCGCGTCGACGTCAAAGACAAACCTCGAATCCGCATCGAATTCGCGATCGAAGAGGGGCGTCCCTACTACTACCGCAGCGTGCGCTTCTTAGGCAATTCCAAGTACGACAACGCCACGCTTCAGAGTATCCTCAAGATCGAAGCGGGTGATCGCTACGATTCCAAGCTACTGGCCACTCGCGTCAACGGCGATCCGAACGGCAACGACATTTCGTCGCTGTACCTCAATAACGGATTCCTTTTCAGCAATGTGATTCCGGTGGAAGCACGCGTCGAAAACGATTCGATCGACCTCGAAATCCGCATTCGCGAAGGCCGACCCGCCACCGTGCGCAAGGTGACGGTGATCGGAAACGACCGCACCAACGACCACGTGATCTACCGCGAAATCCGCACGCGACCCGGCGATTTGTTTTCGAAGGCCGACATTCAGCGCACCATTCGTGAACTGGGCCAGCTGGGCTATTTTGATCCGCGCTCGATCAACATCACGCCCAACCCCGACCCCATGACCGGTTCGGTTGACTTGGAGTACACCGTTTCTGAGCAGTCCACCAGCCAACTTGAGCTGCAGGGCGGATGGGGCGCCAACATGGTGATCGGAACCGCCGGCCTCAACTTCAACAACTTCAGCGCGCGCAACCTCTTCAACAAGAAGGCATGGCGTCCGCTCCCGTCAGGCGACGGCCAGACCATCAACATTCGGGCGCAGAGCAACGGAACCTTCTTCTCGTCCTACAACTTCAGCTTCACAGAGCCCTGGTTGGGCGGAAAGAAGCCCAATTCGGTCACCTTCACGGCCTACCACAACCGCATGAACATGTCGGGGCGCACCGACAGCACCGCCCAACGCATCAACATCACCGGGGTTACCCTTGGTCAAGGCCTGCGTTTGAAGTGGCCCGACGACTACTTCACGCTCTACCACGCGATTGACTACCGTCGATTCGACATCAACAACTACCCCTTTGGCACGGGGATGTTTACCTCTGGTATCGCCAACTCGGTGGCGTACAACTTCACGCTGCGCCGTGACAACCGCGACCTTCCGATTTTTCCGACGCGCGGATCCAGCTTGTCGTTCAACATCGAAGCGACGCCTCCGGTTTCGCTGCTCGACGGACGCGACTACAGCAAGCTGACCGCCAACGAGAAGTACAAGTTCATCGAGTACCACAAGTTCAAGTTCTCAGGCGACTACTACGTGCAAATCGCCAAAAACTTGGTAGTCCGCAGCTACGGAGAGTTTGGCTTTCTCGGAACCTACAACAAGGACTATGGCCTACCTCCGTTTGAACGCTTCTACATGGGTGGCGACGGACTTCAGAACTTCGTGCTCGACGGTCGCGAAATCATCGGCCTGCGCGGCTACACCAACTTCAGTTTGACGCCGACCGGTGGCGGCGCCCTGTACAATAAGTTCACTTCGGAGCTGCGCTACCTCATTTCGCCCAACCCGTCCGCTCAAATTTTTGTGCTCGGATTCGTTGAGGCCGGCAACAACTACCTGAATTTCTCAGACTACCAGCCGTTTGAACTCAAGCGCTCTGCGGGCGTCGGCCTGCGCATCTTTATGCCGATGTTTGGCCTTCTGGGCGTCGACCTCGGCCACGGATTTGACCCCATGCCCGGACAAATTAACCCGTCGGGCTGGCAGACCCACTTTGTCCTCGGCCAGCAGTTTTAATTCGTGATGCGCCGCCTTCTCTTTGCCCTCGGAATCTTTGCCTCACTGGCCGTATCGGCACAGCGCATGGGCTATGTGGACACCCAGGCCCTGCTCAAGCGCCACCCGATGTACGTGCAGGCTCAAGCTGAGGTTGAGCGCCTGAACAACCAGTACCACGGTGAGGTCCAGTCACTTTTTGACGACGCTGATGCCCTGCGCGGGCAGCTCGAGGCCGAGCGTGTACTCTTGACTACCGGAATGATTGCTGAGCGCGAAAAGCTCATTGTGAATACGCTCGACAGCGCCAAAGCACGCCAAATGCGCTACTTCGCCCCCGAGGGCACGCTCTTTGCCAAACGAGAAGAGTTGGTCGAGCCCATTCAATCTCAAATCGCTGGAGCCATCCGCGAAGTAGCCCGCCGCAAGAAGTTGGATTTTGTCTTTGACAAGGGCAGCAACCTCGCGGTGGTCTACGCCAACGAATCTCTTGACATCACCAACGAAGTCCTGCAGCAGCTTGGCTTTTAACTCCCTACCTTTGCTCTTATGAAAAAGATCGCACTTATTGCCGCCCTTGTGCTCGCCAGCGCAGCTTCCGCCCAGTCTATTGTGGCCCACGTGAATGTGGACAGCCTTTTGGTGCAAATGCCTGAATACAAGCTAGCCCAAGAGGCCCTACAGGCCGAGCAAGCCAAGTTTGAGTCCGAGGCCAAAGAAATGAATGCCGAACTTGAGAAAGGTGCACAAGCCCTTCAGGCCAATGCCGCAACGTGGACTGAACTCCGCCAGCGCCAAGAGCAGACCCGCCTTCAGGAGATGTACAACAACATTCAAGAGTACATGCAGGGCGCACAGGGCCAGCTGCAGCAGAAAGAGGTTGAGCTAATTACTCCAGTGCTCGAAAAGCTTCAGAATGCCATCAATGCAGTAGCTGCAACTAAGAAGGTTTCGTACGTGCTTGACGCGTCACAAAGCAAGGGTCAAGTGATTTTCGCCAAGGGCGGAATCAACCTCGGCCCCGAGGTTCGCGCCTACTTGGCCAAGTAATGTCCGCCACGGTGGACGGGCCCATTGGGCTCTTTGATTCAGGTGTCGGCGGGTTAACCGTCGCCCGAGCATTAGCCGATCGCCTACCCGGTGAGCGGCTTCTTTATTTTGGCGATACCGCTCACCTTCCCTACGGAGACAAGTCACCTGAAGCCATTCGCGGCTACAGCCTGGCCATCGCCCAGCACTTGGTCGACCTCGGAGCAAAAGCTATTGTGGTCGCGTGCAATTCCGCTTCGTCGGTCGCCTACGAGGCACTGGTAGCGGCGATGAGCGTCCCCGTATTCAATGTGATTGATCCCGTAGTCGCCGAGGTAGCGCGCCTTGGTGTGGACCGTGTCGGAATCTGGGGCACTAAGGCCACCATTAAGTCGGGCGTGTTTCCCGCCAAGCTCAAGGCTTCTGCTCCAGGCGCCACCGTGTGTGCGTGGGCAACGCCCCTTCTGGTTCCGGTAATCGAAGAAAACATTCTGCAGGGCCCTATCCTTGATGCGGTGATTGATGGCTACGCCCGTCCGACCGAAGCAGAAGATGTCGACGCCCTCGTGCTCGCATGTACCCACTACCCGATTGTGGCCGCACAGATAGGGCAGCGCCTCGGGAAGGATGTGGCGTTGCTGTCCACGCCCCAAATTGTAGCGGAACACGTGGCGGGCGCACTTGAAACCCTAGGCTTGCTGCGTAGCAATGCTTCGCCCGCGGCTCCGCACCAGTTCATGGTGAGTGACTACACTCCAGCCTTTGAGGCCATTGCCCAGCAGTTCTTTGGCGAAGCCATCGCGCTGCGCGAGGACCACCTCTGGGGCTAAGCCGGACGCTGGGCCACGATTCGGCGGTACTGAATTTCGCCATTCTTGAGTCGCTCATAGAGCTGTGAACCCACGTTTCCGGCAAACTCAGTAAACATTCCGCGCAGCCAAAACGGAACCCGCTTTTTGATCAGCGCTTTTTTGGTCGGTTCGTCGAGCTCAATAGCCGTGACCACATTCGAAGAAATGTCCACGTCTTCGATGAGCTCCAAGCCCGCCACTGAGACCCACTGGTAGAGCAGGTCCCAATTCCATATCGCTCTGACGTCCACAAGGTGGAGCTTGCCACCGGGGCGCAATACCCTGGCCACCTCGCGGATAAACAGGGCTTGATCACGGTACGCATGGCAGGATTCCACGTTGAGCACCACGTCGAATGAGTCCGGCTCAAAGGGCATGTCCATGCTGTTGCCCTCGAGGTAGCGGGCAAAAGTTCCCGTATGATTCTTCTCACAAAATGCGATCGCCGAGGATGCAAAGTCTAATCCAGTGGCCGAAGCCGGGTGCATGGTTTCGGCCACGTGCCGCAAGCCGCCACCTCGGCCCGAACCTACCTCAAGTACATCTTTGCCCGCGACATGCGCTCGGGCCGCGAGGTAGTGGTACATAGCTCTCGACCGCCACTGAAATTGCTGCTCATCGAGGGTTCCGAATTCACGTCGCTCCGCGTCGGACGGCTCAAAGCCGTAGTTCATAAACCACCAGTCACTGTCTGGAAGCACTTTGGGAAACGTCTCATATGCGAGCTTCCAGAGGCGCTCGCGGAGTCCGCCCGAAGAGCGGACAATTTTAAACAAAAAGTTTCCGAGCATAAGGTAGGTTTTGATGCTCAGAAAGATAGTTCGACTTATCGGGTTGGCCGCCGCACAAACTGCCGAGTGCAGGATCTGCCGAAGCAAAATCTGCTATCCGAGGTCTGCAGCAATCTTCGCCGACAGCAGGCAAAGTGGGATTCCGCCGCCGGGATGCGCGCTTCCGCCCACAAAAAAGAGGTTGGGAATCTGGCGGTGGAAGTTGGGGTGGCGCACGAATGCCGCCATTGCGTTGTTGCTGGAAGCGCCGTAAAGGGCTCCGCGGTCGCTGCCCGTGCGCGACTGAATGGTCGGTGGATCGAGCACCTCTTCGACCTCGATGAACGGGGCCACGTCAATGCCCAGTGCACGCTCAATTTTGGCGAGCACCGAGGCCCGTGCCTTGGCCCGCCATGAGCCCCAATCTTGGCCGTAGTCAGCCGGAGCGTTGATCATGACAAACCAGTTCTCGCCTCCGACTGGGGCCTCGCCCTCGAGGTCCTTTGAGGTGATGTGGATGTAGACCGTCGGGTCGCCGTGAAGGGTTTTGTGCTCGAAGAGGTCGCGAAACTCAGCCTCGTAGTCGTTGGCAAAAAGAATGTTGTGCAGGTCGAGCTCGGGGAATTCGCGGCGCACTCCCCAGTAAAAAATAAGGGCCGAAGAGGAGCGCTCCTGGCTGAGGGTCTTTTCGGGCGCCTTGAGGTCGGGAAGCAGGCGGCGGTAGGTCGGCGTGACGTCCATGTTGCTGACCACTATGTCGGCGGAGAGCTCGGTTCCGCCCACCAAAAGGCCCGTGGCGCGACGGCCATTCACACGGATGCGCTCCACGGGTTGGCCGTAGTGAAACTGAACACCCTGGCGCTCGGCAAGCGCTACGAGCGATTCGGTGATGGCGACCATTCCGCCGTACGGAACAAAGGTTCCGAAGCCAAATTCAAGGTGCGGAATCATCGCCAGCGTGCCCGGAGCCTGGTAGGGCGTCGAGCCGTTGTAGGTCGCAAATCGGTCAAAGAGCTGCACCATTTTGGGGCTGCGAAAGCGCTGGGCGTGAACCGCGTGCATGGTCTGCGTCAGCTTGAGGCTGGGCAGAGCCGCCAAAGCAGGCAACGCATCGCGCCGCAGGTAGGTCGAGGCTTTGTGCAGGGAGCGCTCCAAAAACAGTCCTTTGGTGGCCTCGTACTGGCGGCGGGCCAGGTCGAGGTGGGCGCGCACATGGGCTGCGGGCTCGCCTAGGACGCGCTCGGCTTCAGAGGCGAATTCCGCGGGGTCACTGTGGGCAGTCAGGCGGGTGCCGTCGTCCCAGAAGTAGCGGCACTCCTCGGTCTTTTTGAGGTAGTTGAAGTGGTCGCGCGGATCCTCGCCACAGAGCGTGAACAGCTCGTCGACCAAAAACGGTAGGGTAAAGAGCGAGGGGCCCGCATCAAAGCGGTAGTCACCGAGTTGAAACTGGCTAAGCTTGCCGCCCGGGTACCTGTTGGCCTCGTGGACGTGCACCGCATAGCCCTTGCGGGCCCAGCGGATGGCTGAGGCGATTCCGGCGATTCCGGCGCCGACTATGCGCGCGGTGGGTTGCTGTGCTTCCATTGGTCGATGGCGCGGCGGACGCTGCCGTGCTCGAGTAGCAACGCGCGGGCCTCAGAATCGTTCAGTCCGGTGCCCTCGGCGACCATGCGCGTGCCGCGCTCCACGAGTTTGTGGTTGCTCAGCTGCATGTCGACCATACGCGAGCCCTTTACGCGGCCCAGGCGGATCATCACCGTGGTGGTCAGCATGTTGAGCAGCAGTTTTTGGGCGGTTCCGGACTTCATTCGGGTGCTTCCGGTCACGAATTCGGGGCCCACAACCGCGACGACGGGATATTCCGCGGCCGCTGCGACGGCGGAATCGGGGTTGCACACAATGCAGCCCGTCAGGCATCCGGCAGCGCGGGCCTGATCGAGTCCGCCCACCACGTAGGGCGTGCGTCCGCTGGCGGCGATTCCGACCACGGTGTCGAGGGGCTCGATGCCGTGCTCTTGCAGGTCGATCCAGGCCTGGGCGGGGTCGTCCTCGGCAAATTCCACCGCCTTGCGAATGGCTCCGTCGCCCCCGGCGATGATTCCGACGACCATTCCGTGCGGAACTCCATACGTCGGCGGGCACTCTGAGGCGTCGACGATTCCGAGGCGGCCTGAGGTTCCGGCGCCAATGTAAAAGAGGCGTCCGCCCTGCTGCATACGCGGAACGAGCTGTTCGACCAAGGCCTCGAGCGCGGGAATCGCCTCGGCCACGGCGTCGGGCACGCGTCGGTCTTCGGCATTGATGCCCTCGAGGAGCTGGCGCACCGTCCAGGTCTCAAGGTGGTCGTGGTTGCTGGGGCTTTCGGTGATCATGGCCGTAAATCTAGTGCTTGTGCAGCACCGCCACGTAGTATCCGTCGCTGTGCGGGTGTTCGGGACTGATGCGGACTTCTTCGCGGAGCGTGTACCCTCCGTCTTTCTCGTCGATAAAGCGGCGGACTTGGTCCTCGTTTTCGCTGCGCAGGATGCTGCAGGTGGCGTACACGAGGGTTCCGCCCGACTGAAGCGCCTCGGAATAGTCGCGCAGAATGCCGTACTGCGTCTCGCGGGTGCGCTCGAGGTGCTCGGGCTGAAGCTTCCATTTGGTGTCGACATCGCGGCGGATGACGCCGGTACCGCTGCAGGGTACGTCCAAAAGCATTTTGTTGGCCCACCCGGCGTGGCGCTGCACGTCGCGGGGCGAGCGAATGAGTTCCGTGCGGAGGCCATTGACGCCGGCGCGAAGGGCGCGCTTTTCGGCTTCGCCGAGCTTGTAGGCCTCGACGTCCATGCAGCGAATTTCGGCCTGGTTGCCGGCGAGGGCCGCAGCGTGAAGGGCCTTGCCCCCGGCACCGCTGCACCCGTCGAGGATGCGGTCGCCCGGCTGGGGTTCGAGGTAGGCGGCAATGCGCTGGGATCCGCCGTCGTGCACCTCGTACCAGCCGTCCTTGAAGCTTTCAAGGTGCTGCAGGCGCGGACGCTTGGCCAGCACCAGGGCGTCGGGCGCGACGTCGCTGACGGCGGCGTCGACTCCCTCAGCGGTGAGGCGCTCGAGTACAGCCTCTCGGGTCGTCTTCAGGGTGTTGGCCCGAAGTACGACGTGGGCAGGTCGGTTGAGCGCGGTGGCGAGCACCGACCAGTCTGTGCCTAGTTCTGCGGACGCGCGCTCCGCAAACCACGGCGCGTAGCTCTGGGCGAGGGCCACGTCGAGGTCGGCGGGCACGTTCATGCCTTCGCTGCGCCAGGTCCAGTAGGTATCAAAAAGTTCTTTGAGTTGCTTGCGCTTGACGACAGGTTCAGTGCCGTGAAGGTGCCAGATGAGGCCCCACCAGCGCACGAGTTCGTAGCTGTGCTCGGCCACAAAGGCGCGATCGCGGGCGCCCCAGCGCTTGTTGGCGCGCAGCACTTGGTCGACCACACGGTCGGCGTACAGGCGCTGGCCAAAGGTCCGCTCGAGGACTTCGAGCACCCCAGCGACGAGGTTGGGGTGCGGAATCACGACTTTTGGGATTGAAGCGCGTACAATTCGGCGTACAGTCCGGGCTGCGTGACGAGCTCGCTGTGGCTGCCTTGCTGCACGACCTGGCCGTTGTCGAGCACAATGATGCGGTCCGCCAAATGAACGCAGCTGAGGCGCTGGGTGATGAGCACGGCCGTCATTCCTTCGAGGCGCGCCTTGAGGTTGCTGAGAATCGTTACCTCGGTTTCGGTGTCTACGGCGCTCAGGGCGTCGTCAAACAGTAGCACGGGAGGGTGCTTCATCAGGGCCCGCGCAATGCTGACGCGCTGCTTTTGTCCGCCCGAAAGGGTTACGCCGCGCTCGCCGACAATCGTGTCAAAGCCCTGCGGAAACCCACGAATGTCGTCGGCCACGTCCGCCAGCTCGGCCTGGCGCTCGACTTCAGCGCGGTCGGCGTTGAGGCTGCCAAAGGCGATGTTGTCGGCGATGGAATCGCTGAAGAGAAAGGGGTCCTGAGGCACGGTTCCGACCGAAGCCCGAAGGGCCTGAACGTCCCACTGGCGCAGATCTACGCCGTCAAGGAGCACGCGGCCCGAGGTCGGATCCATGAGGCGATTCATCAGTCCCACGAGGCTGGACTTTCCGGACCCCGTGCGCCCCACCACCACGACCGTCTCGCCCGGATGAACCGTGAACGACACGTCGCATAGCGCTTGAATTCCGCTATCGGGATAGGTGTAGGAAACGTTTTCAAACGTCCAAGCGCCCTGCACCGACGCGTTGTGGGCGCCCTCAGGCGTCGCGACCGACGGAACCACCGTCAAAAAGTCGTTAATGCGCTCCATCGAGGCCTCGGCGCGCTGGATCAGGCTCATCACCCAGCCAATACTGGCAATGGGCCAGGTCAAAAGGCCCACGTAGTAGACGAATTCCGCAATGACACCTGGGCTCAAGCGACCTTCGATGACCCCCTCACCGCCGATCCATACTGTGAGTACAGTGCTGAGGCCCACTAGGAGCATCATCAGCGGAGCAAACAGCGCGTTGACGCGGTAGAGCCCACGGTTGAGCGAGTAGCTCTGTGCCGCACTCTCTGCATAGCGCTCGGTTTGCTCGGATTCAAGGCTGTAGACTTTGAGCACGCGAATTCCGCTAAAGGTCTCTTGAGCGAGCGTACTAATGGCAGACTGCTGCTGCTGAACCGCATGGCTGCGCTGGTTAATGAGCGTAGAAACCTGGTAAATGGCCCACACGAGCAAGGGCATCGGAGCCAATGTGATCCAGCTCAACTTCGCGTCAACTTGAAACATAAACACCAGGGTCAGGCCCGTCGAAAAGGCCGTGTTGATGGTGTACATGACCCCTGGACCGAGGTACATCCGCACGCGGCTGACGTCTTCGCTGATGCGGTTCATCAAATCACCCGTGGCGTTGCGGCGGTAAAATGTCTGATCCAGCGCCTGGTAGTGGTCGTAAATGTCGTTTTTGAGGTCAAACTCAATGCGGCGCGACATGACAATCAGTGTCTGGCGCATAAGAAAGGTAAAGGCTCCGCGAAGGGCACTCAGAAGCAGAATTAAGGCAGAATATCCGAGGAGCGAGCGCATCAAGTCCGATGCATCACTCTGGTCTTTAAGAGCTTGCGCTACCGTATCGAATGCTTCACGAATGTAGATTGCCGGGTAGACGGCGAACATTGCCGAGGCGATAACAAAGAGTACGCCGCCGGTAAAATGCCAGGGATAGCGAAGAAAATAGGGGTTCAGGGACCAAAGGGCGCGCACAGGTCAAAGGTACGGCTGCGCGGCGCCAGGGTTGGGCCTGTATTAGCGAATAAACGGATCGCTAAACTTCAGATCACGCGCAAAGCCCGGGTCGTCCAACGTGTGCAAAAAAGCCACCAAAGCCGCCTTTTGGGCCGCCGTAAAGTTGGGGCGGATTGGCTGACCGTCAGGGCCGCGCAACTGCGGGCTGAGGTTGGGGTGATTCTGAACTCCGGTGCTGTAGTGCTCCACTACCTGCTCGAGGGTTGCGAAGCGTCCATCGTGCATAAAGGGTCCGCGATCGCTGATGTTGCGAAGGGACGGAACTTTGAACAGTCCCACCTGCGCCGTGTTGCCATTTGCGCCGCCCACCCCGGCGTCGGTAGTCGTTGCGTCAAGGCCATTGTTTCGGGGACCTGGAGCTGTAAATGCCTCGGTTCCGTGGCAGGACGCGCACGCGCCAGGAGCCGGAGGACCTCCCCCAGGAGCTATGCCGAAAAAGAGTGCTTTACCCTGATTTTCTTGGGCCGTGAAGTTGGGGAAGGCTGTCGCCGGGCCGGCGACCTGGGCGCGTCCCTTATCGTAGCGAGATTCGTAGCTCATCATGCTGCGCACAAACTGCGCGAGCGCTTGGCGCACACGCAGCTCGGTCACCTCGGTGCTCCCAAAGGCCTTCTCAAACAGTAAAGGGTAGTAGGGTGCGGAATTAACTCGGGCAAGCAGCGTGTCGATGCTCAGGCCCATTTCGATTGGATCCTGAACAGGCATGAGTACCTGATCCTCGAGGGTGGCGGCGCGTTCATCCCAAAAGAATGCGCCATTGGCGTAAAATCTGGCATTGGTGAGGCCCATTGAATGCCGAGGCGTTCGGCCGCCGGCGAAGCCGCGGCTGAACCGAGCGCTGTCCCCAAAACCTTGGTCCTGATGGTGGCAACTAGCGCACGAAGTGCTTCGGTTGGCACTGAGGTTCCGATCGTAAAAAAGAACGCGACCCAGCGTGGCGCCATCATCAGTTACGGGATTGTTGAGCGGGGTGTTGTCCGCTGCGAGCACATTGGCTTGCGCAAAATGAGCCGGTAGCTCATCGGGTGTGTACGTGAAGGGCGTCTCAGGCAAGTTGAGGTACTGCGCGATCGGATCAACAGGTTCAGGACGGCACGCTGGCATTAGTACAACGGCCACTGCAAGGGAGGCAAAAAGCTTATTCATTGTGTATAGGATGCATGGAATGTACAATGGTTTAATGCCTTTGTACCTTTAGGGTTATGTTTTCGGCTCCGTCCCAACCCGTTATCGCCGTCGTAGGCCTTGGCTACGTCGGCTTGCCCTTGGCTTTAGCTCTTTCGCGCGAGTTCCGCGTGGTCGGTTTTGACATCAACACGTCACGCGTCGACGAGCTCAACCGCGGCGAAGACCATACCCTCGAGGCCGACCCAGCAGACCTTTCGGCTGCGTTGGGCCGCGGGCTGAGCTTCAGTGCTGACACTTCGTCGCTTCGCGAGGCAAATGTGTACATCGTGACGGTTCCGACCCCCATCGACCAGTTTAAGGCCCCCGACCTCAAGCCTTTGCTCGCTGCTTCTGCGACCATCGGGGCCGTGCTCAAGTCTGGCGACGTCGTCATTTATGAGTCCACGACCTACCCCGGCTGCACCGAAGAAGACTGCGTACCCGTGCTCGAGCGGGCGTCTGGACTGAAGTTCAACGTAGACTTTTACTGCGGATACAGCCCCGAGCGCATCAATCCGGGCGACAAGGTCAACACGCTTGAAACAATTAAAAAGGTGACCAGCGGAAGCACGCCCGAGTCCGCCGCCTTTGTGGACGGAATCTACCGCCGCATCGTCAAAGCCGGAACCCACCTCGCCCCCAGCATCAAGGTGGCCGAGGCCTCTAAGGCAATCGAGAACGCTCAGCGCGACGTCAACATCTCGTTTGTGAACGAGCTCGCCCTCATTTTTGACCGTCTCGGAATCGACACCCGCGACGTGCTCGAAGCCGCCGGAACGAAGTGGAACTTCTTGAAATACAGCCCCGGACTCGTGGGAGGGCACTGCATCGGCGTCGACCCCTACTACCTCGCCCACAAGGCGCAGAGCGTCGGATACCACCCCCAAGTGATTTTGAGCGGACGCCGTGTCAACGACTCCATGGGCATGTTTGTGGCCAACAAGGTCGTGAAGCTGATGATCGGCAACGGCCTCGCAGTACACGGCAGCAAGGTGCTCGTCCTCGGTGTGACCTTCAAAGAGAACTGCCCCGACATTCGCAACACCCGCGTGGTCGACATTGTCGCGGAACTCCAGCAGTTCGGCATGCACGTCGACGTGTTTGACCCTTGGGCCGACCCCTCTGAGGTGCAGCACGAGTATGGAATTCAGCTCGCCGATGCCCCTAGTCAAGGCTACCATGCCGTAGTCCTTGCCGTTGCCCACGAACAATTTACCTCGCTGCGCCGCGACCAACTTGGTCTGCTGGACGACGGAATTATCTTCGACACCAAAGCCCTATGGCCTCGTGAGATGGTGAACGGTCGGCTGTAGCTCGTTGGCAAGGTTGGCTGAGATTGGCTCGTTGGCTTTTTGCGCTTCGCGCTAAGGCCGCTGCGCGGCGAGGACTGCCTTCGCAGCTTAATTCTCTAAACGGATATTTATTCAACTACTTGATTTAGTGTTGTATAAACGTTTCCGGCACTGAGAGAAAAAGTAAAATCCGGTTATAACCGAATTGCGAG
>Ga0209550_10001091_pt1 | contig 26146 bp, 19 predicted proteins | sample LauGreSuBDMM15SN_2_FD_187567 | JGI IMG/M metagenome (GOLD analysis project Ga0209550, IMG submission 187567) | Freshwater lake microbial communities from Lake Michigan, USA - Su13.BD.MM15.SN (SPAdes) (version 5) | ecosystem: Environmental > Aquatic > Freshwater > Lake | place: Lake Michigan... | reverse complement strand
TTCTTGTCCATCCTGTTCTACCATCATCTTACCGGCAATAGAACCGTATTGTTGTTGCAAAACACTAGATTCTGCTTGCAGCGGTATGTTTTCTTCCCTGAAAAGGTCTATGCTCTTTTTAACTGACCTCAGGTAAGTAAAATATTTTTCTTGATTGAGTTCTTTGGTAAAAGGACAATCAACCAATTTTTTATTCAAGATGTCAGCATAAGGTTGAATCTTAGGCTGAATTTCCATGAAGAAAAAGTTGAAAGCCTCTTCAAGGGCTTTGTTTTCTGTATCACAGGTCATTCTAACCTGTCTCCAGCAAGCATCTTCGCTGATAAAGGCTTCGATTTCACTGGAATCTTTTAGCCATTGTTCAAGATCTTCTAAAGAATTGATTTCCCTTTCTTTCAGTTGAATGAAATAAGGTTCAAGAATCGACCACTCCGTTAAAGTGAAATCTTGTGGAAGGAAATGGTGTTGAAGCTTTTCAATATTTGCGCTGTAATTCATAAAGATGGATTTACATTAGAGACTAAATTGACTAATTCTCTTCTTCCTGATCATTTTCCTCTTCATCCAATTCTGTTAGTTTGATTTCAATTTCGTTCTTTTTAATCACGCCAAACCAACGTACCATTTTCTTCATATCGCTGTTGTAAACCTTATCAAAATCCATTTTTGGATACGCGGTTTCAAAATATGTTCTGATGGCGTTATTGTCTTTTTCAGAGGGGAGTTCTAATCCTGCTGCATCCATTGCCATAAAAATTTCAGCAAGATTAACATTGTCGTCTTCTGTGTAAACTTCGATAGATTCAAGGTGTGAAAACTGATGCAATCTGTTGGAAATAAATTTTGTTGAATTGTCTTCCAAAGACCTAACAATTGCACCATCTGATTTGCTTGTTAGAAGTTCAAAAAGTCCTGAAAATCCTGTTACTGAAATGAGTTTATTGTATTCCATATCCACTTTTTATTGAACTTGCAAGTTACAACCATTTTACTGAATATTGTTTTCAGCCAGGATGTCTATAATCCTTTTTTCAATGGAAGCAAGGTCGCTATACCCTCTCGTAATCATGTACAGCTTTGTTTCATCAACTTGAAGAAAGGCAGTAGGGAAGCCATTTACGTTGAGTTGTTTAATTAATGTGAAATCATACTTTGCCTTGTCTTTGTACTCGTCTGACTTCAAATTAGCATAAAATTGATTTTCTTCGATTTCATATTTTATAAGAAGATGTCTATATGCTTCAGGATCTGTTAGGTCGCGGCCTTCTTCATACAAAGAATATTGAAGGTCAGCTGCAAACTCTATTGTTCTGTCTGGATAAATATCCCTGAAAATTGCCATGGCGATGGCAGGCATTTCAGAATTGGGATGCCAATCACTTTGGTCTGGATTTTTAATATGCCATAGGTAGTCTTCTCCAAACTTCACGCCCGTCATGTTTTCAACGGTTTTGTAGGCATCAAGGATATAATTTGCCATCACACCAATATGCTGAGTTGATTCTACTGGAATCATCCCACCTGAAATCGTTTCAAACTCAAATTGATCTTTGTATTTTTCGTACAGGGCTTTTATAACTGGACTGAATCCATAGCACCAACCACAATAGGCATCGTAACAGTAAATAATTCTAGGCGTCATTTAATAGTTGCTTTTTCAAAAGACATGTCATAATCCTGGTGGATAGTTCCCATTACCCTATCCCAAAAAAGTAAATATAGGCCATAATTGCCTTTAAAAAACTGATGGTGTTGGTTATGGCTAACGGATGTATTGATCCATTTGCCAATTTTACTTTTGTTAAAATTCTTTGGATACAATTCAAATCCTAGATGCCCATAAATGTTGTATGCAATGGAAAAGAAAAAGAATATGAAGAAATGTAGTTTATGCATGGGGACGCAATAAAGAAAAACAAGGAATACACCAGCTTCAACAACAGCTTCAAGGGGGTGAAATGCATAAGCAGCCCAGGGCGAGGGGTTGGTGGATTTGTGGTGTACGAGGTGAAATAATTTGAACAAGCTTTTATGGTGCATCAGCCTATGTGTCCAATAAAAGTAGGTATCGTGAATAAATATCATGACCGGGAAAACGGCAATGAAATACAACCATCCCTTTGATGAGATTTTTGAGTATAGCAATGTTGTGGATGAAATTTTTTCATTTTGAATAAAAACGAGTGGTACAAATGAGAATATCAGCATAGTAAGAACTGAATATAATACCTCTCTTTTGTAATGATTGTTTTCAGGGAAATTCCTTTGAATTTTTTTACCTGATTTTCTTTTCTTCCGTAGAATGTAAAAAATACAGAAAGCTATGCCGGCCAAAATAAAATAGCGGCTGCTAATCATCGCAAATATTTTTATGTATTTATCCATAAAATATTAAGAAAAAATTTAGAGGTGTTTATTTCATTCTAAGGTAATGCATTCAATATTAAAAAAAGACGCATTTTTCCCTGTTTTACCTTGGTAAAAAGCCTTGAATTTTGGCATGTCAACTTCTTTATTGCCTGTTAAATAAATAGGTTCACCAAAGCCTGCCAATTTGTTTTTGTAGTCAAGATACCCGGGTAAAACCGGAACATTGGCTCCTAGTGCCGCAAAATAAAATCCAGATTTCCATTTTTGTACAAGCTTTCTTGTTCCTTCAGCTGGGATTGCTACAAAAAGGTTATTTGGTTGGTTAAATTTTTTAATAATTTGATCTGTCAAGCTTTGTTTCTTGCTCCGTTCTACTGGCATGCCTCCGGTGTTTTTCAAGAGAATGGACAATGGGAATCTAAATAATTCTTTTTTAGCCAAGTAATTGACTTTCATCCCCAGCATTTTGAATACGGCCAAGGCATAGATAAAATCCCAGTTTGACGTATGTGGAGCTGCAATCACTACAGCTTTTTTGATGTCTGGTGAAACAAGTCCATCAATTTTCCAGCCTTTGAGTTTAAACCACAGCACAAAAAATTTCGTGATCATAATTTCCTATTTGATTTTTTCTTTTACGAGCCTATGAATTAATGTGCAACAAGCCAATTATCCCCAATCCCTGCTTCTGCCAATACGGGAACATTGTTCGGTAGTATCAACGCATTTTCCATGTTCTCCAAAATCAACTTCTTCATTTCTTCAGCTTCTTCTTTTAATGCATCGAATATAAGTTCATCATGTACCTGAAGAATCATTTTACTTTTCAGCTGATTTTTCTTTATAGCAGCTTGCACTTTGATCATGGCCAGTTTCACCATGTCTGCAGCACTTCCTTGAATGGGCGAATTGATGGCGTTTCTTTCTGCAAAACCCCTTACCGTGAAATTGGTTGAGTTGATGTCACGCAACCACCTCTTCCTTCCCATCAACGTTTCAACATACCCTTTTTCTTTTGCGAATTGTATCGTTGATGCCATGTATTGGGTAATTCCCGGGAACTCCTTTTTGTAGTTATCAATGATGGTTTTTGCTTCAGTTCTGCTAATGCCTAAATTCTCTGCTAATCCAAACGCGCCCTGTCCATAAATGATTCCAAAATTCACGCTTTTGGCCTTGTACCTCATTTCTTTTGTAACAGCGTCTTCTTCAATACCATAGACTTTGGCTGCAGTTGCTGTATGGATATCCTTACCTAGCCTGAATGCTTCGCACATGTTTGGGTCGCCACTGATGGCAGCCACTATCCTCAACTCTATCTGTGAATAGTCCGCTGAAATCAATACATGGTCACTGTCTCTAGGAATAAATGCTTTTCTGATTTCTTTGCCCCTATCGCTTCTAACAGGTATATTTTGAAGATTCGGATTGTTGCTTGATAGTCTACCAGTTACTGCAACTGCCTGGGCATAGGTAGTATGAACACGTCCTGTTTTTGGATTAATCAACAGCGGCAAAGCATCTACATAGGTTGATTTCAGTTTTGTCAGTTCCCGAAATATCAAAATATCTGAAACAATGGGAAACTGATGTGCCAATTTTTGCAAAACATCTTCACCGGTAGCATATTGTCCAGTCTTTGTTTTCTTAGCTTTAGGATCTAACATCAATTTTTCAAACAAGACTTCTCCAAGTTGCTTGGGTGAAGCTAGGTTGAAACGAACTCCTGCAATTTTATAGACAGACTCTTCAGCAATTTTTGCTTCTTTTTCTAATTCCTTAGAATACTCATTGAGAAAGGCGGTATCAACCCGAACGCCTTCAAACTCCATTTCTGTAAGCACTTTTACCAATGGGTTTTCAACTTCAAAGAACACTTTTTCCACCTCTTTTTCCTTCATCTCAGGCTCAAATATATTCTTCAACTGCAACGTTATATCAGCATCTTCGCCTGCATATTCTTTAACTTTCTCTACCTCAACATCGCGCATATTGCCCTGTCCCTTCCCTTTTTTGCCAATCAATTCCGTAATTGAAACAGGCGCATATCCTAGGTATTTGGCACTCAAGACATCCATGCTTCTTTTTCCTTCTGGCTCTATTACATAATGCGCCAGCATGGTATCAAAAACATTTCCCGCAAGCTCGAAACCATGATTTTTTAAAATCAGCAAATCATACTTTATGTTCTGTCCAATCCATGTGATGGTTGGATTGTTGAACAGGACACTGAATTTGTGAAGGATTTTGTGGGTTTCTATTTTACTCTCTGAACAAGGAACATAGCTTGCAGTTCCTGGTTTGATAGAAAAGCTAATTCCTACAATACCCGCCTGATTTGCATCTAGTCCTGTTGTTTCTGTATCAAAGCAGATTTCTTTTTCATTCAAAAGGGCTTTAATCAACACATCCATTTTGTCAATAGAGTCCACAAGTTCATATTCATGTGGGGTGTTGTTGATGTTTTTGTCGGCTACTATTTCTCCGCTATAATCTTCTTCTGCTTGTTGTGTGGTGGTGGAAACAGTAGTTGCCTCCCCAAATAAATCACCTTGTACTGTGGTGCCTGGTTTTTCTTTAGGTGCCTCTACTTGAATATCTTCACCTAAAACCCTTTTGGCAATGGAACGAAATTCAAGTGTATTGAATATCTCAGACAGGGCTTCTTTGTTAGGATTAGATAATTTGAAATTTTCTTCGTGGAATTCAACCGGTACCGTGGTAATGATTGTCGCCAGTTTTTTACTCATGATGGCGAGGTCTTTCCCCTTCCTCACTTTTTCACCCATTGAGCCCTTTATATCATCGGCATGGTCTAGCACGTTTTCAACAGTGCCATATTCTGCTAGTAATTTTGCAGCAGTCTTCTCTCCAACTCCTGGTATGCCTGGGATGTTGTCAACTGCATCTCCCATCATCGCCAATATATCAATAACTTGAGAAACATCTTTGATGTTCCATTTTTCGCATACTTCCTTTGGACCAATGATTTCGAAATCGCCTCCTTGGTAAGGGGGTTTGTATATTTTGATGTTCTCTGAAACCAATTGTCCATAGTCTTTGTCTGGTGTTACCATGAAAACCTCATACCCGGCTTTTTCAGCTTGTTTAGCCAATGTTCCAATAACATCATCTGCTTCAAACCCATCGTTTTCGATGATGGGGATGTTAAATCCTTCTATGATTTTTCTTATGTCAGGCAAAGATGCTATCAAATCTTCTGGTGCTTCTTGTCTGTTTGCTTTGTAATCTGCAAAATCCAAATGTCTTTCTGTTGGTGCGGCTGTATCAAAACAGATGGCGATATGTGTTGGTTTTTGTTTTTTCAAGAGGTCTATTAACGCATTGGTGAACCCAAATTGCGCATTTGTGTTTTTGCCCTTGCTGGTAATCCGAGGGCTTCTTATTAACGCATAATAAGCACGAAAAATCAATGCAAATGCATCGAGTAAATATAGCCTTTTGTCCATAAGGTAAAGTTAGTTCTTTGTATGTTATTCAATACCATTCACCTGGTGGAATTACTGAATGTTGGTGCTCAGTTATGCCAGTTTTCAATGAAATGGGGCAGCATTTTTCTCCAAGTGGGCCAATCGTGATGGATATCATCTCCCCAAATTTCAAGTTGATGTGGAATTGATTTGGTATGTAGCACATCAGAAAATCGATAATTTGAATCGGGATCTTCGTGCGACCCGCTTCCACTGGCGATAAGAATCTTTCCTTTTCGGATCTGTTCCAACGTATGGTGATCTTCTTGATTTGGTATGTAATGTATGGGTGAATTAAAATACACTTGCTCATCGTAATACCCGTCTGTGTATTCTGTTAGGTCGTAAATGCCGCTCATGGCTATTACTCCATTGAGTAAATCAGGTCTTTTTAAGAATAAATTCATTGAATGCAGTGCTCCAAAAGAAGCTCCACAAGTATAAATGGGCGTTTCTGCTGAAGTCGAATTCTTAATGAAAGGCACTACTTCATTGAAAATATAATCATTGAATTGATTTTGCCGGATGGCCTTGTGGGCACTTTCCATCTCCTTGTTCATCCAACTTTCTGTGTTGATGCTGTTTACAGAGAAAACCTTGATTTTGCCTGCATCTATATAGGGCTGTAAATAATCAATCAGCTCAAATCTTTTGTATTCAAGAAAATCAGCTGCTGCTGTTGGAATCATCAACAATGCAAATCCATAATGGCCATAAACCGCAATGGGCATGTCTTTGTCCAAAGATGGACTATACCAATGGTGTATTTTTTCTTGCATAATAGTTTAAGGAACCACTTTAATGATGCCCCTCATCACTGATGCATGTCCTGGGAAAGTGCAAATAAAAGTATATTCCCCTGGTGTAAGCGGGGCTGAAAAATAGATTGATTCTGATGATTCTGGTTGCAGCAAAGAAGTGTGAAACAACACATTAGCGTTATTCGGTACAAAACTCATTTGTGATCCTTTCAACCCCAATTGCAAGGCAAGATTGGCAACATCATCTGCCGATCCTGGTTTTACAATCACCACATTGTGTGTCATGTCATCATTGTTGTTGAAAATCAACCTAATTTTTGAACCTGCTTTTACTTCAAAATTGGAGACATCATATTTTAGTCCTGGCTTTGTGCCCAGCTTTATCACCCTGTCTGGTTGAACCCAATCAGCTGGCATGGTTGTTTGTCTTTTTTTACTAGGTGCCACTTTATTCATGGCAGGCATAATTTTCATGTTGTGACTTGCCATGTTCATTTTCACCTTCTCTTCTTCTTTCAAAACCGTTTTATTCCCTTCGGGGATGTTGTTCATGGTATAATAACCTGTGTTGTGCAGCAACAACCCTTTTTCTTTTGATTCAACACCCACCAGTTTTAGTTCATGGATATATCCTTCCATGACGGAATCTAGAATTAGCTTCACTTTCATGCCATCAACTGATGGTATGATGCCGATGATTTTTCTTTCACGGTTGTTGATGATTGGACTCCCATATTCATGGTGATATTCGTAGGTGAAACTGTTGATGCTGTAATTCATCACATTTTTTAACGTGCTGATATCTGCCGGCTTGGTGAATTCTACTTCAAATCCGTCTGTTTGGGCGCAGATATTTTTCATTTCAAATGGAGTTTCTCCATTCCATACCAAGCGTTGCAAAGCATAATCTGCTTTTCCGGTACTTGACCAGCCCCTGCTTGTCATACCAGCAAACAATGAACCATCTAATCCCCACCTCAAGCGTAGAATACCAGAAGCAAAGCCTTCATAAAAAGGATAACAGGCTCCTTGGTATTTGCCTTTTACCTTTTCGAGTGACATCCTCATTATTTTCGAATGGCCTTGGTCTGCCACAAAATATTGCCCATTGAATGGTCCAAAAGCTCCACCTGTTTCATCTTCAACAATGTCTGAAGTTGAAATGCCCATCAAGGTATGTGGAAACCAAACGGCTGGCAGTTTCAATTCTTTGATTTTTTTCGCAGCTTCATGCATGGGCTGCCCATTATCAACTACTTTTAGGTCCTCTTTGGTTAGTTTCAATGGAGATTCTGGCTCTTTGGTCCAATTTAATCCACCTGCATTTCCAGCAAAATCACCTTTTTCCAAATGGGTAACTCTTCCACTTCCAACCCAATCACCTTGGTTCTCTCCGTAAAAGACATCGTTGTTGCTGTTCACAGTAAACCCCGCCGGTGAGCGTAGTCCAGTTGCTATAGGTTCAATAACACCATCATTTTTGATTTTTAACAACCATCCATGCCATTTGCCAAGACCATCTCCATATCCCACCCAGGCAACATTAAGGGTAACATACATGTCGCCTTTTTTGTCAAACACCGGTCCATAAGCATACTCGTGGTAGTTTCCACTCAATTGAAAAATGGATATTGGGGTATATGAATCTGCTTTGCCATCACCGTTTTTATCTTCAATTTTTGTAAGTTCTCCACGTTGGGTGCAATAGAATGCACCATCTCTATAGGCTAATCCAAGAACTTCATGAAGTCCGGAGGCAAACTTGGTAAAATGTGGAGCACCTGTCCCATAAGCATTTTGAATGATCCATATTTCTCCTCTTCTTGTTGAGGCCGCTATTCTACCATCCGGCATGATGGCAACTCCACCAACTTCCAGCTTTACCTCTTCTGGAATTGAAATTGTTCGAATGGAATAGAAATCTTTTTCTGATAGACTGGCATTCTTTTGAGAAAAAGACAATGTTGCAATGGACAAGCATATTACTGCGAGGGAGAACGACTTTGTGGACATCGATTGTAAATTATAGATTGATCCTAAAGTTAATCGAAAATTCAAATTGTATGGCAATAATTCTATTTGTAAACCAATTTAATAAATTTATGTCCTGTTTTATTGATTTATATGATTGGTAACAAAAAAAATCCCTGTGTTTTTTCGCCACAGAGATATAAAATTAATTGTTAAAATGCTTAAACCCTTTTAGTTACTTACTCATCTTTAAATCATCCACAAATTCCATTAATTTTTCTTTTGTTATTCCGGGCATACAAATTACATGGGCAATCTCGTTCTCAGTTGCCAATTGCCATTTTTTACAAATATGTACACATGGTTTTGGAAAAACAACTGTCAAGGCATTGGGGTTGCTCCATGCTGAAATTCCTATTTCATTGAGTTTGTCGCGGAGAAAGGCAGCATTTTCAAGACAATTTTTAGCCCTTTTTAGCATTCCTTCTTTTCCCCATTTTTGAATGGCATACCAAATTATCATTGAGTTGATCCCTGATCTGGATCCTGGTATCGTTGTATCCAAGGTTCCAATATAGGGTATTGCCCTGCCTATTCTTTCTTTGTATGATTTTTTTACAAGAACTACTCCATTAGAGATTGGTGATCCAAAAAATTTATGTCCACTGATTGCAATGCTATCTGCACCATGCTCAAAATTGAAATCATCGTCGCCCAGCAATGCAAGATACGCTCCTGCCAATGCGCCGTCGCAGTGTATATATGAGCTTTTTATGGCGTATTTTTTTAAATAATCCCTGATGATAGGAACGCTATCTTTTGCTTCCGTCATGGTAGTTCCAATATTGGCCATGATGATTACTGGGCGATGTCTGTTCATTTGAAGCGTAACTTCAAAGTCTTCATAATCCATTTCCCCATTGGGTTGTGATCGGATTACGATGCTTTCCATGTTCAACAGGTGAATATTTTTTTGAACGCTATAGTGAGTTGATTCTGTGTAGTAAACCATTCCAGTTGGGTAGATTTCCCTGGCTACATACAATCCATAAAGATTGCCTTCAGATCCACCATTGGTTACATATCCCCAATGGTTATCTACCGGTGCTTTGAATATTTCAGAAAAGAATTCTATTACTTCCCGCTCGAATTCTTTTGCTTGCATGTCGTTTGAGGCAATAAATGGGTCGCCTACATTGTTCAAACTATATTCCAAAAATGGATAAAGTTCTTTGTAGTCGTAGTCTGTAGCTACTGGGTAGCCAATATATGTTTTTGAACGCTCTTCAATCTTCTTTATGAAGGAATTTAATCTTTCCATGAACTTAATTGATGGGAAATGAGGAATATAAACTTGTGAGCGGAGTAAAACTCAGTTATCGTTCTACTTCTTACGCCCTATAATGCATCAATGTTAAATTCAGTTGATTTCAGCAAGCGACCTCATCAGGCAACAGAAGTTATCGCCTTTGTCATTGAAAATTTTTGAAGGAAAGTCTGGTCGCATTCTTTACAAAATTAGCACTTTAAAACGAGTATGCTGCATAGGGTGAAAATATAATCTTTCCACCCTATGCAGCATATATTGAAATTCTACCAAATTATCTGATATTGTATTGCTTCAGCTGCTGGCAATAACAATACCAATTGGTTGTTGTAAGATTCTATTTTTGGAACAATACCCGGTGCAATTTGTATGTAATAAGCTTGGTTGTTGATGCCATATAATCCAGTTCCCAATGGTGTTATGGCAGTTCCTTGCGCGATGCGGACCATCAATTTTTCTTTGCCTTCCCCATTCACTGTAATCAACCTATTCAACCCTTTTAATTTTTCATTGGGCGTGATTTTATCTTGAACCTGCATAGTTTTGTAGGCATAGTTAAAGGTAGGTTGCCTTAATTCATTTAATGTGTAACCCTTGTATAGATAATTTACAACAGAGTCTTGTTTGTTTGTTTTTTCGTAAATGGGACAATTTCCTGCCATCACTATTGGAGCTCCCAATGCAGTTGCTGTTTGTGGTTCTCCACGCTCATACCACATGTCTGTTGCATTCAGGAAATCCCCTTTCCAAACTTGCAACATTCCTCCTTGCATAAGGTCATAAGAATAATGCATTTGAGATGGATCCCCTACAGACATCACATGTGTTAACTTTTTGTTTTTGTGCATCATGAACGACCTGATGATTTCAGGCTCTTTTTCTGAGCGTACTGCTATCAAAGGAGCTGGACCGCGCTCTGGTATGGATGCTGGCGCATGCAATGCAACTGCTCTGCTGTTTGCTTTTTCTATGTACAACGACATACCCGTGCGCGCCCAATTAACATCTTTGCTTACCCATAACTTGAGGGTATGCGTTCCTGCTTCAAGTTCAGCTGTACCATAAAATGGATCTGCTCCTATCCATGTCCACCCTGTTGGTATCACTGTTTTTCCATCAATCTCTAAACTACCATCACCTGTAAAGTATGTTGTAAACAAATAAGCATCTTTGGTTGGCACGTTTAATTTTCCTTCAAATTGAATGAAATATTTGTCCTTTGCTGATGCAAGTCTTGAGTCAATATTTTTTGCAATTCCTTGGCTGGTGGGCTTTGTTTTATTGGCTTCTTCCGGTGTTTTTGCTGAATTTTCGAAATATTTGTAATTAATATCTGTCAACGTTGCCTTCAGATCATCCTGTGGAGCATATTTGATATTTTTGATGGCAATCATGCCATGGTCTCCTTGAATCATTAAAGGAGCAAATGCTGTTTCTTTTTCTGAGACTGCTACGCGTGTTGGCCCGCTTACAAAAATATTTTCATGAAGAATTATGCCATTGAGTTTCACAAAATTGAATTTTGCAGGCATCGTCTTTTTGCCGCTTGCATCAAATCTTGGTGCTTGAAATGATATTTCCATGTGTTGCCAAAGTCCTGGTGCCGATGCTGCATTTTTCAGCGGGGCATTTCCTTCAAATCCTTTGTTATCTTTCCATCTTTCATAAATCCCACCTATGTCGCTTGAGGTTGGAATTTTTACACCCCAACTGTCATTTATCTGAATTTCATACCTAGATTGTAAATAGATTCCGGAGTTTGACCCTTTGGGTATCATCAAATCAAATTCAATATAGATATCACCATGTTCTAGCTTGGTGAAGAGGTTGTATTTGCTCTGATTTTGAATGCTTTTTGTGTAGTTATTCAATAGAATTCCCTTTCCTTTTGCTGTGTTTAAAAGGGTGTCTCCAAAACTGCCTTGTACATCACCAATTATTTTCCAATTTTCTGTTGGCGATTGAAAACCTTCCATTGTTTCAAGTGACAAATCTTTTAACCTTGTTTTTAGTTTTTGGGCATTTGAATTGGCTACAAGTAGCAATGAAAAAGCCAATGAACATAATATTTTAAAACGCATGTGTGTTATTTATGAAATGAATTTAGGTAAAAATTATGATAAGTGAGGAAGGTTAAGCGGTGGTCATGGCTTCTAGTTTTTTCTTTCCTTCAAACATCAAATCCCTTAGCCTAGCTGCTTCCATGAAATCTAAATCCTTAGCCGCTTTTTCCATGTTTTTCTTGATTTTAGCGATGTTTTTTTCCATTTGAGGTATCGTTACATAATCTGCTTGTTCTTCTGCCGCTACTGAACTTGCATTGTCTTGTGCTATGGTAACCAAATTGCTGTTTTCATCATATCCTTTAATTTCCAAGACTGCTGTTTGTGCAAATACTTGTTCTTTGCTTTTGATGACGGTCCTTGGTGTGATGTTATTTTTTAGGTTGAATTCCACTTGTTTAATCCTTCTTCGATCCGTTTCATCCATGGTCTTTTGCATGCTACCAGTTATTTTGTCTGCATAGAAGATTACCTTGCCATCCACATTTCTCGCTGCACGGCCTGCCGTTTGTGTCAGCGACCTCTCATTTCTTAGGAAACCTTCCTTGTCTGCATCCAATATGGCAACCAACGATACTTCTGGTAAATCCAACCCTTCCCTCAATAAATTTACGCCTACCAACACATCAATTTCTCCTAACCGCAACTGTCGCAAAATCTCTACCCTGTCTAATGTGTCAACATCACTGTGTATGTATTTGGATTTTATATTGATGCGCTGAAGGTATTTGTCCATCTCTTCTGCCATCCTTTTCGTGAGCGTTGTTACCAGTACGCGGTCTCCTTTTTTGACTGTCTTGTCAATTTCATCCAATAAATCATCTACTTGATTGATGCTTGGCCTCACTTCAATTGGTGGATCTAACAATCCGGTTGGTCTTACAACTTGCTCTACCACCACCCCTTCGGTTTTTTGTAATTCATATTCGCCGGGTGTTGCTGATACAAAAATAACTTGGTTCAATTGGTCTTCAAATTCACCGAAGTTGAGTGGACGGTTATCTAATGATGCCGGCAACCTAAAGCCATAATCAACCAACACCAACTTTCTGCTTCTATCGCCTCCGTACATGCCGCTGACTTGAGGAATGGTTTGGTGACTTTCATCAATCACGCATAGGAAATCATTTGGGAAATAGTCCAACAAACAGAATGGCCTTGTTCCGGGCTTTCTTCTGTCAAAGAACCTTGAATAGTTTTCAATGCCATTGCAATAACCCAGTTCTTTGATCATTTCAATGTCATAGTTAACCCGTTCGCTCAACCTCTGTGCTTCTATGAATTTTCCGCTTGCTTTGAAGTAATCTACCTGTCCACGTAATTCGTCAAGAATTTCAGAAATAACCTGATTGATCATTTCTTTGGGCGCAAGGTAAAGTGCAGCAGGGAAAATGGCAGCATTATCTACTGATCCAATTCTTTTTCCTGATAATATTTCCAGCGTATCAATAGATTCAATTTCATCTCCAAAGAAAGTAATGCGATACCCAAAATCCAAGTATGGTAAATTGATGTCAACGGTATCGCCTTTGACACGAAAGGTTCCTCTGGTAAATTCAATTTGTGTTCTATTGTATAGGGCATTTACAAGGGAGTGCAAAAATCCTTGTCGGCTGATAACCTGACCTCTATGGATTCTGATGATGCCATTTTCAAATTCTGTGGGGTTACCCATACCATAGATGCAACTTACAGAAGCCACAACAATGATGTCTCTTCTGCCGCTTAAAAGTTCAGAAGTTGCGTGCAGCCTGAGTTTATCAAGCTCTTCATTTATGGCAAGGTCTTTTTCAATGTAGGTATCGCTCACTGGCATGTAAGCTTCAGGCTGATAATAATCGTAGTAAGAAACAAAATACCCCACGGCATTGTCTGGAAAAAACTGTTTAAATTCTCCATACAACTGCGCTACTAGCGTTTTGTTGTGGGTAAGCACCAGGGTGGGTTTTTGAACCTGTTGAATAACGTTCGCTATCGTAAAGGTTTTTCCTGAGCCCGTTACACCCAGCAAAGTTTGATAACGCTCGCCATCATTCAACCCTTCAACAAGTTGTATGATTGCCGTAGGCTGATCGCCTGCTGGTGAATATGGTGATTGTAAATTAAAGGACATTGTGCAAAATTACACCCTATTTTTCATTTGAATTTAGGGGGATGTACATCTTCATAATTTGTATTGTCTTGAAAATATTTTCCGAACGCCAACAGGTCTTCTTCCTTAAATAAGTTTGCTAGAAAAGTAATGCTGTTAGGACTCCCTTGTTTTGTAAATCCGATGGGCATACAAAGAGCAGGATGTCCAGTTAGGTTGGTGATAGACAGTTGCTTACCCACAAAACTTGGAGTGATGATAACATCAAATTCTTCCATTACTTCGTTTACTTTTTGCATCAGGATGCTTCTATGCCTGTTGGTATTGATGTATTCTACGGCTGGTATTGTTCTAGATACCCTGAAATAGTTTGGCCAATCGTATTTTGATTGTCTGGTCATTTGATCGTCTAAGTCAGTCCGTGTGAATTCGTCAAAGGCTGCTGCGGATTCAGCACCAATAACCATGCCTATCATGTCAAATTTATACACTTCTGAATCAGGAAAATTCATTGGTTTTAAGTCAATGCCGAGCGACCTCAATTCCTTTAAGACTTGCATCTCTTCTGATGTGCTGTCTAATTTGTCAAAATAATTCTTGGCATAGCCTACCCTAAGTGCTTTAATATCTTTTTTGTTTGAATAATTAAAAGGAGCTTCTGTTGCACTTGGATCGAGGCCATCAGTTCCATGTATGAATGCGAATACGGTAGCAGCATCCTCTGAACTTCGACAAATTGGGCCAACCTTATCAAGGCTCCAGCTTAATGTCATGGCACCTGTTCGGCTAACAGACCCAAATGTTGGACGGAGTCCCGTTGCACCGCAAGTATGGCTGGGAGATATAATAGACCCATGTGTTTCTGTGCCAATGGCAAATGGTATCAAGCCTGCTACTGTTGCTGAAGTTGAACCTGCAGATGAGCCACTGGAGCCACGTTCAAGGTTCCACGGGTTTTTTGTTCTACCGCCAAACCAATAATCGCCCATTGCCAAAGCTCCTAATGTGAATTTTGCTACCAAAACAGCCCCTGACTCTTTTAGTTTGGTGTACACAAAGGCATCTTGATCTATAATTTGGTCTTTGTAAGGTTGTGCCCCCCAAGTTGTTTTGGTGCCGGTAACGGCAAACAAATCTTTTAAACCATAAGGAATACCCTGAAGTGGTCCTTTGTCAACATTATTTTTGAAATGTTCATCGGCTAGCCTGGCTTGTTCCATGGCAATTTCTTCTGTTAGGCTAACAACGCATTGTAAGCTGTCCCCAAATTGTTTTATCCTGTCGATGTAAAATTTTGTGAGTTCAACGGACGATATTTGCTTGTTCCTCAACAAGGAACCTAATTGGTTGATTGAGAAAAATGCAAGATCATTTCTATTCGATGGTAGTTTTATTTTTTTATCATAACTCCATTTTAGTTTTTCTTGCTTGGTGAGGGATTTTGGACTTACTCTTTGAAACATGCTCATACCCACGCTGTTATTTAATCCAATGGCATGCATTTTTTTATAATCTACGATGTTGTCTTTTACATCTGAATACATCATTTCTATTTCCTTTTCGCTATACTTTACATCAAGTAATTTAGATGCGCTGATGATGTCGTTTCTGGTAAGTGTATCTTGAGAAAAGGTTGAAGTGGATAGAATCAAGAATACAAAGAGTAAAGCTTTCATACAGTTATTGGTTTAAATTGACTAAATTTTTCTTTTCAAGTACATGGAGTAATCAGGAATAACACAATTGTATTCTTCAGACATCAATGGGGATGTCATGATGAAATCTGCTGTGCTTCTATCGCATGCGAAGGGTATGTTGTAAGTTACAGCTACCCTTAGCAGTGCTTTGATATCTGGGTCGTGTGGTTGTGCTTCCATGGGATCCCAAAAAAATATCAATACATCAATATGACCTTCAGCAATCATGGCACCCAATTGCTGATCACCGCCCAATGGTCCACTCAGTAATTTTTTCAATGGCCTATCGAGCGCATCTTCAAGTAGTGAACCTGTTGTTCCAGTTGCGATTAGTTCATGTCTGGTGAGTGCATTTTTATTGTAAATGGCCCATTCGATGATGTCTTTCTTCTTATTATCGTGAGCAACCAAAGCAATGCGTTTTCTTTCTCCGATTTTTTTCTTTTTCGTCATATTATTTCTTCTGTCGTGAAATTAAATAAAAAACCGCATCCCAAGTAAATCTGGGATACGGCTTCTACTCAAAACACCACCTCTGCGTTAAGATGCTTGCATTTCCTTTATTTTTTCGCGAATTTTTCCTTCGATTTCGTTTGCCATTTCTGGGTTGTCTGTCATGATTTGCTTGACACCATCTCGACCTTGTCCAAGTTTGTCTGTGCCATAGCTGTACCAGCTACCACTTTTGTTGATGATACCCAGTTCAACTCCCATGTCTATGATTTCACCAACTTTAGAGATACCTTCTCCGAAGATGATGTCAAATTCGGCAGACCTGAAAGGTGGGGCCACTTTATTTTTAACAACTTTCACTTTTACACGGTTTCCTATTGCTTCATCGCCATCCTTAATTTGTGCAGCCCTGCGAATATCTAGCCGAACAGAGGCATAAAATTTAAGGGCATTACCACCAGTTGTTGTTTCCGGATTGCCAAACATAACACCAATCTTTTCTCTCAGCTGGTTGATGAAAATACAAATGGTGTTCGTTTTGCTGATAGTTGCGGTCAGTTTTCTGAGGGCCTGACTCATCAATCTTGCATGAAGTCCCATTTTACTATCCCCCATTTCACCTTCCAATTCACTTTTGGGAACAAGGGCTGCTACAGAGTCAATTACCACCACATCCAATGCACCAGATAAAATCAACCTATCGGCAATTTCCAAGGCTTGTTCACCATAATCAGGTTGAGATATAAGCAGGTTGTCAACATCTACGCCCAATTTTTTGGCATAACCACTGTCGAACGCATGTTCAGCATCGATGATAGCACACATGCCACCTTTCTTTTGTGCTTCTGCAATAACATGGATTGCAACGGTTGTCTTACCAGAACTTTCTGGTCCATATATTTCAATAACCCTTCCTTTGGGTAATCCGCCGATGCCTAAGGCAATATCTAAGCCAATTGAACCTGTAGAAATTACTTCCATCTCTGCTTCACCTTTTTCATTCATCATCATCACGCTCCCCTTTCCATAGTCCTTTTCAATCTTATCTAGCGTAAGTTTCAGCGCCTTTAATTTTTCAGTGTTAGACATAACAAATTAATTTTAGGATGTAAAGATAATAGCTTAAAAATAGATAGACTAATAAATTTAGTATTTTTTTCACTAAATTATTTAGTGTTTTTCCCGTAAAAATCCGTGTTTTCACAAAAAACCCTGCTATTTAGACAAATAGCAGGGTAGACATGAGAAAACAAACAAACTGTTTCCGGCAGCAACCGGTTAAAACTACTTATAAATTTAATGATAATTTTAAAGCAATACAAAATTAGATTTGCACATTCTCGTAAGCACTCTGTTTTTATGATTGATTGGCTATCCGCATGTTATATATTGATTAACGATTGATAGAACGTGAAAAATTCTTCACAACATCCTTACATTTATGGTTATTCATTAAGAAATAATCATCATGAAAAAATCCATCACGTTTTCACTCTTTTTCTTTTTTACTGCATTGATTTCTTTCGCTCAACTTCCAACGCCTGTTGTTCTTCCAAATGGGTGGTCGCTTAGTCCAGCAGGTCGTCAATTTCCCTTGGGTGATCTTCCCTTAAACATAGCCGTTTCTCATGATGGTAAAAGAATGGCGGTAACGAATAATGGACAAAGCATTCAATCGATTCAACTGATAGATCCAGCGGCTGAAAAAGTATTGCATACATTGGTTATTCCGAAAGCATGGTATGGACTAGCATTTTCTGATGATGATAAATCACTTTATGTTTCGGGGGGTAATGATAACCGCATCAATCAATATAATATTACTGAAAACAAGTTGGTTTTTACGGATAGTTTCTTATTGGGAAAACCTTGGCCTAAAAAAATAGCTCCTGCTGGAATTGCAGTTGATAATAAGTCCAATAAATTATTCGTAGTAACCACAGAAGACAGCAGTCTCTATATAATAAACACTGCTACCAAAGCAATCCTTCATAAAATGTCATTGGGTGCTGAAGGATATGCTTGTGTGCTTTCTCCAAAGAAAGATAAATTGTATATCTCAGTTTGGGGAGGTGATCAAGTGCTTCAAGTGAATACAAGCGATTATGCTGTTGGTGCCCGTGTGGTTGTGGGAGATAATCCCAATGAGATTTGCATGACAAAAAAAGGGGATTATTTGTTTGTGGCCAATGCCAACGACAATGCTGTTTCTGTTATTCAAACATCTACCATGAAAGTGGTTGAAACCCTGAATGCAGCGCTGTTTGCTGATGCAGTACCAGGAGCTACTTCAAATGGTGTGTCTCTTTCAGCAGATGAAAAGCGTCTTTATATAGCCAATGCCGATAACAATTCATTGGCTGTTTTTGATGTATCTATTCCTGGAAAGAGCAGTTCACTTGGTTTCATTCCAGTTGGCTGGTATCCAACCAATGTTAAGGTATTGGGTAAAAAAATCTTTGTTTCAAATGGTAAAGGATTTACTTCAATGCCTAATCCAAAAGGTCCAAACCCTGTTGCAAGAAGACAAAAAGTTGCTTATCAAAAATCGGGTGACTTAAAACCTGAGGAAGTGCAATACATTGGTGGTTTATTTAAAGGAACGATGAGCATCATTGATGAACCAAAGCCACAAGAAATGGCCATGTATTCAAAATCGGTTTACAGCAATTCTCCGTATACAAAAGACAAAGAATTAACAGCTCTTGGAGAAGAAGGAAACCCAATTCCAATGAAGGTTGGTGACAGTTCACCCATAAAGCATGTTTTTTATATTGTGAAAGAAAATAGAACCTACGACCAGGTTTTAGGGGATGTTAAAAAGGGCAATGGAGATACAAGCTTGGTCTTGTTTGGTGAAGACATCACCCCAAATCAACATGCTTTGGTAAATGAATTCGTGTTGCTCGATAATTTCTTTGTGGATGGTGAAGTAAGTGCCGATGGGCATAACTGGACTTTTGGAGCTTATGCAACAGATTTTTTAGAGAAGAATTGGCCAACTAGTTATGGTGGACGAGGTGGTGAATACAATGCAGAAGGCACAAGGGTTGTTGCCAATAATAAAGGTGGATTTATCTGGGATTTGTGCAAAAGAAACAATGTTAGTTACAGAACTTATGGGGAATTTGCTGATGATTACAAAGCAAATATCCCTGTTCTAGAAGGACATTTTTGTCCCTACTTTACCAGCTGGGATGAAAAAATAAGGGATACCACACGTTTTAACCAATGGAGGAGAGAATTTGATTCATTGTATGCCATCAATGCAGTTCCGCAAATGAATACCCTTAGGTTTATCAATGACCACACAGAAGGACTTAGTGTAGGAAGACCAACTCCATTTGCACATGTGGCTGATAATGATTGGGCAGTGGGTCTATTTGTAGAGTATCTTTCAAAATCACCAATTTGGAAGGAAACAGCTATTTTCATTGTTGAGGATGATGCACAAAATGGACCAGACCATGTGGATGCGCACAGAACCACGGCTTATGTTGCTGGGGGTTATGTAAAAAGAGGATTTGTAGACCATACACCATACAGCACTTCATCCATGTTGAGAACAATGGAGTTGATACTTGGACTTCCACCAATGACACAGTATGATGCATCTGCAGTACCGATGTGGAGAAGCTTCAGCAAAACACCTAACTTGAAACCATTTCAGTCAATTCCTGCCAAAGTTGATTTAAATGAGAAAAACGTGAAGATGAATGCACTTGCCAAGAAGAGCATGGGATTTGATTTTTCAAAGGAAGACAGGGTAAACGACATGGAATTTAATGAAGTAATTTGGAAAGCAGTAAAAGGAGAAAATAGTCAGATGCCAGCACCCAGAAGAAGCGCATTTTTGAAAGTTGCAGATAAAGATGATGAAAAGTAGTTTATTTCAAATAGTTGATTTGAGGTTTTCAAAGATGATAATTTAACCTTCAAAGAGTATATTTGTAATCCAATAAAATCATTTAAATTGTAATATGATGAAAATTAGATTATCCATTATCCCTTTATTCTTAGTTGTTACTTTGTTTTCTTGTGTAAGTTCAAAGAAATTTCAGTCATTAACTGGGAAATACAATGATTTGAACAATTCCCTTATTGGAACTCAAAAAGACCTGAAAGCGTGTAAGGATGAAAAGGCTGATTTAGAGCGTAACAAAGCAATTGCTTTGGCACAGCTTGAAGCTCAGTTAAGTACAATGAAAGAACAAAATGATTTTTTGAAGAAAAATAATAACCAAACTATCAGACAACTTGAGGACCTATCTGTTATTTCTTCCTCACAGGCAGAGAGCATAAAAAAATCTTTAGACAACATTGGGTCTAAAGATTCTTACATTCAAAGCATTCAGTCTGCAGCAGCACGCAAAGATTCATTGAACATGGCTTTGGTGATGAATCTGAAAGGAGCAATAGGAAATTTGAACGACAAGGATATCAATATTAAGGTTGATAAAGGGGTTGTATATGTAGATATTTCTGATAAATTGTTGTTCAAAACCGGAAGCTACGATGTGAATGATGCAGCAAAGACTGTTTTGGGTAAAGTAGCCATGGTGTTGAAAAACCAGCCTGATATTGAATTTATGGTAGAAGGGCATACAGATAATGTGGCATTGACAGGCAATAAAGAGGTATCTGATAATTGGGATTTGAGTGTAAAGCGTGCTACAACTATTGTACGCTTGCTTCAAAAGCAGTATGGTATCAATCCAGTGCAAATGGCTGCTGCCGGACGTGCTGAATTCCATCCCATTGCAGATAACGCAACAGCTGAAGGCAGATCTGCAAACAGGAGAACTCGCATCGTAATTCTTCCACAGCTTGACCAGTTCTTCAAATTGTTGGAGAAGAAATAAAAAAAATCGCAATGGTATTGTATATGGTAGGGAGGGGCTCAAACCCCTCCCTATTGATTTTTACAACATTGAATGAATTACTAATTTTTTAAGTTAACGTGAAAATATGCCCATAAGAATTTTTGTAACAGGTGGAACATTCGACAAAGAATACAATGAACTAACGGGTGATTTGTTTTTTAAAGATACCCATGTGCAAGAGATGTTAAGATTAGGCAGGTGCAAACTGGATTTATCCATCTCTACCCTCATGATGATAGATAGTTTGGACATGAATGATGATTTGAGGTCACAAATTTCAGAAGCATGTATTTCATCAGAAGAAGACAAAATTTTAATCACTCATGGAACAGATACCATGGCTTTCACCGCATCGGTTCTGGCGGATAGGGTTAAAGGCAAAACCATTGTACTCACAGGTGCTATGGTACCTTATAAGTTCGGAAGTTCTGATGGATTATTCAACTTAGGAAGTGCATTGGCTTATGTGCAATCACTTCCTCACGGAGTTTATGTGGCAATGAATGGAAAAATATTCGATGGAAAGAATGTGAAGAAGAACAAAGAAACCGGCGAGTTTGGGGAAATAGTTTAGGGTTTAAAGTTTAAGGTTTGATGGGTGCTTGGTTAAAAATTACTACATTTATAAATACGTTAAAAACATAAAATATGAAGAAATCAATCATGCTGTTTTTGTTCATTGCTGCCTCTTTTGTTGCTGTAAGTCAATCCAAAGAAGAAAAGAAGGTTGAAGGTGCAGTTGCTTATCTGATTAGTGCCCTCGAAAGTGGCGACAAAATAGCTTTAGAGAACATCACGATGGAGAAGCTTAGTTATGGACATTCGGGCGGTAACATTGAAACCCGAGAGCAATTTATTGAAAATCTTGTGAGTGGTAAGTCAGATTTTGTAGCCATAAAAACAAGCAACCAAACTATTTCAATCAGTGGAAATACATCAATTGTTAGGCTACGTTTGGATGCAAAAACATTGGACAAGGGCAAGGAAGCTGAGGTTCATTTGCACGTAATGCTTGTGTTCCAAAAAGAAAAGGGTGATTGGAAAATGTTGGCTAGGCAGGCAGTGAAATTAGTTAGCTAAAGAGATTTTTCTGCTTCCTTTATAAGTGAAGGTGTGGAATTTAGTAAGATATTAAACAATTTTTAAATATTCATTACTCAATAGGGAGGGGCTCAAACTCCTCCCTATTGTATTTATAAACCCTTTCTTCAGATTTTAAGTTATGAAATACATACTTTTCTTCCTGTTAGCAGCTCCTTTGCTAATTTTTTCTCAAACCAATCCTGATATCATCATTACAAATGGCCGCATTTTAGATGGAACTGGCAATAGTTGGTATCATGCTGATTTAGCAGTTAAGGGCGACAAAATCGTTTCAATTAAAAAGGGCCTCGCCGTTCAATTTCCCAATGTCAAAATTATTGACGCCAATAACATGGTTGTTTCTCCTGGTTTCATTGATGTTCATGCTCATATTGAAGGAAGTATTTTTGAAAGGCCTACTGCCAATAACTATGTTTATGATGGCGTGACCTCTGTGGTAACAGGAAACTGTGGTGGTGCCGCAGATGACATTGCTGTGTTTTTTAGGCGTTTAGACAGCATTGGTACTTCAATCAATGTGGCAACGTTAGCCGGTCACAACAACATCCGCAGGATGGGAATGGGTTTGGATAATCGGAAAGCTACCGCTGAGGAAATGAAAAAAATGGAAGCAATAACCGAGAAAGCCATGAAAGATGGGGCGGTTGGACTTTCTACAGGCTTAATTTATTTACCAGGAATGTATTCTCCTACTGAAGAAATTGTGGCTTTGGCTAAAATTGCTGCAGCAAGTGGCGGCGTTTATGCCACTCACATGCGCAACGAAGGGTTAAAAGTACATGAAGCAATAGACGAGGCTTTGACGATTGGAAGAGAAGCCAATATTCCGGTTCAGATTTCACACTTTAAAGTGGCAGGGAAAAGCAATTGGGGAAGGTCTACCGAAACCCTCGACATGGTAATCAATGCAAGGAACGAAGGTTATGATGTTACTATTGACCAATATCCATATACCGCCAGCAGCACAAATTTGGCTGTAACCCTGCCGGATTGGGCACTTGAGGGTGGGCTTGATTCTTTACGTGTGAAACTCAAAGATCCTGTTCAACGTAAAAAAGTGCTTGATGGAATGAAAAGGTCATTGGAAGCAGGTAAGCGAAAAGATTATTCTTATGCAGTAGTAGCTGGATTTCCTGCAGACACCATGCTAAACGGCAAAAGCATTACCCAAATTAATATCGAAAAAGGGAGAAAAAAGAAATTCATCAACGAAGCCAATACCATTTTGGATATGTTGGCAAAATACAATGCCCAAATGATTTACCATACCATGAGCGAAAAGGATTTGGCCTATTTCATGAAATACCCTTTCAACATGCCCGCTGCTGATGGTGGGGTGAGCAATGGAAAGGGGATGCCGCATCCACGTGCGTATGGAACCAACGCACGCGTATTGGCTAAATACGTGAGGGAGGATAAAGTGATTGGTTTAGAAGAAGCTGTACGAAGAATGACTTCTTTGCCGGCTAGGAAATTTGGACTCAAGGAAAGGGGGTTGTTGATGGAAGGGATGAAGGCTGATATCTTGGTATTTGATGAAAATACCATTCAGGATCTTTCGGTTTATGAGAAACCACATCAATTTACAAAAGGAATTGAATATGTGTTGGTGAATGGGAAGTTGGTTCTAAGTAACGGTACCCATACTGGAGTAAAAAGCGGTACAACCATCAAAGGGAATAAATAAAAAAAGGAGGCTGTAGGGTAAGCAGCCTCCTAGTTTTTATGATATTGGTTTTTTATTTTACCAGTGTAACAGTATCCATTTTGGTATCCTTGCCTTTTGCAACTGTTACCGTTTTCGTTTGGCTTACATATCCTGCTGCAGTGTAAGTTACAGAATAAGTTCCTTCTCTTAATCCACGAATTTTAAATTCTCCATTTGGTGCAGGAAGCGCTACAGCATTGAATCCTTGACCATTGCTAAACGTTACAGTTGCTTTGATGGCCTCTGGAAGAACACGACCTACTGCTGCTGCAAAATTTGCATTACAGAAAGGACGAAGAACTGGTCTAAGGTAAAATTTGCCATTTACTTCAGCAATAGAATTGGCGATGTCGAAATCAACCCAAACCTTGATGCCATTTCCAGCACCTCTTTCTCTATGTTCATCATTTAGTTTGATGTATAAGAAATTATTGGTTTCATTGATTATGTTAATGGGATATGTAACACCACCTTTTACTACAGTATTGTTTGTTCCCAAGGTAATGCGTATTTTCCTAACTGTTCCTTTTACATTACCATCAGCAAGCATTTTCTCTACCCCATTGCGAAGTTTCAAAACATCTACAACTGCTGGAGTATAGGCAAGATCAACCCACTCGCCATAATCATCTTTTTTATTTTTGTCATCATCTTTGTCATCATCATTGTCACCATATCGATCATCTTTACTATGCTTGTCGTCATTATCCAATTTCACTTCAACTTTCACGATATCTAAATTAACCGCTTCAAAATCTCCAGGTCCGTCAGTTAAATACACTTGTATTGCTTCTCCGTTGTTTACTCCAGTTTTTGTACAAGAAGAAAATGAAAGCGCAAAGACAATTAAGAGTGAGGCGAAGGCGATGAACAGATTTTTTGTTTTCATAACTATTGTTTTTTGTTTTAAAATTGATGGGTTCATTAACCCGAACAATCCATAGACTTCCACTAACGTTCTGGGTTTAATAAAAATTTCCTTTAAACATTATTTTAACATATCGGTCTTTTGTTAAGAACTATTTCACGCTGTATCAGGTAGCTGTTTTCAGTTTTTCTGCTAACTAATATTTACCTTGCACCCATGTCAAATTACCTGAATGAGCTGAACCCACAACAGAGGGAAGCTGTGTTGCATGTTGATGGTCCACTGATGATTATTGCCGGCGCTGGAAGCGGTAAAACCAAGGTGCTTACCACACGGATTGCCCACCTTATGGCTGGAGGCGTAGATTCTTTTCGGATTCTTGCGCTTACTTTCACCAACAAGGCAGCCAAGGAAATGAAGGAAAGGGTTGAAAAAATCCTTGGTAACAACGAATCTAGAAACTTATACATAGGTACATTTCACTCAGTTTTCGCCCGCATTCTTCGTGCCGAAGCTTCCAAAGTTGGCTACCCTACCAGCTTTACGATATACGACACCGATGATGCTAAGAGTGTTTTGAAGACTGTCATCAATGAACTTCACCTAGATGATAAAATTTATAAACCTGCCACTGTTTACAACAGGATTTCTTCAGCTAAAAATGCTTTGGTAACGGCTGAAGAATATGCCAATGACCATGGACTTCAACAAGAGGATGCCCGTGCCAACCGTCCCGCTATTTCTCAAATCTACAAAGCTTATGCCAGCCGTTGTTTTAAGAATGGGGCCATGGATTTCGATGACTTGCTGCTTCAGTTTTATCTCATCCTGAAAAATCACCCAGACGCGCTACATAAGTACCAGCATAAGTTCAGGTACATCATGATTGATGAGTACCAAGATACCAATCCAGCTCAGTACGAAATCATCAAACTTCTCGGTGGTGCCCACGAAAATGTTTGTGTGGTGGGAGATGATGCGCAATCGATCTACGGATTCAGGGGAGCAACCATTGAGAATATCCTGCTGTTTAGGAAGGATTATGATGATGTTAAGGTGGTAAAGCTTGAACAGAATTACAGAAGTACCAAGCAAATTCTTCAGGTTGCCAATGAAGTGATTGGGAACAACAAGGGACAGATACAAAAGGAGTTGTGGACTGAAAATGGTGAGGGTGAAAAAATCAAGTTGGTGCGCACCATGACCGACAATGACGAAGGGAAGTTTATAGCGGATTCGATACAAGAACAAAAGTTGCGCAACCACTTTTTTAACAAAGAATTTGCCATTTTGTACCGCACAAATGCCCAAAGCAGGGCTTTTGAAGAAGCGTTGCGCCGGCTGAACCTACCTTATAC
>Ga0209550_10001090_pt1 | contig 26147 bp, 26 predicted proteins | sample LauGreSuBDMM15SN_2_FD_187567 | JGI IMG/M metagenome (GOLD analysis project Ga0209550, IMG submission 187567) | Freshwater lake microbial communities from Lake Michigan, USA - Su13.BD.MM15.SN (SPAdes) (version 5) | ecosystem: Environmental > Aquatic > Freshwater > Lake | place: Lake Michigan... | reverse complement strand
GCCCTTGTTCCCGACGAACGGCGCGCAGGGCAACCGACGATTGGCATGGTGTCTTTGGGCTGCCCCAAGGCGCTGGTGGATTCCGAACGTATTCTGACAAGGTTGCGCGCCGAGGGCTACGCCATCTCGCCCGATTACGAAGGGGCTGATGCGGTCATCGTTAACACCTGCGGCTTTTTGGATTCCGCCAAGGCCGAAAGTCTTTCAGCCATTGGCGAGGCTTTGGCGCAAAATGGCCGTGTGATCGTGACGGGCTGTCTGGGCGCAGACCCCGCCTATATCACCGGCGCGCATCCCAAGGTTTTGGCCGTCACAGGCCCGCATCAATACGAGGCGGTTCTGGATGCTGTGCATGCCGCCGTGCCGCCGCAACCCAACCCCTTTGTCGATCTGTTGCCCGCCACAGGTGTCACGCTGACACCACGCCATTACAGCTATTTGAAGATTTCCGAAGGCTGCAACCACGCCTGCAAGTTCTGCATCATCCCTGATATGCGCGGCAAACTGGTGTCGCGCCCCGCCCATGCTGTGCTGCGCGAAGCCGAAAAGCTGGTCGAGGCGGGGGTACGCGAGTTATTGGTGATCAGCCAAGACACCTCGGCCTATGGGGTGGATCGCAAGCACGACCTGTCGCCGTGGCAGGGCGGCGAGGTGCGCGCCCATATCACCGATCTTGCGCGTGAAATGGGCAAGCTGGGCGCTTGGGTGAGGTTGCACTATGTCTACCCCTATCCCCATGTGCGCGACCTGATCCCGCTGATGGCCGAGGGGCTGGTACTGCCCTATCTCGACATTCCGTTCCAACACGCCCACCCCGACACGCTACGCCGCATGGCCCGCCCTGCCGCTGCCGCCCGCACGCTGGACGAGATTGCCGCATGGCGGCGCACCTGCCCCGACATTACGCTCAGGTCGACCTTTATAGTGGGCTATCCGGGCGAGACCGAGGCCGAGTTTCAAACCCTGCTCGATTGGATGGACGAAGCCCAGTTGGACCGCGTGGGCTGTTTTCAATATGAAAACGTCGCCGGCGCCCGATCCAACGCATTGCCCGACCATGTTCCCGCCGAAGTGAAACAAGAGCGCTTCGAGCGGTTCATGCAAAAGGCGCAAAGCATATCAGAAGCCAAACTGGCGACCAAAGTGGGCACGATTATTCAAGTCATCGTGGACGAGGTCGACGAAGATGGGGCCACCTGCCGCACCAAGGCCGATGCGCCCGAAATTGACGGCAACCTGTTCATCGACGAGGATTTCGACGGGCTTGCCCCCGGCGACATCGTGACGGTTCAAGTCGATGAGGCGGGCGACTACGACCTTTGGGGGCGGCGGGTTACGGGCAACTGACCCAAGCTGCACAGCGCCTGAGCACCCTTGCACAGTCAAGACGCTTGAAAATGTCCCTGAAAAGGCGAGAGTGGCGTTTTAACCCAAACGAGGCCCCCATGTCCGACACCCCCCACATCGCCCAAAAAGCCCCCTTCGCCATGCCGGTCGAAGCGGGAAAGACCTATTTCTGGTGCACTTGCGGCCAATCCAAGAAACAGCCCTATTGCGATGGCAGCCATAAGGGATCGACCTTTTCACCTATGGCCTTCACACCCGCAGAAAGCAAAACCGCCTATCTGTGCGGCTGCAAACATTCCAAAAACGCCCCCTATTGCGACGGCGCGCACAAGGCGTTGTGATCTTTGGGGATGGCGGCCTGCCGCCATCCCATTTTTCCTAGGCACGACCAAACCAGCGATTCTCTTGGTGCTTTTTTTAGGGCGATAGGCTCAACAATCTCCCGTTTTTTGGGTTTTTTGGCCAAGAATCTCGATTAAGCGTGTTAAGGACACCCATTTATATGGCACAAACTGCAGTGAGTTCGGCGGAACACTAGACAAGTTACAAAGAGGTCGAGAAACACCTTTCTCTTGATTTTAAATGATTTTCTAGGTTTTCATTGACCAGAAAAGGCTGCTTTGTCACATAATTGTCATGCAAACTTCTAGGTTTTGTCACAAATAGTTTAGCCCAGCGTTACATTAGATGCCTAGCCGTGCTTCATGTCGCGATCTGCGACGATAGCCATGCTCAGGAGCCTTCATGCGCATTTCCAACCTCGCCGCCGCAGCCGTTGCTGCCGCTTTGACCCTCCCGGGCGCTGCCTTCGCCCGCGACCAGATCATCATGACCGGTTCGTCGACCGTTCTGCCCTTTGCCAACATCGCGGCAGAAGCTTTCGGCCAAAACACCGACTTCAAGACCCCCGTGGTTGAAGGCGGCGGTTCGGGTGCTGGTATCGCAAAGTTCTGCGAAAGCGCTGACGAAAATTCGGCAGACATCGCCAACTCGTCGCGCAAAATCAAGTCGAGCGAACTTGCAACCTGCAAGAAGAACGGCGTCACAGATGTGAAAGAAGTGCGCATCGGCTACGATGGCATTGTTTTCGCCTCTGACATCAATGGCGCTTCCTTCGAATTCACCCCCTCTGACTGGTTCCATGCCTTGGCTGCTGAAGTTCTGGTTGACGGCAAACTGGTTGCCAACCCCTACACAAAGTGGTCGGAAGTTGACCCCAAGTTGCCCGATCAGGAAATCTTGGCTTTCATCCCGGGTACCAAGCACGGCACCCGCGAAGTGTTTGACCTGAACGTCATCACCATTGGCTGCAAGAATTTTGGTGACGACAAGGCCTTCAAAGCACGTGACGGCAAGTCCGCTGCCTGCACCGCCCTGCGCACCGACGGCCGCGTTGTTGATATCGACGGCGACTACACAGAAACGCTGGCACGTTTGAAGGCAAACCCGACTGGCATGGGCGTGTTTGGCCTGTCATTCTACGAAAACAACATGGACACTCTGAAAGTTGCTCCCTTCCAGGGCGTGGTTCCTAGCAGAGAAACAATCTCGAACGGCAAGTATCGCGTCTCACGCCCGCTTTTCATCTATGTAAAGACCCAGCACATCGGCGTGGTTCCCGGCCTGCAAGAGTTCGTTCAGTTCTTCCTGTCAGATGACATGGCTGGCGCTGGCGGCTCGTTGGATGAAGCTGGCCTGGTGGCTGACCCGGCTTTGGCCAAGACCCAAGCTGCTTGGCAGTAAGGCTTAGCCCTTAAAGACCAAGGCCCGGTAGCGACGCTACCGGGCCTTTTCGTTTGTAATCCTAACCGCCCCCCAGTTCGGCCAAATAAGCCCGTACCGAGGTGACCACATGGGCAAAGCGGTCGCCGCCCAGATTGACCCCGCCATACCAGCGCGTCACCACCACGATATGGCCGCGCAGTTCGGCCCGTTCGATCATCCGCGCAATCACGGCCCCCGCCCCGCTTTCGCCGTCATCGTCTTTGATCACGCTGCCATCCGCCAGAACCGCCGCCCAAGAATTATGCGTGGCCTTGGCAAATTTCTTTTCTGATTTTAACGTGGCGATAAAGGCCTTGCAGCCCGCCGCATCGGCGATATCCCCGCCCGAGGCCGCATAGCGACTGCCCCGATCGCGCACTGTGTCCAAGATCTGCAACATCGCCTCAGCCTAGCTGAACGCACCCGCGAAAGCCAGATTGTGCGAGGGGCTTAAGGTTGCAACGCTTCGATGCGATGTTTGTTGTCACAAAACACGGGCAGGCTTTCAGCGCGGGGGGCTGTCGCCAAATAGGCCGTGCAGCGCCGCACCTCGCCGCAGGTTTCGCAGGTGTCGACCATTTCGGCGAGATCGCTGCGCGAGAACCACCCCTCGCTCACAGCGTCGACCAGATTGATGCCCAAAACCCGCGCCATACCGCGCGTCAGGCCCCAAGCAAAAGGTGCCTCGATATGGGTCATAGTGATGTCTCCAGCCGATAGGGTGAAGGCCAACTTGCCTGACCGTGGCAGAGTTTCCATGATCCAGATCAACTGGGGGTTTCTGTTGGGTTTAAGCCCCGTGTTGCGCTTGATCGAGAGCCATTCTGCGCCTATCGTGAGCCTATGTTTACCATCGAGCATCAGTTTGACGCGACCGTGATCACCCTGATTGATGAGGGCGACGCCCCCTTGGCGCAGGATGTGATCGTTGAGGCTTATGAGGATTGCGTGGTCATCGAACAGCTGGACGAAGACAGCGATATCCCCCTGCGCCTGACCTTATCGCTGCGGCAAGTGCAAGATCTGGCCGCGGCTTTGAACTTGCCCGAGGGCAGCTACCGGCACAAATAGCCGCTGGCGGCTTGAACGAGCGTTATCCGCCCAAAGGCAATCCTATATGCGCAAAAGCCTGATCTGGCAGCGCCAACCGCGCTTGAAGCGCATCGCGCAACCCCTTCGACGGCGCCCGCAGCGCGGCGTCTGCCAAAGGTCGATCATGCGCCTGCCGTGCCACACCGCCCAAAAACCCCGCCAGATAGTGGCGCGTGGATGCGTCAGGCGCGTGATCCAGCAGGCGCGCTGCATAGGCCAAATCGTCGCGCAGCGCCAAAGGGTCAGGCGGCAAGGCCAGATCTGGCAGCGCCGCCGCCGAAACAGCCCGCATCGGCAAAAGCCCCAAGAGCGTGGTTTGGAACTGTGCCAAACTTTCCAAGGGCTTGTCCAAATACCCATCCGCCCCCGCCGCCATAGACGTCCAGCGGCCATTGCCATCCCCTGACAGGCCCAGCACCACGGGCCGCGATGCCGCGAGGGACAGCCTGCGGATCAACGCCTCTCCCCGTCCGTCGGGCAGGCCAAGGTCTATTATCACGACATCAGGTCGATAAACCCGCAGGTGCACCTCTGCCGCTTGCAGCGATTCGGCCCGCCGCAAGCGCGCGCCCAACCTGCGGCACATCAGGCGCAATCCATCACAGGCAAGGCGGCTGTCGTCGACCACCAGCACGGTCACACCGCTTAGCGGCAGATCAGCAGCATGGGGCGGGCGGGTTGTCATCTCAACGGTCAATCGGTCGGGCATCCTATAGTCCTCCATCCTCACGCAGAGTTCAGCACAACTTCCCTAATGCCCAGTTAACCGCACTGGACGGGCAAGCGATCTGCCGCCATAACCCCCAAAACCAATGGAGCCTGCTATGATCGGTCGCCTGAACCATGTCGCCATCGCCGTCCCCGACCTTGCCGCTGCGGCACAGCTTTATCGGGGCACGCTGGGGGCTGTTGTGGGCGCGCCGCAAGACGAACCGGCGCATGGCGTCACGGTGGTGTTCATCACCCTGCCCAATACCAAGATTGAATTGCTGACCCCTTTGGGAGAAGCCTCGCCCATCGCAGGCTTCTTGGAAAAGAACCCCTCAGGCGGCATTCATCACATCTGCTACGAGGTGGATGATATCATCGTCGCCCGCGATCATCTGAAATCCCAAGGCGCACGGGTTTTGGGCGAACCCAAGATCGGCGCGCATGGCAAGCCTGTGCTGTTTTTGCACCCCAAAGACTTCACCGGCACTCTGATTGAATTGGAGCAAGCATGACCATCACCGGCGCCCTGATTCTATTTTCAGTCACATGGTTTGTGGTCTTTTTGTGCATCCTGCCGATGCGCCAAGTTTCGCAAGTGGCGGCAGGCCAGATCGTGCCGGGAAGCGCCTCTTCCGCGCCGGTTGACCCTCAGATTGGCCGCAAGGCGTGGATCACCACGGGGATCACAGTGGTTTTGTGGCTGATGATGTGCGGCGTGATCCTGTCAGGTTGGATCAGCATCCGCGATACGGACGTGTTCCAGTTGATCAAGCGGGTCTAAGGCGCGTTAATCTTCGCGCCATTCGACCACGCGAGAAAGGTCGGGGCGTGGGCGATCGGGGGCTTCGGCCCCCACCGTGCCGATATGCACAATGCCCGCCACCCGCTCTGTCTGCGTGCAGCCAAACGCCTGTTGCGCCCAGCGCGCATCATGCGCAGGCCACCCCGTCAGCCAACACGCCCCCCAGCCCATGGCTTCTGCGGCATTGACCAAGTTCATGCAAAGCGCATGGGCCGAAGAGCGCTGCTCTACCTCGGGCACCTTGGGCTGTTCTTTGGGCGACGAGATCACCGCCACCGCCAAGCCCGACGTGTCATAAATCGCCCGACCCTTGGCGGCCATCTCAGCATCCGCGCCCAAGGCCGCAGCCAGTTCCCCCAAACGCCGCAAAGACGCCCCGCACAGCACGATCAGCCGCCATGGTTCCAGCTTGCCATGATCGGGCACGCGCAAAGCAGCAGCCAAGATCGGCTCTAATGCCGCGCGGTCGGGCGTGGCCCCGCCCACAACAAAGGCCTTGGCCGGATGCGAGCGGCGGGCCGCCAAAAAGGCGAAGGCTTCAGGATTGGCAACTGGCATAGAACTCTCCCTTTGGGCTCAGGCGCGCCCAGCGCAGCGCTAGTCTAAACGCTGACAAACGCCTATACCATGCCATCCGCGCAAAGGGGCTATCCCATGTCTACCCCCACCAAAGGCCAATGGTCCGCCCGCGCCATTCCCGGCGCAACCTTTGCCCTGCATGTCACCCCGCGCGCGCGGCGCATCAGCCTGAGTGAGACGCCCGAAGGCACGTTCAAAGCATCCGTCACCACCGCCCCCGAAGACGGCCGCGCCACCGCCGCCGTGGCAGAGCTTTTGGCCCATGCGCTTGGCGTTGCCAAAACCCGCCTGACCTTGGTGCAAGGTGCAACCTCGCGCCATAAGCTTTTTCGGCTAGAGAACTGACCCCCGCACCGTTTCATCTTGCCCCAAAGAGGCATTTTTAAATGGGTCAAGCAGAGCGCCGCGCCGTCAAAGGGCAGGGTCAGACGCCCCGCGTAAAGGGCCTGTCAGTGTTGCCAAAGACATCTTGTGTCGCCCCGCCGCATCAAAATTAGAAGGCGCGAGCCAAGCCTGATAGGCCGCCCGCAGCTTGGGCCATTCGGCATCAATGATTGAAAACCACGCCGTGTCGCGGTTGCGTTGGCGGTAGACGGTGGCTTGGCGAAAGATGCCTTCGTAGGAAAAGCCCAAGCGCTGCGCTGCGCGCCTACTTGGCATATTCAGCGCGTCACATTTCCATTCATAGCGCCGATAGCCCGCGGCAAAGGCCCAGTCCATCATCAAGAACATCGCCTCGGTCGCCATGCGCGATCCTGCGATTTCTGGGGATAGGTTGATATGCCCGACTTCAATCGACCCGGATTCTGGCGTGATGCGCAGGTAGGATGCCACCCCACCACAAAGCCCCGTGGCGCCGTTGCGCAGGACATAGAACAGGGGATCAGTCCCGCAGGCTGTGGCTGTCGCCCAGCGCGTGTAATCTTCGGGCAGGGCGAAGGGGCCATAGGGCAAGTAATCCCACAACCCGTCATAGACAAGGTAAGCGCGGTGCAGATCGGCCCCATGCAGGGCCGGATCCATTCGCTCTAGCTGCACATAGGCCCCCGTCAGCACCTCGCCCACAGGGCGGGGCGGCGGGGTCCAATTTGGCAAAGGGGTTCCAAAGAGCTTTTCCATCTTTCCCCCTTGGTCCCATCAGTCTTTCGGCACAACACGCAAGCGCAACTCGCGCAGTTGTTCGTTCATCGGTTCCGAAGGCGCGCCCATCAGCAAATCTTCGGCGCGCTGGTTCATCGGGAACATGATGACTTCGCGAATATTCGCCTCATCCGCCAAAAGCATCACAGCGCGGTCGATCCCCATGGCACAGCCGCCATGCGGCGGTGCGCCGTATTTGAACGCCTTGACCATGCCGCCAAAGCGTTTGTCGACTTCGCTGTTAGGGTAGCCCGCCAGTTCGAACGCCTTATACATAATCTCTGGCTTATGGTTGCGAATACCGCCGGAAATCAGCTCATACCCGTTGCAGGCAAGGTCGTACTGATAGGCGTAAACGCTCAGCGGATCGCCCTGCAACGCTTCTAGCCCGCCCTGCGGCATTGAGAAGGGGTTGTGGGAAAAGTCGATCTTGCCCTCTTCGGTCTTCTCATACATAGGAAAATCGACGATCCACGCAAAGCGGAAGCTGTCGGTTTCCGACAGGCCCAATTCGCGGCCAATCTCGTTGCGGGCCTTGCCTGCGAAAGATTGGAAGGCATCGGGCTTGCCGCCCAAAAAGAAGGCCGCATCGCCAAGGCCAAGGCCCAACTGCAGGCGGATCGCTTCTGTGCGTTCTGGCCCGATGTTCTTGGCCAAGGGGCCTGCGGCTTCCATGCCCGACCCATCCTCGGCCTCGCGCCAGAAGATATAGCCCATGCCGGGCAGACCCTCTTTCTGGGCAAAGGCGTTCATGCGATCACAGAACTTGCGGCTGCCGCCCTTGGGCGCAGGAATGGCGCGCACTTCGGTGCCCTCTTGTTCCAGCAGTTTGGCGAAGACGGCAAAGCCCGAACCGGCGAAATGCTCGGTCACGATCTGCATCTTGATCGGGTTGCGCAGGTCAGGCTTGTCTGACCCATACCACAGCAAGCTGTCGCGGTAGGCGATCAGCGGCCAGTCGGAGGGCACTTTCATCTCGGGGCGGAAGTGCTGGAACAGGCCTTGGATCACGGGTTGCACGGCGGCAAAAACGTCGGCTTGTTCGACAAAAGACATCTCGACATCCAACTGGTAAAAGTCGGTGGGAGAGCGGTCGGCGCGCGGGTCTTCATCGCGAAAGCACGGCGCGATCTGGAAATAGCGGTCAAAGCCCGCCACCATGATCAACTGCTTGAACTGCTGCGGCGCTTGGGGAAGGGCGTAAAACTTGCCCGGATGCAGGCGCGAGGGCACCAAAAAGTCGCGCGCGCCTTCGGGCGAAGAGGCGGTGATGATCGGCGTTTGGAATTCGTTAAAGCCCTGATCCCACATGGCGTTGCGCAAATGCCGCACCACGTTCGACCGCAGCATCATATTCTTATGCAGCTTTTCGCGGCGCAGGTCCAAGAAGCGGTAGGTCAGGCGGGTTTCTTCGGGATAATCCACCTCACCAAACACCGGCATGGGCAGTTCAGCGGCTTCGCCCAGCACGGTCAGGCCTGTGGCATAAACCTCGATCTCGCCAGTGGGCAGCTTGGGGTTGACCAGTGAAGCATCGCGCTGCTTCACCCGCCCGTCAATCTGCACCACCCATTCCGAGCGCACCTTTTCAATCTCGGCAAAGGCGGCGGAATCGCTATCAGCCAGCACTTGCGTGATGCCGTAATGATCGCGCAGGTCGATAAACAGCACCCCACCGTGATCGCGCACGCGGTGCACCCAGCCTGATAGGCGGACCGTCTCTCCGACGTTGGAAGTGTTAAGTGCGGCACAAGTGTGGCTGCGGTAAGCGTGCATCGACGTCCCCTTTGCGAGGCTGAATTGAACTCATCGCGATAGAATGCCGCAGCCCCGCAAAGTCAACCCCGCGCCCTTTCATACATGCGCAAATATGAAATTACAGGGCCTGACCGGTCATCAGTTTGGGCTGCGCGCCGTTGATGCCTGCGGCTTGGCGGATAAAGCCGCGCCGCAGGCGGGGGGCGGCGTTCACCAGCCCCAGCCCCAGATCGCGCAAGCCCCGCAGCAGGGGGTTGTCGTTAGAGAACAGGCGGTTGATCCCGTCCATCCCCAAGGCCATCGCCGTTGTATCGAACCGCCGCCAGCTTTGGTAACGTTCCAGCACATCCAAAGCGCCAATATCCTCGCCGCGCCTTTGGGCTTGCACCACCACCTCGGCCAAGGCCGCGACATCGCGCAGGCCAAGGTTCAGGCCCTGCCCCGCCAGCGGATGCACGCCGTGTGCTGCGTCACCCACAAGGGCTAGGCGCGGGGTGACATAGGTTTCGGCCAGAGACAGGCTAAGGGGATAGGTAAACCGCACCCCGGCCAGTTCGATCTTTCCCAAAAACTCACCAAAGCGCGGGCGCAGTTCGGCCAAAAAGGCGTCGTCGTCCAAAGCGGCCAAGCGGGCTGCAGCTGCGTCCTGCTCACTCCACACGATGGATGAATGATGCCCGCCTGCCAAAGGCAAGATCGCCAAGGGCCCTGCCGGCATAAAAAACTGATGCGCCGCCCCGCCGTGGGGCAAGGTGTGGCGCACCGCTGTCACCAAAGCCGTCTGGCCATAAGACCAGCCCTGCCGCTTGATCCCCGCCCGGGTCGCCGTGCCCGAGGCGCGACCGTCACACCCCACCACCAACCGCGCCCGCAGCACAGTGCCCGAAGCCAGCGTGACCTGCCCCGTCTCTTGCGCCACGACCGTCTCGCCCGACAGCAGTGTGATGGCGGGTTGTGCCGCCATCGCCGCCAGAAACCCTGCGTACAGATGGCGGTCTTCGACCATATAGCCCATCGGGCCGTCTTCAATTTCGGCCGCGTCAAAACGCAGCGCAAAGGGCGAAGCGCCTTCGCCCGCGCGCCCATCGCTGGCCACCACTTGCAAAATCGGCTGCGCTGTCACAGGCCAGACCCCGACCGCCGCCAGCAACCGCTGCGAGGCAAGGGCCAGCGCATAGGCCCGCCCGTCAAACCCCACCTCGGCCCGCGCTTGGGATTGGCGGGCATCCACCACCGTCACGCGCAATCCAGCCTGTGCCAAGGCCAGCGCCAAAGCGGGCCCGTTCAGCCCGCCGCCCACAATCACAACATCTGTTTGGTCTGCATGTTCCATGCACCTATCATCGCCCAATCAGGTGGCAAAGTCCACCACACCCACCCGCCATTTCATCGCCACTTTCCCTTTCGCCCCCCGCGCCTTAGGCTAGGCTCAACCCGTCCCACCAAAGGAAACCCGATGCCCAAACCTTGGACCCAGATGTCCGCAGCCGAGCTTGGCCGCGCGATCGAGGCGGGCAAGATCAACCCCGTGGAACTGGCCGAACATTTCCTTGATGCCGCAACTCTGCACCCGATGGGAGAGCGCATCTACGCCCGCCTTACCCCTGCCCGTGCGCGGGGAGAGGCCATGTCTGCCGCGGCCCGCGCCAAAGCGGGCTTGCGCCGTCATCCGCTGGACGGGGTGCCATTGTCGTGGAAAGACCTGTTTGACAGTGCGGGTGTTGCAACCGAGTCAGGCTCTGCTTTGCTGAAGGGCCGCATGCCGCAGGCGGATGCGCTTGTGTTGCAAACGGCCACCCTGCTTGGGGCTGTCGCTTTGGGCAAAACCCATATGTCGGAACTGGCCTTTTCCGGTCTGGGCCTAAACCCGGTAACAGCAACGCCGCCCTGCATCAATGATGACCAAGCCGTGCCGGGCGGCTCATCCTCGGGGGCTGCGGCTTCGGTGGCTTTTGGGCTGGCCCCCGCGGCGATTGGGTCTGATACGGGCGGGTCGGTGCGCATCCCTGCGGCGTGGAATGACCTTGTGGGCCTGAAAACCACGCATGGGTTACTATCCACCCAAGGCGTTGTGCCACTTTGCGACAGCTTTGATACGGTGGGCCCGATTGCGCGCAGCGTCGAAGATTGCGCCTTGCTTTTGTCGCTTCTCTCTGGCTCCACGCCCCCCGACTTGACCGGCGCCAGCCTATTTGGCACGCGCCTTGCTGTGCTGCAAACCACAGCGCTGGATGATTTGCGCCCCGCCCCCGCCCGCGCCTTTGAAGCGGCCCTGCCCCGCCTATCGGCCGCAGGGGCCCAGATCACCCAGATAACCGCCACCGAAGTGGCCGAGGCGCTTTCTCTTGCCGCCATCCTCTTCCCCGCAGAAGCCTATGCCATCTGGGGCCCCATGATCGAAGCCGCCCCGCACAAGATGTTCCCCCGCATCCTTGACCGCTTTCGGTCCGGCGCCCAGATCCCGGCCACCGACTACATCACAGCCCGCCGCCGCCTGACCGAGTTGCGTGCGATCTTCGCCGCCCGCACCCGAGGCTTTGATGCCATTCTCTTGCCCACCTCGGCCATCCTGCCGCCCCATGCCAAGCGCCTGATGACCGAGGACGCTTACTATGTCAGCGAAAACCTTCTCGCCCTGCGCAACACGCGCATCGGCAACCTGATGGACCAATGCGTGTTGACCCTGCCCACAGGCCACGCGTCATGCGGCCTGTCGCTTATGACAGCACCAAACGGCGAAGCCCGCCTTTTGCGAACAGGCCAAGCCGCCGAACGCGCGCTGTCCTAATCTTCCCGCCCCCCTTTCATATGTGCCCAAATATCCCGGGGTTCGGGGCAGCGCCCCGAGGCCAGCCCCGCGCGCTGCGTTAGGTTTTTTTCTGGACCACAGCACGACTTAAGGGTAACTTGACCCAAACGGGGCGATACGACCCCGAGAGCAGAGGCAGTATGGCGTTTCCTGAGCGGTTTTCGAACCTGCCAGACTATGCGTTTCCGCGCCTGCGGAAGCTGTTGGACAGTCACGCCCCCGGCGCTGACCCCATTGCCATGACCATTGGCGAGCCGCGCCATCCAATGCCCGATTTCGTGGCCCCGATCTTGGCGGCCTCGATTGCCGAGTTCGGCGTCTACCCACCCAATGACGGCACGCCTGAAGTGTTGGACGCCATCTCTGGCTGGATCGCGCGGCGCTATGGGGTAACACTGCCCCAAGACCGCTTGATGGTGCTAAACGGCACGCGCGAGGGCCTGTTTAACGCAGCCATCGCTCTAGCACCTGAGGTTAAAGCCGGCAAAAAGCCCGCGTTCTTGCTGCCGAACCCTTTCTACCAAGTCTATACCGTGGCCGCCGTGACCGCTGGGGCAGAGCCCATCTATGTGCCCGCCACCGCAGCCACAGGCCATCTGCCCGACTATGCCAGCCTTCCGGCGGAGATTTTAGACCGCACCACGGTGGCCTATCTTTGCTCGCCCGCCAATCCCCAAGGCGCAGTTGCCAGCCGCGCCTATTGGGCCGAGCTTTTGGCCTTGGCCGAAAAGCACGACTTCGTCATCTTCGCCGATGAATGCTACTGCGAGATTTGGCGCACCGCCCCCCCGCCCGGCATTTTGGATGTGGCGGCGCAAGTGGGCGCTGATCCAGAACGGGTCTTTAGCTTTCATTCGCTTTCCAAACGCTCGAACCTGCCCGGCTTGCGGTCGGGCTTTGTGGCCGGCGGCGCAAAGGGCATCACGCAAATCCGCAAACTGCGCGCCTTTGCGGGGGCGCCCGTGCCTTTGCCCGTTCAGCGCGTGTCAGAAGCCGCTTGGCGCGATGAGGCGCATGTCATCGCCAATCAGGCGCTCTACCGCGAAAAGTTCACCGCGGCAGAGGCGATCTTTTCAGGTCTACAAGGTTTTGCCATGCCAGAGGGCGGCTTTTTTCTGTGGCTGCCCGTCGAAGATGGCGAGGCTGCGGCACTGAACCTGTGGCGTGACACGGGCGTGCGGGTTCTACCCGGGGCCTATCTGTCGCGCGATGCCATGGGGGTAAACCCCGGCACCAATTACATCAGGGTGGCGCTGGTCGCCCCCAAAGAAGAAATGCAGCAGGGGCTTATCCGGCTTCGCGACTGCCTTTACGGTTAAAGGGAACACTATGGCCTCGTATCAAGCCCGTCAGCGCGACCCTCTTTTGGATCAAACCATGCAAGCCATGCTGGAACGGCGCGGGCGCGAAGCCTTGGGGCTGGGCCTGATCGCTGTGGGGGCCATTTTTGCGCTGATGCTGGCGTCTTACTCGGCCAATGATCCGGGCTGGATGGTGGCCACGGACCAAGTGGCGCATAATCTTTTGGGGCGTTTGGGGGCATCCGTTGCCTCAACCCTCATGACGGTGGGCGGGCTTGGGTCTTGGTGCATTCCCACCGTGCTGATGGCTTGGGGGCTGCGCTTTGCCAGCCATAAGGGGGCGGATCGCGCCGTCTCGCGCATGGTTTTTGCCGTCATCGCTGTGGCGATGGGGTCAGTCTATGCCGCCACCTTGGTGCCGGGCGCATCGTGGCCGCATTCATTTGGCTTGGGCGGGCTTTTTGGCGATACGATCTTGGCCTCGCTTTTGAACATCATGCCGGGCAGTGCGGCGCTGGCGCTTAAGGTGCTGACGCTGCTGATTGCCGCAGTTTTCATGGCGCTGATGCTTTATGTCACGGGCTTTAACCTCGCAGAATTGCAGCGGATTGGCCGGTTTTTGGGCTTTGGTCTGCTGGTGGCGTTTAACGGGCTTTTGCTGGGCTTGGGACGTGGCGCCTATAGTGCTGGGGCTGCCGCCCAAACCATGGGCGCGCGTTGGCAAGACCGCCGTGCCAGCAACGCGCTGCGCGCCGCAGAAGATTACGCCGAGCGTCAAACTGCCAAAGATCTGGCCCGCGCCGCAGCCATTGGAACCGCCCGCATGGTCGACGCCGAGGACGATGCTTTGGCAGGCCCCGTGGGCAAGCCCGCCTCTTTCCGCGCCGATCCCCGCGCAAAGGTGGCAGAACTTGCGCCGCGCCGCTCGGTCTTTGGCCTTTTGCCCAGCTTGCTGGGCCGCAAAGCCAAGGCGGATGTTGATGCGGACGAGTTGATCGAAATTGACATGGCAGACGATCTTGATGTGCCAAGCCAAACGCGGATCGGGGCGCGGATCACATCGATCATTCGCGCCCGTGCCGCGCAGACTGATGACGCCGCATCGCCCCTGACCGCCGACACCAAGGCCTTTGGTCGTGCACCACTGGTGATCGACCCGCGCTCCTCGACCCCAGGCCTGCGCCTGTCAGAACCGCCCGTCACCAAATCTAAATCTGCCATCGCCCAAGACAGCGCATGGACCGAGGCAGAGGACGCCGCAACCGAGGACTGGAAAGAGTTTGATGCGGCTGACGAGGACGACGAGGATGGCGATATCCAGGCCTTCTCGCGCAGCGCCTTGGCTGCCGATCACCGCCCGATCGCCCCGCTTGTGCAATCCACCCTCAAACGCGCGGCACCTTCGCGCCAAGCCATGGCCGAAGCGCAACCACGCCTGAACTTTGATGCCGAACCTGAAGCCGGCACAGGCTATGAACTGCCACCGCTGAGCCTGCTGACACCGCCCTCGGTCGTGCAGCGCAACCAAGTGTCGACCGAAGCCTTGGAAGAAAACGCCCGCATGCTGGAATCGGTCTTGGTCGATTACGGCGTGCGCGGGGAAATCGTCTCAGTCCGCCCTGGCCCTGTGGTCACGATGTATGAACTGGAACCGGCCCCAGGGCTGAAAGCCTCGCGCGTGATTGGCCTTTCGGATGACATAGCACGGTCGATGTCGGCCCTGTCAGCGCGGGTGTCCACCGTGCCCGGGCGCACGGTGATTGGGATCGAACTGCCCAACGCCACACGCGAAAAGGTCGTGCTGCGAGAAATTTTGGCCGCGCGCGAGTTTGGCGACAGCGCGCTGCGTCTTCCGCTGGCTTTGGGCAAAGACATTGGCGGCGAACCCATCATCGCCAACTTGGCCAAAATGCCGCACTTGCTGATTGCGGGCACCACCGGTTCGGGCAAATCGGTGGCGATCAACACGATGATCTTGTCGCTGCTGTATAAGCTCACGCCGCAAGAATGCCGCCTGATCATGATCGACCCCAAGATGCTGGAACTGTCGGTCTATGACGGCATCCCCCATCTGCTGTCGCCCGTGGTGACCGACCCCAAAAAAGCGGTCGTCGCCCTGAAGTGGGTCGTCAGCGAGATGGAAGACCGCTACCGCAAAATGTCAAAAATGGGGGTGCGCAACATCGAAGGCTATAACGGCCGCGTGCGTGAAGCGCTGTCGAAGAACGAGATGTTCAAGCGCACCATTCAAACGGGGTTTGATGAAGACACCGGCGAGCCCGTGTTTGAAACCGATGAATTCGCCCCCGTCACCCTGCCCTATATCGTGGTGGTGGTGGACGAGATGGCCGACCTGATGATGGTGGCGGGCAAAGAGATCGAAGCTTGCATCCAGCGCTTGGCGCAAATGGCGCGGGCCTCGGGCATTCACCTGATCATGGCGACCCAGCGCCCCTCGGTCGATGTGATCACCGGCACGATCAAGGCCAACTTCCCGACACGGATTTCGTTCCAAGTCACCTCGCGCATCGACAGCCGCACGATCTTGGGCGAGCAGGGAGCTGAACAGCTGCTGGGCATGGGCGATATGCTGTATATGGCGGGCGGCGCCAAGATCACCCGCATCCACGGGCCTTTTGTCAGCGACGAAGAGGTCGAAGAGGTCGTGGCGCATCTGAAGAGCTTTGGCCCGCCCGTCTATATGTCAGGCGTGGTTGAAGGCCCCGAAGACGAGGATGCCGCCGAGATTGACAGCCTGCTGGGCTTGGGCGGCGACGGTCTTGACGATACGCTGTACGACCAAGCCGTGGCCATCGTGGCGCGCGACAGGAAATGTTCCACCAGCTACATCCAGCGCAAGCTGGGGATCGGATATAACAAGGCGGCGAAGTTGGTCGAGCAGATGGAAGAGCACAGCGTGATTTCGGCGGCAAACCATGTGGGCAAGCGCGAGATTTTGATCGAGGAGCGGTAAGGGGCGATATGCGCGCCTTACCAAGTGTGTTCACGCCTGATCAACTTTAAAAGGTATGGATATGGCTTGCACATGAAGCCAAAGACCCGCCGCGGTTGAGCGCGTTGTTGCACTAGGGTCGGTTCATTATCTTGCAGACCCATGTAAGAAATAATCTTGTGTCCTCCAGCGATAAAGCTGAAGGACATGATATCAACCCAAAACCGAGCTTATCAAAGCAAGACGCAAGCCTTGATGGGATTAGCCAGCCAAGGCTTCTTTCATTGCGGTCATAAGGTTTTTCGTTGGGTCAGAGATGCAAGCAGTCAAAACCTTTTCGATATCAGCAGACAAGCGCGCTGCATCCAAAATCGGATCGCCCACTTCACCGCCCGTATAGCCGTCGATGAAGAACATGATCATGGTAACAGATTCGACGTCCAACGCGTTGGCAACTTCGCAGGTGAGGGTGCTGACATCCAGCTGATCATCTGTGTTAGCAAACACAGGGGCTGCGGTGAATATCGATGCTGCGGTTAGGACAACTTTCAGGGAATTTTTCATGTTTTCACTCTTTAAGGTTTCAAACTATATTAACGTGTAACAGCAATCTTTTTGATCACAATGAATTTTTCAGGGGAACAATTTCAAATGAGCAGAAATCGGCATGGCCTTATCTCATTTCCTAATGCGAAAGTCCTTCGGCTAATGCCTTTGCGAGGTGAAGGCACTTTTGGGTTACAACTGGGCATTTTCCAATTGGCCCCGTTCATTTCCGTCGCCTTGGCAAGAATACTTCGGAGGTTTGGGGCATGGCTCCCCGCCTCTCGCGCGGATGTGAGCGGCGGGGGATGGCAGCGCGGCGGCTTGGGCGTATAGTGGCCGTATGAAACATCTTCGCCGCCTCGCCGCCATAGCCCTCATCCTCTCGCCACTTGCTGCCCAAGCGCAGGAGGTGTCTTTGGCCGACTTGTCCGCCTATCTCAACAGCCTGACCACCGCAGAGGCGCGGTTTGTGCAGACCAATGTGGATGGCACCACCGCGACGGGGCGGTTGATCTTGCAGCGGCCTTACCGCGCGCGGTTTGAATATGATCCGCCGGATCAGAACCTTGTGCTGGCCTCAGGCCGGATGGTGGCGATCTTTGACGCCAAATCCAACCAACCGCCCGAACAATACCCGCTGGCGCGCACGCCACTGAACCTGATTTTGGGCCCTAAGATTGATTTGGGAGGGTCTGCCATGGTGGCGTCCCATGGCGAAGTGGCGGGCATGACCCATGTACTGGCGCAAGACCCAAAGCACCCCGATTACGGCACGATTGAACTGGTCTTTAGCCCCGCCCCCGTGGCGCTAACCCAGTGGATCATCACCGATGACATGGGCGGACAAACGGCGGTCACCCTGTCACCGATGCTGACGGGCGGAACCTATCCCAACAGCCTATTTTCGATCGAAGCTGAAACCAATCGTCGCGGGGTACAAAACTAGCGCAGGCAGCGGGACAATTGGCTGTGATACATTTGCGCACGGCTGCCAACTTCGGCTGCAACATCCATCAGCCAACCCTTGGACTTGTAACTTTGCCGCGCAAAGCCTTTGCGACCCTCGTGATAGGCCAGATATTGGCTTTGGGCATCCGATTTGGAAATGCCCAACTCAGCCGTGCTGGTATCCATGTACCAGCCCATAAAATCGGTGGCATCGCGGATGTTATCGCGCCGCGCGCCGCCCTTGTTGCGCTCTTTGCGGTAATCATCCCATGTGCCATCCAATGCCTGCGCATAGCCATAGGCCGAGCTTTGGCGCCCCATGGGAATGACGCCCAAAGCATATTGATGCGGGGTGCGGGCATTGCCGATGAATTTTGATTCCTGATACAAAACAGCCATTTGCACCGAAACTGGCACGCCCCATTTCTTTTGGGTGGACTGCATCGCCTTCAAATAGCTTGGCCTTTGGCGAACGACCGAACAGGCGTCATCCAAATTGCGCGGCGCAGAAAAGTTGCCACCCCCGCAAGAGGCTAAAAACAGCAACAAGATCGCCGCACGGAAAGTTCTGCTCATCTGCCCCTCATGTGTTCCCATGATTTTGGCAGACCTTAACCGAAAATCGCAGCCTCTCCAATGGGCAAGCGTTCGTCATGGGCGGGAAAGCGCAAAACGTATCGGGCAACCCACCCCAAGAGGGCATCATCCTACCCCAAAAGTGCATCAAAGGTTACAAATGCGCCGATCCAGATCAGTGGACAGTGGCGCGTGTCAGGATTATGAAACCCCTATAGGGAGACTGTGTTGATGCTGAGAACCGCTGCGAAATTCCACATCGGGCAAGTGCTGCGCCACCGCAAGCACCCGTTTCGCGGTGTGGTTTTTGATGTGGACGCGACGTTTTCCAACACCGACGAATGGTACGAAAACATCCCCGAGGAAATGCGCCCGTCAAAGGACCAGCCGTTTTACCACCTTTTGGCGGAAAACGAGCAGACCTATTATGTGGCCTATGTGTCTGAGCAAAACCTTGTGCCCGACGAAACGGGTGAACCGGTCGGCCACCCAGATGTGGATGATCTTTTTGGCGATTTCACCGATGGGCGTTATCCGCTGCAATTTCAGATGAACTAGGCGCTGCGCTGCATCAAAAGCCTACCAGCGCCATCTTCCCCTTGGCCCAAATCCATCCTAGGCTGCCTCAAAAGAGGTGAGCCATGCGCGATTTTCAGATGCCCGGTCGGTCGGCCGTTTATGCCACAAACGGAATGGTTGCGACCTCGCATCCGCTGGCGGCGCAAGCTGCCGTTGAAATCTTGAAATCAGGTGGCAATGCGGTCGATGCGGCGATTGCGGGGGCCGTTCTGCTGGGCATTTGCGAACCGCAGATGACGGGGATTGGCGGCGATTGCTTTGTGCTGCTGAAGCCCGCGGGCGAAGAGCGGGTTATGGCCTTGAACGGGTCAGGCCGCGCGCCTGCGGCGGCTTCGGCAGCGGCCTTGCGTGATCAGGGCCATGATACGGTTCCCCTGCGCGGGGTCGAGGCGGTTACCCTGCCCGGTTCTATGGATGCCTTTTGCCGCCTGTCAAACGAATGGGGCAAGCTGGGTCTTGACCGCGTTCTGGCACCTGCCATCCACTATGCCGAAGAGGGCGTGCCAGTAGCCCCCCGCGTGGCCTTTGACTGGGCCGATGATGCGCCGTTCTTGCAAGGCAAAGCGCGCGACTTTTTCCTGCTGGACGGGGCTGTTCCGCGCGCAGGTCAAATCTTTCGCGCCAAGGGACAAGCCGAGGTGCTGCGCCGCGTGGCCCGCCAAGGCCGCGCAGGGTTTTATGAGGGCGAGGTGGCCGAGGATTTGATAGGCTCGCTCAACGCCTTGGGCGGCGCGCATACCCTTGACGACCTTGCCGCCACGCACTGCACGTGGGGCGAACCTGTGGCGGGCGACTACGGTGATGTGACTGTGTTGGAACATCCGCCAAACGGCCAAGGGGCCACGGCGATTTTGATGCTGAACATCCTGAAACACTTTGACCTAAAATCGATGAACCCGTTTGGGGCCCAGCGCGCCCATATCGAGGCGGAGGCGGGCAAGCTCGCCTATGACACGCGCAATCGCTTTATCGCCGAACACAGCCCAAGGCTGGATCATATGCTGTCGGATGCAACCGCAGCCAAACTGGCCGCGCTGATCGACCCCAACCGCGCATCGCCCAACCCCAACCCCTTGGCCGAAGCCATCCACCGCGACACGATCTATATCAGCGTGGTTGACCGCGACCGCATGGCCGTTTCGCTGATTTATTCGATTTACTACGGCTTTGGGGCGGGGCTAGCCTCGTCCAAATTCGGGGTGATCTTCCAGAACCGTGGCGCAGGCTTTAGCCTGACAAAGGGCCATCCGAATGAACTGATGGGCGGCAAGCGCCCGATGCACACGATCATTCCGGGGATGCTGAAGCGCAAAGGCAAGGTGATTATGCCTTTTGGTGTCATGGGTGGGGCCTATCAGCCCACGGGCCATGCGCGCTTTGTGTCAAACATCACCGATTTCGGGATGGACACCCAAGCCGCCGTCGACGGCCCGCGCAGCTTTTCGTGGGTGGACGGGATGGAGGTGGAGCGCGGCTATTCGCAAGATGTGCGCGCACAACTGGCGCAGATGGGCCATAAGGTGATCACACCGCCCGATGCTTTGGGCGGGGCGCAGAATATCTTGATGCAAGACAGCGGTGTGCTGATCGGCGCCTCTGATCCGCGCAAAGATGGCTGCGCTTTGGGCTATTAAGATGGATCGGCGGGCCATTTCTGATGCAATCCTTGCGCTGACCAAGGGCGAAACTGATACCGTGGCGCTCATGGCCACGGTGGTGTGTGAGGTTCACCATCACCATAATTTCGCGGATTGGACGGGGTTTTACCGTGTCGTAGCCCCTGATCTGCTGAAAATTGGCCCCTATCAGGGCGGGCATGGCTGCCTTGTCATCCCGTTTTCGCGCGGTGTGTGCGGAGCTTCAGCACGGTCGGGCAAGGTGATGAACGTACCCGATGTTGACGCCTTTCCCGACCATATCGCCTGCGCGTCTTCCACACGCTCGGAACTGGTTTTGCCCGTGTGGAACGGGGCGGGTCGCTTGCTAGGCGTGCTGGATTTAGATAGTGATACGCCAGCGGCCTTTACGAAAGACGATGAGGATTGGCTGGTGCCTTTGTTGGCCCAAGTATTTGAAAAGGCAGAGTGATGCGTGGATCGTGCCTATGTGGCGGTGTGGTGTTTGACGTGGCTTTGCCGCTGCGTCCGGTGATTGCCTGCCACTGCACGCAATGCCGCAAAACCTCGGGCCACTTTTGGGCCGCAAGTTCTGTGCCCATGGCGCAGTTTTCATTGGTTGTGCAAGACAGTCTCACGTGGTTCCAATCCTCGCCCCAAGCCAAACGTGGGTTTTGTGGCACTTGCGGGGCCAGCCTGTTTTGGCAACTTGAAGGGGACGACACCATCAGCTTTGGCGCGGGCTGCTTGGATGGGCCAACGGGCCTAACCATCGCCAGCCATTGGTACAAGGAAGATGCGGGCGACTACTACGATCTGCCAGATGGGCTTTCGCCCGCACCGCAGGCTTGATAGGTCACAATTTTACCTGACGAGCGATGGAGTCCGAAATGGCAGCAATCACCCTTCTTGACGGTGGCATGGGACAGGAACTGGTGGCACGGTCGGGCGATGAGCCGACGCCGCTGTGGGCCACCCGTGTGATGATCGACCACCCTGGTCTGGTGCGCGACATTCACGCCGATTACTTTGCTGCGGGCGCCACAATCGCCACGACCAACACCTATGCAATCCACCATGATCGCCTAGAGCGCGTTGGGATGGACCCACAGTTTCACGCCCTTCACCTGCGCGCCTTGGCCGAGGCACATGAGGCCAAGGCCGCCCACGGTTCGGGCCGCATTGCCGGATCAATGGGGCCGCTGATGGCGTCTTATCGCCCCGATCTGACGCAGCCTTTGGATGTTGCCGTGCCAAAATATGCCGAAATCGCGCGTATTCTGAGCGCCCATGTCGATGTGATTTTGTGCGAAACCATGGCCTCGGTCGAAATGGCCGAGGGCGCTTTGGTGGGCGCACAGGCGGCGGGCAAGCCTGTGTGGCTGTCAGTCTCGGTTGATGACCATGACGGATCGCTTCTGCGCTCGGGCGAGGCTGTGGCCGATCTGGCGCGGTTGGTGCGCGACTATCCGGTGGCTGCGATGCTGGCCAACTGCTCGGTTCCTGAATCGATGGCGGCGGCGTTGCAGGCGCTGAAGGGGTTGGGCAAGCCGTTTGGGGCCTATGCCAACGGCTTTACCCACATTTCAGGCAACTTCCTCAAAGATGCGCCCACGGTGAAAGAACTGACCCACCGCCACGATCTGACACCGGAAAAATACGGCGATTTCGCTATGGCTTGGGTGGAGATGGGGGCGACGATCATTGGCGGGTGCTGTGAAGTGGGCCCCGCCCATATCCGCCACTTGGCCGCGCGGATCAAGGCTGCGGGCCACACCATCGTATGATGGAGTTCACCTACACTCCGCCCGATGTGCCGCTGCGGATCATCTATGAAGACCGCGCAATCTTGGTGGCAGACAAGCCTTCGGGCCTGTTGTCGGTGCCGGGCAAGACCGAGGGGCGGGCGGATTGTTTGGAAACCCGCCTGCGCCGCGCTTATCCGGGCACGTTGCTGGTGCATCGGCTGGATTGTGACACTTCAGGCGTGATGATCTTTGCGCGCAATAAGGCGGCGCAGGGGTTTTTGGGGCAAGAGTTTGAAAAGCGCCGCTCGAAGAAGACCTATGTCGCGCGGGTGTTTGGTGCCTTACAGCCTGACAGCGGGCAGGTTGATTTGCCGATTGGCGTAGATTGGCCCAACCGCCCGCGCCAGATGGTTGATGCAGTCAATGGCAGGGCAGCGGTGACGGATTGGGTGGTGCTAGGGCGGGATGCGGGCGAGACGCGCGTGCACCTGCTCCCCCTGACTGGCCGCAGCCACCAGTTGCGGGTGCATATGCTGTCGCTTGGCCACCCGATCTTGGGGGATCCTATCTATGCGACGGGCGCGGCCTTAGCCTACCACCGCCTGATGTTGCACGCCGAAACCTTAAGCCTGCATCACCCCGACAGCGGGGAATGGGTAACGTTCAGCGCCCCATGCCCATTCTAATCGACCCGAAAAAAGGCGACGTCATTTTTTTGTGTGCTAATGCTTGGATACTAAGCCTGCACCGCCGTGCTTTGTCACACAGAGGATTTTTATGCCCCTTAAATCAATAATTGACCTGCGTTTCTTACCGATCACCGGTGGCTTGGTGCTGCTGGCCCTCTTTGGCCTGTTGGCGTGGGCTTGGCCAGAAGGGCGCTGGGTGTTTTTGGGCTTAGGCGGGCTGTGCTGTGTCGTCTTGGCCATCGGCCTGCGCGATCTAACCCAAACCCGCCACGCAATTCTGCGCAATTACCCCGTCACAGCGCATTTGCGGTTTTTGTTGGAACATATCCGCCCCGAGATGCGGCAGTATTTCTTTGAAGGCGAAAAAGATGGCACACCCTTTGCACGCGACAAACGCGCTTTGGTCTATCAACGCGCCAAGCAGGCTTTGGATAAGCGGCCCTTTGGCACGCAATACAACGTCTATGAAGAGCAATACGAATGGCTGCACCATTCAATCATGCCCAAGCCGACCGCGCCTTTGGATCAAATGCGTGTGCTGATTGGGCGCGATACCAAGCAGCCCTATTCCGCATCGCTTTTAAACATCTCGGCGATGAGCTTTGGCGCACTGTCGGCCAATGCCGTGCTGGCGCTGAACAAGGGCGCCAAGCATGGCGGCTTTTTTCATGACACGGGCGAAGGTGGCGTGTCATCCTATCACCGCGCCTTTGGCGGCGATTTGGTGTGGGAGATTGGATCAGGCTATTTCGGCGCGCGCGGCAAAGATGGGCGCTTTGATACGGCTTTGTTCACCGCTGCATCACAAGACCCGCAGATCAAAATGCTAGAACTCAAGCTCAGCCAAGGGGCTAAACCCGGTCATGGGGGCGTTTTGCCAGCGGCAAAGGTGACTGCTGAGATTGCCTCGATTCGCGGCGTGCCAATGGGTGAGGATTGTGTCTCTCCGGCCAGTCATTCGGCCTTCTCTACCCCGACAGGGTTGTTGGAATTCATCGCCAAGATGCGCGACCTATCGGGCGGCAAGCCTGCCGGCTTCAAGCTGTGCATTGGCCATAGGTGGGAGTTTTTGGCGATCTGCAAAGCCATGCTCACCACGGGCATAACACCTGACTTCATCGTGATCGACGGCAAAGAAGGTGGCACAGGCGCAGCCCCGTTAGAGTTTATGGACCATGTCGGCATGCCGCTGCGCGATGGTCTAAGCTTTGCACACAATGCCTTGGTGGGCATTGGCCTGCGCGACCGGATACGCCTTGGCGCTTCGGGCAAGATCACCTCGGCCTTTGATTTGGCACGCGTGATGGCTTTGGGGGCAGATTGGGGCAATTCAGCGCGGGGGTTTATGTTTGCTTTGGGCTGTATTCAGGCCCAAGCCTGCCACACGGGCCAATGCCCAACGGGCGTGACCGCCCAAGACCCGATGCGGGAGCGCGCGCTGGTCGTGCCCGATAAAGCTGACCGCGTGGCGAACTTTCATAAAAACACCCTGCACGCCTTGGCCGAATTGGTGGCCGCTGCGGGCCTGTCGCATCCGGCAGAATTGCAGCCACAACACTTCCTGCGCCGCGCATCGTCTGACCGCGTGGTCTCTTTTGCCGAGCAATATGCCATGCTGGCCCCGCGACAATTGTTAGACGACCCGGCATCCGCATCGGGCTTTGGCGAGCATTGGGCCCAAGCCTCGGCCGATCATTTCGGGCGCAGCGCTTAAAGCGCCAGCGCCAGTTTGCGCCCCTCGTGGAACGCATAGGCCGCCAAGCGCGGGGCGGTGCAATCACCGATGCGGTGGGTTTGTTTGCCCGCGAAGGTTTCGGGGAACGGGTCAAACGCGCGGTTGGTGGTGGACATCACTAGGGCCGATGCGGCGATGGTTTCTTCTGCCCCCGTCAGCATATTGCGGATCGTCACACCATTACCATGCCAGCGGCTTAGGCAGTGTTCGGTCTTAAACTCCACCCCCAATTGGGCAATCCGGCGGCGCGCCGCGCCATCGGCAGCGGTGCGGGCGATTTCTTTGCCAACAAAGGCTTCGGGCGTGACAAGGATCACCTTTTTGCCCTGTTCCGCCATGGCCCAAGCCGTGCCCACGCCGCGCCAGTTTGACCCCTCGTCATAAAGCACCACGGTATCACCCAAGCGCGCCTCGCGCCGCAGCACGGCTTCGGGCGACCAAACGCCGCCCAATTCGATCCCCGGCAGGGTTTCATGGGCGGGAACCCAGCGTTGAAAGCCTGTCTCATCCGGCAGAGATCCGGTTGCCACGATGATGGTATCGGCGGGGTGGGCGGCTATTTCGTCTTGGTCCAAATAGGTGTTCAGGCGCAGCGTGACGCCCAGTTTGGCAAATTGGGCTTCATACCAGTTGAGCAAATCCAATATCTGCGCGCGGCGGGGTTGTTGGCCTGCAAGGCGGAACTGGCCGCCGATCACGGGAAGGGCCTCAACAATCTCGACACTATGGCCGCATTCTGCCGCAGCACGCGCCGCTTCTAGCCCTGCGGGGCCTGCGCCTACGACCAGAACGGATCGCGGCTGAGCTGCTTTTTCAAACCGATCCCCGCCCCATTCAAATTCGCGCCCGACAGAAGGGTTGATCAGGCACGAAATCCAGTAATCGCGGCTGCGCCGCCCCCAGCACATCTGGTTGCACGATATACAGCCGCGAATATCTTCCGGTCGCCCTTCGGTGGTTTTGCGCGCCAGATGCGGGTCGGCGATTTGGCCGCGCACGATAGAAACAAGATCCGCCTCGCCGCTGGCGATGATGGTTTCGGCATTATCCGGCGTGCGCACACCCGCCTCTGACGTGATGACAGCGTGTTTGACGATGGCTTTCAGCTGCGTGGTCAAGGGCGTGGTCAGCTTTTCGCCATGGGTAAAGGGGGGGATGATCCCCTCAAAATCCAGATAGCTGCCGTAACCGCAGGTGACATAATCGACGTCGCCCGTGGCATCGTGCAGGGCGATAATCTCGCACATCTCGGCATCAGACAGCATGACGGGATAGGCGGGCGAATAGCTGATGGCGAGGCCGATGATGAAATCAGGCCCGCAAGACTGACGGATACGCTCAATCAGGGTGCGCGAAAAGCGGGTTCGGTTTTCTAAAGACCCACCCCATTGATCGGTGCGCCGATTGCTCCACGGCGTCCAGAATTGATCCAGCAGGGAATGGTAGGCGGCCCA
>Ga0209550_10001086_pt1 | contig 26212 bp, 22 predicted proteins | sample LauGreSuBDMM15SN_2_FD_187567 | JGI IMG/M metagenome (GOLD analysis project Ga0209550, IMG submission 187567) | Freshwater lake microbial communities from Lake Michigan, USA - Su13.BD.MM15.SN (SPAdes) (version 5) | ecosystem: Environmental > Aquatic > Freshwater > Lake | place: Lake Michigan... | reverse complement strand
GACGCAAGTGCTGCATCAAGATCCGCTGCAGTCGCGTTGACCGGAAGCTGAACCGACATGGCCTTCACATCCGCAGCACTGAGACCGGCGAGTGAGCCGAACTTGCCAGCGCCTCCGGCCAGGTAAGAACCGATCGCCTGCTGCTGGCGAGTTGCATACATCGATGCCATCGACGAGGAAAGCGATCCGTATCGAAGTTGCATGTTCTGCATTTCCTGCTGCGCAAGCGTGAATGAGTCCGTGGTCACTTGCGTCTCGGACTCTGCTGACGCGACGGCGATAGGAGCCGTGAGTGTCGCGGTGAGAGCGAGGACGACAGATGCAGTGGCGATGTTGCGGAGTGATGGGATGCGATGCTTCATGATGAGGCTCCTTGCTTGGTTGTCGTTGTCTGATCGGATGGTGCGGTCGGTGAGGTCGGAGAGGTCGGAGAGGTAGGTGCCCGATCCCCGGTGCCTTTCGAAGGACCAGGTGTCGGTGGCGCTGGCTTGTCACCTGCTGGCGCCGTGTTCAGTGGCAAAGACGTGGTGGTGGGTATCGTCAAGCCGTCGGAAAGTGCGACAAGTCGCTGAGTCGCAGAGCCGAGGCGTGCAGCGCCGGCTAGAGCAGCTGATGGGTCGGTAGGGCCTTCAGTGGCAAGGGTGCGAGCTTCTACGGCGACGGCGAGCCAAGCTGCCCCGGTCGCGTCATCTGAAGCACCGCCGGCTGCGATGTGGCGGCTGTGGCCGGCGTCCGCAAGAGCCGCGGTCTCTTCAGCCCACACACCAAGATCGAGTGTCGTGATAGCCGGGTACACACCGGATACACGCTCGAGCATCGCCTGTACGTCGGTACGTACGTCGATAGTCGCGTTGCGACTGATGATCGCTGTGCTTGTGTCTCTGCCTGCAAACCAGGCAGCGGCGATTGTCGCAGTGAGCGCCAAGGTGACGGCAACCCAGAACGTAAGCGGAGCATGACGGAAGTAGCGCATGGTCGGGACAGTTGGCGCTCAAGACTGGCGGCGAAGCGGGAAGGAACGGCCCAGAGGCGGCAGAACACCCCCACGGGCACAGAGTGCATCAGCATCCCGTAAGGAGAGTCAGGCGAACCTGGAACCGCCTCAGGCGATTAGCGCCTGTCACCAAGAGCACAAGGCTGGAATCATCAGATGGTTGGGCTGAAGAGTCTGTGTGTCGGTCGGAAACGATGGGAGCGGAGGTCGCGGACTACTTCTTGCCAGCCCGAGCCGACTTCGCCTGCAAGCACATCTCCTTGTTTTCGAGCGTGCTCGCACATATGTCGTCGATAGTGGCCTGGTTACCGTAGAGCACATCAGGAACCTGATTTGCAAGACTGCGCAGGCAATCGCTCGTGTGGTATTTCACGCACATGTCGATCGCACGCTTGATGTGCTGCTCGGCTTTTGCAAGCAGCTCTTCTTGAGACTCGCCACCTTGGGACGCATCAGGGCTCGAGTTGATCTGCCAGGCGATTCTCCAGGCTGGCCGCGTGTACACGTAGGCTGCACCGGTGTTGCACCCGATGAGCGTTGCTTTCTCATCGGTCTTGTCCGGCCAGTTTGCGCAGAGTTCGGGGATGTCGGTGAAGCCCTGCTCGACACTCTTCTCTGCCGCGCCGTTCGCCGGCTCGTAGATCTGCATGAGGACACCTTCAGCGCAGGCGGCTTGACCGGTCGGCTCATTCAGAGCGTTACACGCGTCGACCGCGCTGCTGAGGTCGTGAGCGTGTTCCCACGCAGCGTGACCGGCACCGTCAGTGCAGTAGGCGTACAGCAGGTGGAAGTCCTCCATCCGCTGACGGTCCGTCTGCGCCTGTGACAAGTCGTTGAACTTCGAACAGGTATCGCCGAGCGACTGGAAGTCCTGCTGCGTAGGTGAAACACGAGCGAACGCATCGATGAGACCATGCACCAACCCGCCCTGGCACGACGGCAGGTCGATCATCTCGATCAGGGTGAGGATGCCTGAGGGTGTCTTTGCGGCATCGTCGGCAGCCCTGTGCATGATGTTGTGGCAGGGGAGCCAGAACTCTCTGTGGGCACTGACGACATCCTCGAGAGCGAGGTTGAGATTGGTGATGTTGCCCTTGGCGACCTGGGGGCGAAGGACCTGCTCGGTGACGCATTCGACGACAGTTTCACTGTTGAGACGGTAGTTGTCCCACTGGTCACCGGTGCACTTGGTGATCTCTGCCACGATCTGAGCGCTGGAGGCGCGAGCGGTCAGCGAACTGCCGGCCCCGTTCTTCGAAACGAAGTAGGCGCCCGCACTTGTGGCAGTCACCGCGACGAGGAGAAGCGTGAGCATTATCTTGCGCATGGGAAACATGGTCCCAGTAGGTCACGCTGTGTCCCGAAATCTGCCCAGAGCAGTAGTAGGGGAGTGCTTAGAAGCGCTGGGTGGAGTCGAGGGGGTTGACGCCGTATCGAGACCAATCGCGCAGGAGACGCTGGCTGGGTTGGCCAACCTGATTGAACGACCCCTTGTCGTGGTCGTACACGAACAGCTGGTTACGCCGTTGCTCGTTCCCTTCGCGGACGCTCTCGAGCTCGGTGATCTCGGTGATGACCCTACGACCGAGCTTGACCTTCGAAATCTGGACGACGAGATGGAAAGCCTGGGCTACCTGCTCACGAGCCACCTCTTCAGTCAGGCCTGACTCCATGATGTACGTGGTGAGCTGCTTGATCGCCTGCTTGCCGTTGTCCGCGTGGATGGTGGTGCAGCTCCCGTCGTGCCCGGAGTTGCAGGCTACGACGAGTGCGTAGGCTTCCTTCCCTCGCGTCTCGCCCACCCAGATGCGGTCGGCGCGCATACGGAGACCTTCACGCACGAGGTCTTCGAGCTGGACCTGACGCAGGATCTGTCCATCTTCGTCTGTGTGCTTGAAGGTCGTCAGGCTCACCACGTTCGGCAATCGGTCCGCAAGGTGGAGCTCGTCGATCTCCTCGCACGTCAGAACCCGCTGCGCAGGATCGATGTACCAGGAGAGAGCCCGAGCCATGGTGGTCTTGCCGGCTCCGGAACCACCACTGATGAGGACGTTCGCGCGGCCGCGAACCGCGAGCTCGAGGAATCGACGCATGTCCTGACTCATCATCCCTTGCTGCAGCATCGTGTCGAGCGTGATGATGTCGTGCGGTTGCTTTCGGATGGTGATTGCGGCGTCCCCACGCGTCAGCTGCTTGGTGGCAATATGGATGGATCCGTGAAGATCGGTGACCATCGGATTGAACGAAGCCTCGATCACGCTGACTCTTGCAGTATCGACATTCCGGATCGTGCTGTCCGTCAACCCGAGCATCTCGTTCAGCCAAAGCGTGTAGGTGGCAGAGTCGGGGAATACCCCTTCGAGCGTGCGAGAACCGGTTCCGTCTGTATAGAAAACTCGATCGAAGCGATTGACAGTAATCTGGCTCACTGCGGGATCGCGCAGCAGTTCGAACATGCGGATCGAAGAGTAATCACTCATCGGTTGAGCGTCCCCGAAGATGTCTGAGAGGTTGGTGTTCATCGCCGGTCCAGCTCCTGTTCCTCCGGGCGAGCCCGGTGATTTCCGATGGTGTCGACCACCGGTTCCAGCATCGGCCCGTTGCGGGCTACGGGACATACCGTCCCTGTCGCAGGCAGGGTGTCCGGAACCTCAGCGCCGGCAAAGCAAACGACCCCGCCTTGGGAGGCGGGGTCGTTGAGTGGTCCGGGGGGACCGCTTGGTCAGGCGAGCTCTTCGAGCTGGTCTGCCCACGTGGTGTCACCATCGACACGTGACTGCATGATCGCCCAGAAGGCGTCAGACTGGCCACGCTGGATGGCACGGAGGGCCTCGGGTACGAGGCGGTCAGCGTCGATGCTGAGACCGAGCGCACGGAGTCGTGAACGGATCTCGACTTCGTCATTTCGGGTGTCGTCTTCAACCTTGATGCCAGCGGCGATACAGATACGCATCACCTGACCTGCATTGAGCACGGAGATGCTCCCAGGGTGGTACGTGTCATAGTCCGATCGAACGCTTCTTGCGAAAGCTCGAAGCTCCTCGCGAAGCTGTCCGACTGAGCCCATTTGGGCGACACGCTCGAGACGATTGACCTTGCGTTCGGCCAACCAGCGAGACTTGCCACAAGCCAACAGGATCTCGGAGAGATCGAGCTCGGCATCCGGTTGGGATGCTAGGAACTCGACTCCTGCGATCGCGTCGATCAGGGCAATGTCCAAAAGGTCGTAAGCTGCCACCACTTGGTTGTGAAAGACAGCGTCAGAGGACACTTTGTCGATACGCTCGAGACGCCCGCTCTTTGCGAACATCCAAACACCTGCCACCAACGCGTAGGTCAAGGACCCTGAGCGTGAGCGGTACGTGCGTGAGACGAAACGGGCGATAACGTCCGCGTTCGGCTTCGACAGTACAATTGCTGTGAGCGCCTTGGTGACGTCACGGCGATGTGGGGCCGTCGGTTCGTACCCGTTGGGGATGTACGTGATCTGAATCTGTTGCAGATTCGACACGACAGATGGTCCTTGTGAGTGAGTGAGCCAGGTGCCGAACGTCGCGACGACGTCGAGCACCATCTTCACCTGCTCCGCTTCGGAACCACGAGGCATCTTGGCTGCGGTAACTGACAGAGGGACAACCTTGTTCAGATCATCCACGATTGTCGAAACTTCTGCCACGCCCGGCCGTGCTGCCTCCTCAGTCGAACGTCGCTTGACGTCGGATCGGAGTCGTTCGATCGCTGAGCGATCTCGGGTTGCCTGCTCGGCAACCCTGTCCTGCATCCTAGGATGCGTCATCGGTTGCATAGCAGTTCCTTCCATTTGAGGGCTTGCTCGGGGTTCGGGAATTCGGTCTCAGACGTACCGGTGACTCCGGTTTGCGCTGCGATCGACCAGAACTTGGCCGTTTCACCATCGTCGTCCCAGACGACGATGTCGGCGATTGGGTGCGATTGCGACAGGTCACGCGCGCGTGCGAATGCCTTGTCGTCTTCGAGAATGTCGACGCTTCCGCCAAACACCGCAAGATACACGCCACCTTCTGGTAGCGAAAGTTCCTTGCCAGCAACAGCAGACGTCGGGAAGTAATCCTTCACCGTGGATGCCATTCGCATTCCGCCCTTTGCCGTCTTCAAATAGACGCGCTCTCGTTTTGCGTTGAGAGCTACGAGAGCCCAACGATTGCGAGGTTTCGGGAGGTGGTGCTTTTCGAGGAGCTCACGGCAGTGAGCTGCAGTGAGGACGGGAGCTCGTTCGAATCCATGAATGGCTTCGACGAGCAGGGCGCGAACACCACGAGCTCGGTCATCGAGCTTGTCGTAGTCCGCAGTCAGCACGTCGTTGAACTTCGCCGGCTGATGCGATTCCCAATCATTGGGGAACAGCTCGTGTAGTGAGGTTTCCATGGGTTGCCCTTTCAGGGGTAGATGGGTCCGGAAGATCCGGAGATGGAACCAACCGTCGCCGCAGGAACCTCCCGGGCAAGCTCGGCAACCCACACCCTCGTCTTTGCATGGTTGCCTAAACCCTGCTCAAACCTTGACAACACCTAAACACCTTCACACAAGCCAGCAGGGTAAAGATACCGAACTTGACACCTGTACCTGACCCAGTCGTCAGGTGCAGTGCAGGACCGTGGGCCCTTCCGGTACACTGGAGCCAGCTTCAAGGGCAGGGGTGCTCATCGTTCGAAACCCATTGGGACGGAGGCTGCTTCTCCGTTGGCGGGATCGCTCTCAAGGGGCAAGCGAGCTCATCAACCTAGATAGGCGCAGGATTCAGCAGCATTTCCGGACAAGCAAGGCCCTGCCGAACGGGTCACCGATCCGGACATGGATCGCTCCTGTCCAAAATAGCCGAACATCAACAAATCATCGACGGTGAAACCTACGGAGATGGTGACCAAGTCAGGGCGAAGCGTCGTGATCGACATCGTGCCGTGGAGGTCTTCGGGCATCATGCCCGTCTCCGATGCCTTCATGTACATACCAATTGCCCGATCCTCGACCATGCCGCCAGGCCGGGTGTCCAAAGTCAAATTGTCGTCCCGTATCCCTGTCGAAGCTGCCATGGCGATGTTGTCGGCGACAGTCGAAGCAATGTGCCGGGCGAGGATGATTCTTGAGGTGTCGACCGCGAGAGCGCTACCGAGGAACAGACCGGGGAGCAGGATCACCAAGAAGAAGATGGAGAAGGCTCGACGCCGATCCCTGCGGCCGCGTCGCGCTCGCAGCAGATAGGTCACCTGGTGACCTCGCAACGAGCAGTCCCGGTTACAACGATGTCATCACCCGTACCAGTAGTGAAACCAATCAGAGTCGCGAGCCCCGGGGTGATGTAGTCAATCGTCGCTCGTGCCCGGATCGTCACGTACGTGTTACTTTCAGGGCTTTCAGTGCAGAAACGTTGACCGTACCCGTTCGGTGAGAGGATTTCCACGCCAGTCACTCGGGCCCCGCCGAGTATGCTCGCTGACTCGCAGAATGCATCATAGGAAGGGTTGCCGGTCGAACTCGATCCCACACAGACACCTTCACCAGGCACGCTTCCCGAAAAGCCGATACGGGCTCCGGCTCGAGCTCCCACTGCGGCAGCATCCTGAAGACCTGTCGTCGCAAGAACGATACGTCCCATGTCGATCGAGAACACGAGGAGAAACAACGCCATCGGTAACAGAAGGGTGAACTCAAGGAGTTGTCCGCCACGACGGCGACGTGAGCCGGGTCTGCGCCGAATCACAGCGCACGCCCAAGACCGTACACGACGGGTAGGAAGGCGAGCGCGAACAACAGCGGCATGAAGTGAAGGGCGAATACGAACGTGAGCCGCATTGGCAGGCGCTTGGCCACGGCACGCTGGTTCTGAAAGCTGATCCGGCGCAACGATTCCGCCTGACTGGTGATGGATTCGACGACTTTCGTACCCTCGAGGTGAGCATCGCGTAGGGCATCGACGAACTGCCGCCCTTCAGGTGTCCCGATCCGTGACGCGGTGAACGAGAACGCTTCATCGTCATTCATGGTGCGGGTGGTGAGTGTGCGAACCAGATTTCGCATCTCGGTCGACACCTCTCCGTCGACGTGTTCAGACGTGAACATCAGAGCTTGCGGTACGGACATCGAAGGAAGGACCATGACGAGAAGTTCAGCAAAGTCCGGGAGTTCTGCGGTGATACGCATAGCTCGGGCGGCGGCCTTCTGTGACGCTTCGTTGTACGGCCAGATTGGCAGGAGTGCACCTACACCGGCGAACGCGATCTCGAGGAGTGGCGGTAGATCGGTGAGGAGTACGACCGAGAGCGAAGCGCCACCAATGAGCACGGTGAGCAGCTGAACTGAGAAGAAGATCTCGAGGTTTCCGCCGAAAGTGCCGCCCATGCGAAGTCGTTGCTCGAGGAACGTCAACGAGGACGCCCCTTCAGCTCGTCGTACGACGGATGATGCTGCGAGCGGACGTGCTGCCCGGCCGAGCGCATTGGTGACGCCTTCGCTGGTTTCCAGATAGCGCGACCACATGGATTCGTCGATCTGGCGCTTCGGGCGCATGAGGAGTGCCGCAAGGCCGGCCCAGAATGTCAGAACCAAACCAATGATGAGTGCAGGATTCATCGTCCGGATGCCGCCCTTCTGAAGATGCGGAGCGCACGCCATACACCGACGCCGTAGTTTGCAAGCGCGAGGGCGAGTACTGCGATTCCCATGAAGGATGCGTAAGCTTCGCGCGCGGTTCCACCACTTCCGGCGATCAGCGCGAACCCGATGGTTGCCATCACACCTGAAATTGCGAAGAACTCTCCTCGTGCCTGACTGATCTCTGCTGTCGCTTCAGCCGAGAGTTCGAACTGACGTTCGAGCGTTGACTGCGCCTGGCGGAGAGCGGGGCTCAGCTGCGCTCCAACACGATCATCGATGCTGAGTGCGGCAACCAGCAATGTCATCGCCCTCGACGGGTAACGAGTGGAGAGCTGGCCGATTGTTTGCGACAGCGTCTCAGTGCCGAGTTGAGTTGCGAGCGCAGTCTGTAGCTCAGTTCGCATCGGATTCTCAGCAAGTCGCGCTGCCTTCTGGAACGCCATCGGTGGCGTGTCGCCTGCCTCGAGATGGCCGGCCACACTGGACAGCACCTTGAGGAGCTGCTGTTCGAACTTCGCATAGCGCTTACGTCGGGTGTTCGCCAGGGCTGCAACGGCACCCACGATCGCGATGGGGAGCGCGAGCACCGCACCGATCGCGTCACCGAACCCAAAGAATGAAAGGACGACGGCAATCACGAGGTAGATGAGAGCTACTCCGACGAGAAGCGGTGTCCAGTCACCTTCGTAGCCAAGGTTGGCCAAGCGGTGTTCGATCCGCTGACGGCGAGATGACCGCCGTTCCATCCGCAAGTCTTCTTCGATCTGCGCATTGCGGATCTCGATGTAGGAGAGACGCCGGAGCTCGCGTGAAGCGGACCACCAGGCAGCCAGGTAGTACGCGGCACCTGCGGCAGCGATTCCAAGGAAGACATTCAGTAACACGGTCTCAGCCCTCCTGTCCGAACCAACGGGACGTCTCGACCCCAGCGTCGACGAACTTGCGTCCGAGGACAGTGTCGGGCCCTAGTGAACCCACCCGACGGAACTGAGCGCCGCCGCTCTCGTCGTCCTCCCCGATGAACAACGGGATCGGATGGAGAATCCCGTCGCGTAGGCCGCTACGCTCGACGACGGCGATCTCCGAGATGTAGCGGTTGCCACGCCGGCCACGGGAGACCTGCACGACAAGGTCGAAAGCGCTGGCGATGGTCCTGAGGATCGCTTCATCCGTAGAGGAACGTGACTGGCGGAGGAGGTCTACGAGCCTTTCGTTGAGAGCCATGTCGACGGAGTTCGCATGGATGGTCGTCATCGTTCCCTCATGACCAGTGTTCGCAGCCGTAAGCATCACCGAGGCACCGTCGCCTTCACGAATTTCTCCGACGATGATCCGATCTGGTCGCATGCGCAGAGTTGCCCGGAGGAGATCAGCGAGGGTAACGCTGACAGCATCGTCGGCACTTGCCGCTTCTTTCGTCTGAAGGCTAACAACGTGACTGTTCGCGAGTCGAAGCTCGAAAGCATCCTCGATCGTGATCACACGCTCGTGTGTGGGGATGAAGTTCGAGAGCAGATTGATGATCGTGGTCTTACCGGTTCCTGTTCCACCGCTGATGAGGATTCCCGCACGCGCTCGAACTGCCGTCTGGAGGAAGTCGATCATCTCGTGGTTGATCGCACGGAAGTTCAGGAGATCGTCGAGTCCCAACAACTTGCGGAACTTTCGGATCGTGATAGAGAGACCACCACGGACGACGGGTCCGTACGCGAATTGCACTCGGGCTGACGGTAGTTCGGCGGTGACGAGGTTGATCGATCGCGATACCGCTCGGTCAGAAAGTCGTAGCGCAAGAGATCTGGCGACCGAGTTCGCATGATCAGGGTCACGGAAGCAGATCGGTGTGTCCTCAAGCTTTCCATCCCGCTCGAGTGTGACCTTGTTCCAACGGTCCACCATGATCTCTGTCACTGCAGGATCGCGCCAGAGCGAACCAAGTACGCTGATCCCAACCATCTCGTCGTACGCCATCTCGAGAACAATGGGAATATCCTTGGGGTCCGGAATCTGGATGCCGGCGGCCGCGAGCTTCGGCTTCAACACGTATAGAAGGGCATCCCGCTGCTCAGCATCAGCGGCGGCATCGGCGATAAGTTCGAGCCGACCCGTGATCCGCTGCACATCGACGTCGCTGCCCGCCACGGTCATGATGCGATCGACCAGTGGCCAGTAACGTTCGGCCTGCTCGAATCTCCGCTCGAGCACCCGGTCCTTGGCTTGCTGGATCGCCTGTTGCGGGACTGCGGCGTAAGCTGGATTCGGGGTGATGACAGCCGCGGCAGGGTCTTCTGCGTTAGCACTGAACATCGGGAACCCCCCAGGGCCGAGGAGTTCTGATGTGAAGATGTCCGCAATGGACGGCTGGGGTGTCGTAGCAGTGTTCGCCTGAGCAGTCTGCTCGGGCTCGCTACGATCTCTCAGGCTGGCGGTCGCAGCGACAGGTTCTAGCGTGGCAGGAACCCCGGAGCCCCAAGCAGCGGTGGCATCTGCGGAGCCGTTGAGCTGACCTTCAGCAGCCGACGCGTGGTCAACTGAGTTTGCGTCGCCGTCCGGGGATGCGCCGACGGCAGGGGAGAGGTCTTCCACTCCAGCAGGGACGGCTCGGGTTCGAGTCGGCGTGCCCAGGCGAAGTGGTCGCTTCGGCTTCGAGGCATTCGGTCCAGGCTTCGAAGCCGAGGTTTGGCTGTCCACTGTTTCGGTGTCCGAGGTGACCTGTGGTTCCGTGTCGAAGAGCTCACCGAGACCTGGTGCCTCTCCACCCCCGGCGAACCCCTCTCCGGTGGCCGTGTTCATCGGCGGCCTTTACGGTTTCGGAGGCGATCGAGGAATCCGTGCTTCGGCTGTTCGATAGTTGAGTAGTTCTCGAGCAGGATCGGTTCCCGTGTGGCAGCGTGCAGGATCTCAGCAAATGCATAGTTGAGTTCTGCGTAGTTCTTCGGCGCTACGAGTTCATTGTTGTTGTTCGCGCGCTTCCATTCACGTGTCTCAGGAATCGAACCGAGGAAGTGCCAGTTCGGAAGCTCAGCTCGAACATCGTCCTCGGAACAGTCGATGCCGTCCTCGGCACGGTTGAGGACGATGCCAATGCGATTCCGATCGATCCCGGCTCCACCTTCGTGCCGCGGCGCCACAACAGCTGCGCGGAGCCAGTTGTCGGCATTGTGCAGAGTTTGTACGTTTGGTGTGACCGGTACGATGATGAAGTCCGCCTTAGGGAGAGAGAACTCGGAGAACATCTCGTGGAACTTCTCGGCTACAGCCGTGTCGATCAGGATGTAGTCGAAGTGGCGCTTGAGAAGCTCGAGAATCTCGATGTAGAGGCGTGGTGAGATCGCCATCGGGTTCGCCTCGTCCGGAGTGGCTGGACCGAGAAGGACGCTGAGGTTGTATTCTGGTTTGTGGACGAGGGCATTCAGAATCCGCTCCTCGGTCATGAGGCTAGGATCATTCACGATCGTCGTGATGTTCGGACGGTAGACGTCAAGATACTTACCCGAGTCGGCCTGCTGGGTATTGGCATCGATGACGCAGACGGTCTTGCCTTGCGACCGCAGTCGCATACCCAGGAACGCCGCAAGATTGAGAGTCAGTGAGCTCTTGCCTGTTCCACCTTTGCTGGTGGAGATGGTCATGACGTAGCCACGTCGCGGTTGGCCGCCTCGAGCGGCAAGCGGGTTCACCCCAGCGCGTGCAGCAGGACCTCCAAACGGAGCTGAAGACTCAGTTCCTGGAACCTGCATGCCACCGAACCCACCATGAGAAGGCGCTGACGGGTACGGGCTCTGGGAAGGGGCAGATTGGTAGGGTGCTGTTGCTGGCGGCGTACCGTAAGGCATTGCGGTTGGGGGCGTTCCGTATGGCGCTGGTGGCTGCTGAGCGGGCTGTTGGGGGACGTGGTTCGTGGCAGGCTGTTGTGCAGGTGACTGCTGGAAACCGGATGCCGGCTGACCGTCACGTGCGATGTCCGCAAGTGTGCGTCGACCAGGAGGAACCCAGCCGCCGCCGATAGGCGCAGCAGGGGTGAATGGACTGACCGAAGATTGTTGCGGGGGAGTGGTCGGTTGGGCAGGAGCTGTAGGCTGTGAAATGTTCTGCGGTGTCGTGTTTGGTGCGTCGGTCACCGGCATCCAACCTGTCTGCGCCGCCGGTGCAACAGGAGCCATTTGCTGGGGCACCGCGGGCTGCTCATTGAATCCGGCAGTCAACGGATGTACAGGGATCTCGACATGACCGTCAGTGACGGGGTCGATGGCATACCCGAAAGTACTGATCGCGTACAGCAGGACATTCAGGTTGAGGGGGAGGGTCAGGAGCTGAGCGCGAGGGTTCTGGCGCTGCAGTTCGGCACCTTTTGCCGTGACGGAGACGACGATGACGCGGTATCCAGCTGCCGTGACCTTACGCAGGAAATCAGCGAGCGTGATGGCCTGGTCATCCTCCTTCAACGCGTCGCCGCAGATGAGGACGAGTTGATTCGCCGGGACGTCCCTGACCGGTGATGTCGTGACCACTCTGCGAAGCGCAGAGGCGGTTGGTGCATCATGGATGGCTGGGAACAATCCCGATGCGCTGAGCGCACCCGCGAGGTTCGGTACGCCTGCGACAACAATCGTTGGCATGCTCTCGGTACTCATCGCGCCCTCCTGTTCACTGTCGTTGTTTGTTCACCTAGGTCGATGGTCCCGTGTCCGTTGCAATCGCAACGTGGCGGGGTTGTCGGTCATCGACCGCGGCAGACCGTCCCGGTGGCGTTCCCCGGCTTGGCGCAGAGGGCAGTGATCAGGTCGGTGACAGCTCCCGGGGTGACGCCGGCGGACTTACCGCGCAAGGAAAGATGAATGGAGCCGGTCGCGTCCGCGGAGACGTAGGCTGGTACGTCAGCTGCATTCACGCGGAGAACGTACGTTCCAGGGATTGGCTGACCTGGGACGAGATCAGACAGGTTCTTGTCCTTGTTGGTGAGCTGCTCCTGGGCTACGGCGTCCAGCTGATCGCTGTCGACGCTTACCATCACGACTTCGACATCGGAACCAAGCAGACCTACGACACCGTTGCCGACGTTCGCGTACAAATCGATACGATCGCCCGGACGAACGGTACCGACGATGGCCGCTCCGGCACGAGCCGAGATAGAGATGAGACGTTCATCGGTGAGAAGAGGAGTCGACAACTCGACAGAATCGATGAACAGCGACTCACGTAGCTGCTGCTTCGCAGCGAGTTGAGCTCCGACACGCTTGGACGCGATGTCCTCTTTGACCTGCGTCAGCAGAGATGCAGCATCGTCCCCTGTGTAGGCGCCCTCTTCGACGAAATCAGGATCGACTGCCACAACTTCCCATTGGTCTGCGGAAAGCTCGACGAGGGAGTTCACCGCTACTGTCGTGCGTGCGACGTACGTGACCGGCGATGAGACGGTGACTGCGAGGGTTGCGAGGAGACCTGCGAGCACGGCAAACACGATGAAGAGCGTCCGCTGCGTGTTGACAGCGCGTCGCGTTGACTTCTCGCGTCCCTTGCCACCTTTCCGGGGCTCAGGTTCAGGGCTGAACGGAGGTGTTCCGAACTGCTGACCGAAGTTGTTGGTACTCATGGGTGCTCCTCGACTCTTCCCCGGCGGAAGCCGGGGTCACATGAGCAGTGTCGGAACACCCCCGAGCGCCAGGTAGCGGTTTGAAGTGGTTGTGTCCTGAGTACGAGAGAACCCCCGGGTTGTCCGACGAATCGGTCCCGGAGGTTCTCGCGATCTTACCCAAATTGAAGCTCGGAAGGCGCCTCAGCGGGCCGTGCCGGCGTACTGAGCAAGCGTCCGCAATTCAGCATCGGACACTTCACTCAGCAATGGGGGCTCTGTACGGACATGGACAGGGGCTGACTCGGTGTAATCGTCCTTTGCGTCGAGGCGCACCAGAGAGAAGCCGGTGGCCATTTCGCCGAGATAACGATACTCACGCTGCTGCTGCGCTACCTGGTTGGACATGTTGAGCAGATCGAAGGCCTTCTTGCGATCGCCCTCAGCACGCACCTTGTGGATGAACACCGTATTGACGTTGGCAGTGACGGCATCAGGTAGGGTGGACGGCTGTTGCGCTACCGCCACCAAGCGAAGCCCCAATGCCCTCACACGGCGGAACATTGACTCGTAGAGATGCGTACGGGTCGCGGCCGAATACGCGTCCTCGTTTCGTCCAGATTCACCGAAGAGCTCGTGACTCTCTTCCATGACGACGAAACAGCCAGGGCCCTTGCCATTGTGGTCGAAGATGCCGTTGCCATGGAAGAGTCCGTAGCGGTAGATGGCGAGCATCACTGAACCGAGGATGAGTCGACGTGCTTCGAAGTCGAGGCCGTCCGTCTCGAGGACGGTCACAAGACCACGATCAGGGTCGATCAGGTCGGTCACCCCGAGGCAGCTACGAGAGGAGAGATCCGCATCGCAGGCTAGAAGCTCGGAGTACTGGCCCCCAGGGGCAAAGTACGCCATACGGCGCCAGAGAGACTGGAGTCGATCGCGCATCGCAGTTCCTTGGAGTCGAGCCTTGTTAATGTCGGCTGCTTCCTCGATCTTGTTCGCGACGATGGTTGCGAGGTGCGCCATGGAGACGCAACGAGACAGTTCCGGATAGGTCATGACGTTCACGGTCTCTTCGCCGTTAGGTGCGATCTGGATCGCGTGCGCTGGAATCTGGTCTCGAGGGATGGCCGGTAGAGAGATCGCCTGGCGAAGCACCATCCCGGTCATCGAGTCGACCACAGCAGGCCGCAAGGTGTACTCAGTCAAGCGGTTGGCCTGATACAGCTCAGTGAGGTATTCAGCAATGAGGGAGCGACCGAACTCACCAAGGTTGAACGATGCAGTGAAGTTATCCGCCTGGGCGTTCAGCCACTCGTTCGGACTCATGCCGATAGCGGGGATCTCGAGAGGGTTCCACCGGAACGCACCAAGATCCGGGTTGAGAAGGCTGTAGAAACGGAATCGTCCGGTTGCGGCAAGACCAGGAATCGACGCAAGGTTGCGCATGTTGCGCATCCAGTCGAGCCCGAGGATGCTGACGTGCGCCTTCTTGGATGTCGGGTACGGACGCTCCATGGTTGCCGGCTCGATGATGTCACGTTCGATCGTCACTGCATCAGAGAGGAGCTTCATGAGTGTCGTCGTCTTTCCGGAGCCGGTGACGCCGGCGATGAGGGTGTGTGTCAAATCCGTAAGGTCGATGCCGAAACGGATGTCGGAGACCGTGCCGCGCTCGCCGTTGACGACATGGCCGATCTTGATCTCGCGGTCCTGGCGGTCAGCCGGGATGCGGAATACAGGCATGGAGTCATGTACTGCAAGCATTCCAGGACCCTCGACGACTGGCGGGTGAGTAAAAGTTGCAGCCTCGGTTGGGGTGAGGTAGGTCGAGTAGGAAAATGGCTCGATCAGCTCGGTGACAGTCTCGCGCTTGCGGTAGGAGGTGAACGCTGCAGCATGGATGAGGAGACGTTGGCGCTCGCTCTCTTCGAAGTCGACAATCGTCTGGAACGGCTGAGGCAGCTTATCCGCGGAGCTTCCAGCTCCCCAGAAGGCGCTCTTGAGCAGACCGGCGCCACCCATGAGGGTCTCGCGATCAGGGCATACAAGGAACATCTGGTAGAGGAACGCACCACTCTTGATGCCTTCGTCGTATCGACGCTGCTGGGCCTCGAGCAGATCGCCGATGTACTGCTTTGCGGCGTCTAGCGTGTTCTTCGAGATGGAGACACCGAAGCTCGGTGCAACGGCGAGCGATCCGCTCGAGGAGCTCGTGCGGGACATAGCGATAGCGTACGCATCGTTGTAGGCCTGATTGGTGCCGACGGTTCGCGACGTGCCGTCGGTACCGGTGACGCTCTGAGCCTGCGTTGCAGACTTAGCCAAGGATTGAGACTGCGATGCCGAAGAGTTCGTTCCAACCGAGTTGGTGAGAGACTCACCTCGGGCCAAGGATTGACCCTGCGACGCGGAGACGCCGGAGCTTTGAGACGTGCTCGAGGAGTGCGACGACGCGACGGACTGAGACACACCGAGCGCTTGTGACTGGCTGACGCCGTTGGTCTGCGTCGCTGATGTACCAGTCGAACCCCCATAGGACTCGGACAGGTTCACTCCCTGTGCGACCGACTGCGAGTTGGACGACGAAACACCGACGGTGTTCGAAGAGCCACCAGTCTGTGAGAGACCTACGTTGCTTGAGTTCGAAAGACCATTCGTCAAGCTCGAGCCGGACGTTGTGTTTGTCCCACCGTTGGCTACGCCCGGGATTCCTCCTCCGACGTTCGAACCGCTCTGGGCTGTCGAACCGGCAGATGATGAATCACCACGAGTGTTTCCTGCCGAGACGGTCTGGCTGGATGAGTTCGCTTGTGACTGGCTCCAGGAGTCGCTGTTCGTGACAGAAGAGTTCAGGCTCTGTCCGATCGAATTGTTCCAGCTTTGACCAACAGAGGATCCAACAGCAGCAGAGGTAGACTCGCCGACAGTATTGGTGCTCGATACGCCCTGCGTGGTGGAGATACCATGCGTGTCGCTCGAGGAAACTGACGAGTTCTGCCCGACCTGGTAGCTATCGGTCAGCGATGATGACTGACCAAGCGCGGAGGACTGGCTGACTCCCTGAGAATCGGATGTCCCCACAGTTCCGGTTTGGCCTTGCGAGTTCGTGAGACCGTGGGCAACGGACTGGCTGGAACCGTCACTTGCGGATGTGCCGTACGACGCACCAGAGGAGTGGGTATTGCCATGAGTATCGCCCTGGCTCGACCCCATCATCAAGGGGAAGGCAACGCCGGCATTGACCGACCTGGAACCTGTTGTTTCAGAACGGAGCTCGCTGAGCTTCTGCGTGAGGTTACGCCAGGCAACGGTGATCTCGGCGGGTGAGAGCGGAACTGTGACGAGGTTGAGAACGAAGGACTTGTCAGCCATGCCTCGAATAAAGCTTTCGAGTTGATTTTGCGCACCTTCGATGTCGGTCCGATTGCCGTCGAGTAGCGATGAAGAACCGAGCGTCGAAGCGGCAGGCACGGGCCGACCACGACCCATGGCGAGGTGACGCCATTCGGTCTGGTAGCGCGCAAGGAGTTCACCCTCCGCAACAGTGATTGGCTTGTACATCAACTGTTGGTACGTACCTGCGAGTTGAAACTCGAGAACAGCGAATGCCTCATCAGCCATGCGTTGCGCTTCTTCGGGTGAAGATCCGATTCCCTGTACACCATAAGCGAACACAAGAGGAAGCTGCGGGCTCTTGGCGATCATGTTCGTGAACAGCACGCCGTTCTCGCGGAGAGCAGCAAGCACGTCGCGCATCTGCTCGAAGACCATGTTTGGGCCCGTGGAGCTGGAAGCTTGACGGAGATAGCGTGGTACGCGAGTCAACCGGATCATTCGGACAGCCTTGTACCAGACAGAAGAATACACCGTCTCCCCAGGATTGCGCTGAGAGAGTTCGAACATGAAGTAACGCACTTCGTCCGGACGCTGGGAGTCGTAGCTGCGCCAGGAACGGTGGATCAGGAGGTCGTCGTAGTCGACCTCGTTGGCGAGCGGCTCACCCGAGAGTCGTGGGGTGACAAGATTCCGGAGATCGGGACGCCGAAGGACACGCCGATCCCCGGCAGGGGTCAACAGCGGCGGGTGTGCAGGTACGAAGATACGGTTCTTCATGGTCAGTCCTCCTCTGCGTGGATACGGTTGGCGGCAAACCCGTTCGGGCAACCGGCGGTACCTGTCATCGGAACAACAAGCGGAACAAACCCTTCGGGCCTCCGGCGAGCCCCTTGGTAACCAGTCGCGACTCTCACAGAAGGCGGACAGCGGCGATCAGATCGCCTGCTGATCCTTCCCAACCGTCGCCGTGCAGGATGTTCAAGATCTCACGCTGGGGAGAACTCAATCCCTCCGTGAGCCCCAGGTCATCGAGAATGGTCACGCGGGATCCGAACCAGGAGATCGGCCTTCGGTGCAGATCAGCGCCATACTTTTGGATGGCCGCGACCTCGGTGTTGGTGAGATGGTCGCTGACGCCGGTGTTCACGAGCCGACCACTACGGATCCAGCCGAGAAGTCGTCCCAGGTTGAAATCTGCAAGCACCGAACCGGTCGTACGCCCCCAGGCGAGCAACTCGAGCTGCACCCACGAGTGAGGGAGGCGGTCTGCTTCGCCGGCAGCTAGCAAAGCGTACTCCACCCGGTGCGCGTGGTTGGCACCGTGGAGGCTGAGAAGTAGGGGGCTCAGCATGGATTCGATCGTCAGCACCAGCCCGTCTTGGGTGACTCTTCCCTTCTCGACGAGAGAACCTCCGAGGCACAGCTGATGGATGAGCGTTTGGAAGAGCCCTATCGACCGCCGAACAGGGTCCGCATCCGTGGAAACGGCAATCCGGTGATTGCTGAGGTCGTGTGCTGATGCAGGACTACCTGAGAGTATTGCGTCGATGGCGTTGGCATCATGATACTCTCCCTGGTGTGCACGCAAGAGCGCACCAGGTGCTCCGAGTAGTATTCTGAGTGCAGTGTCGTCGTTAGGCTTGCATTGCTTCTGAGCAAGGTCTGAAATGATGCCGTGCACGCCAGCCACCACGCCGTTGACGCTCTCTGTCATGAACAGAGTGTCGGACCGGTCAGCGGCTCAGGCCGTCCTGACGCGTCCAGAGCTTCACGGCTTCTTCGTCGTCGAGCTTGGAAAGGTGGAGTGAACGGATACCCATCATCTCCTTGCCAAAGACGAAGGCAGGAATGATGACTGTTGCCAGGAATAGGACAGGAAGAGCTGCACCGAGGGTTGATCCCAGGGTGTCCTCGCCGAGCCAGGACTGAGCAGCCTTCAAGAAGATCGACAGCAAGGTTCCAGGGAACGCGATAATGCCGAAGACGTAGTGCCGCACTCGTTGGATAATCTGGTTCCGGAGGTTCACATAGAACAGTGTGCTGATCGCACCGATCGTGACGACAGAGGTGCACGACAGCATCATGAACCACCCGCCCCCTTGTGCGTTACGAATACCGGCGGTCGCCGCTTGCGTGACAGCCGCGCTGAGGAGAACCGCCAGGACATAGGAAACATGACGGAATACGACGGATGCGCGCGAAGAGGCTCCACGGGTGCCTTCGAACTGGTGTAGACGCGAGACACGTTGCGCAGCTTGAGTGACCCTGCTGGTGTAACGACCGATGCCGAGGTGCTCAGCACCCGGTTGTGGTGTCTTGCCATCATGAGACTGAGTCGGCACACCGTCCGACCAGGCACCGGGCTGGCGGTTGAGTTCTTCGCGCATCAGTGGCGTCCGATCTCGGGCTTGGTGCCCTGGCGGTCGAGCTCGTCGAGCTCGATGAGGCAGAGCCAGGCGTAGCTGGCTACGAGAAGGACTACAAGCACGGTGATCGGGGACACGACCCTGCTCGCGAGGTCGAGTAGACCGTTCGCGATGGTGATGAGTCCGTTGGTGATCGTATCCATAGTTAACACGGTTCGGCGCATGGGCCTACGAGCCAACGACCCGATGTTGGGTCCCCGTAGGTGGGCGTGGCCCCCGGTGGATACAGGTTCAGGGGCGGAGCCGCCCAGAGAACAGGGTATGACATTACCTTCAAAGAACCTACGCAGAGTGCCTGCTTCACGCGACCAGGTACGGGAAGCAATTGACAGACTCGCCCCAGGTCGACCCGCTTCGACAGCCTTTCACCTCGCGCTCCCCAATACGACGTCGACAGGCTTTTCGGTGCGCAGGGAACAGGGCATGTGGACCTGGCGCGGCGTGAGCACAGCCCATCAAGATGCCGTTGATGCATCATGCGCGCTCGCCGCCCTCGGTTGGGTCGACCAGGACCGCTTTGTCGATCTCAGTTTGGATCCCTTGAACTGGTTGAAGCCAATACGAACAGGAGCGCAAATTGTGGTCTTCGGCCTCGACGTCCTCTTCGACAAGCCGCTTCTGAGTGTCCCAGCAGTACTGGGGCCTGATGAAGCTTTGCGCGCAGCCTGTCTCGTAGTGCAAGGCGTTGTATCGCCAGGGGACAACGTTGACACAGCGGCTGGTGTGATGGTCGTGCGCGAAAATGTCGGTTGTTGGTCACTCGTACCGCAAACGATGTAGCGGTGTACTACTAGCGATAACACACTGGACCGCAGAGGATCAGGACCTCGTACGTACACAATGTATTGACGATCCATCGCCGAGTTCGATACGTCTAAAATTCAGTGCTTGTAAATCGTTCGCGGATCACGCTGTGCAATCTTGGTATAACGCGCCCACTCGGCAGGCTTACCAACGCGAATGACTGCTTCACCGATAGTCAGTGATCGCAACGCGTCCGGCGAAACAAGGTAATCGACGGTGGTCGACATGGAACCGGCCGTGGTGAGCTCGCCGTCGCGGAATTGTTGAGTCATGACGCTCTTCTCTGCGCGCCCGATGATGTCAGCACACAATTCGGCGTTGGTTCGCTCGCCCTGACTCATGATCACGGCTACGTTCGTGTTCTGGACCAGTGAGGTGAGGTCGGGTTCACCCGGTTCTCTCGCCGTCCAATCCGTCGGTCCCTGTGTGCACACGATGGTTGCGATGCCGGCCGAGCGGGCTCGTGAGAGAAGGTTGAGGAGCACACGTCGTGCGACGAAGTTTGCTTCATCGACGATGAGGAATCGAGGGGCTGCGTCAACGACCCGACCAGAGGTTCGGTCTGCAGCATAGACCGCCATACGCTGGAGCACGGAAGTGGATACCAGCTTTGTCAACTCAGGCTTCCCGAGCGAGTCGAGGCCGACGTACGAGAGTCCTGATTGAGTGACGTCAAAAGCGATTCTCCCGTCGCCGCCACGCAGAGCGACGCGGCCCGCTTGAGTCTCGTACATCGATGTCAACCGCGCGCCCAGACCGGCAGCGGTCTCGGTCATCGCCTTGTCGGGTGCAACCAACGTATGGAAGTCGTCCTTTGAATACCCGGCAATGTTGGTGATGACGACGGCTACGAGTTCCCGGGTGGCCTTCTCGAGACTTGGGGCAGCGAGAATTTTGCCGATGTCGTAGACAGTCGGCGCTTCGTAACGAACTGGGTCGACCGTATGTGCGGCATACATGAGTTGAACGAGTTGGCCTAGCTGCTTCTTGTTGAGAGCCTCATAGTAGGCAGCCTCGAAGGTCTGAGACCCGATGATCGTATCAAATGCTTCATCCGGCCCCATTCCCAGCAATGGTGAGAACCAATACGCAGGCTTCGGATCCGAGAGTCTGAATTGCTGGAACGGGATGGCGTGGGAGTTGGCATAGATCCCGCACCAATCGAGCAGCCCACCGGTGGCCGCGTCTTCTTTCAGATCGAGCAACAATCCATGCCACCCGAGATCGAGTAGTCCGCCCGCAATGGCTTTGATCGTCTCGGTTTTACCACTACCAGTACTGCCGAAGATCAAGCCATGCTTGTTGATTTCATTTTCCGAGATGAGAATAGGCGCACCGTGTTTATCGACGCCGACGGGAAAGGATCGTGAACCGCGCTTCTCGTCCGACATGTTACGAACACTGGTGGATGCCATTGCTTGAACCGGGATCGATACGACGGCCTGATTGGCCAGACGCTTCTCTTCATCTGTCGGCAGGATCCCGGTGTCCGCTACATCGGATTTTTTGAGCGGGTTGTACTTTCCAATGCGAGCAGGGACCCAAGCGGCGATCTTCGTGCCCCCCGATGCGATCGTGAGCATTGCGATGACAGCGCCTAGTACTGTCAAGTCAACAACAGGAAGAGAGGTAAGCGGATCTTCGAGCATGCCGAAAAGTGAAAGCCACCATCGACCGACCGCAACGATCCAGGTAGGCAGGCCCACTACCAACCACACGAGCCCGACCCCTGCTACCGCCAATGACTCAAGGCGACCAACACGATTCTTCGCGAGCTTCCGTACGGCGACGGCCACGATCACAGACCAGAAGACGAGCACGCCAATCACCGCGGATACGATGAGCGCGGTCAGCACATGGTCAGTGGGTGTAGACGTCTTCTTTGGTTCTTCCACGTCTCCAGTGTCGGAACTCAACGGCAAGTTCGATCATAGGGTACTGTCGAGCAGCAGTCGTGCCGCTCTCGCGCACCTATCGTCGCCCCCGCCGGCACTTACGAGATCTGAAGCGGCACGTGCTGCGATGTCAGCGAATGACTCGTGGCCGATGTTCATTTCAACCCACGCTCGTAGCTGCTCGACCTTGGCCTTCAGGGGCTCGACCGTGCTCGGCCAAGCACCTTCACCAGGGAAAGGGGGTAACACCGGTGAAGGCTCCCCGAGACTCCTCGCCAGTATCGAGGCGTACGCCCCGAGCGCCGCGGGCCCAATCGACGCAGCTTGCTCGAACTCTGTTGCGTCGCAGGCGAGCATCCAGATCTCAGCCCCAACCACTGCTGCTGCGGTGTCGCTCAAGGAGCGCGATACCGATACATCCGTCACCTTGCTCCACGCATCGTCAGAACCCAAGTCGTATCCGAAGAGCTCGAGAGCTCGAGCGCAGAGGATGTCAGCAGCCTCGAACGGAGTACCGCTGAACCGCCCCCAACGGACGGTGTAGACGTTGCCATCGGTCCGAGCTCCGCTCACGACGGCCTCTACTCTTTCGGCTACCACGGGTTCGGACAGCAACACAGCTACCTGCGCTCGCGTCGATGCTGCATCACCTCGAGCGGCAGCGGATCGTCTGTAGCGGTAGGCGACCAGGCCGGCCGCACACCCAACCCAGGCCATGACACCGACGAACGGGTGCAAGGCGATTGCCGCATAGCCACCGACTGCGCTGTCAAGTACTGCACGGACTGGGCGACTGAAGCTTCGCGCTGCGAGACCGTAGATCCAGCCGAGAGCCGCGCCGAGGATGGCAGTACCGGTCCAGCTCACAGCAGGCCCGAAGTCGGCCCAGCCGGCGTACCAGGCTGGCAAGGAGCTGTTCGAGGTCAGGAGCGCCCCGTAGCAGCCACCGACCAACAGCGATGCCGCCATATGTACCCAGCCGGGTAATTGCCGCTTCTCCGCAGGTATCTGCGTGAGGTTCTCGCTCTGGAGGAGACCCTCGCAAGCCATCACAACCGGCAGGGAGAGAACAGGAAGCTGTTCGGCTGCCTTCTTCGCGTTAGCCCGTCGACGTGCATCGATCGCGACCCACACCGGGTCGTTGAGGGCCTCCTGCGCCAGGGCGCGTCGGAGTAGACCAGGGGTGGTGTTCGCGCCTTGAGCAGCGATATCGGAAATCGTCAGCTCGGGCAGGCTCGTGCGGTCGATGGTCATATTCCCTTCTCTGGGCGGAGGGCTGCCGCCTCACCGTGAACCCGGGGGCCGGACCGCGCGCAGGTCAGGGTTCCGACACTGAGAACGTGAGTAACGAACCGCGCCTGACGGCTGTCCCTGCTTCCCGGTCACGCATGCCCATCCTGAAGATCAGGCTGGCTCTCGTCCTGGGTAGCCTCCTGGTGGCAGCGCTACTTGGCCTGGTCTCGACTCTCGCCTGGTTGACCAACAGCACACCAGCTCCTGACCCATCCTCGATGCAGCCGAAAGGCAAAGGCATCGCGGTGATCACCGCGGAGGCCTGGCTGAGCGGGAGACCGGTGCTCGTCCCGGCACTCAAGGACGTGACGTTGCCTGAGACCAAAGCACCAATGGTGCACTCGGACCTCACTTGGGAGGGCTATGTCTCACGGACTCTTCCATCCGGTATCGCCTATGAGCTTCACCGGCTGCTCGTGGTGTTCCCGTTCACCCTCGATAACGGCATGAAGTCGAATCGCGTGATGAGGGTCTACGTGACAGTAGCTCTTGGCGCGGATGGCCGGCCATACCTGGCCACCATGCCTTCACTTTCTGCGGTCGACATGCGTGACGGCCAGGGACGTGTCGACTACACGGACTTGAGTCCGAAAGACCTTCCTTCGGGGGCGGTCGAACAAATAGATGCCTGGGCCGCGGCCTGGGCAACTGACGACCGCGACCAGCTGAAGCTGATCACGGGCGACACCGCAGCAGGTGTCGAGTACATGGGCCTCGGTGGCTTCACCTCCGAAGACTCTCAGGTCACCGCAGGGCTCCCAGCAGGTGACACTACTTACGGCTCGGACACCTACCTGGTTCGTGTTCGTATTTCGCTCACCGCTGGGGGCGCCAACCAGTACCAAACGGAGACGGACATGGATCTCACCATGATCGACACCACGTCAGGACTTCCCCGGATCGTCGGGTGGGGGCCAGCAGGTGCCGGTTTAAGAGGACCATCCGAAACCCGACAGACCAGTTGATCAACCATACAAAGGAGTACAACCATCATGTTCAATCGACTAGCGGCCACGATCGTGGCTTCCGACATCAATGGAACGATCCCAAAAGGCAACACGACGAACATCATCACCAACGACGGTGTCATGAAGTATGTCGTTCAGATCTTCGCCCTTATTGGTGTCGTCATCTTGCTACTTACCCTGTGGCGAGCCGTACAAGGATTCCTCAAGGGTGACTTCGGCAAGGTAGCGAAGACACTTCTGGGTGGATTCGCAGCCGTCCTCTTGTGCTTCAATCTTAACTGGGGTATCCAGTTGGTGAACTCCTTCAGTGGAGTCGCCTCATCCGTGATCACGACGATCACGAATACCGTGAGCGGCAAATAGCCCGACGTATCTGAACAACTGGTCCCGTTGAAGGGGGCAGGTCCTACACGGGCCTGCCCCCTTCGGCATTCACTGTTCGAGCGGGCCGATGCTGTCAACAGAGGGTGGATGCCTACCTGAGAGGATTACGATGAGTGAAGATGTGAACCCGTTGAGCACCGGACCGGTGATGCTCTCGATGACCTCCGCGCTGAAGCCACCGCCGGCACGAATCGCGAAACTCGGCAACAACGTCGTTCTTCCTCGCTCCATCCCGCTGCTTCAGGCTGCAGCGGGCATCGTGGGAGCGCTCGTAGGTTTGATATTCACCACGATCTTCATCATCCCGTTCTTCGGTGCAACACTGACAACATTCGGGCTCGGTGCTGGTGTGTTCGGCGGCATCGGTGTGCTCGTCGTGTCCTGGTCACCGCTGAGGGGTGAATCGTTTGCGAAGTGGATCGGGCTCAGCCTCGAGCAGATCCGGCTCGATCGCGTGGAGATCGACGGGATAAGGGCAAAGGCATACATCGGCGTGGCACCGCTGCACTGTTCGGCATTGGGCAAGGTGAGGATCGGAGCCGGTGCAGCCGAGGTCGTACTCGGTAGTGTGGACGATCGTGGTGTCATCATCCCCCACGCAGAACGCCGTAAGGAAATGACAGGCGGACAGGGTGGGCGACTGCCAGGCGCCGAAGAGGGCTTCGAGTACCCGCGATGGCTAGCCGACGGCGAACAACAGGGTGACCTTCGGAGGGCCGGCGCTCAGAGCGCCACAGGCGGCAGCGGTTCTGCACATACCGTAACGGACGGGCTCAACTCGGCGCATCTGGCGGATCTTCGCGGATCGACGGGCGCTGGGTCACCGAATGCTGTGCACGCAGAAAGTCGATGGGATGCGCCGAGTGCGTTCTCAAAGCCTGTTGAAGCTTCCTTCGAGCCCGCCAAGAAGCTTCCCGCTACAGGTCGATCAGGCAAAAGAAGGCGACGACGTAACTGAGCCTGCGCTCACACTTGCCGCAAGCCCTTGTGTCATAAGGATCGACTGCATTCGAATACCGCAGACTAAGCAGTACTTCGGAGGTGGATCACCAGACGTTCAAACAGTTTGTGAGCGATCTGCACTCATAGGCCACCAAGGCGACAGCTAAACCGCTACTTCAAGGGGGCCTCGGGGGCGTCCTTGAATCCGTCCCCTGTTTCGGCAGCACTCTTACAGCTTCCACTCGGTCCCCAGTACAGATCCGGGTCGATCGCCCAGTTGGGTAGCGCAATACCTGCAGCTTTCCCAGCCTTAGGAGACGGCGGTACGGCAGGGAAACGACCGATGACAGGAACAGCGAGTGGATTTGATGTGCCGAACCATTGCGTGTTGACGACAGCCCAGGGTCTCCAACCCTCGTACAGGCTGTTCCCTTGGAAGCCGTGCACCCAGTAACGAGCCGCAGCGGTGATGTTCGATACCGCGTCGTTCCAGAGCTCAGCGCGCGAACCGAAAGCTGTGAGTTCGTCCGGGCCCATTTGGAAAACGCCCTTGTACTTGTTGTTGGCACCCGAGCCAGGGTTGAGACCCGATTCGCAGAACGCTACCAGTACGGCTTCACTCGCAACCTGCTGCGCGAAGTTTTCGAACCATGCATCGGCTTTGTAGTCACCTGGGCCGTTCCTCACGGGTAGCGCGCTGAGACCTTCAGCGGCCAGGACGCAGTACCAGATGCTGCGGACACCCAGAGCGACACTCCGCTTGTCCTGGGGATCGATTGCAACGGGGGTTCCACAGCCGGGTATGTTGGCGACAGTAAGGCTGCCGACCGCACTGGTGACGATGATACCCACGTCGAAGTGCCAAGGCTCTCTGATCTGGCTGCTTGCAGACTCCGGCATGACTTCCGTAGCAGAACACGAGACAGCGGGGGCGTTCAGGAGGGTTTCCGAGCCGGAGAGGGGGG
>Ga0209550_10001085_pt1 | contig 26222 bp, 22 predicted proteins | sample LauGreSuBDMM15SN_2_FD_187567 | JGI IMG/M metagenome (GOLD analysis project Ga0209550, IMG submission 187567) | Freshwater lake microbial communities from Lake Michigan, USA - Su13.BD.MM15.SN (SPAdes) (version 5) | ecosystem: Environmental > Aquatic > Freshwater > Lake | place: Lake Michigan... | reverse complement strand
TCGCACCGAAATGATTGCCGAAGTTATGCAGTATGGATATATCAACTCTCCAAACTCTGCTTTTAACGAAATACACCAACTCCCTCCGGCCTCTGTAATGAGTTGGCGTGAGGGTAAAACTAAAACGAGTAGATATTGGACACCAGATTTTGAAACAAAAATCAATATCTCCTATGAGGATGCCCTCGAAACAACTAAAGAGTTAATCGAAGCTGCTGTTTCTCGCCGGTTAATTTCAGAGCGTCCACTTGGATCCTTTTTAAGCGGTGGCTATGACTCAACGGTAGTAACTGCCTATATGGCGAAGCTGATGAAAGAAAAAGTTCAGACCTACTCAATTGGTTTCCATAGTACCCAATTCAATGAGGCCCATCACGCCAAACAGGTGGCTAACTATCTAGGTACCAATCATTATGAAGAGATACTGAGCCCTGACCCTGCATTAATCGTTGAGAAAATCTCCCATGTTCTAGATCAGCCTTTTGCTGATTCTTCAATAGTCCCAAGCTATTTACTTGCGAAATTTGCTCGAGAAAATTTGATTGTAGCTCTTGGCGGAGACGGCGGAGACGAAGTATTTGGTGGTTATGACCGCTATTTGGTAGCTCCCTTATTGCAACAATCAAACGCATGTCTCCGCCCTGCACGAAGAATTTTGGATATTACTGGCCATTTACTAAAGATTGATTCAAGAAGATTTAAGAGGTTGCAATCCCAGATGAATACAGAGGCTTCACTTCCACACAGATATAGTTCTATAGTTTCACTTACTCAACCAGAAGAACTTCTAGAATTGCTTAGCGTCAATGTCTATTCTAAATCGGCCGAAACTACTTTTATAAATCGCTTAAATTACGGAAACATTTCTTCTTTTGATCGGATGATCCGAACAGACTTTTCTGCTTATTTACCAGGAGACTTGTTAGTAAAAGTAGATATCGCAACAATGGCTAACAGCCTAGAGTTGAGATCTCCCATGCTTGATGTGAACGTTGTGGAGTGGGGAGTGTCGCTTCCGCGAAAGTACAAGATTAAAGGATTTGAAACAAAACACATACTTAAAGATGTCGCCCGATCACTTGTTCCGGCCGAGTTGATTGATCGCCCAAAGATGGGATTTGGAATTCCACGTGCCGAATGGCTACGTACAGGAATGAAGGAGATGGTGGTAGACACACTGACTGATACCACCGCAACGCAGCGAGGTTGGTTTAATTCTTCTGAGGTGAATAGGGTTATTGATTCTCACATGGCACGAAGCGACAAAGACAATCTCTTGTGGCCAATGCTGATGCTAGAACTCTGGGCTAGGACTTGGCTCGATTAGGATATTGCTATTGTGGAGCGGTTAGGCCAAAAATCAAGGTATGCCATAGAAAATCAAGAAGTTCCAAATTTATAACTAATCAGCAGAAGTGCCGTTTCACCCATATAAAAATTTATGAAATACTAGTATTATTTCAACCCATCATTAGAGAGCGAATCTTGTGACTTCCATGCAAATTAGTAAGTATGCAATTACGCCAACCGTTTGAGAGATTTCAAAGAAGGAGTAAAATTGCAAGAGAAATACGTCAAAATTATTAATCGTAAGTTTAAATTTATATTGACATTTTTTGTTTTTGGAACTATTTCAGCGTATGTCGGAGTCTACATATTCTTTGCCCGTCCGAGGGGATTCGGAGGCGATTTTTATGCTGCCATGTTTACTTCAAATTGGTGGGATGGTACCGGACTTTTTTATGGGCCCTTATTTGTTTTTGAAAGATGGCTTGTAAACTTGTTTCCAGGAATAATAACGGTGAATTTCTTTGCATTTCAAGTTTTTTTAATTCTTGCAGTCTCGTTGCTTATCATTCTTCGAATAGTCCATGCAGATAAAGTATCTACCCTTTTTGGATTAACAGCATGGATCACAAATAGTTATTTTTATTACTCATTTTCAGTTGCTGCCAATCCCGAGATATTGGAATTGTTGTTTCTAGTATTGATGTGGTGGGCTCTCGCACGAAAATACATAAAATTAGCCTACGCATTTTTTGCTCTGGCTGTCATAACTAAGATTACCCCAATCATTTTTTTCCCGATATTATTATTTGTATTCAAGCCACAAGCATTCCTTGTGTCGCTCCTAATAATATCTACATCAATTATAACGGTTGCTTTTGGTCAGCATCAAGGCGTTTTATTGATCTTAAAGGACCTAATCCCAGCATCAATTGTTGACCCACAACCTGGTTCCGAACAATTTCTTGGACTTAGCACAGCGCTAAGTAGAGTGTTTGGGATTAGTCCCGGAGGTAATTTTAAGAATGTGACCAACATAGCTATTTGCCTAACAATAATTCTATTTCTCTTAGTATGCTACATAACCCTTGCAGTATTTAGAAACATGGGCAGTTCAAATTATGAGAGTTCCATAGCCTTTGCATTTTCTGCCTTCATGAGCCTTATGCCACTCATGCACTTAACTAACACTCACAGACACACATTTCTCTTTCTTGGGCCTATTTGGATTTCACTCAGGTATGTATACATAAATGACATCAACCCGAAGCGTTCACTGTCTTTTTCAAGAATTTTCACAGTTTTATTCATTATTTATACAGTTTTGCCGATCTATTTTCTAGATGTCTTTCCAACTTCGAAATTCTCTGGCATTCGTCTAGGTGAAACCTTCTTCTCACTTCTAATGTTCTCAGAACCTATTTGGACAAACCTTATAATTGTAGCGACCATTGTGGTTTATGGGTTTTCTATTACTCGTACTAGTAAGAGAGTCTCATCTCTGTCATCAATCGGTTAGAGCTAGAAAAGTACTAATTTGCTACAGTTAGTTGGACTTGATAATCCCAGGTGGCAACGTTCCAGTTTACCAAATCTCTTAGTATGTCCTATTAGGTTTAACAAAGATGATTATGCCGAAAAATAATTAATTTAGTATATGAAATGTAACTTTTCTCAATACTGGGGGCGGAAGCCTAGTTTATGGTCCCGATTACAATAACTAGTGGTTCCCCGCGAATCATCAGATAGATCCTATTTAGATAGTTCAAAACTAGACTCAACATGAGAGAATTAATTGCAATTCCAAAAAGTATGAGAACATAAACAGTTATAAAACCCACAGGTAAATCTGGGTTTCTAATTTTTAATATAACATAAAAAATTGCACTTAGAATGCAAGTAGAGAGTGAAGATAATCCGATAAACATTCCAATCCGAATTGGCGCGTTAGAATGATTGCTCAAGGCATTAAATCCTAAACGAATTACTTGAGTTAAATTGAATTTGCTTTCACCCAAAGTTCTCTCACTTCTAGCGTATTCGACACCAATTTGTTTGAAACCAAACCTCGAAACTATTCCCCTGAGGTAGGGGTTGGGTGTTTTCGTTGATTTTAGAGCCTCTACAACTTTACGATCTAAAAGCCGAAAGTCCCCTGCATTAGTGGGAATTGGGTGTTCACTTAACACATTAATTGCGTGATATCCCAATCGCCTTGTTGAGTTCATGAGCCAACTCTCTTTTCGGGAGGTTCTAATGCCGTAGACAATCAGATTTCCTTCCAGCCACAAGTCATAGAATTTTTCAATAATTTCTGGCGGATCTTGTAAATCTGCATCAATCTGCACTACTGCATCGCCTGTGGCTTGTGAGATATTAAACAAAATTGAATTCTGGAATCCAACATTTGTGGCGAATCTGTATGCATGAACACGTTTATCACTCTTACCAAGGGCTTCAAGAATTTCCCAGGTGCCATCAGTTGAGTCGTTATCGGTGAAAATAAACTCAAAATCGCATTTACTCTCCATTGTGTAGCTCAATAGATTTAAACGTTCGTAGAGCGGTAAAATATTCTCCTTCTCATTCAAAACAGGAACACAAATAGTAAGTACTCTCCTGGACTTATTGGATGTGCTTATATTTAAATTTAATCTGTCCATAATAACCTTTCTTGAAAATCTTTAAAAATCCCAGACAGCGTAGGCCTGAATTGTATATGTTGCAGATTTGCCGGACGAGTAAAATGAAAATCAAAGTTGTCTCCATGTGGTGTTGGCAAGGCCCCAAGACTCAGGAGTTGCTGCATACCAAACCCCCCCAGTATGTGTTCAGCAATAGCTTTTAGGGAATATGGTTCGCCATGGTTTATTTGATGAAAACCGGAAGAATTCATTGAAATCAATTCAGCTATAGCCTCCATGTCATCAAATACATGGTGATATTCACGTAACTGACTTCCCTGAGACATTTCAAAGAGACTTGTATTGTGGATCGCCCTCAGTAATTGCCCAAGGAACATATGTTCAGCTAGTTTAATTCCTCCGTACCAAGTGTGAATTTGAAGATGCAGAAAGTTTGAACCTGCAGCTTCTTCAGAATCTAGAAAATCTCTAAATAGTTGTTTGCTTTTCAAGTATCTATTACTGTCCGAAGAATGCGGAACTTCTTCCATTATTGATCCAAAAGTTACTATCCGGACCTCATTACACTTTCCAGCAGAGATAAGGTTTGCCGGTAATTGATAATTTGCAGCCAGAAGCTCCGATTCTAAAGCTAATGGGTTTGTCATGCCGGCAGCATTGAGAATTAATGAAGGTTTGACGGGAAGACGTTCAATGAAAGCTTCAATTGAAGACGAGCCATCCTTACCCATCCACTTCATCACATCCCCTCGGTCAACAAGGGTGATCTCGTGCGAATGAAATTTTTCTTGCAAAGCATGACCCAAAACTCCCGAACCGCCAAGTAGTAGAATCACGCTTAAATCCTAACTCAATCTTTCGCTGCCTCTAGGTTAGCCGTGCACCTAAGGTCTTCGACTAATGAAATTTACGAGCAAATCTTTAAGGGAGGCATTATTTTCAACCCGAACAATTTATTATGGTTGCTTAACCGCCTTTATCAACAAAGATGTCCCTGGAAGCCAACCAAAGAAAGAGCCAACTCTCTCCTTTGAAACCACATAAAAAAAGAAACTATTTAGCAGGGTTGGCGGCATCTTCAAGTCAGCACCATTTCTAAATAGAAAGCGGCTAATGATTGCAAACGGAAAAAGTAAACTATTCCAGTAGCGGACAGAAGTAATAGATAACCCAGATTGTTCAATCTTGTTAACTAACTCACTTTTAGTGTACCTACGGACATGGCCTACTGCTTCATCATGACCTGACCACATAAATGGAAAACAAGGGACCGTAATAAATGTTGAGCCATTTTTCTTTAAGACACGTTCTATCTCATTAAGAACTTCGCCATCTTCTTCTATATGCTCTAGAACGTCCATGGCAATAACTGCGTCAAATGATTCGCTCAGTAGGCCTAAATGCGTTGCGCTGGCTTGAATGACATCCAAATCTTTATCAAGGCAAGCAGCAAAACCAAAGTCACTCAATTCGATTGCAGTAACCTGCATCCCTAATTCATCTCTTAAGAGTAAAGATTGTCGACCCACTCCAGCTCCGATATCAAGAAATTTTGAAGCTGGTGCGAAAGATAGAGCCCAAAGTCGTAACAACTCACGCCGTTCTTTAAACCACCAATGTCTCTCTTCGATATGAGCTAGTGAGCTTAATTCATCTCTGTTCATTGATTCACGAAACCTTTCTCATATTTAAGAGAGCCTGCTGGTCGTTTTTACTAGGGTAAATACGACTAAGTAACGAAATTCTATACTAAAGGATTTACTTTGGCATTTAATTGAATTGGAGTTCAGGGTAGAAGGCGGTATAGATACTGAAAAGGTTGAATGAATTGTGAAAAGTGTTGATATTCCAGTTTACAAATCTAGCTTGTCAAGAAAGTAGTTCTTTGTACAGTGTTTCATGGTCACGCACTAATCGCGCAACACCAAAGTTTGCCAAAGTGAACTCTTGGGCATTATGACCCAATCTACGCCGCAAATCCGTGTCAAAAAATAACTTTTCAAGGGTATCTGCAATTGCTTGAACGTCCAAAGTAGTTACAAGTCCAGTAACGCCGTGTAATACCACTTCGGGCACAGATCCGACATTTGTTGTCACTACGGGTATTCCAGCCATTCCAGCCTGAATTAAACTCAGTGGCGTGCCTTCGTTGTCACTTGTTAGCACAACAATATCTGCAGCAGACAAGATTTTTTCGATATCACTCTGCCAACCAAGTATGGTTACTGGTAACTCTTGCCTAACTATTCTTTCCCGGCATGTTTCCAATAATTCGCCATCACCTGCCATGAAGAAATCTAAATCAACACCACGTCTTTTTATCTCATTCACAACATCAAGAAAGCGGTCAGGGCGCTTTATCTGAGTTACGCGCCCAATGAATGCACATTGCAATCGTCCAGTAGTTATCCCAAGGGACTTCAATGAGCTTTCTTTTTCTGGCAATATACCAATCGCTAGGCCTGGCGGCATTAGTCCAAACTTTAGTTTGCTGCCAACGCCGGCTTGCAATAGATCTTGTCGAACCTTGTCACCAACTGCCAATAACTGATATGTAAAGATAGCCAAGATTTTTTCGGCAATTACAATAAGTAATCTCTTGAGCGATCCAAAGTAGCCATTGAGTAAGTGTCCATGAAATGTGTGAACACGGATAGATGGTTGTAAGGAGATAATTGAGGCTAAACGACCCAAGAATCCTGCTTTGGCTGTGTGTGTATGAATTACATGAGGTTTAAATTTTCGAACTTCTCTCACTAATATGGTGAACGCTCGAATGTCCCCGCCCAAACTAACTCTCCTTCCGAAACCTTCTATGCGGATAGCTTTAACATCGGTTGCAACTGTCTCTAAGTAATCAGCTTCATCTGCTGCGCAATAACCGGTGTACAGGCGATGATCAAATTCAGTGGAACTAAATCCACGCATTAACCCGGACACCTGAACTGCTGGGCCCCCGACATTCATGCGCGCGATTATGCGCATGACTCTAATTGGAGTTTGATCAGTTCGGCTCACAACTCAATCTTCCCCTAAATTTGGCCTCTTAAGCCGCTAAAGCCTTCAAATACAGCCCGTGCTCAGAATGCGTGAAAAGCCCCAGATAAAGGTTAGGATTCCAATCGTGAGTGAGCAGAGCCCTCGAATTTTAGCCATTATTGGGCAAGGCTACGTTGGCCTTCCCTTGGCTATGGCCGCCGTTGATGCCGGTTGGACTGTCATTGGAGTCGATAACTTTGAGGCCAAAGTAGCTCAGATTAACTCAGGCTCGAGCCCAGTTGAAGATATATCTGATTCACAGTTAAAGGCAGCACTCTTAAAGGGTCTTTATAAGGCAACTCATGATTTCTCTACAGTTTCTCAAGCCTCAGTAGTTACAATCTGCGTACCAACACCACTTGATGATAAGCGCGAACCAGATCTTGCATTACTCCGTAGCGCGGCAAAGGGAATAGCACCATTTGTTTCAGATGAGACATTAATTGTCAGTGAATCAACTTCTTACCCGGGAACATTGCGCGACATAATTATTCCTATTGTCAAAGAGCTTAAACCTGAAGCAAGCAAGAATATTTACTTTGCAAGTGCTCCTGAACGAGTTAACCCAGGTGACCCAGTATGGAATCAAAAGAACACGCCACGCCTTATTGGTTCAATTGATGATGCCTCTCAAGCCAAAGCGCTCGCATTCTATGAATCAATCTGTGATGCTGCGGTTTCTGTTTCAACCCCAGAGGTGGCAGAAGCAGCGAAACTTCTCGAAAACACTTTTCGATTAGTAAACATTGCTTTGATTAATGAATTCACCCAACTTTGTGCCACAAGTGGAATAAACGTTAATGAAGTGATTGATGCTGCTTCCTCAAAGCCGTACGGCTTCATGCCCTTTAGACCCGGTGTCGGTGTCGGTGGACACTGTATCCCTGTTGATCCTTTGTACCTAACTTGGTGGGCTCGTCAAAATGGTGAAACAGCAGAATTTGTGGAATCTGCTGATTCAATTAACCATCAAATGCCAAAATATGTTGCGAAGCGTGCATTGAGTATGGTCGATTCAAGCATTAAAACTCCTAAGGTATTAATCCTTGGTGTTGCCTATAAACCTGGCGTCGGTGATGTTCGCGAAACTCCAGTCACTGAGTTACGAGATCACTTAGTGGCCCAAGGCGCAGATGTTGCATGGCATGACCCCTTGGTGCCAACGTGGGAGGGTTCTAAACCTGTTGATTTAGGCTGGGATTGTGACGTCGCAATCCTTGCCACTAAACAGCCAGGGATGGATGTTGAGAAGCTAATCTCAAAAGGGATTCGAATCCTTGACTGCACGAACTCAATAAAGAATCTAACTGGGGTTACTTCACTTTAAGAACTCTTCTTCATCTCTTCAGAAATATCTGCGATTATGGTCGTTAGGTCTCGCTTAGGCTTCCACCCAACTAATTCATTAATCAAAGCTATGTTTGGTACTCGGCGCTCCATATCTTCAAAACCATCACCATAAGCCTCTTCATATGGGACGTAGACAATCTCACTCTTTGAATCGGTTTCAACGATGATTTTTTGAGCTAAATCATTGATTGAAATTTCAAAGTCATTTCCTATGTTTATTACCTTACCAATTGTGTTGTCTGTAAAAGCGATGGCGATTACTGCATCAATCACATCATAAACGTGTGCAAAGCACCGAGTTTGAGTACCATCACCATAGATAGTGATGGGTTCATTAGCTAGTGCAGATTTTACAAACCTTGGAACAACCATTCCATAGGCTCCCAGCTGACGGGGGCCCACAGTATTAAAAAATCTTACGATTCTTGTCTCTAACTGCTTTTCAACAAAATATGCATAAGCCAGAGACTCATCAATTGCTTTGGCTTCACTATATGACCAACGGAGGGTGACCGGGCTTCCAAGAATCCGATCATCGGTCTCTTTTAGCGAGTCTGAAATATTCTTTCCATATACTTCACTACTGCTAGTTAAGAATACCGGCGTTTTTGTCGCATGTGCGGCCTCAAGGACATTTTCAGTCCCACGAATATTTGTTAACAAACTGGCAAGTGGGTTCTTTACAATGTTGAAAACCCCTACTGCAGCGGCTAAATGGAAAACGTAGTCTGCTTCTGCAATCAGTGGATTCAAAATCGATATGTCTAAAATCGACCCCTCCACCATTTTAAAGTTTGCAGAGTCTTTAAGGCTATCTACATTCAATGCTTGACCAGTGGAGAAATTATCTATAGCGGTGACTGAGTGCCCCTCGAGTATTAAGCGTTCGCATAGGTGTGAACCAATGAAGCCTGCCCCGCCGGTGACTAGAATTTGCATTTCATCAGTCTAGGACATCCGCGTCCCTTTGAATATTTATTGGCAGCGATGATTCCAAACTCTTTCGAATATGCCCTGCTTACATAGAAATTCACCTAATAGGGCCATTAACGATTCCACTCGCAATATGAGACATTTGTTAGATCTTTTCTTCTTTAGCGGTCTCACCAATACCATCAGAGCTTAAGCCGCTATCTACCGACAAAAATCCCGGATATCCCAGGGCAATTTGAGAATTTCCAGATACTTTGCGATGCCAAGGATCTGGTGTAACGCAAATTGAACCGCCATTATAGGCTAAGAATGCTCCCCACCAGGATAGTGTGCTATTCGCAGTGACTAAACACTTAGCTTCTGACATTAAGAGAATTGCTTCCCACGCAGAGCACTCTTGTGGCCCCAGAATCCTATAATTTGTAATATTGAGATGATTTACTATTGCTTCAGCAAACTCAACATCATCAGTGAGAACGAGTACAAAACCAATTTTACCGCACCTCTTATGAATTAAATCGAGGGCGCGAATGTAATAATCAGAACTCAGCACACCCGTGGTAGTGGACTCATCATGAAAATCTCCTCCTCGAATGTGAATAACTGTTCGGAATTCAATATCTGTAATCTCAGCTGAGCGAGACTTAACGAATTTAAGCTGTACTTTTATCTCGGGTTCTATAAGGCTCCAAGCCTCCTCAACATACCTCCAATGCTGGAAGTATCCATTTACCGGTAAGTCAAAATCCATTTGATAGCGTTTTGGTTTGGAAAACTGAAACGCTCTTCTTTCGTGAAGTTCTGTTCCATCATGATTTGAGGTCAAGGAGCGCACAAAAAAGGCTAAAAAGCGTTCCTTATTCTGTAAAAAACTAGATAATGGAGTTATGCGCTCGAAATCTTGCAAGTCAGGCCCTTCAGCATGGGCGCACAATTCTATTAATGAACTTAATTCAAAGGGACGGTCTACTCTTGCCTGGGAGTCTGGTATAAAATTTAATTTACAATCAGTTTTTAAAGAAATATAGTTATGAAGATATGCGAATTGGAAAAGTTGATTTCCTAAACCACCTTTTAAGTGAATTTTCATGCCATCATTTAATCATATCGTTTTATACAATGGTGCTTAATTTGAAATTATGATTTGTTTTTGCCCCTAGATCATTTAGGTGAATGGTCACTATTTATGCATGCGTCTTTCCTAATGGTCACAATGTGACATGGCCTAGACTTTACCCCGAAGATTCCAATAAGTTAGTACTTGATCTAAATCAAATTTTTATCAATCCTCACAATGTATGCTTGGATTTTCTCACCCAAATGCTATTGGGATCATTGGAATTCAAAGGTTTATAGAGACCGATAACAAGAAGAATTCTCAGAAGCCAAGGCTTGATCAGAAAGAAAAAGTACTGTGAATGTACATAGCCCTGGCTTTTCCACTTTTTATAATCCAGATGTAGCAAAACTCTAAGTCGCCAAATGTAATATGCAAATCTGGACCTAGTTTGTACTGGGAGAAGTGAGTTAGTTGGATACTCAATCCCCACCCAAGGATAAGAAAATAAGAACCTGCATTCTTGGCTCCACAGTGGCCAATCTGCCCAACCTCGAGCTTTATGCTCACGCGTTGCAAGGGAAATTGCCCTTCGGTTAATCAAATAAAGGCAAGTGGATCCAGGCGGAAAGTCAGCTTCGAAAAGTGTAGGGTGTTGCGCAGAAGCCCCAGGGCTCAAACGACAATAACGCTTACCACGGGAAAAAAGTTGAATAACAGTTGGCGTATTGAAGTGGAGCTCATTTAATTCACTTATTCTTGAGAAAAACTGTGGGAGAAGTTCCACGTCATCTTCCATCACGCAAATCCACTCATCTTGCTGCCCCGTTAGAGCCGCCTCAGCTTGGTATATTTTGTGATGACCTAAATCTACAGACCACTCAGCATTTTGAATCTCTCGCCAATCCATTAGCAATCTAGCAAACGCGAGATCGTAATCTTCTTCTAGGATTTTATCAGTTTCCTGTGTACTTAGGTCTGAAGACCAAACCGTCTTTTGAGTAATGGGGGTATTCCCAGAAGCTTTAATAGCGTTCAATAACGAATCTACGTTTCTTTCAGGAGACTTTAAAATGTACATTTTCATTGATATGCGCCTCTGTTCTATTCTGACGGAATGACGGAAAAATACAGTTTTAGAATTTTTTCAACTTCAATAACACTATTATTTTCTTCAAGTATGACGTCTCTACCTTTTCGCCCCATGTTTTTGCGCTGTTTTTCGTCTTTTGCTAACCTAATTATTAGTTCTGCCAATTCATGCTCATTTCCTATCTGAAAAATGAATCCAGCAGTTTGATCTTTTAACCAATACGCGTTATCACCAAAATCTGTAATCACAACTGGAACGGATGCTGACATTGCTTCTGCAACACTGGCAGCTATACCACCATCTGTAGGTGAAGTAGATACGTAAATATCGCAAGATGAAGTAGCACTAGAAAAATCCTCATCGTTCAATCTGCCCGTAAAAGTGATTCCTTTTTTTGTTCCATTAACTTTGGCATATTCTTTTAAAGAATCACTTTTAGGGCCACCCCCCGCAATTAAGAAATCAACGTTGCCAATGGAGTCATGAACAATTGCAGAAGCCCTAATGAACGTCTCAATGTCGTACATATCTGCGAGGACTCTGTTAGAAAGAACTTTAAGCCGATCATTTTTAAGTCCGAATTTCTCCCAAAATGTCAGATTTCTTTTTGTTGATGAAAAGAGATTTACGTCGGTTCCGAAATAAATTATCTGAATTGTATTTGACTCTGCTCCAAAAGAAATCAATAATTCTTTCATATGTGGAGCATCACAACAGAAAGCCTGTGAATTCTTAATAACTCTACTAACAACGTACTTGTGTTTGAATTTATCTAGTAGCTTGCTTGTTACTTTGTATTCAGGAGTTAAAAGATCAGAACCCCAAGGTGTCGAAATGATTGGGACACCTTTAATGAAACTAGTCGCTAATGCTGCCGCATGGAATAACCAGTGCAAATGAATCAAGTCTGGCTTCTCGCTAGCGACAATAGTTCGAATCTCTTTGTAATGCGAAAGGCTTAGCAGAATACTTTCAAGTATCTTTCCAAAAGGGCCAAACTTCTTGAACAACGCTTGAGCATGTTTGCCAATGGAATCACCCTTTAATCGATAAATACCCGAAACACTCAAAGGGTGCATTAGGTCTTCACTGGTCATGTCATAGTAGATGCAATCGATTCCTCTAGCTTTAACTCTTTCAATCCATCTTGAAGTATGAAGACTATCGCCAGGCGCGATAAATAGAATTTTCATAAGTAACCTTTCCCTGGCGTTCTTGAATAGCGAATATTAGTGAAGTAAAGTGCTGCCATTGTTCTGCGCATAATAGCGCTAAATTCAAGGGGGAAATCGATTAATGGGCGGGAAAAGCTTCAAACGTAGAATTAAAAGGACAAAAAATCGTTACTTTGAGTTTAAAACTAAGTCGTCCAAATCCCATATAGGTATGATTGAAGAAATTTTGTATCGCATTGGAGTAATTTTCTGGCAAAGATTACGTCAGTTTTTACTTTTTCTTAACCAAAACCAGGATCTCTACGGTTGGAAGAGGAGACCATTAGAAATCGTTTATGAAGATTTAATACATGGTTCCTCAGAGGAAAGGGTGCATTACTTAGAAAGTATCATCAACTTTGATGAGATTTCTAGCTTTCTTGAGTTGGGAAGCAACAGTGGTCCTATTTTATTTGGATTGGCACGCAAGTATCCAAACGTAGATTTTTATGGTTATGACTTTTACCCGAATGCAGTGAAATTAGGGGCAGAACTCGCGAAAAATGAAGATTTAACGAATCTGACTTTCTCTGAAGTTGACATTACTGATAATTCTTCACTTCTATCGAAGAAGTCAAAGTCGTGGGATGTGATATTCACTCGGGCAGTATTAATCTATGTCCCGCCAAGATCTATCAGGAATTTACTTGAATTCTGTGTAAGTCGAGCAAACAGGTTGATATTCATTGAACAACATAAGAATATGAATTTTTCTATCGCAGGCAGACTGATTCCAAAGAACCCGACTTGGATTAGAGATTATGTGAAGTTGCTAAATTCGGTGAATCGAACGGAGGTTTTCATAAAAACTAACCCCATTCCAAATCATATTTGGCACCCTGGGGGGGAATGGGCAACAAATTGATGTCAAAATTATCAAGAAATGAATAGCTGGTGGTCCCTTAGGGTAATAGCATTACGTCGAGTCACAAACTGGATTGACAGGAATTTGTTCACGCAAGGCTAGCTAAGGGGTCGATAGAATTGAAAGTCTTGGTCACTGGTGCAGGCGGGTTCATCGGAAGTCACGTAATTGATGAACTTCTTTCAAGGTCTTATAACGTAACAGCATTATGCAGATACAACAGTGCTGGCACCTATGGATGGCTCGAAGATGAGCGTTACTTCCAAAATAAATCACTGAGCTTGGCACTTGGAGACATAACTGACTCCGGATATATTGAGGAGTTAGTTCAAGATACTGATGTTGTGATAAATATGGCGGCACTTATCGGCATTCCTTATAGTTATATAGCGCCAAGATCATATTTAAATGTGAACACAATGGGAACCTTAAACCTTTTAGAAGGCATTCGAAAGTCCGGTTCGAAACTTGTACAGATTTCAACGAGTGAGGTTTATGGGACACCTCAGTCAGTACCTATAACGTTGGACCATCCAATAAATCCACAGTCTCCATATGCAGCATCCAAATCATCAGCAGACTTTCTGTGCAAAAGCTATTCTAATTCTTTCGATACAAAGACACTTATCATTAGGCCGTTTAATACCTATGGTCCTCGGCAATCAATGCGAGCTGTAATTCCTACAATTTTGTCACAGATTGCTAATGGTGATCGAATTATCAAGTTAGGTTCTATCGATGTAAAGCGAGACTTCACTTTTGTTACAGATACTGCCAGAGCTATTGCTAATGGATGTGAAGCTAATTTTTATGATGGCAGAGTTATTCAACTAGGAACGGGAATATCCTATTCAATTTTGGAAATCATTGAATTTTGCCAGGAAGAATTTGGTGTAGAGATTGAGATAAAAACTGATAAGAGTCGTATTCGCCCCGTAAATAGCGAAGTAAAAATCTTGGAGTCCGATCCCTCAGCTGCAGCAAAACTATTGGGCTGGAGTCACACGATAGATATTAAGCCTGGTTTACGCAAGACATATCAATGGATTGGCGAGCAGAATCAAAGTCCCTCAAAGTCGCTTAAATACCATGTTTAGTCTGCCCAAAATAGGAGCGCTACTCGTTAGAATTCTGATATGAGGGCAATCATTCTGGCTGGTGGCAGGGGCACCCGATTACTTCCTTATACAATTGTTGTACCTAAGCCCATGCTACCAATTGCTGATATGCCAATTATTGAAATTATTGCTCGTCAACTTTCCCACTACGGTTACCACCAAATTGATGTTTCTCTGGGCCACCTTTCTGGAGTAATTGAATATTTCTTAAAAAGTATTGCAAATACCAGCGGAGTGCCTAAATTTAATTTTTTTACCGAACTAATTCCACTTGGAACCAGTGGACCTGTTAAAGCTATCAATCCCGAAGAAGAAGACTTCTTGGTAATTAATGGAGATATTTTAACTACGATGGACTTAGCAAAATTGATGGAAGATCACAAGAATAGTGGTGCAACACTAACTATTGGGGCAAGAAAGACACAGTATGAACTTCCGTTAGGATCACTCATAATTAATGAAAATGGATTTGTTACCGATTTTCAAGAAAAACCTAAGATTGAATTTATAGATAATATAGGTGTCTATATATATACAAGGCGTGCACTAACTTTCATCGAAGAGAATGAGAAAATTGACGTAAATATCTTGACAAAACGCCTTCTTGAAAAAGGTGAGCCGGTTTTTGCTTCTAGAAGCGATGGCCCATACTTCTGGATAGATATTGGAACTCACGCGGATTATGAAAAAGCAAATAGCGAGTTCAGTAAAATTCGATCTCACTTTCCATTTCTAGATAATGTAATATTACACCCATGAAAAACATTCCATTTTATGATTATGAACGTATGTATCAAACCGAAGAATTGTATGTATCCGAAGTCATAAATGATGTGCTTCGACGCTCTGATTTTATCCTTCGTGATGATTTATCAAAATTTGAAATTGGGATGGCTGCGTATCTCGATGCAAAATATGCAATTGGGGTAGGAAATGGAACAGACGCAATATGGCTTGCCCTTTTAGTTGTCGGAGTCAAACCTGGTGATGAAGTGATTCTGCCTTCGCATACTTATATCGCGACTGCCGATGCCGTGAAGTTTGTCGGGGCAACACCAGTTCTAGTTGATTGCGATACAGATCATTCCATTAGTGTTGCTGCAATTGAAGCAGCGATTACAAAAAGAACTTCTGCTGTCATACCAGTTAATTTAAATGGAAGAGCCTGCAGACTCGAAGAAATATTCAAGCTTGCAGCCAAACATGACCTTAAAGTTGTTGAAGATAATGCACAGGGATTGGGAGCAAAACTTAATGGAAGATCGGCAGGTAATTTCGGGGATTTAAGCACCTTAAGTTTCTATCCTGCAAAGATTCTGGGTTGTTACGGGGATGGAGGCGCGGTGATTACAAATTCGCAGGAAATGAGCGACCGAGTCTTTGAACTCAGAAATCACGGAAGAGACGCGTCAGGCGAAGTTGTGTCGTGGGGCTTCAATTCCCGGCTTGATAATTTACAGGCAGCAATTTTAAATTCAAAATTACCTAGATTGATGGAAAATATTCGACAAAGGCGAGAGATAGCTAAAATCTACATATCAGGACTAGCCGATTTAAATGAATTGGACTTGCCTGCCGGACCTTCAGAAACGTCGGAGTACTTTGATTCGTTTCAAAATTTCGAGATTGTTGCAGAGAAAAGGGATGAACTGCGCGAGTCTATGAAAAAAAATGGAGTGGGTACAATTCTGCCTTGGGCAGGAAAGGCAGTTCATCAATTCGGGTTACCTGGAATAAAGATTATGGATGTTTCATATACCGAAGCTATTTTTAAGGGCATAATGCTTTTGCCGATGAATCAATACTTAGATGAATCAGAAGCCAGACGAATCGTAGATGTGATTAGAGAGTTTTACGGGTATCCCAAATTCATACCTAAAATTCTAAAATGACTAATTCAAGATCGATTAGAGCCAATGTAGACATCGATTTGCTTGATAAATACAAGCAACTACTTTTGATTCGGCATGTTGAGTTATCGATTGGCCGGGAGAGCAAGAAAGGAACTTTTCGTACCCCAGTCCACCTGGCAATAGGTCAAGAAGCAATAGCGGTTGGAGTATCTAGCTTTTTACGAAACGATGACCATGTATTTGGAAACCATAGATCTCATGCCCATTATCTTTCGCTCGGCTGTTCACCGCAGGCTTTGATTTCAGAAATCCTCGGGAAGCAATCAGGGTGCTCCGGTGGGAAAGGAGGATCAATGCACATTAAGGGCAGAGACAATGGTTTTATGGGAAGCATGCCCATTGTTGCTGGGACTATTTCTATTGCGGTTGGTGCGGCGTTGGCATTGGAAAGAGAAGGTGAGCAAATATCAGTGAGTTATTTTGGTGATGGAGCATCTGAAGAAGGGGCATTCCACGAGTCACTTAATTTTGCCGCTAAGTTTAATGCACCAATTCTTTTTGTTTGCGAGAATAATCTCTTTTCATCTCACATGCATATAGATGAGCGACAAAACTCTACCTCAATATCAAGGTTTGCTGAATCTGCTGGAATTAATAACTATCAGGTAGACGGTAATGACTTAATTGAAATCACAGAATGCGCCAAGGATGCAATTGACTATGTGCGAAAAATGCGTAAGCCAGCGTTCATTGAGGCCCATACATATCGTATTTATAGCCATGTGGGATTTGATGCGGATCTAGACGTAGGGAAAAATCGCATGGAAGACTTAGAGAAGTGGTCGAAGCGGGATCCGATTGACTTATTAAAAAGATTCATAGAATCAGAGAATCCAGGTCAGACCGATTGGGACGATATAGAAATTAAAGTCACTTCTGAAGTCGAACAGTTTTGGACAATTGGCCAGAATGAAGACTTCCCATCTTCTGACAAACTCTTAGAGGGTGTGTATTGGAAAGATGCATGAAGTTTTCTGAAGCTATCCGCCGAGCAATTCAAGACTCGATGAAAGCCGATTCTAAAATGCTGATATTGGGACAAGGCGTCTGGAGCCCATTTTATGTCGGACAAACCATGGATGGGATTGAAACAGAATTTGGTAGGGAGAGGGTTATTGATACCCCGGTCTCAGAAAATGCGGTAACGGGTATTGCACTCGGAGCAGCGTTGGCAGGAAGCCCAACACTTGTGATTCATCCCAGAATGGACTTCATGATTTTAGCAATGGACCCAATTGTAAACGCCGCAGCAAAATGGCGTTATGCCCTAGATTGGAAGGAATCTATCCCTCTTACAATACGAACAATAATCAATCGTGGCGGAGAACAAGGTGCTCAACATTCACAATCTCTTCAGTCTTGGTTTGCCCATATTCCAGGACTTCGAGTTGTTATGCCCAGTTCACCCAAGGATGCATATTTCCTAATGAGGTCATGCATGGATTCCCCCGACCCATGTATATACATTGAAGATAGATGGAGCTACGGGATCGAAGAAGAATTTGATACGCGGGACCCAATCCCTAAGCTGAGTGAAATTGAGCCAAGTGTAATCTTGAAAGGGGAAGATATAACATTAGTAAGTCTTGGCTTTGCAGTACATCAAACTCTTTTGGCAGCAAAAGAGCTAAAAGAACTAGGGATTAATGCGGAAGTAATTGATTTAAGAATTCTTAACCCGATGAGATTACATAATGTCTTTGAATCAGTGAAGAAAACCGGAGCAATATTGGTAGTTGATGCATCTTGGGAAAGCTGTAGTATTTCCTCAGAAGTCATAGCATCGGTTGCGATTAATGCTCAAGAGTTTTTGAAGACTCCTCCCGTAAGAATGAATCTACCCGCGGTGCCGGCCCCAACTTCTCCCGCTTTAGAGCAAGACTTCTATTTTTCAAGTGAGGATATTTGTAGAAAAGTACTGACCACTATACAAAAAGTACGAAATAATTGAAGGGCAAAGTGTAGATTTGAAAATTGATAGCGGAGAGAAAAGTCTGGTTTTACTTAAAAGATCTCTGAGTATTTTGACGCGAAAAGATCAGAGAAAAATCCTATTACTAACAGCTGTAAATGTGCTCATGAGTGTTTTAGATCTCTTTGGAGTTGTTCTTGTTGGTCTCTTGGGAGCACTTTCAGTTCAGGGATTGCAATCAAATTTACCAGGAAATAGGGTCAGTCAGGCTCTTGAAATACTTCACATTCAGGATTTGTCTTTTCAGACGCAGGCAATGATTTTAGCTTTAAGTGCAGCAGCGCTATTGGTTGGGCGAACGGTTCTCTCAATTCTATTTACACGGAAAATACTGTTTTTCTTGAGTCGCCGCGGAGCAAAGATATCTGCAGAGCTAGTTTCACGGCTTTTGTCACAGCCACTTTTGGTTGTTCAGGCAAGAACTACACAAGAAACGGTTTATGCGGTGACTACAGGAGTTGAAAGAATTGTCCTACAAGTCTTAGCAATAGCAGTTGTTTGGATATCAGACTTAGCCCTATTGATTGTCATGTTGTTTGGGTTATTAATTATTGACCCAGTCACAGCGATTTCTATCTTTCTAATCTTTCTGTTCATCTCGTATTTATTATTTAAATTTATGCATATGCGTGCTGGTTTATTGGGGTCCGAAAATGCATCACTAAGCATTCAAAGTAACGAAAAGATTGTAGAAGTCTTTGCTTCATATCGAGAGTCAGTTGTCCGTAATCGTCGTGACTACTATGCGAGAGAAATTGGACATTTACGCCACAGACTAGCCAATACATCTGCCGAGATGGGGTTTCTGCCTTATGTAAGCAAGTACGTCATCGAGACAACCGTTATATTAGGGGCAATTGGAATTGGTGCAACACAGTTCATTTTCCAAGATGCTACTCATGCTATTTCAACTTTAGCTATTTTTATGGCAGCTGGGACACGCATTGCACCAGCAGTACTCAGATTACAGCAGGGTTTAATTGTGATAAAAGGTGGTTTAGGAGTAGCAGGACCTACTTTAGATTTGATAAGCGCTCTAGGCAATGCGCCAATCATTGAAAACGTTGATGACACGGTAGATATTATTCATAGTGGATTCACACCAGAAGTTCTAATTAAGGACGTTTCCCTAACATATCCAGATAAATCGAAACCTGCTATTGACGATATCTCAATAACAATTCCTGCTGGAACCTCAATAGCATTTGTAGGGCCATCTGGTGCTGGCAAAACTACAATGATTGATGTTTTGTTGGGAGTGCTCAACCCAGACACCGGTTCGGTGACAATTTCTGGAATACCTCCGCTACTTGCTGTTGCTAAATGGCCAGGGGCAGTTTCATATGTACCGCAAGATGTAGTCATTGCGGCAGGTACGATTCGGGAAAACATTTCACTTGGGTATCCCTCAGAGCAAGCATCCGATGAGTTAGTAATGGGAGCACTAAAGATTGCTCATCTGGATCAATTTGTCGCAAGCTTGCCACAAGGACTGGATACCCAAGTTGGTGAGCGTGGAGCCAAGATAAGTGGTGGACAGCGCCAGAGAATAGGTATTGCTCGCGCCATGTTTACTCGTCCCCACTTGCTGGTTCTGGATGAGGCAACTAGCTCATTAGATGGAGAAACTGAAGCCAGTATTTCAGAGGCTATTCAAGGCCTTCAAGGTTCCACAACTGTAGTAATAATCGCTCACCGATTATCAACAGTTAGAAATGTAAATACTGTTGTATACCTCGCAGATGGCAAGCTACTTGCAAAAGGAACGTTTGAAGAAGTCAGAAAAGCTATTCCGGAATTCGACCAACAAGCTAGGGTTATGGGACTTTAATTCTTTGAATTAAGAATTTGTGAGTATAGATCTAGGTAATTCTCTACTCCGGCATCCATACTGAAGTGTTTTTCGGCTAATGCTCTACATCTATTGGGGGTGTCTGAATCTGTAATTAGACTCATCAGCTTGTGAGCACTTTCTGCTAAATTCTTTAAATCCCCGTCAAGAATCACACCAGCATCATATTCGGCAATGAATTGGTCCATATCGCCCAACCCCTTGTTTACAACCACTGGTCTTCCACAAGCCAGAAACTCTCCTATTTTAGTCGGCATTGCAGCAGTTAGCGAAGGTCCAGCATTCATTTTACAAATAGAAACACCGAAGCTGTAATTTGGAATTAGTTGGGCCATTTCTATTTGATTTGCAGGAGCAATCAATCTCTCGCCCAATCCCAGATTGTTTGTCTCTGATTCAAACGGTCTTGCCCAATGGGCTTCAATTTTTATGTGTTTACGAATTTCATCCATAAACAGAGAACTTAACTTCAAATCGTAATATCCGTTATATGTACCTGAAAAGAGAGCTCGAAAGTTTACTGGCATACTTAAATCCAATAGGAAACGATTCAAATCGACTGCAGTAGGTACAACAGTGCGCAAACTAGGTAGCCGCCTATGTCGTTCCTCCAAAACAGGCACTACTGCACTAGTCAGCGTTGACATACCGACACTTCTAATCGCTGCAACGCTCTCAAGTCCTCGGTAAGCGTAGTAGAGACCTTTATTCAGGAAGCTATTTTGAATCATAATCTTTTGATCAGCCCATAAGCTCCGAACATCCCAAAGTACAGGAGCTTTACCCGATGCAATCCCAGATACAGCAGGGATGTCACTTCTCGCATGGATTAATCTCGTACTAGGGATCGTTCGTCTAAGTGTATTAAGCCTTTCAATCCCACCAATGGCTCCGTTTGATCCGAATGGTAGCGCGACCCAAAAAACACCTAGAGAGTTAAAATGATTAGTGAGAGTATTTAGGGGTGTTTTTTTCTCAAAACTAATTAGATTTATCTTCAAACCGGTTTTACTCAACCGAGATATCAAAGGAGTAATTTGGCTACTTCCAACACCTTCCGCCAGAGAGTCGACCGTCACATAGGTTAGATCGAAATCTTCATTTATATTCATTGTTTAGCCAATCACTGATTCGATTGCTCGATCCCACTTATTAAGTAGGATCGTGCTAGTGTGATTTTCGTGCAAATAATTTTGCCCTCTAAGAACTTCTTGATGAGCGAAAGATGGATTTGCAAGTAAATTCTTGAAATTTTCTAACCAATCGTTTGGAGTTTCGCAAACCGTTTTGGTTCCTGCCTTTATGGCAACACGAGTGTAGGCCGGGCTTGCTGATGTTAAACAGGGAAGTCCCAGGCGCCACATGATTAAGAGCCTATTTTCTGGTTTTAATCTTTGCATCGGAACAGTAAGATCGATTGGTATCATAGCGATGTCACTTTTTTCCGCGCAATTAACTAAATTAGCTGTTGTCCAAGGTGTAATACTCACACGATCAAAAACGCCGCTCAAATCTGCTTCCAATAGGCGTAATGTGCTCCTCTTGAGAAACTTACCGAGGAATTGAAAATAGCTTTGGTCGGTAATAAAATCAAATTGTAGTGAATTTGTACGAGTTAATTCTGTGAGAGTAGAGGATACCTGTTGGACGCCGCGGATTGTTGCGGGTTGGCCTTCCCAAAGGATTCTCCGATTAGTATGGAATTTGTCTGCATTGTGGTTCGCTGTTAGAATCGGAATTTCTTCGTGGGAATCCAAAATTACATGCGTGTTTGAATTATATCGCTTAATTAACAATTCTTGTTCAACAGATGAACAAATCACAGCATTTGAAATCTGACAAAAGTCTTGAACATGCGAACTAAATGGTTTAATCCTGCCACTAAGCTGACTGGCTACCTTTTTAACTAAACCTCGAGCTATGTCATCAATTAGATTTAACGGAGAAAGGTAAGCGTCAATCAAGTCAAAAATTATCGGAGCTTTTGAATCTATAAAAATCGGTGAAGCAAAATCTGACTTTTCACTAGCAATTATTACGTCTACTCTTCTGTTTAAATCTGTTACAACTTCGTGTCCACGTGCTTGAGCCCAGAAAATTACACGACGTCTATCACCAGCCGACTGTAAATTGGGTGAAAGTGGCCAGTAACCAATTTTGAGTTTACTCATGAGCTCAGAACCCAATCTAAGCCACTACCTAAATTATCACTGGGTTCCCATCCCAATACAAATAAGGGTGAGGTCTTCCCAACCACAGAAACGCTCTTTTCTAGAAGGAATTGTGGAGTAATTCTTTTCCATTGGCTGGAAATACCAAGCGTGGCTTCCAAAAATTGGAGTAATTCAAAATTTGTGTAGCCAATTCCGGTTCCAATATCAACTTCGACGGGAGTGTCATGATCAACGAGCCACAAAATTGCTGATGCGATGTCCCTTGTTGTAATCCAGTCAAGAACGGTAGAAGTGTCACTTAACTGCACCTGTGTGCCATCTTTGATTGATTTAATCAAATATGGAACTAAACGCTTATTGTCCTGATTCGGTCCGTAAGGCTGAAAAATGCGCGCCCAAGTCAGCCTAGAGTTTGAGTTCAAGAAAGATTCTTTAGCCGATTGAAAGGCAGTGATTTTTTGCTCGGCATAAAGAGTGCCAGCGTTCAATTGTGTTTTCCCAGCGACACTTGGAACGCTTTGTAGTCCGTATTCTGCACAACTCCCAAGGACGATAAGATGGGATAATTCATTAATCACAACGTGCTGTGCCAACTCAGCAGTAAATTTCGCATATTTGTAATTTGATGAGTCGCGAGTATAAAGGTTATGGGCAGTCACCCATGCGGTGTGAATAATAACTTGAGGCCCCCATGACAGAGCTTTTGTGAAATCACTTGTGTCAAAAATATCTCCAATAATTTGCTGGCATTTTTGGCTCTCTCTAAACGTCTTCGAGAAGACTAAAACATTATGTCCTTCAGATTCAAGCTTTTGAATTATCGTTGCGCCTAGAAATCCATTTCCAATTACAAGAATTTTCATAAGTTATCTATTCTGGAGGGATTGAGCATATTTCATTGAAGCAAATGCCAGGGAGACCCCACTCGCATCCCTATCTGAAATTGCTGGAATCGGTAAAGGCCAATCAATACCAAGATCTCCAAAAGGATCAATTGAATATGAATATTCGGGTGCATAAGCAGAACTGAGACTATAGTGAATAATTGAATTGGGAATCAGAGTTTGAAACCCATGCGCAATACCTTTTGGCAGGTATATTTGTTCAGAATTAGACGCGCTCAATTCGATTGCCGCCCAATTGCCCAGAGTTACAGAATTAGGGCGCAAATCTACAAATACTTCAAAAATAGAACCTTGAACACATGCCACGAGTTTTTCTTCAGCAAAAGGTTCTACTTGAAAGTGCAAGCCTCTAACTGTTCCAACTTTTGGATTAAAGGATATCGCTACAGAGTCTAAAGAATTCTCTAATTCCAGTAATGGATGGAACTTGATAAATGATCCCCGATTGTCACTGACTGATTTTGAGCGCATAATCCTTATGCCCTCAATTTGAGATACATTATTAATCAGCATTATAGTTGTATTTCTTGCATTTTTGGAATTGCAACCCACAAATGAGTCTTATCATTTAAATTGGATCTCAGATAGCTTGCAATCTCAGATTTAATATTCCAAGGAAAAATTAAAATATCTGTCGGTTCTACTGAGAATAACTCTTGTGGGGAGATTATCTCAATTCCATGGGGGGGCATAAAGCGCTGTTGCTTTTCTAAACTCACATCAGCGATTGCTATAATTAAATTTGGATCAATTCCACTAAAATTCAATATCGTGCTCGCCTTGGCTGCTGCGCCATAGCCGTAGATTCTTTTCCCGTCACTTTTGCCCTCATCGAGCCAATTCTTTAGATCACTTAGTATCGAAAACACCTTGGATGAGTAGCTTGCCCATCTCTCTTCGTTGAATAGACCGTTTTCCATTTCAAAATTGATAGTTTTAGTGACAGATGGGTCAGTAAAATCATCAACACTCGCCTTTTTTAACCAGTAACGTTTTGACCCCCCATGGATGGTAAGCTCTTCAACTCTAGATAAGTGCAAATTGTTTAGTCTACAGATGTTTGTTACGGCTGTGGCTGATAAATACGAGTAATGCTCATGATAGATTGTGTCGAATTGCATATCTAATAAAATATTTGAGAGTGAGGGGTTTTCTATACTAATAAGGGTTTGATGGCCACATAAAATCTCCAAACCTCTTACAAAGTCAATTAAGTCAGGCACATGAGCCATTACGTTATTGGCAATTATCAACTTTGGGTGCCCATACTTTTCTAATAATTCAATGGCAAGTTTGCCACTGAAAAATTCCGAAATAGTTTCAATCCCAAGATTTCTGGATATCTCGGCTACATTTTCTGCAGGTTCAATTCCAAGAGTTTTGATTCCAAGAGCTGAAAAATTTCTTAGTAGATATCCATCGTTGCTTGCAATCTCTAAAACCCAGTCATCGGCTCCAAACATCCCCTTCTGAACCATGCCTTCCACAAAATCTGAAGCGTGTTGCAAGAACGTAGTGCTCATTGATGACAGGTATCTATAATCCCTAAAAATTCGATCCGGCGAAACAACATCAGCAACCTGACCCAAACCACATTCGGTGCATATTTTCAAATGTAAGGGGAATTTATCGAGGTGCCCTACGCTTGAAATTAGAAGCTCATTTGCTATTGGTAATTCCCCAAGATCTAACCCAGAAAAAACTTTCTCACTATGGCACCCACGGCAAAAAGTACTTCCACGACCTTCAATGAAATCAAAAGGAGGATGAATATTACCGCCCACTTAGCCTCCCTTATTCTGTGAACACCGCTACTGAAGGGCCACAAAGATCCGTCTACCTAAGTATAATCCCTCATATGTGTTTAGGTGCTTCTCTGCAGACTTCGAAATTTGGGTGACAAATTGAAGTTTTCCGTAATTTCCGTTGCAAAAGCTAGATTTCATATGCGCCGAGTCCAAATAGCTAGTTTCTTCTTGATTCATGTGATTTTTTCATTTTTTTTGGGCCGACAATATGCTTTTGCTCCTGATGAAAGTAACTATTTGTCAACCTTTGATAACTTGTATGGATCTACAACTATTGAAAATCCTCAAATATTAAGTGGCTGGATTTCAGCACCAAAGGCATTTTTGTGGCTTTCATATTTACCTGCCAGGATCCTTAATTTAGTCGGTGTTCCTAACTATTTATCCATTCGTGTACTTTCGATAATTCTTGCATGCTTAACAGTCTATTTACTAATGGACATTTTAGATCGTTCGAGTATTCATGGAAAGGTACACAGCAAACTAATCTTTTCGGTATTTTTCATTCCCTCTATATTCCTATGGACATCAACAGGACTTCGCGAGTCTTTCATTATGGCAGAAATTGCAATTTTCCTTGTTGGGTTAAATCATCTCTTTCTCAAAGAAAATAGGCGCGCAGTACTATTTCTAATTGTAGGTTCCTATGGGCTTCTTTCAACTAAGAGCTATTTGTGGGCAGTGTTAATGTTGTCTTTATTATTATTTAGCTCACTGATGGTCTATCAAAATTCTAATCGTCGCAGAATTTGGTTGTTGTTTGCAGCTGGATTAATAGCACCAGCCTTGATTTTCTTGAGTACAACCTCGCTCTATGCTATTAATTTTATTTTTTCATCAAGTATATCGGCTGCCGGAGAAAGAACTGGGGACTCGGTAAGTAAAGTGTATGTAGACACCACTGGCACAGGTTCCACTGGCACAGGTTCCACTGGCACAGGTTCCACTGGCACAGGTTCCACTGGCACAGGTTCCACTGGCACAGGTTCCACTGGCA